>Ga0209376_1005070_pt1 | contig 11134 bp, 10 predicted proteins | sample GraSoiAngelo_134_FD_185891 | JGI IMG/M metagenome (GOLD analysis project Ga0209376, IMG submission 185891) | Grasslands soil microbial communities from the Angelo Coastal Reserve, California, USA - 14_0929_05_30cm (SPAdes) (version 2) | ecosystem: Environmental > Terrestrial > Soil > Grasslands ... | reverse complement strand
CTTCACTCAAATCGCAACTGTAGGGGCGAATGTCACCGCGTTCAGCGATGCTGGATTAAGCAGTTCTACGAAATACTACTATCGAGTACGTGCATATAATTCAGCAGGTAATTCGGGCTATTCCAATACCGCTTCGGCGACGACGAGCCCGACGCCGACGCCGACGCCCACTGCGACACCGACCCCAACCCCAACACCGACGCCCACTGCAACCCCAACGCCGACCCCAACCCCGACCCCGACACCGACACCAACGCCAACACCGACGCCCACTGCGACACCGACCCCAACACCAACACCGACGCTAACCCCAACCCCGACACCGACACCAACGCCAACACCGACTCCAACACCGACGCCAACCCCAACACCAACTCCAACGCCCAATACCACACCCGTCGTGAATGCGGGGCCTGACCAGACTGTGCCGACCCGCAGCGCAACACTGAGTGGGTCAGCGACCGATGATGGTTTGCCCAATCCACCAGGCGCGCTCACATACAAATGGACCAAGGCGAGCGGGCCAGGAACGGTCACGTTTGCCAATGGGACTGCTGCGAGTACGACACTGACGTTTTCGGTCGGCGGTGTCTATGCGCTTAAGCTGACCGTCAGCGATAGTGTCTTGTCTGGCAGTGATACCGTTGTGATCACCGTGAACAAAGCTCCGGTGGTCAACGCGGGTCTAGACCAGACAGTGCCGACGCTTAGCGCGGTGGTGAATGGCTCCGCCAGCGATGATGGCCTACCCAATCCACCTGGAGCATTAACGTACACTTGGAGCAAAGCGAGCGGTCCGGGCACCGTCACATTCGTCGATCCAACTGCCGCAAGCACAGTTGCAGCCTTTTCCGCCGGCGGCACCTATACACTTAAGCTCACCGCCAATGACGGCGCTCTCTCCGGCAGCGATAATGTTGTTATCACCGTCAACAAAGCTCCAGTCGTCAACGCCGGACCGGATCAGACCATCACCCTTCCCGCTGCTGCTAGCCTGAGTGGTTCTGCAACCGATGACGGTCTGCCGAACCCACCGGGAGCGTTGACCTATACGTGGAGCACAGTGAGCGGCCCTGGCGCGGTGACATTTGCCGATGCATCTGCCCCAGCTACAACGGCTACATTTGCCCTGCCGGGCACATACACTTTGAGCTTGATCGCAAGCGACAGCGCGCGCACGGGCAGCGACTCGTTGGTGGTGACCGTGAGGCCGGCACCGACGCCGACACCAACGCCAACGCCGACTGCGACCCCAACGCCAACGGCGACGCCCACCCCGACAGAAACGCCGACGCCAACACCGACCGCGACGCCAACCCCGACTGCGACCCCAACGCCAACGGCGACGCCCACCCCGACAGAAACGCCGACGCCAACGCCGACCGCGACGCCCACCCCGACAGAAACACCGACGCCAACACCGACCGCAACGCCGGCGCCGACGGAGACACCAACGCCGACGCCTAGTCCAACTGATACCCCGACTCCGAGTCCGACGCCATGATGACAATCAAGCTGAGCTCACCATTTAAAAGATTAATCTACGGCTTTGGCGCAGTCATCGCGACTACAGCTGTCGTTAGTCCTTCACAGTCCGCGCGGGCTCAAACAACTGCGTACATTGTCACCGACCTCTCCGCCGACGATGCGACCCAAGTTCCATACAAACTCAACAATCTTGGTGATCTCGTCGGCAGAGCCCGCAGTACTGTTAGGGGGCAACCTCGAGCTACTCTTTGGAATCACTCGACTTTGGTGAAGAAACACCTTGGAGTTCTTAGAGGTGGCGATTATAGTTCGGCTACTGGTATCAACGATGCCGGAGAGGTTACCGGAGTATCCAATACGGGAACAGTAATAATTCCGTTTCTTTGGACTTCAAAAGAGGGTTTGAGGCGAGTTCCTCTATTATCTGGTGACAGTTGCGGCCAGGCTACCAGCATTAACAAGTACGGACATGTGGTCGGATATTCTTCGGGGCAGAATGGCACGAAGGCGTTTTTTTGGCCACGCAGCGGCGGCCTGCGGAGGCTAGTTACTTTACCCGGGGGCGACTGCAGCAAAGCTCATGATTTAAACGACCGTGATGAGATCGTGGGCACATCGGCAAGCTTTGCGGGTGAGCGAGCGGTGCTGTGGACGAAAACCGGAAGCGTGCGTGATCTCGGGACCTTGCCTGGAGATTATGTAAGCGAGGCAGTGGCTATTAACAATAATGGCGACGTGGTGGGATACTCCAAAGGCCCGCGCGGTATGCGCGCATATTTGTGGGATAAAGTGGCCGGTATGCAAGAGCTTGGAGTGTTGCCTGGCGGAGACTCGAGTCGAGCTTTAGCAATCAGTGACTTTGGGGAGGTGGTTGGGAGTTCGACCAGCGCATCGGGAGATCACGCGTTTATCTGGACGAAGCAAGCCGGGATGGTCGATCTGAACAACGCAAGTTCTGTCGATCTCGGTGTCGTGTTGTTTGAGGCGCATTCGATTAATGAGAAAGGGCAGATTATTGCAATGGGAGCGAGTACTCGCGAAGGTAGCACGGGTGATATGCCAGGTTCGGCCGGACACGAGGAATGCGCGCCGGCGCCTTCGGGCACGTTTTTGCTCACGCCGACTCCCGCAAGATGATCGTGGGGCTGCCTATTACTAGCAGTTTCGGAAGAACGATCGGGAGCAATTCGGCTACACCGAGCAGGTTCCTCGCTTAAGCTGAGCCATCCCGACCAAGCGGGCAGCGAAAGCGAACCTCCCAAAACGCGTAGACGTCTTACACTAGACTTTCATCCAGCTCATATGTCATGTTCCGGTTACACTTTCCGAAGGTTTGCCAAATGAGCTTCGTACTGTGTGAAAGCGATCTCGAAACCAACGAGCCCCGTCGAGCGTACCATTGCCACAATTCGATAATCAGCTGAGATGACCAAATTAGTCCGGTCCTTATCAAGTGGATTCCTCCGTTCTGCGACTCGGTTTTCTGATCGCGAGGCGCTTAACGTCGCTGGCGATAGAGTCAGTTATCAGGAGCTGGCCGAACAGGCTAAGCGTCTTGCTGCTACACTTCAAGCTGGCGCGACGGCTGGCGAAGTACCGCTTACGGCGGTGTTCGCCTATCGTTCTGTGACGGCATATGCCGCTGTGCTCGGAGCCTTGATGGCCGGTCGCGGGTACGTTCCTCTAAATCGGACCTTCCCGATAGACCGGACAAGGTTGATGCTGGAAAGATCCCTGTGCCGCTCCATCATCGTCGACGAGGTCTCTGAACCACAACTGGACAGACTGCTATCGCCCATAACTAGTCCGTTGCTCTTGGTTTGCCCTGATCGGTCCGACGTCGCTGACTTGGCGGCCAAGTTTCCGGCGCATCGATTTGTAGGAGGTAATAGTCTTGCTAGCGCCGACCAATGGCTTCCAGTAAATGTTTCAGTCAATTCGATTGCTTATCTCCTCTTCACCTCGGGGAGTACCGGGCAACCAAAAGGGGTGATGGTGTCGCATCAGAACGTCCTCCATTACGTAGAATACGTGACGAACCGTTATGGCTTTACTAGCAGCGATCGGTTTTCACAGACCTTCGACCTAACCTTCGATCTATCGGCGCACGACTTGTTCGTTGCATGGGAAAACGGGGCGTGCGTGTGTTGCCCGACTCAGAAACAGTTGATCAAGCCTGGGGCATTCGTGAATGATTCGCGATTGACCGTATGGTTTTCAGTTCCCTCGACCGCGATGTTCATGCATCGATTCGGAATTCTCAAACCGAATATGTATCCCAGCTTGCGACTTAGCTTATTTTGTGGGGAGGCGCTTCCCGTCGAAGTCATCCGTCGATGGGCCATTGCCGCCCCGAATTCAGTAATCGAGAATCTGTACGGTCCCACAGAGTTAACCATTGCTTGCACCGCGTACAGATGGGACAATAAAAATTCACCGGATGAAAGTGAACGGGGAATTGTGCCGATCGGCGAGCCATTTGACGGAATGCAGGCTTTGATTGTGGACGAACAATTGCGCGAATTAGGTGAGGGCGCTGACGGTGAACTTCTCATGACAGGTCCTCAGCTCAGCCTGGGTTACTGGCAGGACGAGGAAAGGACGCGGCGGGCTTTTGTTTCTGTCGCTGGCAAGGATGGCGTCTATTACCGAACCGGGGATAGAGTCCACCGCCGGGCGCCGAACAAGCCCTTCGTCTACCTGGGGCGGCTCGACAGTCAAATTAAAGTGCTGGGCCACAGAGTCGAACTCGGCGAGGTCGAGGCGGTAGTGAGGGAGGCATCTGGCGTAGAGGGCGTGGTCGCGCTTGGGTGGCCGGTGACCGGAAGCGGAGCCGATGGGATTGAGGTGTTCCTGCAAACCAACGAGTGTGATGTGAGTACTTTACTGACCAATCTTAAGGCGAAACTTCCGCCTTACATGGTGCCGCGAAAGATTCGGTTGTTGAGTAACTTCCCTTTGAACGTCAACGGGAAGTACGACCGGGTAGCGCTTTTTGAGAAGCTTGAAAAAATGGATCGAGCATAGTTGTTGCGCAGGCTGCCGGGGCGCGCAACATCCAATGCGCGCTTTCCCGTCTTCGCAATCAAACGGAGCCTGAACTTGCCGGTGGTCCGGCAATTGTCGCGCGTTCATGCACTCGATTATTAGAATGTAGGCACCCAGGTCGCTGCTAGAGTAACTAAATCGCATCGTCGCTTGTTGGAAAAGGTGAAAACTTCGAACCCAATTCGCCAGTGGATAGGCAGTTTTCCGCCGTCGCATCAGATCGCTGTCATGGAAGCGGTTAAATCTGGGAGCTTGCCTCAAGTACGAAGAACCTTGCGTCTAATTGACGAGTTAGACCCGCAGTACCGCGGTCGGCTTTTAAATATTGAGCTATTAAGCACGTTCAATCTCGAACCTCTGTTACCGGTATTGCAACTTGCGCTAAATTGTATACCTAGCCAAGCGCATATACAGCTGGGGCCGCTCGACGACATCGAAGGGCATATTGCGCGATCGTCATCGTCAGGTTCGTCTGCCACGTTCAATGCGCGGGTGGTACTCTGGCGGGTAGAGGAAGTGCTGCCCGAGGTCTTGTATCCGATTTCCTCTGGTTTTCCGGAGCGTGTAGTGGCTCTAGTTAATCAACTCGTCGAGCGAATGGAGAGAATCATCTCGCTCCATCAGAGTCGTAACCCTGGCGTTCCGCTATTTCTTTCGACGCTTCCTATTCCGGTCCACTTAACCAATCCGGTACTTGCGGCGCAACATTCCGCCGGCTTATTTGGCTCAATCGCACGAGTTAACCGGCATGTTTACGAACTGGCGACACGAGCTGATGGAGTATACGTGCTGGACGTCGCGTTTTGGGCTGCACTCGCAGGCAAAGGCTACTCTGATGCTACGGTGGATTTCCTTGCACGCCAACCACTGAGCGCGGAAGGACAATTTGGGCTTGCGTTCTTCATCGCTCGTAGTTTGCGGCCTCTCATTGTCCCGAGGCGCAAGGTCCTTGCGCTCGACTTGGATAATACGCTATGGGGCGGCGTCATTGGTGAAGATGGACTTAATGGTGTTGTCCTCGGTCACGACTTTCCTGGTAATGTCTACCTACGAATTCAGCGGGAGTTACTGGAATTACGCCGCCAGGGAGTCCTCCTCGTGATTGTGTCTAAAAACAATGAAGCAGACGCGCGTGAGGCGTTCGAATGCTTACCAGACATGATCCTAAAATGGGACGATTTTGTCGTCCGGAAGATCAATTGGGACCATAAATATAAAAATTTGCGAGAGGCAGCGCGGGAACTCGGCTTAGGTTTGGACAGCTTCGTTTTCATCGACGACTCGGGTTACGAATGCGAGCAGATGCGGCAGTTTTTGCCCGAAGTACTTATTTTAAATGAGAGCCCGGATGCACTGCAGCTACTCCGGGCGATTTGGGAGACGGATGTCTTTGATTCTCTCGCTCTAAGCGATGAAGACCGCCGCCGGCATCAAGACTATACAGCGCGCGAGGCTCGGGAAGTGAAGGGACATGGCGGGGACTTGGAATCATTCCTGCGGTCTCTGCAAATGGAGGCAACGATCGAGCGCGTACAATCCTCGAATTTGGAGCGGGTCGTGACCATGCTGGGCAAAACGAATCAATTTAATCTAACCACGCGGCGTCATTCCCGAGCGCAGGTGCAGGCAATTTCGAAAACACCAGGTGCGATCGCGTTGGCCCTGCGGCTGCGAGACAAATTTGGCGATCAGGGGATCGTAGCAGTTTTGCTTGCAGTTTGTGATCCCGACCAAGCGACGCTGAAAGTTGACAGCTTCCTGGTGAGTTGCCGGGCGCTGGGACGCGGCGTCGAAGACGCTTTATGGGCCGCGACTCTGGAGCGAGCGCGTCAGCAAAAGGTGAGGAGGCTGGAGGCGGAGTATGTCGCGACGGCCAAAAACGCAATCGTGGCGGAGCTCTATGACCGCTTTGGTCTGCAACGCACTCGACAGGACAATGGGTCGACATGCTATTTTTTGCAACCTATCGGGCCGCCCGTGTTTCCCTCATGGATCAGGTTGGAGCTATGAACTCAACGAAGGACAACTTATTGCACCGCCTATTGGTCGAGTTTTTTGACCTCCCGACTGAGACTCGTTCGGAGGAGATAAAGCAAGAATTGCTATCGAACTGGGACTCGTTAGCCATGGTGCAACTGATTACCGAATTGGAGCGCAGGTTCTCGGTAGAATTTGATATCGACGAGATTCATCGGCTGCGGAGCTACGCGGAGATTCGCGAGGCTCTTTCCCGGAAAGGGCTTGTCTTTGAACATTCTCCAACTCTGCCAGCTTAGCATGTTACAGCGAGCTCATGTTATGATGTGCCATTTGAGTCCCGCGGTATGAAAGCGGTCTGTAATCGGTATGGAACTTTGGCGTTAGCAGAAACTTCACGGGGTGAACCGCAGCGGTGACGATCGGTTCGGCGCCTTCATTGTTATGGAGATATGAGTGATATCACGCCAGCGACGGTGCGGAGCTTTCTCCTAACAAAATACGGCGAAGCCATAAACCTCTTAGGCTTCAAGCCGGACGAAGTTTCCGACAGTTTCGACCTTCTCCTGAGCGGAGTCATCGATTCGTTCGGTATCCTCGAGATGGTCAGCTCAATCGAAGATGAGTTCCACATCCAGTTGGATATGGCCGCCTTGGATGCGGAACAAATCACAGTCCTTGGATCGCTGTGTCAGTACGTTGCGGAAAACAGCAAGGCCGCGTAACCTGCCTAGAGACAGCTCATTTGGCTCGCTGATATGGTGCTACTATATCAAGACAAAGGTATTTTCCTTTACGGTTTTAATTATAAACTGGGAAGCATCCAGCGCGACTTAAACCAATTACAGACGGAACGACTTTTACTCGGCGAGCCGGAGGCTCTGAGCGCACTCGGATATCAGTACAACTTTGGAGTTGGCAGAAGTGAGACCCTTCTGAATCTGGCTACCGATCCATTGTCACGCGCTTTGCAGCGTGCCGGAGAGCCGCGCGCGTTGGTATTCCAGCATTGTTACGCCGAGAGCGCTGTCGTGCATTACGACGCTAACGAAACGGATATCGCGGCGCGGAATCGCTATTTTCCCGGCGAGATCATGCGAGAGCTTCAGCTTGATCATCTGCCATATTTCTGTTCCTTCGCAAGCGGCTGCGCAGGGTTTATGTCTCTTCTTGGGGTGGCAGGCGGTCTTTTGACTTCTTCTTCGGAAGAAGGTCCAACCATCTGCGTGATGGCAGACCATATGCCGCCCGGGGTTCCGTACAACATGTTGGTGGAGCGGATTCTTGGCTCCGACCACAGCTCTGCTTTTGTCGTTGGGCGGGAGCAGTGCGGCTATCAACTCCTTGCCATCGACTACTACTCTACTACGAGGACGAGAGTACCTTTTGTAGAGATCGTGAAACGAACCGTGCAGATGATCGAGGCGCTTGCCAAAAACCTTGAGCTGGATTTGGCGGCAAGCGATGTGACCGTTCATTATCCTAACATTTTTCCGGAGACTTGGAAAATGGTGACGCGGTACTTGCGAAATCCCCGAGTTGAGCATGTGCTTGATGGGATGGCGGAGCGGGCGCATTGCATGGCTTCAGACTCAGTAATTTCTCTGGCAAAATTTCATCGGGGCCAGGAGGGGCGTATTCATATTGCTGTCAACTACGGAGTTGGGCTGCATCTTGCCGTCTGTGTATTAAAGGAAAAGGCGAAAATAGATCGATTGCTCCAGCAGGATTGATTTGAACGACGTGAATATGCCATGCTATTTCCTGTCCTCAATCTATGGCTGAACGACTCCTACCAGGCATAAGAAACCGTTTGCTTCAAATGGTGGCGCGAAGTGCGCCGGGCGCTACCACCTGGCGGGTAAGGCTGCATCGGTGGCGCGGCGTGAAAATTGGCCGGGGCGTTTGGATAGGCTACGACACTGTTATAGAAACCTCATCGCCGCACCTCGTGACTATCCGCGACCGCGCTGCAATTGGTATTAGGGTCACTATTATTGCGCATAACCGCGAGCTACGAGGTGTGGTTATTGAGGAAGATGCCTCCGTTGGGACCGGTGCAATCATTTTGCCAAACGTAACGATAGGTCGGGGGGCGATTGTGACTGCTGGGAGCGTTGTTACGAAGTCGGTGCCGCCTAAAACCATGGTGCAGGGCAATCCCGCGCAACCAATTGCTACTGCAGAGATTCCGTTTGGCTTGGGCGTGTCATTAAAAGAATTTGCAAAGGGCCTCAGACCGATTCGAGCGCAATCATCCCGGACACCGAAGACGCCGTGAGGAGAGAAATCGTCGCCGTCACGCGCGAGCCTGAGCGTCTCAGGCGTTTGCTGTCGGCACTAGCCGACTGGCTTGGAGTCAATATAGTACTCAAGGACTTCGGCATTGATTCGCGCAACACGGCGCAACTAGTTTTTTGCGAAACGAGTGACGTTGTTCAAGGGGCGACTGCGCAACCGATTGACCGCCTGATCCTAGTTCGTGCTGAAGCGCATGGGAATGAGAGTAATCCGCTGGTGTTTTCAAATTCGTGTAGCCTTTCACCGCTGCTTCGGGGCCAAATACTTGAACGGTGCGCGGGGGTAGCAATGCCGCCTGGAATTGGAGGTGAGATTCTGGCCAGCTTCGGTCGATCTCCTGTTTGGACTAACGTCGAGCAAACAGGTCATCGGACGGAGTTCACAGCGGAAGCCCTATCGCAGCTGCAAACCGGCCAACTCCTGGTCGATCAACTAAGCTTGTCGCGATGGACAGGCTTATTGCCATTGATCATGTTCCTGCGACGGATGTCTGGTGAAGACTGGGTGCCACCGCCGCTTCGCGCCTGTTTCATGTTAGATGATCCCAACCTACACTGGCCCACGTATGGCTTTCTTGATTATCCGGCGATTGTCGCAGCTGCGAAAAAGCATAACTATCACGTCGCAATTGCTACTATTCCACTCGATGGCTGGTTTGTTCATTCTGCCGTAGGCCAACTCTTTCGCGAAAACACCGCACATCTTTCGCTCCTAATGCACGGAAACAACCACACTAAGGATGAGCTGGCGCGGTCTTACGATCACGGAAGTCGCGCAAAGCTGGTTGCTCAGAGTCTGGAGCGAACTGCGCGTTTGGAGCGAATTTCGAACTTGCGCGTGCCGAGAATCATGGTCCCCCCGCATAATGCCTGCACCACCCCTATGGCGGACGAACTCCTGCGCCAAGGTTTTGAGGCAGTATGCATGTCGCACGAATTTCTGCGTCGCTTCAATTCAACAACCGAATGGTCCGCTTCGTTCGGACTCGAGCCAGCGGAATTTCTCTCGCGCGGCCTGCCTGTACTTCCGCGATTTCGGCTATCGGATAGCGGCACCGGAGCGCCAATACTCGCGGCCTTAGCTGGTCAGCCAATAATTCCATCCGGTCACCACCAGGACCTCGCAGATGAACTAAGATTGGTGGAGAAAACAAGCGAAACCATCAACCGCCTCGGTGAAGTAAAATGGTGCAATCTAGCCGAAATCGCTCGAACAAATTACAAGCATCGCGTTTCAGGCGGGACGCTCCAGATCAAAATGTATTCACGGCGGATCCGCGCGAATGTGCCAGCCGAAGTCGACAGAGTGCAGGTATATCGAGCTTGGAAGGAAGAGGGCGACTCAAATGTCGCACTCGAGCAACGTCTGGATGGAGAACCATGGATTCGATGCGATGGAGGCGAGATCCTGCTTCCACAACAGAACGGCCGTGCGCGAATGCTCGAACTACGTCCAATAGCGCAGGCATCGGTCGTTCTCCCTAACATCCCCGCGCTGTCATTACACCCTTGGGGAATTGTCCGACGGCTACTCACCGAGGCTCGCGATCGGTGTTATTTTTATAGCGAATAAGGCGAAAATAGTCGCCTGCAAAGGTCTTGGAAGACCCGCGCAAATTCCAAGACATGGTCCCAAATTTATTGGACTCGAGAAATGATTCGAATTGGGCTCATTATTTCGAGCGCGAGACAGCATCGAAAAACGGGCGACGTTTATGCTGGCTGCTGCTTAATATTGTTATATTCTCGTATTTCAATCTGCTATAGGTGCATATATTGAAATACGCATTCGCCGGTTTTGCCGCCGGCGTAACATTATCGGTTAACGCTTGTACCGTACTGGAATTCGGTGCCGAAAATTTATTGTACCGCGGACAAAACACCCGTGGGATAAACTTTCAAGAACTAGCAGCGTTCGTCGCGGATGCTTTTCCGACTCGGCCTATTTTTACTGGCAGCGATCCACGATTCCAGGCAGATCTCAACGCGCCGATCGATCTTACTGGATATGGCTACGCCGTAGTTCACTACGCCCCTGGAACAACGGGAAACCCGGCATTCAACTTAGGAGGCAGTCTCGACTTCTACTTCATCAGCGGTACGGGCGCTTGCCAGTTCGCATTTCCGCAGATGGGCCCGGGCGACAACTTTTCGAATGGCCGCATCGCTTCGGTTACGCTGTTTCTTTCCGAACCAATCCCGGACGCCGGCGCAACAGCAGTGTTGTTCGCAATTGCACTCAGCGGTCTCGGCGTGATCCATCGATTCGCGATGCCGATCCACTATTCGAAACACCCGTCGGTGACTTTACGACCTATTCC
>Ga0209376_1005066_pt1 | contig 11141 bp, 8 predicted proteins | sample GraSoiAngelo_134_FD_185891 | JGI IMG/M metagenome (GOLD analysis project Ga0209376, IMG submission 185891) | Grasslands soil microbial communities from the Angelo Coastal Reserve, California, USA - 14_0929_05_30cm (SPAdes) (version 2) | ecosystem: Environmental > Terrestrial > Soil > Grasslands ... | reverse complement strand
GTGCCCTCGCCGATGCTGACGTTGGGATGGATCACGCCATTCCCAGCCGGGACGATGACGCCGCGCGGAGCTCGCGCTGCGCGCGCTCCAGAACTTTCACGACTGCGACGCCGTCATCGGCCGAGGCGATCGGGCGCCGGCCCGTGATGATGCAGTCGACGAAGTGCTCCAGCTGCTCGCGCAGCGGTTCGCGCTGGTCGAGACGCGGGATGACGATATCGCCGTCGCGCACGGCCGCGATGAATTCCGCGAACCCACCTTCGCGCGGCTGGTAGTCGGCGCCTTTGTCGTAGATGCGGAGCTTCTCAGTCGGGTGCGTGTCGTCGAAGACCACCATCTTGCGGTCGCCCACGACCGTGACGCTGCGCACCTTCACAGGATCGAGCCAGCTGACGTGCACGCTGGCGAGCACGCGGTCGGGATAGCTGAGGGTCACGAACACGACGTCCTCGGTGTCGGGCTTGAGGAACGACTGGCCGCGTGCGACAAGGTCGATGGGGTCGGACCCGAGCCAGTATCGGAGCATCGAGAAGTCATGCGGCGCCAGGTCCCACAGCGCGTTGACGTCCTGCCGGATCGGGCCGAGGCCTGTGCGCGTGAAGTACAGGTAGCGGATCTCTCCGAGGAGGCCGTCGTCGATGTAGCCCTTGATGGCGCGGACCGCCGAGTTGAAAAGGAAGGTATGCCCGACCATCAGCACGCGGCCGGTCTCCTTCTCCAGCGCGGCCAGAGCCTCGGCGTCGGCCACGGTGCCGGCCAGCGGCTTCTCGACGAGCACGTGCACGCCGGCTTTAAGGCAGCGCTCGACGACCTCACGATGCGTTGACGTCGGCGTGGCGACGATGACCGCGTCGACGTCGCCGTCACGCAGCAGCCGGTTGTAGTCGGCGTACGCCCGCGCGGCGGGGTACTGGCGCTCGAAGGCGGCGAGGCGGGCGGCGGCAGGCTCGGCGCAGGCGGCGAGGCGCGCGCTGCCCATGGTGCCGGCGAGGATGCGGGCGTAATGCGGCCCCCACAGGCCGAATCCGATCAGGCCGACGCGGAGCTGCCGGGATTCCGCCATGGGATTGAAGCCCGCGGATTATGGCACAGGGGAACGGCGGTCAGATTGGAATCGGGTGCAACCCGCGGCCGTACAGTGTTCTGAATCCGTCAGTCACTCTAGGAGACGACCATGTCCACGTTCGGGTTCGACCCGGAAGAGACCACCCACTGGGAGCAGACGCGGCCTCGCAGCATCACGCCCGCACGTTGGAAGCAGTTCGAGGGCTACGCGACCGAGATCTTCGACGCCTTCGGCATGGACCTCGACACGCCCGGCACCAGGGACACGCCCACGCGTTTCCTCAAGGCGCTGTTCGACGCCACCGCCGGCTACGAAGGCGACCCCAAGCTCCTGACCGCGTTTCCCACCGAGTGCCACGGCGGGCCTGACTGCAACATCAGCCAGGTCATCGAAGGGCCGATCGAGTTCTTCTCGCTTTGCGAGCACCACGCGCTGCCGTTCCACGGCCATGCTTACATCGGCTACATCGCGCACGAGGAGATCATCGGCATCTCCAAGCTGACCCGGCTGGTGCGCGTCTTCGCGCGGCGTTTCACTGTGCAGGAGAGGGTCGGTGTGCAGATCGCCGACGAGCTGGTGCGCGTGCTGAAGCCGCACGGCGTGGCCGTCCACCTGAATGCCACGCACCTCTGCACTCAGATGCGCGGCGTGCGCGAGGGCCACTCGCGCACCTGGACCTCGTACTGGCGCGGCAACTATGAGTCCGAGCCGCAGCTCAGGTCCGAGTTCCTGGAAGCGGTCAACCAGACCAACACTCACTGAGCACGCCCGCGCCCCTGCTCGAGGCCTTTGAGGTCCTCTACGAGGACGAAAGCCTCCACAGCTACCTGCTGCCGTTCGAGCTGGAACGGATCTACGCGGGCATCGGATTCGGGCCTCTGGCCCTTTACTCGAACTTCGTCTCGTCGGTCGATGGCGTGGTCACGCTCGGCGAAGGCACTTCCGCAGGCTCGGTGATCAGCGGCAAGTACCCGGCCGACCGTTTCCTCATGGCGCTGCTTCGCGCGTGCTCCGACGCCGTCCTGATCGGTGCCGGGACGCTGCGAGCCACACCCGGCCACCTCTGGACGCCCGCCCACGTGTTCCCGCGGCACGCCGAGGGCTTCGCGGGCTTACGCCGCTCGCTCGGCCGCAGCCCGGAACCCAGGCTCGTTGTGATCACCGCCCGGGGCGCGATCGATTCATCGCACGTCGCCATCCAGCACGGCGCTCTCATCCTCACCACCAGGCGAGGCGCCGACGCGTGCCGCCACCTGGTGCCTGACAGCTGCGAGGTCGTGGTGATCGGCGACGGGGAGGAGGTCGACCTCGCGGCCGCGATCCACGAGCTGCGCAATCGCAACCTCGGCGTGCTTCTCACCGAGGGCGGCCCCCACCTGGTGGGCGAGCTGATCGACCGCGGCCTGCTGGACGAGGCTTTCCTCACGGTCTCGCCGGTCGTGGCGGGCCGTGCCGAGGAGAGGCGGCTGGGCATGGTCGAAGGCGTCGAGCTGCTGCCGAAACGGGGCGTCTGGTCGCGACTCCTGAGCGCGCGGCGCCATGGCGACTATCTGTTCCTGCGCTACGGCCTGCGCGCGTGAGAGGCCATTAAGTTCATGGTTGTCCACAGGCGGCGGGGACGGTGTAGGCTCTGATTCCCCCATGAGAGCTCTCCCCCGCGAAGGCGAAGAGCAGGTCGACTCCGGCAACGGTCACGACGCGCTCGATTCCGTTCGCTCGTGGCTGGCGAGCGGCGCCCAGATGGTCGACCGGAGGCGCCGATTCGGCGACCACGGCAGGACCAGGAAGCTCCTGGTCGTCGACCCCTCGGCTCGCCCGAACGCGTCCGAGCGCTGGCATTCGACTACCTCGGCGCTACAGCGGCACACGGTTGGCGGCGCGCTGTCGGAGCTGGAGCCCGAGCACAGGCGCGTGATCACACTGGCGTACCTGGAGGGGCAGACGAACCGTCAGATCGCGGCGACCCTCGGCGTGTCGGTGACGACCGCGCGACGCAGGCTGTGGGCGGCGCTCGAGCGGCTCGAGCTGTACGTCAGCGCCGCGGGGGCGTGGTTGGCTGGGTTGCTCGTCGGCTTCAGCGTCTACCTGCTTTCAAGGCTCGCCAAGCTGACGGAGCCGGCGAACACGGCCCAGCGGGTTGCCGCGACGGTGACGGTTGGGGCGTTGGCGGCCGCGGCAGTCGGCGTGATCTACGTCCTTCCTTCGATAAGCGCTCCGCTGCACGCGTCGCCGAAGGCTGCGGCGCCGGCGGCTCCAGGCTTCCAGGTGATCTTTCCGGCGGCGAACATCAGCGCGCCGCACAGCGTCGCGCAGCCGGATCAGCAGGTGCTCGGCAATGCCGTGAAGAAAGCGGATGCTGCCACGGGCACCAACCATTCGAGCAACGGATGCCACGGCAACCTCACCGGCGCGGCCCCGACGGTCCCGGTGGGACGGCATGGATACCATCCGGCCGGACCTCCGGTCAACCCTCTGAAGGGGGGCTGCAAGAACCGCTAGCGCGCTAGCGGTCGGCTTCTCGGGTCCTGAGCTCGCGCAGCGTCCCGTCCTGCGCCTCGAGCAGCGCGCGCCGCACCGGACCGGGCAGGTCGCGCTTGAGCATCCCATTCACGAGGTCGACCAGCTCCTGGGTCACGATCGTGGCCGGGTACATCGAGCGCACGAACATCAGGCCCTCGTCGATCGAGTGACTCTCCCACACGTCGAGCAGCTCGTCGAAGTAGCGCTGCACGAACGGCTCGAGCAGCTCCTCCTGGTCCGCGCGATGGAAGCCGGCGGCGAATGCGCGCTTCATCGAGAGTGAGACCTCGTCACCGTTCTTGACAGCGCTCCAGGCCTCTTCCTTCGCGTCGCCGGCAGGCCGCGATGCCCGGGCGGTGGCCGCCGACCTGCGACCCTCCTCAGTCGGATCGAGCTTGAGCTCGGAGGCGATGAGGTCGTCAGAGGCGGCGCCGATGCGCACCAGCGCCGTCACCGCGCTCCACCTGACGGCGAAGTCGATCTTGAGGCCGTCGAAGACGCTCTCCTGGTCGAGCAGCGAGCGCACGAGCTCCACATCAGACGGGCGCCGTGCGGCGTCGATGAACGCGCGCGTCCACAGCAGCTGCAAATCGCCGCCGGGAGTCGCTCGCATGGCCCGTTCCCGTGCCCCCGACGCCAGGATCTCGCGCGTCTCGGCTCGGTGTTTCGGGTTCCCGTACTCCTCGATGGCTCCCCACATGCGGCCGATGAACGCCGACACCAGCACCGGGTCCGACTCGACATCGATGTTGTCGAGCGAAAGGCGCGTGAAGTCGCGCGCCGGCAGCTCGGCGTCGCGAGTCATGTCCCAAAGCGCGCTCCACAGGACTGCCCGTGCGAGCGGATCATTCAGCCCCTTCAGGTGCTCTCGCGCGGTCGCCAGGGAGCGGCCGTCGAGCCGCAGCTTGGCGTAGGCGACGTCAGTGTCGTCGGGCAGGATCAGCGCCGGCAGCGGCTTGCCGTCGAGCTCCGGCACCGGCGTGAGCTCTCCGTCCACGTCGAGCTCCACGGAGCTCCGGTGGCGGAGCGTCGATTCGTGCAGGTCGTACAGGCCCAACCTCATTCGCTGCGGCCGCAGCGTCGGGTACTTGGCCGGCGCGCTCTGCCGGATCGCGACGTGCTTGATGCGATCGCCATCGGCCTCGAGCTCGGTCGCGAGCGTGTTCACGCCCTCCTTCTCGAGCCATACGCGCGACCAGGACTCGAGGTCTCGCCCTGACGCCTCTTCGAGCGGACGCAGGAAGTCAGGCAGCTCGGTGTTGCCGTACTCGTGGCGGTGGAAGTACTCGCTGATCCCGTTGTAGAAGCGCTCTTCACCGACCCATGACGCCAGCTGCTTCAGCACCGACGCCCCTTTTTCGTAGGTGATGGCGTCGAAGTTGAGGTGCACCGAATCGACGTCGGGAATGTCCGCGACGATCGGATGCGTCGTCGGCAGCTGGTCCTGGGCGCGCGCCCTCGATTTCATCCGCGTCGCGAAGTCGAGCCAGGCGTTCTTGAACCTGGTCGCGCCGACCAGCGACACATACGCCATGTAGGTCGCGAAGCTCTCGTTGAGCCACAGGTCGTTGAACCATTTCATCGTCACCAGGTCGCCGAACCACATGTGCGCCATCTCGTGAAGGATCGTCTCGGCGCGTGAGAGCCGCGACGCATCGGTGACGCGCGAGCGGAACACCATGCGCTCCGAGTGCGTCACACAGGCGGCGTTCTCCATGGCGCCCGCCGAGAACTCGGGCACGAACAGCTGGTCGTATTTGCCGAACGGGTACCGATACCCGAACCGCCAGACGAAGAAGTCGAGGCCTTGCTTCGTGACCTCGAAGATCTCGTCGGTGTCCAGGTATTCGGCGAGCGATTGGCGAACGTAGAGCCCGAGCGGGATGTCGTGGTGGACGTCACGGAACGACGCGTAGTCGCCTGTGACGATGGCGGTGATGTAGGTGGAGATCGGGTCGGTGGCGGGGAAGCGCCACTCGCCGCCCGCAGGCCTGGCCGGCGTCGTGTTCGAGACCACCACCCAGCCCTCGGGCGCCGTGACCGACAGCTCGAACGTGGCTTTCAGGTCAGGCTGGTCGAAGCACGCGTACACGCGGTGCGCGTCATTGCTCTCGAACTGGCTGTGCAGGTAGTGGCGGCCGTCAACTGGGTCCTTGAACCTGTGCAGCCCGGTCCCGTCGTGCATGTACTCGGCGGTCGCATTGACCTCGAGCCGGTTCTCCGCCGCGAGCCCGTCGAGCTGAAGGCGGCCACCGTCGAAGGCGCTCGCGGGAAGCGATCTGCCGTTGAGCGTCGCGTGCTCAACCGACGGGCCGATGAATTCGATGAACGTTGAGGCGCCGGGTCGAGCGCAGCGAAAGTCGGCGACCGTCGACGAGGTGAAGGTTTCCCCGCCAGTGGTCAGGTCGAGCCGCACCCGGTAGCGGATGTCGGAAACCAGCTGCGCGCGCGCCCGCGCCTCATCACGCGTCAGGTTGTTGCGGATGCTTGGAATTTAGCGCGTCAGCAGGAGTCGCCGCCGAGCGTGATCGGAGCGGACGCAGCCACGGAGGGCGATTGCGTCACCACAACGACTGCCGCGGACTTTGGCCCGGCAGGCAGTGTCACGGTCTTGTCGAGGATGACGAGGATGAAACCTGGGGGCGTGAACGAGGCGCCCGGCAGGTCCTGGGTCGTGCCGGCGCATCGATCGAAGTATTTGATGACGAAAGAAACGTTGCCTCGCTGCACCGACGAGAACTTGATGTCGACCTCGAGCTTGCAGCTGCCGCCGATCTGAGTGCAGCTCGAGTTGGCGGGGTCGATGATGACGCTCGTGATCGGCGCCGCCGCGGCGGGTCCGTAGACCGGGATGGCCTTCAGCACGTTGGTCGGCGTCGGGCTGGCTTTGGACGACGGTTTCGTCGACGGCGACGTGTTCACCCGACCGGTTGTTGTGGCGCCGCCCTTGCTCAGCACGTACGCCCCGCCTCCGCCGAGGATGAGCAGCAGCACGATGCCGATGACCGCGGGCAGGACCCAGCGCGGCCGGCCGGACGGCCCTCCACCGTAGTCGTCCCTCTGCTTCTTGGGCGCAGTCTTTCGCGCCGGGGCTGGGGCTGGGGCGCGGGGGATGGGCGGGGTCGCGACCGGCGCGGGCTCCGGCGCGTACGTAACCGGAGCGGTGTAGCTCGGGGATGTGACCGCCTCGCGGAGCTCCGCCGGCACCGGCCCGGGTATCGGCGTGGCCTCGCCGGTCCACTCCGAGCTCGACGCGTGGGCGGGGCCAGGAGTCCAGGAGCCGGTCTGGACCGGGCTCCAGGAGGGGCTTCCGCCACCGCCGCCCGGCTCGCGCGCTGCGACGGCAGCCGCCGGAGTTTCCGGTTTGCCTGGCTCCGGCCAATCGGCCGCCGGCGCGCCTGGCTCTTCCGCCGACGAGGTCGCCGCTGCGGCCGCTTCGACGGGCGCCCACGACATCGCCGCGGCGGATTCCGGGATCGGAGCCGGTTCCGGTGAGGGTGCAGGCTCCGGCGTCTCCGGGTGCTCCGTGGCGAATGCGGAGGTATCGGCGGGGGCAGGCATTGCGGGCGATGGCGCGGGCTCAGGTTCGGGAACCTGCGCCGGCATGATCGGCGGAGGCTCTGGAGGAGCCGCGGGCTCGGCCGGCGCCGATTGATAGGCCGACGGAGGCGAATAGGTGTCCAGCGGTCGCGGGATCGAGCTGTACGTGTCCATCGAGCGCGGCGGAGGATCGTAGGAGGCGGGCCTTGGGGCGGGCGTGTCTTCGAGCGGTGGGGCCGCCGGCTTCGGCGCTTCGGGAACGAACGGGGTGACCGACGGCATCTCGCGGCCGCCTGCACGCAGCGCCATCTCGCTCTGAGCCGCAAGTTGGCGGTCGGGCGCCATAAGGGGACCGGCCATCTCGCGCAGGGCGCCCTGAGCGCGATCCACCGCAGGGCCCATGGCCCCGCTCGCCATCGAGCGCATGGTCACCACGAGACCTGGAGGCAGCTCGGCCGGGGCCGGTGCCCCCGCCGGGTCGACTCCGAACGCTGAGCAGATCGCCATGCCGCACGAGCGGACGTCCGCGCGCAGATCGCCCTGGCTAGGCGCTCCGCGCACCGCGGCTACAGGATGCCCGGCCAGGCGCGCCTCGCCGTTGGCCGTGAGGCGCACTGCGGTGGCGTCGAATCCGCCCATCGCGACGCCCGCTTCATGCAGCGCCGCGACGCCGGACAGCAACGACGTGCCGAGGGCTGCCGCGGCATGTGGCGTGAAGCGGCCCCTCGCGAGCACGGTGCTCAGAGGAGTGCCCTCGTTGGGCTCGACCGCGATCCATACGCCGTTGGCGTCGGTGCCCCATGCCAGCACAGGCGAGAGCGACGGGTGGGGATGCTCGGCGAGGCGCTGGATGCGCGGAACGGCCGCGGCGGCCGCGGCCGGAGGCACCGGGATCTCGTGCACGACCACCTGCTTGCCGCTCTTGAGCACGGCTTTCCAGCCTTGCGCCGATCCCGCGGGAATCGACTCGAGTGGCTTTGGTTTCGGCTCGGACTCGGGCATGTAGGGCGCATGGTACCCTTCGGGGACGTGGCTTATGTCATCGTCCAGCCATGCGTAGGTGTGAAGGACGCCTCCTGCGTAGAGGTCTGCCCCGTGGATTGCATTCACACCGACGACGCGGCGGACATGTATTACATCGATCCCGACGAGTGCATCGACTGCGGCGCTTGCGTGGATCCGTGCCCGGTGGACGCGATCTTTCCCGAGGATGAGGTCCCGGCCCAGTGGAGTGACTTCATCAAAATTAACGCCGACTACTTCAAGAAGTAGCTTTCTTTACGTCCGGTTTGGCGCGGTCGGAGAGACCCCGGCGAGAGATTCGGCGATCCAGGTGGCCCAGATGCGGGTGAATCGACGAGCAGCGCAGTGAGCGCATTGGAGAACTGCGTGAGCGAGCAGCGCAGGAGATGAACCCGCAGATGGGCCGCATGGGCGCCGAAGATCCGCCGGGGGGCTCTCCGCACCGCGCCACAAGGCACGCTGTAACCCTCGTCCCGGGCGATGGTGTCGGGCCTGAGATCTGCGACGCGACAGTCCGCGTGCTCGAGGCGACCGGCGTCGAGTTCGACTGGGATGTGCAGCAGGCGGGCGACCGCGCGATCAAGGAGTTTGGGACCCCGCTGCCGCCGCACGTGCTCGATTCGATCCGCAAGAACCGAGTCGCGCTCAAGGGACCGATCACCACGCCGGTCGGCAGCGGCTTTCGCAGCGTCAACGTGGCGCTGCGGCAGGAGCTCGACCTTTACGCACTGGTGCGGCCGGTCAGGGCGTACAAGGGCGCGCGCAACCTTCGCGACGACCTGGACTTCGTCATCATCCGCGAGAACACCGAGGACATCTATGCGGGCATCGAGTTCGAGCAGGGCACGCCAGACGCAAAGCACCTGATCGAGGAGATCTCGGGCCTGCTGAAGAAGAGGATTCGGCCCGACAGCGGATTGTCGATCAAGCCGATCTCCATCACCGGGTCAGAGCGCATCGTCCAGTTTGCGTTCGACTACGCGCGCAGCAACAAGCGGCGCAAGGTCACCGCCGTGCACAAGGCGAACATCATGAAGCACACCGACGGGCTGTTCCTCGCGGTCGCGCGTCAGGTCGCGGAGAAGAACAAGGACATCGAGTTCGAAGATCGCATCGTCGACAACATGTGCATGCAGCTGGTGCTGCGGCCGCGCGAGTACGACATCCTCTGCTGCCCGAACCTGTACGGCGACATCATCTCGGACCTCGGCGCGGGAATGATCGGCGGGCTCGGCCTTGCGCCCGGCGCCAACATCGGCAGCAACGGGGCGGTCTTCGAGGCCACGCACGGCAGCGCGCCGAAGTACGCGGGCCAGAACAGGGTCAACCCGATGGCGGTGATGCTGTCCGGCGTGATGATGCTGCGGCACCTGGAGGAGCACGACGCCGCTCATGCGTTGGAGACAGCGATCGCCGACGTGATCGCGCTGGGCAAGAGCGTGACCTACGACCTGAAGGAGAAGCGCGACGACCCTACGGCTGTCGGGACGAGCCAGGTCGCCGACGCGGTTGTGGCTCAGCTGCGATCAATTGGTCCGATCCAGCCCGCGCCCGGCGTGTAGAGCAGGGACGTCCTGAGGGCTCTCACCCCGGAGGTCACCCGCCTGCGCAAGCTCTGGGACGAGCACGTCCATTCCGCGCTGCCTACCGACGGTTCCGATGCACGCCTGCAGGAGGTCGCGCTCTACTCGTCGTGGCTTGGCAGCATCGTGGAGTCGGCGGTGACGAGCGGCGAGCTGGATGCCAAGCACGAACAGATGCTCAAGGTGCGCAGGGAGGAGGGGAACCAGGCTCTTTTTCGAGCCAGCGGCGAGTTGGGCGAACCGGTGCGATCATACGTGGCGCGTTTGCTGGCCATGGAGGAGATACTCAGCTCGCTTCCGGTTCGAAGGTGAGGCTTGCGGCACTCATCGTCGCGAGCGCCGCGGTGCTGTCCGCGTGCATCGGGAGCACACAGCCGGTCGCGAACACGGGTCCGCTGACGGCGCCGATCACCGTGCCCGCGCTCGACCGCTCCGACCAGCCTTCCTTCGGCGATCGAACCGGGCAGCCGCCGGCCCTGAGCCTGCAGGAGCTTTTCCACCCGACGTTCAACGTTCCGCTCGACCCGTCGAAGTTCCGGACCTTGCTGGTGACCGGTGACGTGATCCCGGCGCGCGGCGTCGACTACTTCGCCAACGTCCGCCACGACTTCCTGTGGCCGTTCCGGCCGACCGCTGCGTACGCAAAGAACGCGGACATCACCTACATCAACCTCGAGTCGCCTCTGTTCGCCGGCTGCCCGGTCAATCCGGGCCCGACGTTCACGTTCTGCGGCGACGCGCGGTTCGTGGACGGGCTGACCCTGATGGGCGCGGACGTCGCGAACCTGGCCAACAACCACCTTTCCAACTACGGGGCCGAGGGGATCAACCTGACGACCCAGCTGCTCAACGCGCACGGCATCCTCACTTCGGGCCTGGGCCCCGTGGCGGTCATCAACGTGCGCGGCATCAAGTTCGGCTTCATCGGCTTCAACGGCGTGGGACGCGCCATCGACAAGGTCGCGCTGAAGGCAGGCATCGAGCGCGCTCGCTCGCTGGCGGACATCGTTGTCGTGCAGTTCCACTGGGGCAAGGAGTACGAGCGCCAGCCGATGGCGGATCGAGGCGTGCCGACGCCCGACGATCCAGCGGTCATCGGCCACGACGCCATCGACTGGGGCGCCGACGTCGTCATCGGGAATCACCCGCACTGGTACCAGGGCGTCGAGGTGTATCACGGCAAGCTCATCACGTACGCGCACGGGAACTTCGTGTTCGACCAGATGTGGTCGGAGGAGACGCGCGAGGGCGTGATCGGGACGTACACCTTCTACGGCACGCAGCTGGTGTCCGCGACATGGAAGCCATATCGCATCTACGACTACGGGCAGCCGCTGTTCATGAACCCGAAGGACTCGACGACCGCGCTGCAGACGATGGAGGCGGCGAGCGATCAGCTCGCCACGCGC
>Ga0209376_1005061_pt1 | contig 11151 bp, 10 predicted proteins | sample GraSoiAngelo_134_FD_185891 | JGI IMG/M metagenome (GOLD analysis project Ga0209376, IMG submission 185891) | Grasslands soil microbial communities from the Angelo Coastal Reserve, California, USA - 14_0929_05_30cm (SPAdes) (version 2) | ecosystem: Environmental > Terrestrial > Soil > Grasslands ... | reverse complement strand
CCAACGATCCGGACCTGCTGCTCGACGACAACGACATCCAGGTCATCGTCGAGGTCGCCGGCGGCGACGAGCCGATGCACTCGTACCTGGAAAGGGCGATCAGCGCCGGCAAGCACGTCGTCACCGCGAACAAGGTCGTCATGGCCAACCACGGCATGCAGCTGCTCACGCTCGCCGCGGAAAAGAACGTCGACGTTTACTTCGAAGCCGCGGTCGGCGGCGGCATTCCATTGATCAGCACATTCCGCACCGACCTGCAGGCGAATCGCATCGAGCGCCTGTCCGCGGTCATCAACGGCACCACCAACTACGTGCTCGGACGCATGGGCACCGACGGTCTGGCCCTCGAGGACGCAGTCAAAGAAGCGCAGGCGGCTGGTTACGCGGAAGCCGACCCAACGGACGACATAGAAGGCTTCGACGCAACCTACAAGCTCGCGATCCTGGGCTCCATCGCCTACGAGATCAGCGTCCGGCCCGGGGACATCTACCGCGAGGGCATCAACGGCATTGAGCCCGTTGACTTCCGCTACGCGCGCGAGCTCGGCTACGCCATCAAGCTCGTCGCGCACACGCAGCGCCACCGCGGCCGCGTCGAGGCCCGCGTGCATCCGGCGCTGGTGCCGCTTGACCATCCCCTGGCGCAGGTCGAAGGCGCCGACAACGCCGTGTTCGTCGAGGGCGACCTCGTCGGCAGGGTGCTGCTGAAAGGCCAGGGCGCGGGTGGGAGGCCGACCGCCTCCGCGGTGGTCGGCGATCTCATCGACCTCGCGCGGTCGATAAGGCGCGGCGTCCAGAACCGCCCGTCGTTCACGTTCGACGATCGCGTCGGCGTCGTCCCCATGGGCGAGGTGGTGACCCGCGCCTACTACCGCATCCGCGCCGAGGATCGCCCCGGAGTGCTGGCCGCGGTGGGGCAGGTCTTCGCCGAGGAAGGCGTCAGCATCTCGAGCTTCATCCAGAAGGACGCGTGGGTCGAGGAGAAGACGGCGGAGCTGGTGATCACCACGCACCCCACCGAGGACACGCGCCTGCAGAAGGCACGCGAGCGCATCGCTGGCCTGCAGCCGGTGCGCGCCGTGTCCTCCTTCCTTCGCGTCTTCTAAATAGGCCGGACGCTGATGGGAGTCATCGCCCGATATCGCGAGTTTCTGCCTGTCGGTCCGAAAACGCCCGACGTCGACCTGCACGAAGGCTCGACGCCGCTCGTGCCAAGCCGCAACATCGGTCGCGCGCTTGGGCTGTCGAAGCTCTACTTCAAGTACGAGGGCCTGAACCCGACCGGGTCTTTCAAGGACCGCGGCATGGTCGTCGCGGTGGCCAAGGCGCTCGAGTCTGGCAGCAGGGTGCTGATGTGCGCGTCGACCGGCAACACGTCCGCGTCGATGGCCGCCTATGCGGCTCGCACGGGAGTAAGAGCGATCGTCGTCGTCCCGGCCGGTGAGATCGCGCTCAACAAGCTGTCGCAGGCGCTGATGTACGGCGCGAAGGTGATCGCGCTCAAGGGCAACTTCGACCACGCGCTGCAGACCGTCCGCGACCTGTCCAGCCGCTATCCCGTGGCGCTCATGAACTCGATCAACCCTCACCGCATCGAAGGCCAGAAGACCGCCGCCTTCGAGGTGGTCGAGGCTCTTGGCGACGCCCCCGACTATCTATTCGTGCCGGTGGGCAATGCAGGCAACATCACCGCCTACTGGAAGGGCTTCCGCGAGTGCCAGGCGAAAGGACTGGCGAAGCACCTTCCCCGCATGGCCGGCGCGCAGGCCGACGGCGCCGCGCCCATCGTCAACGGCCATCCCGTCGACCAGCCGAAGACGATTGCCTCGGCGATTCGCATCGGCAACCCAGCCTCGTGGGAGGGCGCGACCACCGCGCGCGACGAGTCGGGCGGCATGATCGCTGCCGTGTCCGACACCGAGATCATCTCGTCCCAGGTGAGGCTGGCGAGCAGCGAAGGCCTCTTCTGCGAGCCCGCGTCGGCGGCCCCGCTGGCGCTCCTCAACAGGCTCGTCAAGGAGGGCCGCATTGAAAAGGACGCGACCATTGTGGTGGTCCTCACGGGCTCCGGTCTCAAGGACCCTGACGCCGCGCTGAAGAATGTCGAGCCGCCGATTGAACTCGAAGGCGATGCCCGTACACTGGCCAAGGTTTTGAAGCTGTGAGAATTCGCGTCCCCGCGTCGATCGCCAACATCGGCCCAGGTTTCGACTGCATGGCGATGGCGATCGACCTCTGGATGGAGGTCATCGCCGAGCCCGCCGAGAAGCCGGCATGGGACTACGAGGGCGAGGGCGCGGAGTACCTGGCCGCGCATCCGAACCCGTTTTCGAAGATGAAGTTCAAGGGTCTCGTCAAGAGCGAGATCCCGATGGGCGTCGGCCTGGGCAGCAGCGCAGCCGCTCGCCTCGCGTCCTCGGCGCTGACCGAGCCATGGGACATCAAGAGCCACGTCATCGACGCTGGCGCCGACGAGGGTCACCTCGACAACGTGTCAGCGTGCGCGTCGGGCGGCATCCGCATCGTCTCCGAGCACTTCGACGAGCGGCTCCCGAACCCCAACTGGGGCCTGGCGCTGTTCGTCGCCCATGCGCCGCTGCCCACTGACAAGGCGCGCTCGGTGCTTCCCGACTCGGTGCCGATGGAATCCGCTGTCTACAACGCCGCGCGCACCGCGCTGCTCGTGCGCGCGATCACGGCCAAACGGCCCACGCTGCTCGAGCAGGCGCTGCGCGACCGGCTCGCGCAGCCGCACCGGCTGCACCTCTATCCATGGGTGCATGACGTGATGGACGCGGCTGATCGCGCGGGCGCATATGCGGCGTCGATATGCGGTTCGGGCCCTAGCGTGTTCGCGTTCTGCGCGGCGTCTCAGGCCGTCCGCATCTCGCGCATCATGGCCGCCGCGGCGCCTCAGCACGGGCGTGCTCTTGTCACGAAAGTGACTGACAAGGGCATGTTCCGTTCTCTGTGATCGTCCAGAAGTACGGAGGCACCTCTGTCGGCTCGGCGGCGAGGATCCGGCGCGTCTGCCGGCGCATCGCGGCCACGGTCGCGAAGGGCGAGCAGGTCGTGGCGGTCGTCTCCGCCATGGGCCACACGACCGACCGGCTGATCACTCTTGCGCAGAGCGTCAACGCCGAGCCGCCCGCGCGCGAGCTCGACATGCTCATCGCCAACGGCGAGACCATCACGGCGCCGCTCGTGGCGATGTGCCTGGAGGGCATGGGCGTGCCGGCCGTTTCGCTGTCCGGGCTGCAGGCAGGCGTGCGCACGAGCGCGCATCACTCGCGCGCGCGCATCCATGACATCCAGCCGGACCGCGTCCTGCGCACGCTCGCGGAGGGCAAGGTGCCCGTCGTCGCCGGCTTCCAGGGCGTGACCGAGGACTACGAGGTGACCACCCTCGGCCGCGGCGGCTCGGACACGACTGCGGTCGCGCTCGCGGCGGCGTTGAGCGCGAGCACCTGCGAGATCTACACCGATGTCGACGGCATCTACTCCGCCGATCCGCGCGTGGTGCACCGCGCGCGCAAGCTCACGCACATCCAATACGACGAGATGCTCGAGCTGGCCGCGGGCGGCGCGCAGGTGCTGCATCCGCGTGCGGTCGAGATCGGTGAGCTCTACGGCGTGCCGATCCACGTGCGGTCGAGCTTCAACGATCGCGTGGGTACGATGATCGTCGGTCAGGTTCCGATGGAAGACAGGCAGCGCGTGCGCGGCATCGCGCAAGAGAAGAACGTCGCCAAGATCACAGTCCTCGGCGTGAAGGACCGTCCCGGCGTGGCCGCGAGCATCTTCGAGCCGCTCGGGGCGGCGGGCATCTCGGTCGACGTCATCGTCCAGAACGTCGGCCATTCCGGCCGCACCGACCTCACGTTCTCGGTGGCCGAGTCGGACCTGAAAGCCGCGGAGAAGCTGGTGCGGGCCGCAGCCAAGAAGGTGGCCGCGCGCCGCGTGTCGTCCGCGGGCGGAATCGCAAAGCTCTCCATCGTCGGCACCGGGATGCTCGGCATGCCCGGCATCGCCGGCCGCATGTTCCGTGCGCTCGCCGAGGCGGGGATCAACATCGAGATGATCAGCACGTCCGAGATCCGCATCACCTGCCTGGTCTCGCGCGACCAGGTCGAGAAGGGTGTCCGCGTCCTGCACAAAGCATTCGACCTGGACGTCGAGTAATTGCCAGTCAGCGTCGCCATCGTCGGGCCCGCGGGCTCGGGCAAGACCACGCTGTTCAATGCGTTGACGGCCGGGCGCGGCGCCGACGGCGTCGGCATGGTTGACGTGCCGGACGAGCGGCTGCAGCGGCTGGCGGAGGCGGTGAACCCGAAGAAGACCACGCCGGCCCAGGTGCGCGTCGAGGACACGCCGCCCGGAAGCCGCGCGCAGCGCGTCGCATTTGCGCGCCAGGCCGACGTCCTCGTGAAGGTCGCGCGCTGCTTCGGTCCGGACCCCGAGCCGGTCAAGGAGCTGGACGAGCTCACCCTCGACCTTGTGCTCGCCGACCTGACATCGATCGAAAAGCGCCTCGACGTGGTTGGCAAGGAGGCGCGGGCAGGGAAGAAGGACGCACAGCGCGAAGCGGAGGTCCTTACCGCTGCCAAGGCCCACCTCGACAACAGCAAGCCGCTGCGCACGCTCGCCCTCGAGGAAGATGATCGCAAGCTGCTCAACTCGATCTTTCCGGTCACGCTGAAGCCGTCGGTGTACGTGGCCAACGTCGCCGATGAGCTGCTTCCGTCGGGCGGCGAAGGCGCCATGAAGGTGATGGCAATCGCCAACGAGGAAGGCGCGCCGGCCATCGTCCTCTCCGCCCGGCTCGAGGCCGAGCTCACCGAGCTCGACCCGGCCGAAGAGAAGGAGATGCGCGCGAGCTACGGCATCGACGAGTCAGGCCTGGGTCGCATCGCGCGCGCGGTGTGGGAGGCGGGCGGCCTCATCACGTACTTCACCGCGGGCGAGCCAGAGGCGAGGGCATGGCCGTGCGAGCGGGACTCACCCGCGCCGCAGGCGGCGGCGAAGATCCACACCGACTTCGAGAAGCACTTCATTCGCGCCGAGGTCACGTCGGTCGACGAGCTCGTTGCTGCGGGGTCCATGGACGCGCTTCGCGCAGCCGGAAAGCTGCGCATCGAGGGACGCGATTATCGGGTGCAGGACGGCGACGTGGTCTTCTTCCGAGTCGGGCGCTAAAACGTATTTCCCGTCGACTGGAGCATCTGCCAGAGCAGGCTCCCCAGCCAGGCGAGGACAGCCACAACCGCAATCAGTAGAAGGAATCGCACACTGTGTCTAACGGCGCGGGCGCATTATTCCGGTATGTCCCAGCTCCGGTTCAGCGGCGCCCACGTGTGGGTGAGGATCGACGACGACTTCGCTGTGCTGGGCCTGAGTGATTACCTCCAGGACCAGATGGGGGACATCACCACGCTGGTCCTGCCCGACCTGGGCGATGTGCTGCGCGCGAAGCGCCGCATGGGGCACGTGGAGTCCGACGACGCATCCTCGCCGCTCGAGGCGCCGGTCAGCGGCGAGGTGGTCGAGGTGAATTCCGATGTGCTCGAAAATCCAGACCTCGTGAACGCCGAGCCATATGGATCCGGCTGGCTGGTCAAGGTGCGCCTGGAGGATCGCGGCGAGCTGGAAGACCTGATCAGCGAAGAGGAGTACGCGGAGCTGACCACAGAGGTCTGAGGGCACGGGTGAGGTCAATCGACCTCCCCCGTGGAACCCCCACCGAGTCAAAGCGTGCGGGGTGGGCCCTTGTAGAGCATGCGAGACGGCCGGAATGAATCCGGCCTTTCGCTCACCTCGGTTCAGGTTCATGAAGTCGGCATCATAGGAAGCCGTGTTCCAGCCCAAGCTGTGGAGAGACGGCGAGTTCATGAAGCTCTGGTGGGGCCAGGGCATCAGCGAGCTCGGAAGCCAGGTGAGCCTTCTCGCGCTGCCGACGGTTGCGATCCTCACCCTCAGCGCGACACCGTTTCAGGTCGGGCTGCTCGAGGCTCTTCAGTTCCTGGCGTTTCCGGTGCTCGGCCTCATAGCGGGCGTGTATGCGGACAGGATCCGCCGCCGCCCGATCATGATCATCTGCGACCTGCTGCGCATGGTCGCGCTCGGCAGCGTGCCGTTGGCTTACGTGCTCGGGCAGCTGAGCATGGAGCAGCTCTACGTCGTTGCTCTGCTGGTCGGCGTCGGCACAGTGTTCTTCGACGTCGCCTATCAGTCGTATCTGCCCGCGATCATCTCGCGGTCGGACCTCGTCGAAGGCAACAGCAAGCTGCAGGTGACAGGATCTGTCGCGCAGATGGTGGGCCCCGCGCTCGCAGGGTTTCTCATCCAGCTCGTGGGTGCGGCTCGCGCGGTCGCACTCGATGCGACATCGTTTCTCGTGTCGGTCCTGTCGTTGTGGTGGATCCGCCGGCCTGAGCCCGCGCCGAAGCCCTCATCTGAGGCAGGCCGCAGCGGATTCTTCTCCGAGATGCTGGAGGGGATCCGATTCGTGCTCGGCAACCCGACGATATCGCGCATCGCCGGCAGCACCGCGACGTCGAACCTCGGCGGAAACATGGTGTTCGCCGTCTACCTGATCTTTGCCTACCGCTTCCTGCACCTGACGCCCGGTGTCATCGGTGTGGTCTTCGCCGCGGGCGCCGTTGGCGGCCTGCTTGGTGCACTGAGCGCGTCGTGGATCACCGCGCGCATCGGGGTCGGTCCCACCCTGTTCATCAGCATCACCGCGGGCGGACTCTCGCTGATCCTGGTCCCACTCGCCCAGTACGGGTTCGCGGTCCCGCTGCTGATCGCCTCGTTCTTCGTCGGCAGCTGGGTCAACCCCGTGTACAACATCACCCAGGTGAGCCTGCGCCAGGCCATCACCCCAGACCGGGTGCAGGGCCGCATGAACGCCACCGTGCGCACGATCATCTGGGGCACCATCCCGATCGGCGCATTCATCGGCGGCACCATCGGCACGGTCTATGGCGTGCTGCCCGCGATCTACGTCGGCATAGCCGTCAGCCTGCTGTCCGGGGTCTGGATCCTGTCCGGGCCCATCCGCCTGCGCGCCCAGCCGGAGCCGGTCGGAGACGTGTAAAGGCTTGACAGCCGCTACATTCGGGGTTATAACTCCTACTGGGACACAACATGTCGTAGCCCACAACCCAGTAGGTTGAGTCCCAAGGCCCAAAGACAGGCAGGCGGAGCACCCGTTCCACGTCCCACCCCACCGCCTGCCTTGTCCCTGGGCAAGAGGCGCGGCCGAAAAGGCGTCGCCGGATCTTCGGCGCCCATGCGGCCCATCTTCGGGTTCAGCTCCTGTGCTGCTCGCTCACGCAGTTGTCCATTGCGCTCGCTCCGCTGCTCGGAGCTTCACCCGAATCTGGGCCACCTGGATCGCCGAACCTCTCGGCGAAGCTTTCCGGCCGCGCCTCTAGGTAGACTCCTTTTTCGTGAGTCGCAAGTCCCGCCGCAAGTCCCGCACGCGGTACCGCCCGCCCGTAAAGGCGTCGGCGCCCGTCGGCGGCGGCTCAGTGACCGCCCAGCGCTCCGTCTCCCAGGCTCGCGTCGGCGGCGACCAGGCGACGGTCCGTGCTGTAGAGATGTCGCTCGGTTCTAGCAACCGCATCCTCAAAGGACGTGGCGGCCGCATGGTCGTCGAGTCCGTCGACCCGTCGATCCCCCTGGACCGCGTGCCGTACTTTACGAACGACCTGGTCCGGCTGGCGGTGGTGGCGGCGGCAATGGTGGTCCTGCTCGGCGCCGGCGCCGTGACCGTCCCCCTGCTGATCAAGTAAGGCTCGGCCACGGCCTGAGGGGTCGTCTCCGGGCTCACGTCTAAACTCAGGCCGTGCGCGTCATCCTCTTCACGGGGAAAGGTGGTGTAGGCAAGACCTCTGTTGCCGCGGCGACAGCGGTGCGCTGCGCCCAGGCGGGCTACCGCACGGTCGTGATGAGCACCGATCCGGCGCACTCGCTGGGCGACTCGTTCGACCTCGAGCTGGGCACATCGATGACGCCGATCGCCGAGAACCTCTGGGCCCACGAGGTCTCCGCGCTGCACGAGATGCAGCGCCACTGGGCGAGGCTGCACGAGTACGTGGTCGAGGTGTTTGCGACGCAGGGGCTCGACGAGGTGATCGCCGAGGAGGTTGCGAACCCGCCCGGGATGGATGAGATCGCCTCGCTGATGTGGATCAAGCACTACGTCCAGCGCGGTGAGCACGACGTGCTTGTCGTCGACTGCGCGCCCACAGGCGAGACGCTGCAGCTGCTCACGTTCCCGGATGCGGCGCGGTGGTGGCTGGACAAGGTGTATCCATGGGAGCGGCGCGCGATGAAGATGGCGCGGCCGGTGCTGCAGCCCCTCATGGACATTCCGCTCCCGAGCGACGAGATCTTCGCGTCGCTGAAGGACCTGCTGCTCGACCTCGACGGCATGCGCAAGGTCCTCACCGACCCAGACATCACGACGGTACGCATCGTGCTCAACCTCGAGAAGATGGTCGTCAAGGAGGCGAAGCGCGCTTTCAGCTACTTGAGCCTCTTCGGCTACGTGACCGACGCGGTGATCGTGAACAGGCTGCTACCCGGCGAGCTGCACGACGAGCTTTTCAAGAAGTGGCAGCGCATACACCAGCGGTACCAGGCCGAGGTGGAGCAGTCCTTCGCGGGCATTCCGATTTTCAACGTGCCGCTGTTCGACGCCGAGGTGGTGGGCGAGATGATGCTGCAGCGAATGGCCAAAGAGATCTACGGGGATCAGGATCCGGCCGAGCGATTCGTGACCGCGAGCCCGCAGCGCATCCAGAAGGAAGGCGCCGACTACGTGCTGTCGCTGGACGTGCCGTTCCTGGAGCGCTCCGACGTCGACCTCAGCCGTCACAACGGCGAGCTGTACGTGACAGTAGGCAACTACCGTCGCGAGATCTCGCTGCCACGGGTTCTCGCGCAGCGCGACACAGCCGGAGCCGCAATCGACGACGGCAAGCTTCGCGTGCGGTTCACGAAGCGCAAGGACGCCAAACGATGAGTCGCGACGGCGAGCGGGCCATCGAGCTCATCAATGAGCTGGTCACGCGCGTGGGCAACGTCGTTTCCGACATGGTCCCGCCGTCGGCGCAGGTGCACCTCCTGAACGCGCAGCGTGAGCTCATCACAGCGCTGGTGCTCATCTACGAGCACCGTGTGACCGCCGGCCCGTCCGAGCGGGTCGGCTCGAGCCGGCGGACCGTGCGGCGCAGCGCGGTCAGGCGGCGGCCCCGCGCCGCCAACAAGATCCCGATCGAGTAGTCGGTTGACCGGCCTCGGCCTTTTCCTCGTCGCGGCGGTCATGCTCGTGCCGGCGCTGCTGATCGCGATCCCGCTGCACGAGATGGGCCACGCCGCGGCTGCCTACTTGCTGGGCGATCGATCGGTCAGGTACTTCGGCTACTTCACCTGGAATCCGCGGCGATTCCTTGACCCGCTCGGCGTGATCGCCGTCTTCATCGCGCTGGTCGGATGGGGAAAGAAGGTGCCGGTGCAGCCGAACCGAATCAGCTCGATGGGGCAGAAGGTCCTCTACGAGCTGGGCGGGCCCGCCGCCAACCTGGTCGCGGCTGTGATTGTGGGCGTGATCCTCCGCGTGCTGCATGGCGCCGGCAACGAGCCATCGATCAGCTCGCCGGTCGGCATTCTGACCTACCTGCTCTTCGCGATCTGGTTTCTCAACGTCTCGATCTTCGCGTTCCAGCTGCTGCCCATCCCGGGGCTCGACGGCTGGGACATAGTGGAAGCGCTTTTTCGCAACCGAAATCCGAAGTTCTTTTTCAGCGTGTCCACACGCCGGCGCGAGATCTGGATCGGCGCCATCGTCGTCATCTTCATCGGCAGCGTGTTCAGGGTGCCGGTTCTGAGCCTTGTGATGTCGCCCTTCTTCACGCCCGCGAGCCTAATCTCATTGGGCACATGCATGGGGTACGGAGTCCCAGGGTTCAACGCGCTGGCGCCCTGCCTGCTGTAGGCACGCTCGTCAACCAGCCGGCGTATTCGGCGCTCGTCGCCGACTTTGGCCGGGAGCGCGTGATTGAGGCCATTCGCGCGCAGGTGGAGGCCGAGCGCAGAGCAGAGCCCGCGGGTGATGAGGAACGCTTGAATCGGGTGGAAACGCGGCTCCGTGCCGAGGCGGCGCCGCGCCTGCGGCGTGTGATCAACGCCTCGGGCGTGATCCTTCACACCAACCTCGGACGGGCGCCGCTCTCGCGCGCCGCGCTGGACGCGCTCGCCGTGGCCGCGTCATACAGCAACCTCGAGCTGGACCTGGCCACTGGCAAGCGTGGCGAGCGAGCGGCTCTCCTCTCCGCGCCGCTCATCAGCCTGTTCGGTGCCGAGTCCGCGCTGGTCGTCAACAACAACGCGGCCGCCGTACTGCTCGCGCTCACCGCGCTGTGCAAGGGCCGCGAGGTCGTCGTGTCGCGGGGCCAGCAGGTCGAGATCGGCGGATCCTTCCGCATGCCGGACGTGATGCGCCTTTCCGGCGCGCGGATGGTCGAGGTCGGCACGACCAACCGCACCCGCGCCGCCGATTACGAGGAGGCGCTCACCGCGCGTACCGCGGCGCTGCTCCGCGTGCACACGTCCAACTACACAGTGAGCGGTTTCACCGAAACGGTGTCGCTCCGGGAGATGGAGGAGATCGCACGCCGGCACGACCTCATGCTCATCGACGACCTCGGCAGCGGCGCCACTGAACCAATCGCCGGCGAGCCGACGGTGGCCGATTCCGTGGCGCATTGCGACGTCGTCACCTTCTCCGGTGACAAGCTGCTCGGCGGACCGCAGGCGGGGATCGTGCTCGGCCGCGCCAACGCAATCAACAAGATGGCGCGCCATCCACTCGCGCGCGCGGTGCGCATCGACAAGCTCACGCTTGCCGCTCTGGAGGCGACCATCAAGCAGCGGCTGGCCGGCCGCGGAGACGACATACCAGTGCAGCGGATGCTGCGCACGCCTGTCGCGGACGTGCGGCGCCGCGCAGCGATGTGGTCGGTGAAGCTGCAGGAACGCGGGGTGGATGTGCGGCTCATCGACGGCGAGTCCGCCGTCGGCGGGGGTTCTGTGCCGGGCCACGGATTGCCCACCGTCCTTTTGGCTCTCGCGGGACCGGCG
>Ga0209376_1005060_pt1 | contig 11152 bp, 9 predicted proteins | sample GraSoiAngelo_134_FD_185891 | JGI IMG/M metagenome (GOLD analysis project Ga0209376, IMG submission 185891) | Grasslands soil microbial communities from the Angelo Coastal Reserve, California, USA - 14_0929_05_30cm (SPAdes) (version 2) | ecosystem: Environmental > Terrestrial > Soil > Grasslands ... | reverse complement strand
ACGCCACGTGGACCTTCTCGGTCAACCCGGACTTCTCGGCCCTGATCCGGGAGGTAGGGGTGACGGGTGACGCTATCTCCGCGATGTTGAAGGAAGTCAAACTTACTGGTACACGAGGGCGTCGTGGAGCGCGTACAGGACCAGGAACGGCGTGATGATGCCCGGCGTCTCGGCCGGATCGAAGAAGGTCGGCGCCAACGAGAAGTGAACGGCCCAGGTCATCTGTCCCGCGGGCGCGTCAGCGCGCCCCGATTGTGTCTGGGCCAGAGCCGCAGCGGGCACGACCGCGAGCGTGGCAAGGAGCAGCGACCACACGACGACGCCGGAAAGACATCGGGGCCGTTTCATTCCGTTACCCTCCGTCGGCGCCAGCCGCCGCGCCGCGCGCGCCGGCCCGCCGGACGCCGTCTCCCACCGGCTCAGGCGCGGGTTCGTCCGGCTCGACCGCACGGCCGCCGACCTGCCGCAGCTTCGGATCGAGATGGTCGCGCAGCCAGTCACCCATCAGGTTGACGGCCAGGACCGTCGAGAGCATCGCCAGCCCCGGAAAGAATGAGATCCACCAGGCCGTCGCCAGGAATCCTCGCCCGTCGGCGATCATCAGGCCCCAGGCGGGATTCGGCGGCGGCACGCCAACCCCCAGGAAGCTCAAGGTGCCCTCGAGAAGGATCACGTAGCCGACCTGCAGGGTGGAGATGACCAACAAGGTCGGCACCACATTGGGAAAGATGTGGCGCCGGATGATCCAGGCGCTCGAGCGCCCGGCCACGATCGCGAGCGCGACGAAGTCTTGCTCCTTGATCGCCAGCGTCTCGCCGCGGACCTGCCGCGCGAAGCGCGGCCAGAGCAGGAGCGCGATGACGAGGATGACGTTGCGAAAGCTCGGCTCCGAGACCGCCACCAGTACGACCGCGATGAGGATCGTCGGCAGCGACAGCCCGACGTCGGTCAGACGCATGAGCACGGCGTCGGTGAGCCCGCCGCGGTAGCCCGAGATCAGCCCGAGGGCGGTGCCGAGCGTGCCGGCCACGCCGATCGCCACCAGCGAGACCACGAGCGAGATGCGGCTGCCGTGGACCACCCGGCTCAGCACGTCGCGGCCGAAGCGATCGGTCCCGAGCGGGTGCTCGCGATCGCCGCGCTCCGTCCACACCGGCGGGATCAGCCTCTGGGTGATGTCGCCCTCGGTGGGGCTCGGCAGACCGAGGTAGGGTGCCAGGAGCGCGGCGAAGACGAGCGCCGCGAGGATGGCGCCGGCGAACCACGGCAGCTCGCGGCTACGCGCGCGCATGACGGATCCTTGGGTTGAGGTAGCTGTAGAGCATGTCGACGAACAGGTTCCCGGTGAGGTAGAGCGCGCTCAGCACGAGGACGCCGGCCTGCACGATCGGATAGTCGCGGGTCGTGATCGACTCGAGGATCAGCCGCCCGAGACCCGGCCAGGCGAAGACCGTCTCGGTGACGACGGCGCCGCCGAGGAACTGCACGAAGAGCATCACCGCGAAGGTGACGACCGGGAGCAGCGCGTTCTTGAGCCCGTGCTTCCAGAGCACGACCTGCTCGTGCAGGCCCTTGAGCCGGGCGAACTTGATGTAGTCGGAGCCGAGCACCTCCAGCATCGCCGAACGCGTCAATCTCAAGATGGCCGCCGAGGTGAAGTACCCGAGCGTGAAGGCCGGGAGGATCAGGTGCTCGATGCCGCCGCGGCCGCCGGCCGGCAGCAAGCGCAGCACGACGCCGAACAGCAAGATCAGCATCAGCCCGAGCCAGAACGTCGGCATCGATTGCCCGAGCACCGCGAACACGCGCGCGGCGCCGTCGAGCGTCCCGCCGCGGTGGACGGCGGAATACACGCCGAGCGGGACGCCGATGAGCACGCTCAGGAGCATGGCCACGAGCCCGAGCTCCACCGTGGCGGGCAGCCGCTCCCAGATGTGCTCGGTGACGGGCCGGCGCGTGAGGACGGAGTTTCCGAAGTCGCCGAGGAAGATGTTGCGAACGTAGAGGCCGTACTGGACGGGCAGGGGCTTATCGAGGCCGAGGTGATGCATCAGGATCTGCTGATCACGCTCGCTCGCGTTGACGTCGAGCAGCAGGTGGATCGGATTGCCCGAGAGCCGCGTCAGGAAGAACACGATGCTGATCACGACGAGCATGCTCAGCACCGTCTGGAGCACGCGACCGATCAGGTACCTCCACATGCTAGCGGGCCCGGCCGATGTATTCCCAGTTGTGGAACCCCATGTGCCCGGGGATCACGGGCCAGTCCCCGACTCGGGGCCCCAACCCCGCGATCGTGTGGGCCGCCCCGATCGCGACACCCGGCACGTACTCGGAGAGCCACGGGCCCATCTCGTCGCGCATGATGCGCAGGCGCTCCGTGTAATTCGGCTGGCCCGCGAGCCGGTCGATGAACTCGTCGAGCTTCGGTTGCTCGACGAACAGGCACAGCCCGGCCTTCGTATACCCGGCGCGGTACAACACCTCCCACGGCTCGGGAGCCACCAGGGGTGACGCGTAGGCGAGCGCCACGCCGGAATACGCGCGCGCCCTGAAGTCCGCCGCGAAGATCGCCCGGTCCACCGGGCGGCGCTTCACGCGGATGCCGATCTTCTCCCAGTAGGTCGCCACGGCTTCGCCGACGTCCGGCAGGAAGCCCCGGCCCGGCCACGCCGTGAGATTCATCGTGGTCTCGAACCCGCTCGGATAGCCCGCTTCCGCCAGAAGCGCTTTCGCTTTGGCCGGATCGTACGGATAGGGCTTCTTCAACGCGTCCGATGCCCAGGGATCGCTGGGATACATGAGCCAGCTGCCCATCACGGTGCCGAGGCCCCCGAGCACCCGCTGCACGATCGCCTGCTTGTCGACCGCCAGGTTGAGCGCCATCCGCACCTTGCGCGCGCGCTCGGCGTCGGGCTGGGCCCACGGCACCTTCGGGTCGTACGTCGGCTTGGTCGCCCACTGACCGCCGAGGATGATGTAGAGCCAGGACGTGTTGGGCATGAGGAGCGTGCGCACGCCGACTTGCTTCAGCTCGTCGGCGTACTCGCCACCGACCTCGATGACGTCGACGCTGCCCGCCCGCAACATCGCCATCCGCGTGGACGGCTCCGGCACCTTGACGAACACCAGCCGCTTGAAGTGCGGCGTCGCCCGCCAGTGATTTTCGACGGCCTCGTAGACGATGCGGTCGCCGCGGACGTGCTCGACGAACTTCCACGGACCGGTCGCGACCGGCAGCCGCTCGGCGCCGTCGTCCTTGGCGGTCTCGACGTAGCGCTTGGACTGGATGAACGCGACGGAGGCGAAGAGCCCCTGATTCACCTTGTTGCCGAACACGACGAACGGCTTGTCGAAGCGCACCGTGAGCGTGTACGGGTTCTCGACCTCCATGCTCTTGATGAGCCGGAACTCCGGCGCTAGCGAGTTGGCGGAGCCGTCCTTCGCGATGGTGTTGAACGTGAACTTGACGTCCTCGGCGGTCATCTCGCCGCGGCCGCCGTGGAACTGGACGCCCTTGCGCAGATAGAAGGACCAGGTGCGGCCGCCGTCCGCGACCTTCCAGCGCTCGGCCAGCATGGGCGCGAGCTCGCCGGTCTTCGGGTCGCGCGTGAGAAGGTTCTCGTACATGGGCTTGAGCACCACGTCCTCGGCCCCGACGTACAGGTGAGGGAGCCAGCGCTCGTTGCCGAACGTGGCGACGGCGACTGTCAGCGTGCCCTCGGGCTTCGCGGCCTGCCCGTGGGCGGAGATCGCGGTCAGGAGCCCGATGGCAGCGACCATCGAGACGACCCAGCGTCGTGTCTTCATGACTTCCTCCCAGCCCCGAGGGCTGAACGTTGTCGTTCGGTCAGGGACAGGAAGCGGAAAAGCGCCGATATCCTACTCCAGGCCGTAGTCCGCCCAGTGGGCGTCGACCCGGTCGAGATCCTCCTTCGGGGGCACCGAGCGGGCGGGGAAGCGATGCTTCCGCGTCGCGTCGACGCCCACTTTGGACGAGAGCACGGTCTTGCGCTGGAGCTGGTCCACGTCCTCCTCCGCGGTCGACGGGTCGAGCGCGACGCCGGCCGTGGCGCGGTTCACGTAGAGATCGTGCTCGGGCTGGACGTGCCAGGACATGGCCCAGAGGACCTGGAAGTAGTCGCGGATGTCGATGTCCTCGTCGACCACGACCACCCACTTGGAGAATGATGGATCGTACGCCCAGACCGCCCACATCGCCCGCTGGGGCAGGGCGGGATGCTCGCGGCGGAGCGAGATCGCCAGGAACGCGGCGCCGCCGCCGGCCTCGAGCAGGTGCACGTCGCGCACGGGGAGCCTCAGATCGCGGCGCAGATGCTGGAGCAGCGCCACATCGCGGCCGGTGCCGCGGATGCAGCTCGACTCGCTGGGCGGCATCTGGCTGAAGAAGGCCTGGTAGATCGGGTCGGCCCGGTGCGTGATGGCCGTGACCTCGATCACGAAGCTCGGGCCCGACGACCCCATGTAGCCCGTGTACTCGCCAAACGGTCCCTCGTGCTCGCGGACGCCCGCCGGGACGAAGCCTTCGATCACGATTTCGGCGTGCGCCGGCACCTCGAGGTCGTTCGTCTCGCATTTCACGACCTCCAGCGGCTCGCCGCGCAGGGCGCCCGCCACCCCCAGCTCGTCGCCGCGGATCCGCGCGACAGAGGTGAGCGGCACCGGCGGATCGCAGCCGATCACGACGGCGCACGGGGTCGGGTTGCCCTTTCGCTCGTTCTTCATGAGGTGCGCGTACATGTCGCGCCAGGTCGTGCTGAGGAAGAGCCCGAACTTCCTCGGCCCCTTCAGCATGAGGCGATAGGTGCCCATGTTGCGCTCGCCGGTCTCGGGATCGACCGAAATCACGCACGGCCCGGTGACGTACGGCGCCGGGTCCTGATCCCGGGTCCAGAGGCACAAGGGCAGCGCCGTCGCGTCGATCCGCTCGCCGGTCTGGATCACGTCCTTCACCGGCCCCGTCTTCACGCGGACGGGCGGGATCGGGTGGCTCTGAGCGCGGGACCACTTGTCGGCGATCTGGTCGACCGTGGTCTCGAGCGCCAGCGCGTAGACCTCCGGCGAGGCGCCGAGGATCCCGGCGACCAGCGGCATCCGGTGCCCCTTGATGTGCTCGAACATCACGGCGGGCCGGCGCGCCGGGGGAATTCGCTGAAATACTCGGCGGATAACCGCCGCGACTTCCCAGCTCGGATCAACTTCCTTCTTGACGTGGTGGAGCTTGCCCCGAACCTCGAGCGCGGCCAGGTATTCACGGAGATCCTTGTAGGCCATGTCCGGTCACCTCCGGTTTAGAAGCGCGTCATGTCGTTCCGGGCCGGTATGGGTGCTGCTCGATCCAGTGTCGCGCGATGTCGATCCGGCGGCAGACCCACACGCGGTCGTGCCGCTCGACGTAGTCGAAGAAGCGCGCGAGGGCGGCGGCCCGGCCCGGCCGCCCCATGAGCCGCATGTGCAGCCCGACCGACATCATCTTCGGATGATCGACGCCCTCCGCGTAGAGCACGTCGAACGCGTCCCGAGCGTGGGCAAGCCATTCGTCGCCGGTCGAGAAGCCGCCGGGCAGTCCGAACTTCATGTCGTTGACGTCCAGGGTGTAGGGGACGACCAGGTGCGGCTTGCCCGAGACGACGATCCAGTACGGCAGATCGTCGTTGTAGGCGTCGGCGTCGTAGAGAAAGCCGCCCTCCTCGACGACGAGACGCCGCGTGTTGGGGCTGAGCCGTCCCGTGTACCAGCCGACCGGCCGGCTGCCGGTCGTGCGCGTCAGGCTCTCGACCGCTCGCCGGATGTGATCGCGCTCGACCTTCTCGCTGACGAACTGATAGTCGATCCACTTCCAGCCGTGGCTCACGACCTCGTGGCCGGCCTCGACGATCGCGGCCGCGGCCTCGGGGTGGCGCTCGAGCGCCATGGCTACGGCGAAGATGCTGATCTTGATGCCGTACGATGCGAACGTGCGCATGAGGCGCCAGAAGCCGACGCGGCTACCATACTCGTACATCGACTCGACCTGTAAATTCCGCACGCCCTGGAGCGCCGGAAGGCCGACGACTTCCTGCAAGTACGCCTCGGCCTCCTTGTCCCCGTGCAGGATCGATCGCTCGCCGCCTTCCTCGTAGTTCATGACGATCTGCAGAGCGAGTCGTGCTCCGCCGGGCCACTTCGGATCAGGCGGCCTCTTGCCGTATCCGACGAGGTCGCGCGGATAGTTTCCTCGGAGGGGGCCTTCGCCCCCCTTCCGACGGGCGGACCGGGCCTGCGGCCCGGTCTCGCCCTGCCTCCCCCCAGATTCGATTGCGCCGGCGGAGCCGGCGCTCGAACGCGCGCGGTCTTTCGGTTGGCGGCTCATACCCTACCGATACCGGGGGCGCCGAGGTTGTCGCGCACGTCAGGGTTGGCCGGGCCGGCGGAGGCGTAGTGGGCGAGGGCCGCGTCGACGCCCGCGCCGGCGGAGGTGCGGTGACCCTCGCCGCGGAGCGCGTGCTCGAGCGCCGCCAGACACACGAGCACGAACTGACGCTGCGCCGAGTAGCCCATGGTGCCGATGCGCCAGATCTTGCCCTGTAGCGGGCCGAACGCGGCGCCGATCTCGACGCCGAAATCCTCGACGAGCCGGCGCCTGACGCGTAGCTCGTCGACGCCGTCCGGCACGACGACGGGAGTCAGGAAGGGCAGCCGGTGCTCGCGCGGCTCCTTGCCGAAGAGCGCCACGCCCAGGGCGTCGAGGCCCGCGCGGAGCGCGTCGCCGTGCAGACGATGCCGCGCGAAGCGGGCCTCGAGGCCCTCCTCCTGGACCGCTCGGAGCGCCTCGCGAAGCCCGTAGACCATCGCCGTCGGCGCCGTGTGGTGGTTGAAGCGCGCGGGGCTCCAGTAGTCGGCGAGCTGGCCGAGGTCCAGATAGTTGCTCCGCACCTTGGTGCGGCGCCCGCGAATGGCGGCCTCGGCCTGCGCGTTGTAGGTGACCGGCGCCAATCCCGACGGGCAGCTCAGACACTTCTGAGTTCCCGCGGTCGCGACGTCGACGGCCCAGCGGTCGACGGCGACCTCGCACCCGCCCAGGGTCACCACGCAGTCGGCGACCAGGAGCGCGCCGTGATCGTGGGCCAGCCGCGCGATGTCGGCGAGCGGCTGCAGGATCCCGGTCGAGGTCTCACCGTGAACGACAGCGACGAGCTTGGTCGTGCCGCCCTTCAGCGCGGCCTCGATCGCGGCGGGATCGATCAGTCGCCCCCACTCGCCGCGCACAGCGGTGACCTCGGCCCCGCACCGCTCGGCGATCTCGATCAGCAGCAGGCCAAAGCGCCCGCACTCGGCCACCACGACCCGATCGCCCGGCTCCACCAGCGAGGTGAGGGCCGCTTCGAGGCCGGCGCGCCCGGTCCCGGGCACCGGGAACGCGCGGCTGTTGCGGGTCTGGAAGGCGAACCGCGAGAGGTCCATCACCTCGTTCATGATCTCGGTGAACTCCGGGTCGAACTGGCCCAGCAGCGGCGTCGACATCGCGCGCAGGACGCGAGGGTCGGCCATGGACGGGCCAGGGCCCAGGAGGACCCGCGGACCGGGCAGGAGATCACCGGGTGACATGCCCGGGAATTATAATTGAGGCCCGCGGCGGACCACGTGCCCGACAAATTTACCGGCCGGCCCCTCAGGCGCCTCGAGGATCCTCGGCTGCTGCGCGGCCAGGCCCTCTATGTGGACGACCTGCGCGTGCCCGGCACCTGTCACGTGGCGTTCGCCCGCAGCATCTATCCCCACGCGCGCTTCAGGGTCGATGCCACCGCGGCGCGGGCCCTCCCCTCCGTCGTCGGCGTGTTCACCGCGGCCGATCTCGAGGCCGAGCGAGGCTTCCGCGATATCCCGGCCGTCGTCGATCATCCGGCGCTCCGCCCGTGCCGGCAGCTGCCGCTGGCGCGCGACAAGGTTCGCTACGTCGGTGAGCCGATCGCCGCCGTCGTGGCCGAGAGCCGCTACGCCGCGCAGGACGGCGCCGAGGCCCTCGAGATCTCGTATGATCCGCTCGATCCCGTGCCCGACGCTCACGCCGCCATCGCCGCCCGTGCGCCGCTCCTGCACCAGGGGATCGAGGGCAACGTGGCAGCCGATTTCACGGTGCGATCGGGCGATGCCGACGCGGCGTTCCGGCGCGCCGAGATCGTCACGCGCGGGCGCTACTACGTCCACCGCTACACCGGGATGCCGCTGGAGACGCGTGGCGTCCTGGCCGCCTTCGACGCCGGCACGGGCAGCCTCACGCTCTGGTCGTCGACGCAGTGGCCTCACACCCTGCGCGACGCTCTACGCGAGGTCTTCGGGCTCAGCGAGCATCGGATTCGCGTGATCGCGCCGGACGTGGGCGGCGGGTTCGGCGTGAAGCAGGAGATCTACCCGGAGGAGATCCTGCTCGCGCTGCTCGCGATGCGGCTCGCCTCGCCGGTGAAGTGGATCGAGACGCGTCACGAGCACGTGATCGGCACGGCGCACGCGCGGGAGCAGTGGCACGACGTCGAGCTCGCGGCGCGCCGCGACGGGACGATCGTCGGGCTGCGCGCCGAGCTGCTCGCCGACGTCGGCGCCTATACGCGGAGCCTCGGCGTGCTCTGTCCGTCGATCACCGCGGCGAGCTTGCCGGGGCCTTACCGGATCCGCGACTACACCTGTCGGGTGCGCGCCGCGCTCACGTGCAAGGCGCCGGCGGCCGCCTATCGGGGCGCCGGGCAGCCCGAGGCGGTGTTCGCGGTCGAGCGAGCGGTCGATCAGCTGGCACAGGAGCTCGGCATGGATCCCGCCGAGATCCGCCGGAAGAACTTCATCCGTCGCGACGAGTTCCCGTGGGAGCTCGGGCTCTCGTCGGCGCAGGTCCCGGTGGTCTACGACAGCGGCGACTACGAAGCGGCGCTCGACGCGGCGCTGAAGCTGGCGCGCTATCCGGAGCGCCGCGCCGAGCAAGCCGCCGAGCGCGCTCGAGGCGACCGCGGTCGGCTCCTCGGAATCGGCGTCGCCGGCTACGTGCTGCTCACCGGCCTCGGACCGCACGAGGGGGCGATGCTGCGCGTGGACCCGACCGGTCAGGTGCTGCTCGTCACCGGCGCCTCGCCGCACGGTCAGGGGACCGCCACGGCGCTGGCGCAGGTGGTGGCCGACGAGCTCGGCCTCGAGCCCCGCGACGTCGTCGTCCGGCACGGCGACACGGCGATGATCCCGTTCGGCGTCGGCACCTACGCGAGCCGCAACGCGGTGGTGGCCGGCAGCGCTGCGCTCGTCGCCGCGCGCGCCGTCGCCGACAAGGCGCGCCGCCTGGCCGCTCGCCGGCTGGAGGTGGCCGAGGGCGACCTCGAGCTCGCCGAGGGCAGCGTGCGCGTCGTCGGGGCGCCGCACCGGCGGCTCTCGCTCGGGGAGATCGCGGCCGCGTGCGCGCCCGGCTCGCCGCTGCCCGAGGGCATGAGCCCGGGCCTCGAAGCCACGCACTATTTCCTGGCGCCGCGGCCGACCTTCGGGAGCGGCGTGCACGTCGCCGTCGTCGCCGTGGACCGCGACACCGGCGGCGTCGAGGTCGTCGACTATGTCGCCGCGAGCGACGCCGGACGGCTGATCAACCCGCTCATCGTCGAGGGCCAGCTCCACGGCGGCGTCGCCCAGGGCGTCGGCGGGGCGCTCTACGAAGAGCTTGCCTACGACGAGCACGCCCAGCCCCGCGCGCAGTCGCTGATGGAGTACGTGATGCCCACCGCCGGCCAGATTCCCGCGATCAAGATCGCCAACCTCGTCACGCCGAGCCCGCTCAACCCGCTCGGCGCGAAGGGAGTCGGCGAGGGCGGCACCCTGGCGCCTCCGGCCGCGATCGCGGCCGCGGTGGAGGACGCGCTGCGTCCGTTCGGTGCTCACATCGTGGGCACTCCGATCCGCGCCGAGGACGTGCTGCGCCTCATTCGCCGGCCTTGACGTCGGCCGACCGCGGTCTTAGTTTGCTGAGACGGCTCAAGGAGGCCCTCATGTCGACCAGAATCGTCGGGTTCGTCGCGCTGCTGCTGCTCGCGCCGCCGGCGTGGCTCTCGAGCGCGGAGGCTCAGACCAAGGTGCGGTTCGCCCTCGACTGGCAGATCCAGGGCCCACAGGCGCCGTTCATCACCGCGAAGGCGCTCGGCGCGTTCGCGGCGCAGGGGCTCGACGTCACGATCGATCGCGGGACAGGCTCCCAGAAGACGATCGAGCAGGTGGCGACCGGGACCTACGACCTCGGCTACGGCGACGTCAACTCGATGATCGAGTACAACGTCAAGAATCCACAAATGCCGCTCATCGCGGTCGGCATGGTCCTGAACTCGCCGCCCTTCGCGCTGCTCTCGCTCAAGCGCTATGGGATCCGCGAGCCGAAGGACCTCAAGGGCGCCAGCATCGGCGCGCCGGCCGGCGACGCGCCGCGGCGGCTCTGGCCGATCTTCGCGAAGAACGTCGGGCTGCCGGCCGACAGCGTGACCTGGACCAACATGGCGCCGCCGCTGCGCGAGCCGGCGCTCGTCAAGGGCGACGTCAAGGCGATCTCCGGCTTCTACTTCACCGGATATCTCAACCTGACCGAGAACCTCAAGATCCCCGAGGCCGACGTCGTCGCCTTCAAGTACAGCGATCACGGCATCGATCTCTACGGCAACGCCGTCGTGGCGCGGGTCGACTGGCTCCGGGCGAACGAGGACACCGTGCGTCGCTTCCTGGCCGCGCTCAACACGGGGTTCAAGGCGGCTCTCAAGGATCCGCAGCTGGCCATCACGCACATTCGCGCGGCCGAGCCGCTCACCAACGAGAGCACCGAGCTCAAGCGCCTGCAGCTCGCGATCAGCGCCAACATGGTCAACGACGAGGTGCGGAAGAACGGCCTGCTGGCCATCGACCCGGCGCGGATGCAGCGCGCGATCGAGCAGGTCGTCGCCTCGTTCGAGCTCGGCGCGAAGCCGTCCGTCGCGCAGGTGTTCACGGGCGCGTACCTGCCCCCGGCGTCGGAACGGAAGCTGGACTGACAGCCCAAGCGGCCGTCGCGATTCGCGACCTTTCCCACGATTACGTCACCAACGGCCGCGTGACGCGCGCGCTCGAGCGCGTCTCGCTCGAGATCGAGCGCGGGACGACCGTG
>Ga0209376_1005057_pt1 | contig 11156 bp, 10 predicted proteins | sample GraSoiAngelo_134_FD_185891 | JGI IMG/M metagenome (GOLD analysis project Ga0209376, IMG submission 185891) | Grasslands soil microbial communities from the Angelo Coastal Reserve, California, USA - 14_0929_05_30cm (SPAdes) (version 2) | ecosystem: Environmental > Terrestrial > Soil > Grasslands ... | reverse complement strand
TGCAGCGCGTAGAGCCCCAGCACCGCCATTCCGCGCATCATAGCACCGCCCTGACCGCCGGCCGGGGTTAGGCTACAATCCGCGGCATGGACTTCCAGCTGACCGAGCAGCAAGAGCTGATCCGGAAAGAAGTTGCCGCGCTCGCGCGCTCGTTCTCCCTCGATTACTGGCTCGAGAAGGACCGCAAGGCGGAGTATCCGACGGACTTCATCCGCGCCTTCGCCCAGGCGGGCTGGCTCGGCATGATCATCCCGGAGGCGTACGGCGGCTCGGGCCTGGGCGTGACCGAAGCCGCGCTGATGCTCCACGAGATCTGCGCCGCCGGCGCCGGGACCACGGGCGCTTCGCCGATCCACTTCTACATGTTTCCGCCGATGCCGGTGATCAAGCACGGGTCGGAAGAGCTCAAGCGGCGCTATCTTCCACAAATTTCCACCGGGGAGATCGTCATGTCGTTCGGCGTGACCGAGCCGAACGCGGGCACCGATACGTCGCGCATCCACACGCGGGCGGAGCGCCACGGCGACCGGTTCGTGGTGAACGGCCGCAAGGTCTGGAACACCAACGCCCAGCACGCGACGCACATGCTGCTCCTGGCGCGCACGTCGCCGCGCGAGGCGGCGGCGCCGTTTTCCGGAATGACGCTCTTCTTCACACCGTTCGACCGCGCGAAGATCACGGTGCGCGAGATCGAGAAGCTCGGCCGGGCCGCGGTGGACTCCAACGAGATCTTCATCGACGGGCTCGAGGTCCCGGCGACGGACGTCGTGGGCGAGGTGGGCCGCGGCTTCTACCACCTCCTGGACTCGCTGAACCCGGAGCGCGTCTTCACCGGGATCGAGGCGGTCGGGATCGGCCGTGCGGCCCTCGAACGCGGCGTGCAGTACGCGAAGGAGCGCGTCGTGTTCGACCGGCCGATCGGCCAGAACCAGGCGATCGCGCACCCGCTGGCGATGGCCTGGGCGAAGCTCGAGTCGGCCGAGCTGATGTGCCTGAAGGCGGCGTGGCTCTTCGACAACGGCCGGCCATGCGGCGCCGAGTCGAACACCGCCAAGCTGATGGCCGCCGAGGCGGGCTTCGAGGCCTGCGACGTCGCGCTGCAGACCCACGGCGGCTACGGCTACGCGAAGGAATTCTACGTCGAGCGGCTCTGGCGCGAGGTGCGGCTCTACAAGATCGCGCCGGTCTCGCAGCAGATGGTTCTCAACTACCTGTCCGAGCACGTGCTGGGCCTGCCCAAGAGCTACTGAGCCCCAAGGCGCTACTGAGTCGAAGAGGAGGCGCGAGATGGCGGTCAAGGTCCGTCGTCGTGAGTTCCTGGCCGGCGCCGCGGGCGCGGCGGTCACCGCATCCCTGGCGTTCCCGGCGATCGCCCAGCCCAAGCCGGTTCGCATCGGCCTGCTCACGGTCAAGACGGGCCCGCTCGCCGCGGGCGGCATCCAGATGGAGCAGGGGACCATCCGGTTCCTGAAGGATCGGAACCACAACCTCGCCGGCCGCAAGGTGGAGCTCGTCGTGGCGGACACCGGCGGTAACCCCGCCGGCACCAAGACCAAGACCCAGGAGCTGGTCGAGCGGGACAACGTCGACATGATCTTCGGCCCGCTCGCCGCGTTCGAGCTGCTCGCGATCACCGACTATACGGCGCAGGCCAAGATGCCGGTGCTGAGCCTCGCCGCCGCCGAGGACATGACGCAGCGGAGACCGAACCCGTACTTCGTGCGGGCCTCCGGCACCTCCGCGCAGTACATGCATCCGCTCGCCGACTACGCGGCGAAGGAGCTGAAGTTCAAGCGGGTCATCACGATCGCAGACGACTTCGCGTTCGGCCACGAGCAGATGGCTGGCTTCCAGCGCGTCTTCGAGGACGCGGGCGGTCGGGTCGTGAAGAAGCTCTGGCCGCCGCTGGTCACGCCCGACTACACGCCGTACATCGCCCAGATCGGCGGCGTCGACGCGGTCGTGCAAGGCTTCGCGGGCTCGAATCCGCTGAAGTTCATGAAGCAGTACCAGGACCAGGGCCTCAAGCTGCCCGTGCTCGGCGGCGGACCCGCCGGCGACGAGGCGCTTCTGCTCTACCTCTACTACAACCAGTTCGTGAGCCCGCAGGCGGTGGCGCTGACCGCCTCGGCCGAGGCGCTCCTGATGGTGATCGCCGGCGGCACCGCGACCCTGCTCGGGCCGATCGCCGGCGCGGCGCTGGTGGTCGTCGTGAAGAACGTGGCGAGCGCCTACATCGAGCGCTGGAACTTCGTCCTGGGCGCGATCTTCGTCGTGATCGTGGTCTTCATGCCCGAGGGGCTGGTGCCGGGTACGGTTCGGCGCTGGCGCCGCGCGCTAGCCGCGCTGCGGCCGCGCCCTACCGCGGCGGGGTGACCGGGCGGCGCGGGGCGAGAGGAGCCGCGCGCAGGCTCTCGAGGTCGAGCTTGGGCATGTCGAGGCTCAACGAGCGCAGGACCGCGTTGGCGAGCTCGCTGTAGCGGGCGAAGTAGCGGCGCATCCGGCCGCGCCACGCCGGGACGCCGCCGTTGGCGTGGAGCTCGAACGCGGACTCGCGGCCGTCGAGCGCCGAGCCGTACCAGGCGACGTACTCGTCGACGGTCGTGCGAGTGGACGGGTGCACGGTGACGTCCTCGACCAGACCTTCGCCGAGGACCCACACCCGCCTTCCGTCGCGCAGCGCCTCGCGGTATTCCGCGCCCGTTCTTACGATGTTCCTCGCGTGCCCGCCGAATTATAATCCCGCCGGAGGTACCGACCATTGGCCACCATTCCCAAGATTCTCCACGAGCACATCAACACCGCGTTCCCGGCCAACGTGTGTCTGGTCGGGACAGTGCTGCCCAACGGCTTCACCCAGATCACGCCGCGCGGGAGCACGATGGTCTACGACGACGAGCACCTGGCGCTCTGGGAGCGCGGCAAGGGCTCGACGAACGCGAACCTCCGGGACAAGACGAAGGTCACGGTGTTCCTGCGCAAGCCCCAGCTTCGCGAGGCCGGTGTGCTGCCGAAGGGCGGCATCGCGCGCTTCTACGGCACCGCGGAGATCCACAAGTCGGGCCCCGCGTACGAGGAAGTCTGGCGCCGTCTCGTGCAGCCCGAGAAGGAGCGCGATCCGGACAAGAAGGGCTTCGCCGTGCTGATCAAGGTGGAGCGGGCCGAGGACCTCGACGGCCAGCCCCTGGCGCTCCCGTGAGCGACCTCGACGGCGTCCTGACGGGAGTGCGCGTCCTCGACTTCGGGCGCTACATCGCCGGCCCCTACTGCGCGGCGCTCCTGGCCGACCTCGGCGCCGACGTGATCCGCATCGAGCGCGCCGGCGGCGGCGAGGACCGCTGGGTGGCTCCCGTGACCGACGACGGCGTGGGCGCGATGTACGTCGTCATGAACCGTAACAAGCGCGCGATGACCCTGGACCCCGCGTGCCCCGAGGGCCGCGAGATCGTGCGAAAGCTCGTCGCCACCGCCGACGTCGTCGTGGCGAACCTGCCGCCGGAAGTGCTGCGCTCGCTGGCCCTCGACCTCGAGAGCCTGCGCCGCGTGAAGCCCGACATCATCCTGACGACCGTGACGGCGTACGGGGCCGGCGGGCCGTGGAGCGCCAAGCACGGGTTCGACGGCATCGGCCAGGTGATGTGCGGCTCGGCGTACCTCACGGGCACGCCGGAGCAGCCGCTGCGCGCGGCCGTCGCGTGGGTCGATTGCGGCACCGCGTCGCTCGCCGCCTTCGGCACCCTGGCGGCGCTCCTCTCGCGTCGCCAGACCGGGCGCGGCCAGAAGGTCGAGGGGGCCTTGCTGCGGACCGCGATCGCCTTCAACAACCCGACCCTGGTGGAGCAGCAGGCGATCCAGGTCGACCGCGTGGCGACGGTGAACCGCGGCCAGACCTCGGCGCCCTCGGACCTGTTCCGCACGAAGGACGGCTGGATCCTGGCGCTCGCAATCGGCGATCCGATGTTCCGGCGGTGGGCCAAGCTCATGGGCGAGGATCACTGGCTCACCGATCCGCGCTTCAGGGACGACAGCGCCCGCGGCGACAACGGCGAGATCATCTCCAAGCGGATGGCCGAGTGGTCCGCGTCGCGCACGACCGCAGAGGCGCTCGCGGAGCTCGAGGCCGCGCGAATTCCCTCGGCGCCGCTCTACTCGCCCCAGCAGGCGCTCGCCGACGCGCACATCCGCACCGCCGGCCTGCTCCGCGACACGGAATTCCCGGGTGTGGCGCGCGGCGTGCCGCTCGCGCCCACGCCGGTCGACCTCTCGGAGACGCCGGGACGGTTCAAGCGGCGCGCGCCCATCCTGGGCGAGCACACCGACGAGATCCTGGCCGAGCTCGGCTATCAGAAGGCGCAGATCGCCGAGCTGCGAGCGCGGAACGTGATCTGAGCGCGCTGGCCGTCCGCAATCTCACGAAGTCGTTCGGCGGGCTGCGCGTCACCTCCGGCGTCGACCTGACGGTCGAGGCCGGTGAGCGCCGTCTCATCATCGGCCCCAACGGGGCCGGAAAGACCACGCTCTTCAACCTGATCACGGGCGAGCTTCGCCCCGACCGCGGCTCGGTCACCCTGTTCGACCGGGACATCACGCGCGTGCCGAGCCGCCGGCGCTTTCACCTGGGAATCGCGCGGACCTATCAGATCATCACGCTCTTTCCCGGCGAGACCCTGCTACGCAACGTGACCCTGGCGCTCCTCGGGAAGTCGCGCCGTCGCTGGAACCCGTTCGTCAGGCTCAGCCGGCAGGCGTCGCTGGCGGCGCAGGCGCGCGAGATCCTGGCGCGGGTCGCCCTCGATCACATGGCCGACCGCCCGCTCGGCCAGACCTCGTACGGTGAGCGCCGCCGCGTCGAGGTCGCGATGGCCCTCGCCCAGAACCCGCGGGTCCTGCTGCTCGACGAGCCGTTCGCCGGGCTGTCGGTCGACGAGCGGCGCGACGTGCTCCGGCTGGTCACGAGCATCCCGCGCGACGTGACCATCGTGATGATCGAGCACGACATGGACGTGGCGCTCGACTTCGCCGAGCGGATCACGGTGCTGCACTTCGGCGAGGTCGTGGTCGAGGGCACGCGCGGCGAGGTCGTCGCCCACCCGCGGACGCGCGAGCTCTATCTGGGCGAGTGACGCGCGGCTGCGCGCTCCTCGGCCTGCTCGATCAGCCTCTGCAGGTGGAGCTTGAGGTCGTAGTACTCGCCCATGAGGCCGGGCGGCGGGGGCGGGATCTCCGCGAGTCTCGTCTGCACGCCTCGGAGCCGCTCGGCGGCCGCGCGGGCCTCCTCGGGCGTGGCGTGCGCGAGCGTCTGGTCGATCGCGTGCACCTCTCGGTACCAGCGCGTGACCCGCTTGCGCATCTGCGAGTTGTAGAGCGTGGGCAGGATGCGAACCAGCGGCAGGAGGATCCCGACGGCCGGCAGGATCAGGAGCGCCCACCGCTCCACCGTGACCGCGATCCAGAAGGGTAGATAGCGCTCCAGGAACGGCGGTCCCTTCCGGAGGTAGCGCCGGGCGACCTCGTGCAGCGGCAGGTCGACGAGCGTGTCGGAGGGAAACGCGTTCGGCGCCTCGAACAGGCCCGGGCGGCTGTGGACGATCTCCGCAGTCTTGAGCAGGAGCCGCACGATCACGGGATGGACGTCCTCGCGCACCACCAGCGTGGCCGTCGCCGCCAGCAAGAGCACGTCGTGATCGGGCACGTTCGCGACCAGATCCACCACGCCCTCGCCGAGCGTCACGGTCGACAGGAACCGATAGCGGGCCGTGTAGGCGATCGTGCGCCGCACGCTCCAGAGGCCCACGCTCGGGCTCAGCAGGAGCCGCCGCACCAGCGGCACGGTCGGCGCCATGATGAAGAACGCGGCGTCGATCCGGCCGGCCTCGAGCGCCGTCGCCGCCCCCTCGCTCGTGAGGGCCATCAGATGCGAGTTCTGCGCGGTGATCCCGCTGTCGCGCAGCACGCGTATCGCCAGCGGTCGGATGCCACTGCCTTCCTCGCCGACCTGGATGCTGAGCCCTCTGAGATCGTTGAGCCCGCGCAGCGGCCGGTTTCGCCGGTGGAAGAGCCAGATCGGCTCGTAGTAGAGGCTTCCCAGCGAGAGCAGCCCCTCCGTCGGCGCCGCCTCGGCGGTGCCCCCCTGAACGAATCCGGCCATGGCCTGGCCGGCGGCGAGCCGCTTGAGCGTCTCGACCGTTCCCGCGCCGGTCATGATCTCGACCGTGAAGCCGTCGGCCTTGGCGAGCTTCGCGTACTCCTTCGCGAACAGGTAGTACGCGCCGTTCTCGCGGCCCGTGCTGAGGGTGATGCGGCGCGGCGGCAGCGGCTCGACCAGACGGTTCAGGACGGCGAACACGATCAGCACGACGAGCAGGGCCGGCGCCAGCACCCAGGCGAGCTTTTTCCAGTCCATCCCGGCACAGTCTAAGCGGCCATCCTCCTGTCGCCAGAGGATTTTGGGCTTGCCGTGGGCATCGGCTGATGGTTCGATTACCGACCACAGTCGATGGGTACTGTTTGGGCGTCCGGCCTCGTCAAGACGTTCGGCACCGTGGTCGCGGTGAACGACTTGAGCTTCGAAGCCAAAGCCGGGGAGTTCCTGACTTTGCTCGGGCCGAGCGGCTGCGGCAAGACCACCACCCTACGCCTCGTCGCCGGGCTCGAGCGCCCCGATCGAGGCGAGATCCAGGTCGGGGGCCGTCCGCTCTCGTCCACTGAGTCCGGGCTCTTCGTGCCGCCGGAGCGGCGCGGCATGGGGATGGTCTTCCAGAGCTACGCGATCTGGCCCCACATGACCGTCTACGAGAACGTGGCGTTCCCGCTGCAGGAGCTCCGTGTGCCGCGCGCGGAGACCCGCGAGCGGGTGATGGCGATGCTCGGGACCGTCGGCCTCGGCGACCTGCACGCGCGCCCGGCGCCCATGCTATCCGGCGGCCAGCAGCAGCGGGTCGCGCTGGCGCGGGCGCTCGTGTCGAATCCTCAGGTGCTGCTGCTCGACGAGCCGCTGTCGAACCTCGACGCGCGGCTGCGGGAAGAGATGCGGTTCGAGCTGCGCGAGATGCAGGCAAAGCTCGGGATCACCAGCATCTTCGTGACGCACGATCAGGCCGAGGCGATGACGCTCTCCGACCGCATCGTCGTCATGAACGCCGGGCGCATCGAGCAGGAGGGCAGCCCCGAGGAGGTGTACCAGCGGCCGAGCACGCGATTCGTCATGGACTTCCTCGGCCGCGCCAACCATCTGCCGGCGCGCATCGCGAAGGGCGAGGACGGGAGCCTGGTGGCCGAGATCGAGGAGAGCGGCTGCAGCGTGCCCGTCGCCGCCGGCGGCAGCTGGAGCGTCGGTCAGGCAGTGCTGCTGGCCTTCCGCCCGGAGGCCGTCGAGGCGCGGGCGGCCGAGCGTGAGGGCGCCTGGGTCGGCGTGGTGCGCTCGTCGGTCTACGTGAGCGGCCGCGTCGAGTACGTGGTGGAGATGGGGAATTTCACCGTGAGAGCGACCGGGCCCGAGGACGCACGCCTCCCGCACGACGCGCGCGCGAAGCTCTGCGTGTCGCCGCGTGCGGTCAGGCTGTGGCCGCGGGAGCCAGACGCGAACGGAGGGACGGTGGGATGACGAGGCGGCGATGGGCAGCGATGGTGTCCGGGCTTCTCGCGGCGGTCGTCGTCGCCGGTGGGCTCGCCCCGGACGCCCTCCGAGCGCAGAGCAAGCCGCCGGCCCCGGCCGCCGCGCCGGCGCCGGCCGATACGACGGCGACTCCCGCGAAGTATCAGGCCGCGATGGCCGAGTGGAAGAGCAAGATCGTTCCGGCCGCGAAGAAGGAAGGCGAGGTCATCTGGTACAGCTGCGCCCAGGCGACGGAAGCCGAGGGCACGATCGCCGCCTTCAACAAGACCTACCCGGACATCCAGGTGAGCCAGGTTCTGTCGCCCGGCTTTCAGCTGGTCGAGAAGATCAGCACCGAGGCCTCGGCCGGCCGCGTCCAGGCCGATGTCTACCAGTGCGGCGGGCAGAGCGGGCGGACACTCTCGTGGCGCGGGCTCGCCGAAGACTTCATCCCGCCGACGGCGCTCGACCCGAGCGTGAAGTGGCGCTGGCCGATCATCAACAAGGAGACTCATCTGGCCGGCGTCTTCGCCAGCGTGAGCGGGCTGAACGTGAACACCAAGCTGGTCCCGCCCGAGAAATATCCCAAGAGCTACTGGGACCTCGTGCGCGACCCGTACTGGGTCGACCTGATCAAGCGCAAGCGCGTGGCGTTCACCGACCCGCGCATCGCCAACATCGGCGTCTATCACATGTACGGGCTGAAGGAAGTAAACGGCAAGGAGTACGGCGAGGCGTTCATCCGCGAGTTCGCCGGGCTCAAGCCCAAGCTCCTGGGCTTCAACGAGTCCGGCGAGGTGGCGCGGGGCGAGCTGCACGCGATGCTCGGCGGCCCGTGGCGCGTGGAGTACGGCATGGGCACGGTCCCGATCACCAAGGTCTGTCTCGAGCCCGGCTGCGTCAGCACTCAATCGCCGCTCTTCGCGGTCGTCAAGAACGCGCCGCACCCCAACGCCGCGAAGGTCTTCGTCGACTTCATGCTGAGCCGCGAGTACGCCGAGTGGCGCGTGCAGGCGCTCGGCAACACGCCGGCCCGGGCCGACGTGGCGCCGCGCCCGCTCGACGACCCGGCCAAGCACAAGCTCCAGTTCGCGGGCGACGACAAGGCAGAGCGCCAGATCACCGAGGTTCTCAAGTGGGTGATCGCGTCCAAACTCTTTGATTACTGAACTAGCTAGACGGGGCCGGGAGGCGTTGACATGGCGGTCCTGACCGCGCGGGCGCGGGGCATCGCGTGGCCGCGCGTCTGGGCGTGGGCGTGGCTGCCGACCCTGCTGCTGATCGTGGTGGCCGTGCTCACGGTGACTCCGGTCGTCACCGCGCTGGTCGCCGGCTTCCGGGACGCGCCGCCCGGCCGTCCCGGCGCCATCACCTGGGAGTCGATCCGCGCCTCGCTCCGCGTGATGGCCGAGCCGGACGTCTGGCGGATTCTCTGGACCACCGTGTGGCTCTCGACCGTGCGCGCGGTGCTGGCGCTCGCGCTGGCGGTCGTGCTGGCGTGGATCATCGCCCGCACGGACTGTCCGTTTCGCAATCGCCTGGAGTTCCTGCTGATCCTCTCGTTCTTCTTCCCGCTCCTGGGCAAGGTGCTCGGCTGGGCGCTCTTGCTGAGCCCGCAGAAGGGATACCTCAACCAGCTCCTGCGCCTGCTGCCGATGTTCGCGGGCGACACGGGGCCGCTCGACATCTTCTCGTACGGCGGGCTGATCTTCGTCTGCGTCACCGGCTGGGCGACGCTCCTGGCGATCTTCCTGATCCCGGCCTTCCGGAACATGGACGCGGCGCTCGAGGAGTCGGCGCGCATGTGCGGCGCCTCGCCGCGGCGCACCGTCACGCGCATCCTGGTGCCGCTCCTGCGCCCGGCCATCCTCGCCGCCTTCATCCTGTCGCTCACGCGGCTGCTCTCGTCCTTCGAGACGGAGGTGTTCCTCGGCACCAGCTCCGGCATCTACGTGCTCACGAACAAGATCTACGAGCGCATGGTGCAGATCTTCCCGCCCGACTTCCGCACCGGCATGACGATGGCGGTCATGCTGCTGGTGATCACGTTCGGGCTCGTGCTGGTGAACTCGCGGTTCCTGGGCAAGCGCGATTACACGACCGTGACCGGGCGCGGCTACTCCGCGCGCCCGATGGCGCTCGGCCGGCTGCGCTGGGTCGCCTTCGGCTTCGTGCTGCTGTTTTTCATCGTGACGGTGGTCCTGCCCGCGGTGATGCTGATCCAGGTGAGCTTCATCCGGTTCATCGGGCTCAACGTCTTCGATCCGGCCAGCTACACCCTCGACAACTGGCGCCGGATGCTCACGTTGCGAATCAATCGCCTGGCGCTGACCAACAGCCTGGTGATGAGCATCGTCGCCACGACCGTCGGCATGATCATCTACTCGCTCGTCTCCTACGTGGTGACCAGGAGCCGCTACAAGGGCCGCCGGCTCCTCGACCTGGCGGCGTGGGTGCCCTGGGCGGTGCCGTCGCTGGTGCTCGGCCTCGGGATCCTCTGGGCCGTGCTCCTGTCGCCGCTCGCCATCCTCTACGGGACGTTGACGGTGCTGATCCTGGCCCACATCGTGCGCGGCTTTCCGTTCGGCACGCAGATCATGGGCTCGAGCATGATCCAGATCAGCCGCGAGCTGGAGGAGGCCGCCCGCATCCACAAGGCCTCGTGGCCCTCGACCTTCCGGCGCATCTGGCTGCCCCTGGTGATGAACGGGTTCCTGGCGGGCTGGGTGATCCAGTTCACGGTGTCGTTCAGCGACCTGGCGACGGTGGCGTTCCTCTACGGGGCGAAGTCGACGGTGCTGCCGACGCTCTTCCTGAGCCAGTGGTCGAACGGACGCCTGGAGGAAGCCGCCGTCGCGGCCCTGATGATGACGGCGGTCGTACTCGCGGTGGTCGTGCTGGTCCGTCGTCTCGTCCACGCCAGCGTGCGGACCACGACCGTGGCATAGTAGGCACGCAGGCCAGTCCAGGACAGGAGGCAAGGCGATGCTTTCCAGAGAGGACAACGAGCTGCTCTGCCGGGTCGGGCGAGGCACGCCCACGGGCGATCTGCTGCGCCAGTACTGGATCCCCGCCCTCATGACGAGCGAGCTCCCGGAGCGGGACGGCGCGCCCGTCCGCGTCCGGCTCCTCGGCGAGAACCTCATCGCCTTCCGGGTGACGTCCGGCAAGATCGGGCTCATCCAGAACCACTGCCCGCACCGCGGCGCGTCCCTCTTCTTCGGCCGTAACGAGGAAGAAGGCCTGCGCTGCGTGTACCACGGCTGGAAGTACAGCTGCGAGGGGCACTGCGTCGACATGCCCAACGAGCCGGAAGAGAGCAACTTCAAGTCGAAGATCCACGCCACCGCGTACCCGTGCGTGGAGCGCAACGACATCATCTGGACCTACATGGGGCCGCGCCGCACGCCGCCGCCCTTGCCGGACATCGAGCCGAACATGCTGCCGCAGGGCGAGTACCAGATCCAGAAGGTGCTGCGCGAGTGCAACTGGTTCCAGGGGCTCGAGGGCGACATCGACACGAGCCACCTCGGCTTCCTGCACCTCGGGGCCCTCAAGCCCG
>Ga0209376_1005056_pt1 | contig 11159 bp, 21 predicted proteins | sample GraSoiAngelo_134_FD_185891 | JGI IMG/M metagenome (GOLD analysis project Ga0209376, IMG submission 185891) | Grasslands soil microbial communities from the Angelo Coastal Reserve, California, USA - 14_0929_05_30cm (SPAdes) (version 2) | ecosystem: Environmental > Terrestrial > Soil > Grasslands ... | reverse complement strand
TCGCTTCTGTGCCTCGGGCGTCAGCGCAGGAAGACGTCCGTTCTCCGGATCGACGATGAGCGACGTCCGCAGGCTCGGTCTGATCGGGCTCTGCCACCCGTCCATGCCGTACTCTTTCCAGTCGTAGTGGACGTCCTTCGGATCGACTTTAGCGTCAGCGGTGATCACTCGTGTGAGCTCGGCGATCGCCTCCTCCTCGGTGAAGAACGCCTTGTTCTTCAGTCGATCCGGACGCTGCAACGGCGTGTACGTCGCGTCCAGGTAATAGCCGCTGAGATCGGGATCGCCCCACGGCGTCTTGGGCGGGGTGAAGTTCTGGATAGCCTGCGCCTGCTTGAAGGCCGCCACCGCCGCCGCGATCGCCGCTTTCGGATCGACCACAGTCGGATCGAACGTCCTGGTGCCGGAAGGAGCTTGCGCGAGGAGCCCAGGCGACCACCACGCGACAACCATGACAAGCATGACTGTGACCAATATGACGAAAACTCTTCGAGTGCGCATCGACAACCTCCCGTTTGGCGTGCTACGGAACCAACTCCAACAGCAAGGGGCTATTCTCCCGCAGAACGAGGTCAGATGGTAGCATTTCCTGCCAAGACCGCTCGACGGCCATTTGGCTGAGGCTTCGGATTCGCATCCGAGATTTTTCCGATGAACCGAATGCACCCTTCTTCTGCTAGCGTTTCGCCATTTTGACCGGCTTCCAGGAATCAAGAAACGTGTCACAACCCGGCAACTCCGCACTGCCTGAGCGCCTCATGACGCGGTTTCTGGCTTCCCCCAGGACATGAAGCTTAGCCAACGTGAGATTGTCTTCTTCAAAATGACAGTCAACGATGTTTTTATCGTCACGAAGCGTTGCACCCCACTCGCGTTCCCCTGGTTCCTTCCATAGCTGGAGCTGAATTCCGTAGGCTTCTAAGGCGAGGCCTAGTTTAAATTTGCCGACAGCCGTTGCCATGCAGACACCCTCCGTGGTTGGATTTCGCATTCATGATAATCGCGGGACAAATACTGCCAAACGAGGAATAGTAATTCTGGCTAAGACGCGTCTATGGCGGCTTTTCCGAGTCCATGGAAATCCCTGAGAAATCGCGGTTCAAAAATGACTTTCGTCTTAACGCGGCAGAACTGCGGTAGAAGCGTTTTCTGTCGGACCTCCTGCCGTGAATTTCGTGATGGCCAGCACATCAAGCTGGTCGTCACCATCATTGCGGCTACTTACGAAATTTCGGCTACTTACGAATTCTGATCCGATGCGCTTCGACAATTAACAATTGGCCTTTGTAATCATCCATGTTTGGATGAGCGCCACTGTAGGTTAAGAGTCGCCGCATTAGGGCGGGAATGATTTTGGGAGGATTCTGCATCTCCTGCGACTTCCTAAGAACGGCAGGATCATCGGAATCGGCGGGGATGTGTTCCTTCAGCCGCGACACTTCATAGCCCGCATCGCACAGCCTCTCGATCATCGAATTCGACACGCAGTGATCAGCGAAGAATCGCAAACTCATTATGCTGTTGCTTCAAATTCTGCGAGTGCGCGGGCGTAATCCAAACAGGCGGCAATATGATCTGGTTTAAGATCAGAAAACTCCGCTCATTTCTCCTAATCGCGATGCTAGACAGCAAAACCGTTTGCAGCACAGCAACGGTGGCGCCGATGACGTTCCTCGGTCAACTCGTTTAGTTCAAATCCTTGCGGCCCGGAAAAGGACGCAGCCCGCCGCAGTTCGCCGACATTGTTCTTTTCCTTAGGTCATCAACTCACGGCGCGTTCTTGATCGGCTCAGAAACGCTCACGCAGAATCCTCTTGAGGATCTTGCCCGAACCGCTCTTCGGCAACTCGGTGTCCGAGAATTCGACACGGCGCGGGATTTGGTAATTAGCCAGCGATCGCCGGCAATAGGCGATCAAGTCGTCGGCGCTGAGCGCTTGCCCCGGCTTTAACACGACACAGGCGCTCGCCGGGATACCGGTACACGCACCTACACCGCGACGTTCTTTCGACGGGCCTTCAGGATCATTCGCATACATTGGGACTGGATTGAACCGTTTTAGTGTGCCCGCTGGGGTAGTTATGTTCGGACTCACCCGAGCGCGGTTTGCCAGACGGATAGCCCCCGCTCTCGGCCGCAGATGCTCAGCGGAAGCTGCGGTCGGCGCGATGGTGGCAGCTCGCGACTACGTACTTGAACGTAATAACGCACTGTGTCCCAGGCGGTCTTACACGCCAACCGCGATTTAGATTTCCTACGCTCGTAAATTGTTCAGGCTGCTTTCTTAGGAGCCTGGTGCAGCGCGAACGCCGCTCCCTGCGGATCCATCAGCTGCACGATACGTCCGCCACCCGGCACGTCCATTGGACCGTTCATGACTTTGGCACCATTTTTTGTCGCCCGGCCGAGCGCAGCGTCGAGATCGAGTGTTTCCGTGTAATACAGCCACATTGGCGGCGTTGGCTGACGTTTGGGTATCGTCATCATGCCGCCCATTTGTTTATCTCCGATTCCGAAAACCCGGTAGGTCCCCATTGGTCCCATCTCCATGTCCTGGATGATTTTCCATCCGAAGATTTTGGAGTAGAAGTCGAATGCGGCAGCGTAATCGCTCGTCAGGAGTTCGTTCCAGCAAAACTCCCCAGCTTTCGACGAATCGTGAGGAGTCATTGGGCCACTCGGCGTGAAAATCGACAAAAAGGCGCCTTGGGGATCCGCGATCACGGCGAAGCGGCCGACTGAAGGAATGTCGGTCGGCTCCTTGTAAACCTTTCCTCCGAGCTTCTTCACCTGCGATGCCGTAACATCGACGTTCTCAACCTGAACGTGCGCCATCCAATGCGGAGGCGTACCCATTTTGGCTGCTTCGTCCGGGAGCCTCATCACACCGCCGAGCGGGCCCTGCTCGCCAACCCACATCACATAGTCTTCGCCTTCCTCGAATGGCTGTGTCTTCCAGCCCACTACATGTGTATAAAAGTCAATTGCCTTCTTCGGATCCTTGGCCAGCTGCTCATACCAAACGAAACGTCCGTTATTCACAGTCATATTCGTCATTTGATCCTCCTAGCTGATCTGCTTACGTGTTACAAACAGTGTTGAGCGTACCTATCAAAGTTACACCGAAAATCTCGGTGATTTCATTAAGCAGAGTTTCTTTTCTGCAGCGCTGAAATTCGTAACACTCATCTGTTACATGGGCGTTTCGCCGACATTAAAAATTAACGGCGTTATGCCCCCTTCTTAACCGTGCCCTGAAAACCACATCGTTCATAGAACGGCAAGTCTGTTTTTTAAAGCCTTGGCAGATGGGAACCGCCTGCGGATTGTCGGTTTACTGGCCCAAAAAGAGGCGACCGGCGAGGAACTGGCGGCCGTGCTTGGCTTGCACCCGGCCACCATTTCGCATCACATGAGCCGCCTGAGGGCGGCTGGTTTAGTCGAGGCCAGGGCCGAGTCCTACTACAGCGTCTATAAACTGCGGTTGGACGTTATCCATGCTCTAGCCAAGCAGTTGTTTTCGACCACGGGACTGGCGTCGGTGGCGTCTGGCTTAGATACCGATGCCTACGACAAGAAGGTTCTCAATGACTTCACGGCCGCCAGCGGCCGGTTGAAAACGATTCCCGCGCAGCGCAAGAAACGTTCCGTCATCTTGCGGCACATCGTTCGGGAACTTAAGGGAGGCCAGAAGTACTCCGAGCGGCAGATCAACAACGTCCTGAAACGATACCACCAAGATACGGCCCTTCTCCGACGGGAAATGGTCGAAGAGAAATTACTGGCCCGCGACGGCGGGCAGTATTGGCGGGTCGATTCCGCCGGCCCGGTGGCGGACTTGGGGTGACACGATCCTGTTGTCAAGCGATCCTGGCGGCTCGCTGTTGCCCCGACCCCAGATGGCAATAGTCGATCCTGTTGACAGGACGGAACTCACAAGGCGTAGTGTCGGCCTTGTCGCCGGCACGAACCAAGATTGACGCTACGTGATACGGCCGAACCATTCGATTCTCCGTCAGTCATCGTCCCAACCGCTCCAATTCCACAACGATGTGACAACTTCGTCGCGAGGCGTTCCAACGCATCCCAGCCGCGCCAGCTCCACAATTTATTCAGCACAGAGTCCCTACACGCCTTTTCCGTTGGCTCACGGATGCGATTAATTTGTCTGGATGAGCTGAGACGCGGTAGTAAGTCTTACAATCTTTTCCAATTGGGCTGACGGCTTCGAAGGATCTACACCGCGTGCCAAGCCGACCATATTCCTAACAACTTGGATGGGCGTGAAGATGAGACCCCAAGGAAAACCCCACCAGCCAAGAAGCAGAGAAAAGGCAGCATCTCCGAGCTGGCTTTTAATACCACAAGACCGACAACACACGTGCGGGCGGCTCTTCCAAGACGTAAGAAATACCGCGGACCAGACTTGATAACTGACGTGGACATCGATCGGTCCTCGTGCGCCGCACTTGGGACAGTTTCATTGGCGAATTTCGCACGCCTTTTGCTGAATTACGTTGACCGGTACTTGCTCTGACGTGGCCAATAAGACACCCTTGTTGCGACATTGCTCGTTACAAAAGCGCAGTTTCCCTTCACTCTTGCCGCCGAAGATGATCGTAGTACTGCAATACGCGCATTTTGCCATTCTAAACTCTTCTCCCACCACGGTGCTCTTTTTCATTCCACATTTAGCAGCTATGGTCGGGAATAGGACATGGTTTCGCCAAAACTTTTTTTGGTGTGCACAGCGACGTACTGGACCGCGCCGAGAGCGCATCGCCAATCCGCACGTTGATGGGCACTGATTCCGGCCCAGACCGAAACCATCCAAGCGAATGGGCTGTGGCGCGATGCAACTTGCGGGTCCGCAGGTGTGGGGGCCGCCGCGTGATCTGAATGCTGCGATCGCAGTTCTGCGAGAAGCTAGTGTCTGCTGGAGTCAACGTATCGACACCAGCGATTATTACGGTCCGCATGTGACGAATGAGATCATCAAACAGGCGCTTCATCCTTTTGAGAAGGGACTGGTGATGGTCACGAAGGTGGGTGCCCGGCAGTTGGAGGACAAGTCGTGGGTCCAGGCGCTTTCGCGCCAGGAACTGATCGATGCCTTGCACGATAATCTTCGAAATCTTGGACTCGATGTGCTGGACCTTGTCAACCTACGAGGAGGAGGTGTCATGGAGCCTTCCGAGGGATCGATCCAAGAACCGCTGACTGTCCTGGCGGAACTCCAGCGTCAAGGATTGATTTGTCATATCGCTGCAGTCGGCCGCGCTCGACCGAGCGGCGGCAACGATTGGCGCGACTCCAATGCAGTTAGCGCTCGCGTGGCTGCTTCAGCGTGCGCCCAACATCCTGCTAATCCCCGGCACGTCATCGGTCAAACATCTTCACGAGAATCTCGATGCTGCAATACTTCGTCTTTCTCCTGAAACGATTTCTGATCTTGACTCAATCGGTGGAAGTCATGCGCACTAATGACCGGTAGTTTCCCGGCCGGCAGTGTCAAGGAAACAGGAATCAAGACCGTGTACCGGCCTCTTTCAGATCTCTAGATGGGCCGCTCGGTTTCTCGGACATCCTCACCCGTAATTCCGCCCATTTCAGCAAGCCGTCTAGAGCGGGACAGAGAGCCTGTCCCATTTTGTTAATCGATACTCCACTTTGGGCGGAACCTGTTGATAGACGGTCCGATGAACGACACCATCCACTTCCATTTGCCGCAGTTGCTGAATGAGCATTTTTTGCGAAATAGCCGGGATCGCCCGTTCAAGGTCAGAAAAGCGCAGTACCTTCCCACCGAAGAGACGAAAGAGGACGATCAGCTTCCACCGACCCTCCAGGACTTTGGGTGCATCCTCGACACCCTGAGCGCCCGTGACGGCTGTGTACCGCTTACCTTTCGGTGTGTACCTTACTTTATCGTGCGTTCTTGTCATTTCGTAATCTTAGTCTGATATTTGAGTTTGTATCACCAAAGCCGGCCGACCGAGGTTGTGGCATGAAGAACGAAGCGTTCGTCGTAGCGCGAAAGGGATTGCGAGATGAGTGAAGCCGAATTTGCCGGAAAGCGCGTCTTCATCACGGGCGGAAGCAAGGGAGTGGGCGAGGCGATAGTCCGTCGTTTCGTAACCGGCGGTGCCACGGTCGGTACGACGGCGCGCTCGCCCTTGCCCGAAGGCAATGCAGCGAAATTGTTTGTCCAGGCAGATATCAGTACACGAGACGGTGTAGATAAGGTCGTCCGAGAAGTGCTGAATCAGTTCGGCGGCGGTCTGGACATCTTAATCCACAACGCTGGCGGTTCCGGTGCGGCAGGAGGAGGAGCGTTGGTATTGTCCGATGCCGATTGGCAAGAAGCATTCGACATGAACCTATTTGCCGCGGTCCGACTGGATCGCGGCTTCCTTCCATCGATGTTGCAGCAAGGTTCCGGCGTGATCATTCACATCTCTTCAATCCAGCGCACACTTCCGTTATTTGATTCCACACTCGCCTACGCGGCGGCAAAAGCCGCTCTGACAAACTACAGTAAAGGCCTGTCCAAGGAAGTTGCTGCCAAGGGGATCCGTGTAAACAGCGTCGCGCCTGGATATACAGAAACTGAAGCCGCAGCAGGCATGGTCAACGAAATCGCCCGGCGTTCGGGCATCAGCAGGGATGCCGCCAGACAGCGGATCATGGACTCTCTGGGCGGTATTCCGTTAGGCAGGCCAAACCGTCCGGAGGAAGTTGCCGAATTGGTCGCATTCCTCGCATCGGACCGAGCGTCGTCCATCACTGGAAGCGAGTACGTCATCGACGGCGGAACGGTGCCAACAGTTTGAGTCCGACAGGAGACCCTTGATGCGAACCAAGATACCCGACGTCATCGACGCATACATACAAGCCTCAAATAGTCGCGATGCAGACCGGTTTGGGAGTCTGTTCTCAGAGGATGCCATCGTTCACGACGAGGGACAGGAATATCGCGGCGTTGTGGCGATCAGGAAATGGCTTGCATCTACGGTCAAGAAATACGTGTTTACTCTCACACCGATTGATCTTTCGCTGGAGAAACGCGAAACCGTCCTCAGCGTGAAGATGGAAGGCGACTTTCCTGGCAGTCCCTTATCGGCGCGTTTTCGCTTCGTTCTCCGTGAAGGGAGAATCGCGAGATTGGATATCTTGCCTGAGAAATAAGCCCCCGCGGAAGGTGTAGGGTCGCACTGTGAAAGAAGTCGTCGACGCCTGAAGGACTAAGATAGAGTGGGTTTCGAGCCCCCAATGAACGGCCCAATCCAGGACGCGGACACACTGCACGCCAGTTCGATCAAGTTGGTCGACGCCACGAACGGCAAACGGTTGCCTCACGAGCTACCGTTACTGAGCAGTGCGCCGTTCGGATGGCGCGGCATCGTCGTCGAGTGGCATCGCCTGAAACCGCAGGAAATGCCGGAGCATTATGTCGATGGCCATGGACTCGCCGTCAGTACCGGCGTTAACCCATATCATTCGGCTGGAAGGATCGCGGCAGGCGGCGTGAGGGTCAACTGGACCCTGGTCAATTTCATTTGTTAACACACGGTGATCTCAACACGCCGCGATGGCTGCAAACGTTCGACGAAGTGTCCTTGGTTCTTGACCGGCAATTTGTTGCGGATGTCGCACGGAGTGGACTTCCTGCCGATCGTGTTGAATTTGCGACGCAGCGTTCAGCTTCCGATGCGACGATTGCCCGTTACGCCGAGACGTTTCGTTCGGAACTCCAAGCCGATTCCTCCAACGGCTTGCTCTACGCGGAGACGTTGGCGGTTGGACTCACGCTGCATTTACTCTCAAATTACGCCATAGCCAAACCCAAGCTTCCGGTTCCATGTGGCAAGCTAAATTCGTTTCAACTTCTCGGGGTTGTCGATTTTATCCAGGCGCACTTGGATCAGAACGTTTCGCTGCTCACGCTGTCGGAACTAGCGCGTGTGACCCCTTTCCATTTTGCGCGGTTGTTTCGGGCAACGGTCGGCATACCGCCGCATCAGTTTGTTTTGCGGCAACGCATTCAGAAGTCTCTAACTCTGATAAAGGCTGGGAAACTTCCATTGGCCCAAATCGCCGTCGAGTCGGGTTTTCATGACCAGCCTCACTTCATACGCGTGTTTCGTCGATTAATCGGCACCACGCCAGCCAAGTATTCGCTTCGGACCTAACAGCTACGATTGAGCAAGTTTGTACAATTACCGCCTTCTCGTGTGGCGGTAGTCTTCACTCATGCATACGCAATTCTTCTCCGATCGCGTAGCCATCGTCACAGGAGCAGGAAAGGGCATCGGTCAAGCCACTGCAATCGCTTTCTCTGCGTTGGGAGCGAGTATTGTTATCTGCGGGCAAAGCCGCGAGCCAGTTATGCACACAGTGGCGCTCGAGAAGTCTGGCGGAAAAGCCGCCATGGTCATCGGCGATGTCTCGAACGAAAGCGTCGCGCAAGAAACCGCCTCGACGGCTTTGAGGGAATTTGGGCGGCTCGATTTTGCCGTGAACAATGCGGGAGTGTCGCCGTGGACCGGCAACACCGTGGACTGCACTCTGGAGTCCTGGCAGCGAGTGATAAACGTAAATCTAACTGGGACATGGTTGGGTATGAAGTATCAGATACCGGCCATGCTGAAGAACGGTCGCGGCGGAGCGATCGTCAACATGACGTCCGTCGCCGCTCAGCAGGTATTTGAGGGCTATCCGGTCTATTCCGCCAGCAAATGGCGTGTGGTGGGCATCACGAAAGTTGCTGCCAGGGAGTTCGCCGCCGATGGCGTTCGCGTGAACGCGATCGCGCCAGGCTCAATCGAAACGCCGCTATTCAGCAATGTTGTCAACAGTACGCCGACTTCGAGGGCCGACTACGAGAAACAGACGCCGATGGGGCGAATCGCGAAGGCCGAAGAGGTCGCTGCCACTGCGACATGGCTCTGTTCGGAGGCGGCCTCCTACGTGACAGGTGCTGTTGTGCCGGTGGATGGAGGAATGACGCTATGAACGATCGAACTGGAAAGAGCATTTTCATTACCGGCGCTTCTTCAGGACTGGGAAGAGCCACCGCCAAGCTGTTCGCGTCAAGGGGATGGAAGGTGATCGCCACCATGCGAAATCCAGAAAGGGATGCGGAGCTTAAAAACATCTCGGGCGTTACGTTGATGTCATTGGATATCACCGACCCACAGCAGATCAAAACCGCGGCAGAACAAGCGGTGGCCATGCATGGCCTCGATGTCGTTTTCAATAATGCAGGCTATGGCCTGGCGGGACCACTGGAAGGGCTCGCGGATGAACAGATCGTTCGGATGGTCAACACAAACCTGATGGGGACGATCCGAACCACAAAAGCCTTTATTCCACACTTTAGAGAAAAGAGATCCGGACTGTTCATTAACACCACTTCCATCGGTGGATTGATAACAGTCCCGTTCAACTCGATCTACCATGCCACGAAATGGGCGTTGGAAGGCTGGAGCGAAAGCATGGCCTTCGAGCTGAATCAATTTGGAATACGTATGAAAATCCTAGAGCCAGGCGGAATGAAGACGGACTTCTTCACCCGCTCGTTCGATACAGGTCGACATCAGGAGTATGACAAATTGGTTGATCGGGTAATGGCGGTAATCACCGATCCTAAACAGATGGAGACGTATTCGTCTCCTGACCAAATAGCTGAGGTCGTATACGAAGCCGCGACCGACGGAAAGGACCAACTCCGCTATGTGGCTGGCGCAGACGCAAAAGCAACTTACGCCTCGCGTCTGCAATTAGGGGACGAGAAGTTCCGTAAAGCGATGGATAAGCAGTTTTTTGGGTCGGGTCTTGCTTACTAACGCTCGCACTCGTAGCGACTCGGAGGCTGGCCCACGTGCCGGCTGAAGGTGCTGCAATTGTTGTGGATGATTTGCCCCGTGCAGATGCACCTCGGCCCCGAGGAATCAAAGTCCATGGGAGGGCGCGAATTCTCCAGGCTGAAAGTCATCTCGGGCCGGCGGAATGTATCCGATGATGTTCACATCGTAATCCGATGCTGAAGCCATGCGTTACCTCCGGGGCGAAGAAAATCAATTTCGACCGCTGAGTGCACGATCGAGGTTGTAGGCCACGCTAATGAGCGCAAGGTGTGTAAATGCCTGAGGGACGTTTCCCAAGGCCTCTCCGCTCGGTCCAGTTTCTTCAGCGAACAAGCCGAGGTGATTTGCATAGGTCAACATTTTCTCGAAGATCAGCCGCGCGTCTTCAAGCCGTGCCCTGTCCTTTCGTCCCGCTCGAGTCAGAGCCTCGACGAGCCAGAATGTACAGATGTTGAACGTGCCCTCATCGCCGGCCAGCCCGTCGAGTCCGCGTTCTACGTTGTATCGGTAGACGAGGCTGCTCGACACAAGGCCGCCTTTTTTGAAGGCGCCAGCATTCTCGGGTCGGTGGGAGCCATGAAAAAGACGAGCGGCATGATTAGATTCGCCGCGTCCAGCGTATCGCTGCCGTAATGTTGAAGAAGGCATGCGTTTCGTTGCTCCAGCCCTTGTCCAGAATCTCTTCGTAGATCTGATCTCGAACCTTTAACCATCGGTCACGATCTGCTGGAAACGACCGTTTGTCCGCCAGCCTGATTGCGCGATCGACTGCCACCCAACACATTACCTTCGAGTAGAGAAAATGCTGCTTTCCGCCTCGTACTTCCCAAACTCCCTCGTCTTTCCGATTCCAATTGTTGGTAGGCCATCGTCCGTCTCCTCGTCCGAGATGATTCAAAGAATCAGTCGGTCGGGGCGAGCGGAGCTGTTCCAAAGTTGATGCTAAAGCGTTTGCACCAGATCGTGACGGCCCGGTACTTCCCAAGATCTACGGCGTCGGGCACGGCATAGTTCTGATCACCGATATTGCCCTTCAGAATACCGAGATCGACGAACGCTGCTTTTTTACAGTTGCGTCGTCCGTAGCGTCTGGCGCCGCGATCAGATAGACGTGAACGTCGGGGCCGTTTGATGTTCTGAAATTCGTTAGGCGAAGAATTCGTTTATTGTCCATCCGATAGATGGAAGCCGTTCCGTCAGTCGGATGGGCATATCCCTTGAACTGGCCTGAAAACAACTGCTGTGGCGTCTGTGATCCGGCTGCCACCGACCGAGGCGCTGCGGGAAATT
>Ga0209376_1005055_pt1 | contig 11159 bp, 11 predicted proteins | sample GraSoiAngelo_134_FD_185891 | JGI IMG/M metagenome (GOLD analysis project Ga0209376, IMG submission 185891) | Grasslands soil microbial communities from the Angelo Coastal Reserve, California, USA - 14_0929_05_30cm (SPAdes) (version 2) | ecosystem: Environmental > Terrestrial > Soil > Grasslands ... | reverse complement strand
AATAATTCAGTGCCCGCCAAGCGCTGATTCGGCTCCAGGACTGGACGCCGCAGGACGAAATCGGGCAGATGAGAATGAAAAGCCAGCAATTCATCCCAGACCGCCTGCGGGACGATTACACTGGCAAAGATTTCACGGAGCAGCCCGTTCCTCACCAGCTTTGAGCAGCGTGGTAACCGCTGTGCTGGCGGTAACGACCGTCATCAGCGTGGATCACCAAGTCAATGGAATCGTGTCAGGACAAGCCGTTGAGTGTGTCCAGGTCCACCCGCAAATCCTTCGCTTCGTAATTGATCGGGATTCGCCGGCGGCCAAGTTCGTTCAGGAATTCTGGCGACGACAAACCGCTGATTTCGGCCGCCCGCCCCAGCGATACCTGTTCGCGCTTATAGAGGCCGATGGCGATGTCCACCAGGGCATCCCGTTCGTTCAGCGTGATGTTGGCCAGCCGCTCGCTTGGAATCGTGACCGTCATTTCGACGATGAAGGTAGCGCAAAAGGCGAGATTTGGGAAGCCCTGACACCGCCAGATTTTGGAGCAGTGGTGGTATTTTCGTGGCAACGGCAAATCGAGAAAGGTTGGACAACGATGCGGAAGAAAGCCAACGTTCGAATCCGCTGTCGTCTACCTGTCTTTCCGCCCCCTGTGCTGGACACCACGCCGCCCGCAAGAGTTCTGGAGCGGACACCAAAACGGACACCAAAACGATTAAAAATGATAGGATCGGATAAAGTAGGTAATGCTTGAATCACCAATGAAATCAGGCATATTTGAAGCGCAACGGCGGGGATAGACAGCCGATTCCGACCTCCGCCTCCAAATCTAACCGCGAGTGCGGCAAGGATTTGGATTTCTTCCACACGCGAGTGCCAGCAGAAGTGCCAGCAAAAAACTATCCGGCCAGCTTCTGCCATATCGTTGGCATCTCGCCCGCTGCTCGCTAACCGAGTCGAAATCAATCGTTGTAACCTCATCGCTGCGAAAAACAGTATGAGACAACGATCCAGGCTCTATCGCTGCAAAAAAGGCGGGCGCTACTACATTCACGATGACGTGACGGGCAAACAGGAAAGCCTCGGCACGAATGACCGCGCCACCGCAGTTCGAGTGTTCCACTCCAAAAGCGAGGCGACCAAACAGCCCGCCGTGAATTTGCAGATTGCCCGCGCGTATCTGGCCGCCGGCGATCCGCAGATTGCCACCCGCAACTGGCAGTTTGTCATGGAGGAAATGGTAAAACTCAAAAAAGGTGAGACGCAACGCCGCTGGCAGTCAGCCATCAAGGACAAAGCCTTCGACACGATGCGCCATCTGCCGGTTTTGGAAACCCGGCCGGAACATTTCCTGCGCGTGCTCGAAACAGGAAAAGTTTCGACCAATGTTTATTTGCGGCGCATCCACAACTTCGCCCTCGACATGACGTGGCTGCCGTGGCCGGTGATTGTGAAACGGCAGTGGCCGAAGGTTCAGTTCAAAGACAAACGGGCCATCACCTGGCCGGAACATCAGGCCATCGTTGCCCGTGAACAGAATCCTGAACGGAAGGCGTTTTATCAACTGGCCTGGCATCTTGGCGCGTCACAAACGGACCTGGCTTTGCTTGAAGCTGAAAATATTGATTGGGAACACAACGTCGTCAGTTTCGCGCGCAAGAAAACCGGTTCCATTGCTATCATGCGCTTTGACGGCGACATGGCGGAGATCCTTCGCACCCTCCCGGCAAATCAATCCAGTTGGAATTGTTTACGAAGATTCCGGTCGAACAGGCCGGCGGGAACGAAGCGCCGCAGGCGGCTCAAGGCAACACCTTGGCCAACCGGATATCGCAGCCGGGGCGATTTCACAGTTAAGGCTTGAAAAACCGCTTCTGCCACGGTTCGGGGATCGTCCCCACTTTCGACATTTTGCTGCGCTACCTCGACCACCCGCTTGCGTTCAGCCGCGTAAACCTCAAGTGTGCTCCTCGCGGATTTGGAGTTCCCGTTGATTTTGGTCTTGGTATAGGCTGGCTCTACCAGCATGGTGCGCACGCCGAATCGCCGGACTTCATGGTCCAGCGTCTCGGTGTATCCCTCCAGCGCATGTTTGCTCGCGGCATAGATTCCCCAATACGGTGCGGGAACAAAACCCAACGCAGAACTTATGTTGACGATTCGCCCGTAGCCGTGTTGGCGCATCTCCGGCAGGATGGCGTTCGTCACACGCAGCACGCCGAAGAAATTGGTTTCAAACTGTTGTCTGGCTTCCTCGACACTTGTTTCTTCCAGCGCACCCGTGAGTGCATAACCAGCGTTGTTGACCAGGAACTGAATCGGGCCGGCTTTTCCCACAACATTCTGAACCGCCTCCTTCACACTGGCGTCTTCCGTAACGTCCATCCGAACAAGCTCGACGCCGTGAATTGCCTTTGCGGACTGCGGGTCGCGCACTGTGCCGAAAACCCTTGCGCCGCGCTCGGTCAGGAATTGTGCGATTTCCCGGCCAATGCCGGAGGAGACGCCAGTGGTCAATGTAGCTTTGTTTGATGATGTGTTTCCATAGCTTTGTTCGGTTTGAGTGCCTTGATAAGTGGTGGTTAGCTGTGTATATGCACACTATTAGTTCGGAATTTGTTTTTGTTGTAAGGACATTCAGGGTTATCTGTTCAGAGCCAGCGCCGCTTTTTCGAGATCGGATAGGATGGCAGACCAACGTTCTTCACCGAGAGTCTTGACCACGGCGCTTTGGGCGGACTTCCAGGCCGGCGTAAGTGTCTCAATCTGTTTTCGGCCTTTGGCCGTAATTACCAGTTCCACACGCCTGCCGCGCCCGCCGCCGACGGCCTGCACCAAGCCGTCCCGCTGCAACGGTCGGAGATTCCGCACGAGTGTCGTGCGGTCCATCCCAAGCCAATCGCTTAATTCCGCCATGCTCCAACTGTCCTTGGTTTTCAATGAAGCCAAAATCGAACCCTGCGTGGGGCGGATCCCATGCCGCCGTATTTCCGCGTCAAAAAACTGCGTCACCGTCCGCGTCACCCAACGCAAGTTGAAGCACACGCAGTTTTCCGCCGCCGACAAATCCAGTTCTTTCGACATCGTGGTGTGTATATGCACTACTCGCCCTGCTTTGTCAAGCAGATGCTTGATCGCGAGGATTCGCGGCCCGCTTTGCCAAAGCCTCGCCGATCCCCTCTGCGCGTGATATTCTCGCGCAATTGCTCCTTGTCCGGTGTGAAAATGAGGATGCCGCGCCGTCCACGTGAAATGCTGAAGATACTTTCTTCCAGCCTAACTTCGTCCCGTCCGTGGGACGACCAAATCCCACAGACGAACGCAGATGTCAGCCATCTTAGACCAGCGCCGAGGACTAACCTGTCTTCCGCAGGATGAACAGGCTAAGTCTTTCATTCCTCGCCTGTTGTGAACATCTTTCCTTTCGTTTGGCCTATGGCATATGTGATGCAAAGGAGCTTGGATTCGATCACATGCGCCCGTTTCAACCATATCGCGAGCTGTGCCCGAACAAGTTGAAATCCATACCGACCTTGAGCCATCCACCACTTGGCGAAACTCTGATGCACCCTCTTGATATGTTTAGCGATCTTCGCTTCGCCTTCCGCCAATTGCTGAAGAATCCGGCTTCACCGCCGTGGCCGTGGCGGCGCTCGGCGAAGGTCGATCCGATGGAGGCGTTGCGTTATGAATGACGAATGACGAATTCGCAATCACGAAAGAAATACGAAATCCGAACGACGAAGGCAGAACCGGAGAACGAGCGGGAACTTCTTGGACATTCGTGCTTCGACATTCTTTCGACATTAGTCATTCGGATTTCGTCATTGTCCAGAGCCATAGATCGAATGCGGAATGCGGAGTGCGGAATCAAGCAACTGACAACGGACCACTGACCACTGACAACGAAACCATGAACGACCTTCGACGCCATAAAACCGGGCACAAAAGTTAAGTGATCTTTGGTACCACGAAGGGCTTGCGGTATTCCCGCTGCGAAAGCGCGTTGGCCTGGTCGGCGATATCGTTGACGAACCGTTCCTGCTTCGGATCGAATGTGACCCAGGGCCCAAGCGCGGCGAGCGAAGCGCCGAGGTCAACGCCGTTTTCCCGCAGGTACTCGCGGCAGCGCTCGAATGCATCCGAAAGTTCCCGGTTCGCCTGGATCGTTTCCCGGATGACCTCAGGCCGCGCCTGTTTGCCGAGTCGATAGGAAACGTTCGCCATGTGGCAGCAGGCTGTAGAGCGATGTCCCTGCAACGCCTCAGCCGCAAGGTCGCCGGCTTTCCGACTACGAACGGCGGCCACGAAGTTAGACATGTGTGAGGTTTCCAATCCCTTCGAGCTACCATCGTCTGGAAAGTCTTTGATCTTCTTCCCCTGCTTATCGAAGAGTGCGCCGCCAGACGCTTCACCGGCGAAGTAACCGCCTTCGCAATCAATCACGAGGCCATGGTTTTGGTTTCGGAACTTGCCTATCGCGTCCGGGCCCTTCGAGACGCGCACGTTGCGCACCTCGCAAATGAGCGGGGCGGGTTGGTAATCGAACAGTGCGATGTGCGTGTTGGCTGTTTCGCCGCAGTCATTGAAGGCGAACCGTCCCCCAATGCCGATAGCGCGAGGAGGCGGCTGAGGCTGTCCCAAAGCCCATCGGGAAATGTCAATGACATGAATCCCGTTATTGCCCATCTCGCCGTTGCCGGTGGCCCAGAACCAGTGCCATTCGTAGTGTAGTTGTTTGCGCATGAGCGGGGTCTTCGGCGCGGGACCGCACCAGAGATCGTAGTCCACGGTGTCAGGCAAGGGCGTAGGTGTGTTGACCGTGCCAATGCCCTCACGCTCCCGATACACCAGCGCATGCGCGTAGCGAATGGACCCGATCTGGCCGCTGTGCAAGTAGTCGAACACCTGGCGCAGGAGCGTGCTCGAACGATTCTGCGTGCCCACCTGGACCATGCGGCCATATTTCCGGGCCGCCGCTACCATTTGCTGTCCTTCCCACAGGTTGTAGGAAAACGGCTTCTCAACATAAACGTCCTTGCCAGCTTGACAGGCCCAGACCGTCGCCAGCGCATGCCAGTGATTGGGCAAGGCGATGACCACCGCGTCGATGGTTTTGTCGTCGAGAACTCGGCGGAGGTCGCGGTAAGGGGCGACCTCTTCGCCCCGGTCCTTGAACGGCTGGGCTTCGCGGTCGAGGTGCGCCTGGTCCACGTCGCACAACGCGACGATCCTTGCGCCGGGGACCTCTCGTATTCGGGGAATGAGCTGATGCCCGCGCCCGCCGACACCACCTACCGCTGTGGTTGACCCGAGTCCTATCACAGCTACACGCACCTTGTCGTTGGGGCCAAGAGATCGGGACGACCCCCCTGCGCCGATCACTATTCTCGGCATGCCGAGCGCCAGTCCGGCCGTTATTGAGCTGTTCAGAAATTTTCTACGTGTGATTGTTTTCATAGCAATGCTCACGATTGATTGTTACGTGCAGACGCTACTACGGCAACGGGAATTCGGCACTCCGAAATATTGGGCCGGGCTGGGCTAAGGTGCGCACCGCTGATCGTCGCAACAAGCAAAGCGTATCTTTTGGCACCAACAATCCCTATTAGTCTCAGGTCAATCGTCATGGGTTCCCGAACGGAGCGCGTTTACTTTCTTTCACCCTTTCAGGGTTTTGACTCATTTTGTTCGTTAACCCAGGGCGGCGCTCGTTTCATTTCGCTTGCCCTGGGCTATTATCTGCCGGGCTTTCAGCCCTTTCAGTTTTGAGCCTTCTCACGTCGGCTGCTACGGTTCAGTGGCTGAGGGCGAGCACGGCAAAGGCGGTTGCCGCGTCGGACATGAACTTGCCCGAGTGACTGGCGGGGTCACGTTTCTTATTGACCGAGACGCCTCGCCACGCGCCGATTTCCGACTGGTTGCTCTTGAGCCAGTCCAGGCCTTTGGCAATCTTCACGTCGTCTTTTGGCAAGCCGGCAATCTGGAGGACATGCAGGACCAGGCCGGTTGCGTAGCCGTCGGATTCGGAGTCCTGCGCCGTGCCATCGCTCCGGACCCATGTCCCGAGGGCGGACAGGCTCCAGCCGCCGTCATCGTGCTGCTGGTCAAGCAACTGATCGATGAGCTCCTTCTGCTCTGCCTTCGTCAGAATTCCTTCGACTTTCGTGGACGCCCAGAGTCCCCAAACTCGGTTGTGCAGGTTCTGTCTTTGGAGCCCGTCTTTCAGATAGTCTCGGAGCAGCATGACTCGGGCATCGGTGTCTGCGTCCGTGCCGGGGGTGTAATAACCAGGTGCAGTCCCGACGGCGATCGCAGCCAGCGATGCTCCAAAGTACCGTGCTTCTTTCCATTCCCAGGGCCCCATGTTGAAGTCGAGCCAATCCCACGTCCCCTGGTTGTCGCCGGTCTGCGCCTGTGTCTGCCAAAGGTTTGAGAATGCCTGTTTCGCCCCATCGCTCGGCGAACTTCTGCCTTGAATACGGTCATCGAATGCGAGGATGACTGTGTTAAGAACTGCCTCCGTACCCCAAGACTCCTTTTTCTTCCGGGCATTCGAATCGTAGAACAGGCCGAACGCCTCGCTGTCCAGTCCCTTCCAGTTCTCGACACGCATCCTGGTTTGGGTGAGCAACTTTTTTTCCTGTTCGGTCGCTGTTTCAGTGCCGACGAGCTTTCGCAGGACAGGGCGCGCCAGGGCGTACGGGAGGACGGTGTGACAGCTAACGCAAGACGTTCGCGTCTCTCCCTCCCCGCGGTCGGCCGACGAGAACGCGAACCAGGCTTTTTGGCGCTCGTCCAGGTATTTTCGCGCCTCATCCGGCTTCCAGCTCTTGGGCTCTCCACCGGCTCGAGCCATCGGACAAGCGACAAGAACAACGATTAGGACGACGACGTTTCGGAGACGGCTCAATTTCATAACGGTTCGTGTTGAAGCTATTTCTCCGCAGCGGCCTTGTCGATCATTCTGTGGCTGCTTGGTCAAGGCTTCCCGCAAAACCACGACCAACGATTGTGTCGGCCTTTCAGGGCTAGAATTGCTTTTTTACTCGTTGACCCAGGGCGGCGCTTCGCTTGCCCTAGGCTACCGTCTGCCGGGTGTTCAGCCCTTTTAGTTTGAGCCTCCTCACGTCGGCTGCTACGTGTTCCATTCGCGTTCATTCGCGGTTGAGTCAGAGCCTCCTCACTTATGTCCCTCGGCATCCACCAGGTATAGCACGGCATCGCCGGTGAATGGTGCGCTAAACGATCTGGAGGACGATCCAGCAGTAATTGAATTTTGGGATATCGTCTCCCCGCTCGCGGGATTGAACCATTCAACTGCCAATTTCCGTGACTCGGGCATGGCCGAGAGGTCCATCGTGAATGAGCCTCCGGAAGGAGCGTAAGCCAGGTACTCCGCGCCGACGGATGGGGTTTGGGCAAGACAGTAGTGTGTCGAACAGAGCGTGCTGCTGGGAGCGACGTTGGCCAGATTGAGTTTGCGTGAATAGCGCAGGATATATCCGAGATTGTTCCGGAAATTGTCCCAACGCGGGTCAGGCTTGCTGCCGATGCCATTGACGGGAGCAGCGCACAGATTCCGATTCTGGCGCGGGTAATAGACAAGATACGGGTCCATGAACAGAACTTGATTGCCGGTCGTGAAATTCTCCCAGGCATAATTTCGGTTCGTCAGCAGCGTATCGTTCCACATTCCGAAGTAACTGTGGTCACTGTCATTGATGTTGACCTTGCAAGAAGGCTTGCCGGTTCCGCACGACCTGGCGGGAGAAACCCTGGCCGCCGGGGCGACCCAATCGGCATCCGAGTTGTAAATGATCGAATCCGCGGCACTATCGAGCGCGGCGTAGCCGATAGGGTGTTGAAAGCTCTTCCGTTTTTCATACGCTCGGACGAACGAAATCAAGTGGTCATTCCACCAGGTTGATTTGGGCGGGGCTTCCTCAGAAACAATCCAAAGCACGTTCGGCAAATCGTTCAGCGTGTCTATGGTTTTCTTCACGTAGGCGTCCTGGAATTTAGTAATGGCGTTGGGCGCAGTCATGGTCACGGAGGCGACCGCGCTCTCGACGGATCCGCCCCGGTAGCCATCATCCACTCCATTGACGTTGTTGGCCCCTGTAAAAGGATATCCGTCTGTTGAACAGCGGAAGCGTAACAGAAATTCACCGCTGAACAGATAGACGCCGACATAGATGCCGGCACTGTTCATGGCTTGGACTCGCGCGCGCAGCCGATCGAAATAAGCCTGGTCAAATTTTGTCAGATTGAATTTCAATCCGCCGTCGGTCGCCAATCCAGGCCCTGTTCTCATCCAGGGAAACGGACTCACCGTGAAATCCGGCGGGGAGGATTCCGTGGTCGGCAGGCTTCGGAATCTCGGCAGCTCAGTACACCACAACAGGGTAAAATTATGTCCATGCGCCTTGAGGAAACGGACGAAGGCGTCGAAGTCCAACGGTCGGACGGCCCCGTTGCTCCCCCAATCCTGCAACGTGTTCCACGTCTGCGATCCGCACAGGATGAGCGGAGTGCCGCTCGCGTCCTCGAAGTAATTCGGATTCCTGGACAGTCTGAGCGGCCCTTTGATGGGAGCCGACAGCGCGCGCTCGTTGTGGTCCTTGCCTTCCGGACAAGCGTTGAAACCAAGGGTTAACAGAAGAAGGACGGAAAATTTCATTGTTTGTGCGTGGTTCGATTTCTCATCTATTGCGCCTCTCCGCAACTTGAAAGATGTAATGGCAGCCATCTTGGCTGCCGTAGAGGGCGGCATCCTGCCGCCCGGACCCGCCCATGCGTGCAGGGCGAAGCTGGCCTCGCCAGGCTTTTTCCGCCGGGCAAGATGCCCGGCTCTACGGCAGGCGAGGACCCCCGCCGCTACGACATGCTGGTGCTTCCAAGTGCGCCCATCCGGAAAGGCAAAGGTCAATTCTATGTTGCGGCGGTGTTAATGTGGAGCGTTAATCAGTGTTGATCTTGCAAAACCAGGGCATGCTCGGCACGAAAACATGAATCCGCTGCACGTGCTCCCGTTTTCGTCCAGTCGCCGCCGCCACGAGGCTCGCGCGATTGGAAGTGCTGGGCAACTTTCTGCTATCTCCCTCTCCTCCATGGGATGGAGGAGAGGGCCGGGGAGAGGAGGTGCTCCTGTTGATGCCCCTCTCTCCTGCTCTCTCCCCACTCGTTCCTCGCGGGGAGAGAGTGAGTCGCTCTGGCTTCTTGACCTCCACAATCGATCACACTCAGAGAAGGCTCTGACATTGATTTTTTCCGTCGCGAGCCCGCCAACGAACGGTACTTTTTGCTCGGACCAGGTAGGGCGCGTCACTCCGTGCGCGCCGGTAGCAATGGATGGTGACCGATGGCGCGCACGGAGTGACGCGCCCTACCACTTTCAGTTCGTTGGCCTCGTGCCGTCCTTTTTCGGGGCTCTGATTCTCCTCATGACCTCTCCCAAGCACCTCGGCCTCGCCGCCGAGCAGGATCAGCGCATGGTCGCTCCGCACAATGCCGTCCGTGCCAAACTCCCCAGCATCGCCCCCACACCCGCCCGCGACGCCGCAAAGACCTTTCGCGTGCTCGACGGTTTTCGCATGGACCTCCTCGCCGCGGAGCCGCTCGTCGCGAGTCCCGTCGCGATGACCTACGACGAGAACGGTCGCGCCTACGTCTGCGAGATGCGCGACTATCCCTACACCGACAAGGCGCATCACCAGCGGAACCAGGAGAATCCCACCGACGCCGCCATCGGCGCCGTGCGCCTGCTCGAGGACACGGACGGCGACGGCGTGTTCGACAAGTCCGCAGTATTTGCCGATGGCCTCTCGTGGCCCACGGGCGTCGCGTGCTGGAAAGGAGGGGTGTTCGTCGCCGCCACGCCGGATCTTTGGTATCTCAAGGACACCGACGGCGACGGCAAGGCCGACATCCGCCAAAAAGTCTTCACCGGGTTCCGAAAATTCAACGTGCAGGCCGTGATGAACAACCTAGTGTGGGGACTCGACAACCACATCCACGGCGCGGGCGGCAGCAACGGCGGTCAGATTCGCCCGGGCGACAAACCCGAGGCGAAGCCACTCGTGATGACGCGCAATGATTTTCGTTTCGACCCCGTGACGGAGCAGTTCGAGTTGCTCTCCGGCGGCGCGCGCTTCGGCGGCACATTCGACGATTGGGGTCATCGGTTCCTTTGTGACATCCGCAATCCCGCGCAGCACATCGTCCTGCCGCAGCGTTACCTTGCACGCAATCCTTACCTCGCCGCGGGCAGCCCGCTCCACGACATGGCCGAGTCGGGCGACCAGTTGCCAGTCTATCGGATTTCGCAGCCCGAGCTGTGGCGCGTGCTCCGCGCGAAACGCTGGGCGGGCGAGCGCGACATCGTGATGCCCCGTAGCGAACTTGTCGGGGCGGGCGTCGTCACTTCTTCGAGCGGCATCACGAGTTACCGCGGGGCGGCGTACCCGGAGAAGTATCGTGGCAACGTCTTTGTCTGTGAGTGCGCAGGTAACCTGCTCTACCGCCTGCAAGTCACGCCCGACGGCCCGACCTTCAAGGCCACGCGCGTGGACGGCCAGGCCGAGATGGTTGCCTCGACCGATAACTGGTTTCGCCCCGTCAACTTCGTCAATGCGCCCGACGGCACACTGCACGTGATGGACATGTATCGCGAAAACATCGAGCACCCGTGGAGCATTCCCGACGACATCCATGCCGCGGTTGATTTGGAAAGCGGCCGCGAGCGGGGCCGCCTCTGGAGACTCACGCCGCCGAATTTCACGCTGCAAAAACCTCCGCGCCTCGGTCACGCGACCACACTCAAACTCGTGGAGACTCTCGAGAACCCGAACTCCTGGTGGCGCGAAACCGCGCAGCGTCTCCTGTTCGAGCGCCAGGACCAATCGGCCGTGCCCGCGCTGCGCAAAATGGTGAAGCGCGGCCGGACCGCCCAGGCTCGTCTGCACGCGCTGTGGACGTTGGCAGGTTTGAACAGCCTCAACGACGAAGATGTGCTGGCCGGACTGGAGGACCAGGCTGCCGGCGTCCGCGAGAACGCGGTGAAGCTCGCCGAGCCGCGGGTTGCCTTCTTAGCTCGTAGCAGCCGACGTGAGGAGGCTCTGACCTCTCCGAATCCGAGCACCTCCATCCCCCTCACCCCTTCC
>Ga0209376_1005053_pt1 | contig 11164 bp, 11 predicted proteins | sample GraSoiAngelo_134_FD_185891 | JGI IMG/M metagenome (GOLD analysis project Ga0209376, IMG submission 185891) | Grasslands soil microbial communities from the Angelo Coastal Reserve, California, USA - 14_0929_05_30cm (SPAdes) (version 2) | ecosystem: Environmental > Terrestrial > Soil > Grasslands ... | reverse complement strand
GAATGCGATTGTCCCGTTGTCTTGCATCCGACCCGCGAGAAACGCGAAAGCGGATTGAGGGCGTTGGTCCCAGGCTTCCAGCCGCCTCACGCAGTCGGCAGGCGAGAGCGGCGATTGCAACTGCACCGTCTGCCGCCCACGCTGACGGGGAGCATGCGCTGAGGTCATCGGTTTTGCCTCTTATTCAGCGCCTCCTACGCCGCCCGCTGCGTCGCGTGCCACGGCGGGCGCTCCCATCCGGTGCCCGTCGCGCTCGTGGGCGAGTGCTCCATCCCGGTCGTGTAGAAGGTTGCCCGCCAGCCTCGGTCATCGTACTGAGTCAATTGAAGGTCGTAGCCTTGGCGGTGCATCCCCACCGCTACTCTCCCAATCCCAGTCCACGAGTCCAGCCAGGTGCGGGGGCGTGCAGGGCACGGTCATACGAGCGCATGGAGCACCCGGCAAAGCCGAGGGCGACCGCTTCGGCGTCGGCTCTTCCATGCCCAGTAGCGTGTAAATCCCTGGCGGTGCCAGCCGACCACGGTCTCCGGCCGCACCACCTCCAGCGAATGCCGCCAGCTCGTCCACAGCCTCGACAGCAGAACCCAGAAAACCCGGTCCATTTCCGTCAGCCGTGGCCGCGGCTGACGTGCCGTCCACACGGCGAGTTGCTGCCGCAACGCGAGGTTCTCGAGCGCCAACTCGCGGTGTGTGCGAACAGTGCTTCGCAGTGTCCCAAGGAGGATTCCCAGCCAGCTAACCATGACAGGCCACACCTGAGCTGGGAAACCCGTCGCTGCTACGGTACCCTCGACATCAAGGCGCGGCTGGTCCCGATGGCACGGCGTCGCCCGGATGCGGGGTCGCGACCGCTCTCTCGCAAAAGGGTCGTCGCTTCCCTCTGTCGCCTGGCATCTCAGGCGCATCCCAAGGTCGCCACCCGGGCAGTAGCGACGACGTAGGGATCACGGCGCTTCGCCCGAATACGTCGCCTGGACGCGATGCGGAAAGCGTCCAAAGCCTTGTCCACATGTCCACCGTCATCCACAGGCGCTGAATTCGACGGCTGGATGCGGTCCCGCGGTTAGGGTCCGCAAAACGCGACGGTCCGTCACGCGTCCGCGAGCACAGGCGTGAAAGTTCCTCTATTCGACTGGGGCGCGCGCGCCGAGACGGGGGCGAACACGCATGTAATCTGAGCGAACGAAGGCTTGACAGTTCCCGTCGCACCGTTGTCACATTCGCCTGCCGGTGCAATGATGTGTTGGTGCGAGTAGGCGGGAGCGTAGCGTAGCGATGAAGCGATCACCGCGATCCCCCCGCTCGCCAACTGGCAACCGAGGCGCTCGACCACCCGCGCCACCCTCCCCAGTCAACAAAGCGATCCGCCAGCAACGCGCGACCCTCCCCGCTCGCGGTCGCGTCGCCGTGCCCCAGCCGTCGGGCGACAGGTTCGCGATCGTCGGCATCGGAGCCTCTGCGGGCGGCTTGGAAGCATTCTCTGAATTGCTGGCGCACCTGTCGCTCGATGCGGCGATGGCCTTCGTGCTGGTCCAGCACCTTGACCCGAAATACCCGAGCATCCTGAGCGAGATCCTGTCCAGGACGACCCCGCTCCCGGTCATCGAGGTACAGCACGGTGTCCGCGTCGAGCCCAGCCATGTGTACGTCATGCCACCGAACACGAGCATGACCATCGTCAAGGGGGTCCTGAACCTGGCACCGCGGTCCGACGATCGGGGCCCGCACATGCCGATCGATCACTTTCTGCGCTCGCTCGCCGACGATGTGAAGAGCCGGGCGATCGGCGTGATTCTCTCGGGCGGCGCGTCAGATGGCGCGCTCGGGCTGAAGGCGATCAAGGCTGAGGGCGGCATCACGTTCGCGGAGGCCCCGCAATCGGCGAAGTTCGACGGCATGCCGCGGAGCGCGATGGCCTCGGGCGCGGTCGATTTCGTCCTCCCGCCGAAAGCCATCGCGCAGGAGCTGATTCGGATCGGGCGCCATCCCTACCTCGGCGAGACGAGCCTCGCGCCACCCTCCGAGCCCCTGGCCGACGGCCCCGAAGCTCTCGCTCAGATCTTCCGGATGCTGCGGGAAAAGAGCGGCCTCGATTTCACGCTCTATCGGCAGACGACGATCCGACGCCGCATTGCCCGGCGTATGCTGATTCACGGCGTCGGCACGCTCGAGGCCTACCGCCGCTATCTCGAGGAGCACCCCTCCCAGGTGCAAGCGCTATCCAACGATCTGCTCGTGAAGGTGACCAGGTTTTTCAGGGATGCGGACGCGTTCCGGATCCTGCAACGGAGCGTCTTTCCGAGCATCATCAAGCAGCGGCCGGCGGACGCGCCGATCCGCGTCTGGGCGCCCGGGTGTGCGACGGGCGAGGAAGCCTACTCGCTGGCCATCGAGCTGCTCGAGTGCCTGGGCGACGAGGCCGCCACCGTCCCGATCCAACTGTTCGGAACCGACGTCAGTGAAACCTCGATCGTGAAAGCGCGGGCCGGGGTCTATCCGGAGAATATCGAGCTCGATGTCCCGGCGGCACGGCTGCGACGCTTCTTCGTGAAGCTGGATGGCCAGTATCAGGTCCGCAAGGCCGTGCGCGAGCTCTGCGTGTTCGCCAAGCACAACGTGGCCACCGACCCGCCCTTCTCGAAGATGGACCTCATCGTGTGCCGCAACGTGCTCATCTACCTCGAGGCGGAGCTGCAGCGGCGGATGTCGTCGATCTTCCACTATGCCCTGAAGACCCCCGGCTTCCTGATGCTGGGCGTGTCGGAGACCGTCGGACCTCTGTCGGATCTCTTCTCGGTGGTCGACAAAAAGTACAAGGTCTACGCCAAGCGGCCGACCGCGCGGCGGTTCGACCTGGGCTTGGGCAGTCTCGATCGCGTAATCGCGAGAAAGGGGACGAGCAGGGCCGCGAGGAGCGCGGACGAGGCCGGCAGGAGTCGGTCGGACCTGCTCCAGGAAGTCGACCGGCTGCTTCTCAGCAAGTACGCCCCCGCCGGCGTCCTCGTCAATGAGGCCGCGGAGATCCTTCAATTCCGGGGTCACACGAGCCCCTATCTCGAGCCCGCCCCCGGCCAGGCCAGCCTCAATCTCTTGAAGATGGCGCGGGAAGGCCTGCTGATGGAGCTGCGCGTGGCGATCGACAAGGCGCGGAAGCAGAACGCGCCGGTCCGACGCGAGCGGCTTAGCATCAAGCAAGATGGCCGGATGGCCCAGGTGACGCTGCAGGTCCTCCCGATGAGCCGGCCCGCCGGGGAGCGCAATTACCTCGTCCTCTTCGAGCGTGTCCCCCCGTCGCGGGAGCCGAGAGCACCGGGGAGCAAGGCTCCCAGCCCGATCGCTCACCCGAGGCGGCACATCGAGAACCTCCGCCACGAGCTCACGGCGACCAAGGAGTTCCTGCAGTCGATCATCGAAGAGCGGGAAGCGGCCAACCAGGAGTTGCAAGCGGCCAACGAAGAGCTCCTGTCGAGCAACGAGGAGCTGCAGAGCACGAATGAAGAGCTCGAGACCGCGAAGGAGGAGCTCCAGTCGGTCAACGAAGAGCTCACGACCGTGAACGAGGAGCTGCAGCACCGCAACGCCGAGCTGTCCCAGCTCAACAATGACCTGAACAACCTGTTCGCCGGCGTCACCATCCCGATCGTCATGCTCGCCAGCGATGGGCGGATCCGGCGGTTCACCCCCATGGCCGCGCAGGTCCTCAACCTGATCCCGGCCGACCTCGGCCGGCCGATCGGGGACATCAGACCGAACGTCGAGGTCTCGGACCTGGAGCAGGTGTGCAAGCACGTGATCGATGCCGCGACCGTCGTCGAGCGCGAGGTGAGAGATCGGGACGGCCGCTGGCATTCGCTGCGGGTCCGGCCCTACACGACGACGGACAACCAGATCGACGGCGCGGTGATCACCCTGGATGACATCAACGCGCTCAAATCGAGCGTCGAGCAGGTCACGGCGGCCCGCGAGCGTGCCGAGACGATCGTGGACAGCGTGCCCGTGCCGCTCGTGCTCCTCGACACCGATCTGCGCGTCACGTGGGCCAGCCGCTCGTTCTATGAGACGTTCCGGCTCGCGCCTGAGGAGACGATCAGCCACTTTGTCTACGAAATGGGACACGGCCGGTGGAGCCTCCCGGCATTGCGGAAGGCGCTCACGGAGGTGCTCGAGAAGAACGTCGGGTTTCGTGAGTTCGGGCTGGAGGACGACTCCGCCCGCGTCGAAGCCAAGACGATGCTCTTGAACGCGCGCCCGATGCAGTCGCAGCAGAAGGTGGGGCGCCTGATCCTCCTCGCCATCGACGACATCACCGCGAGGAAGAAGGCAGAACAGGAACGGCGGCCCTCTGAGTGAGGTCCGCTCTCGGAGGCTCTCCGAGAGGGGCGAAGCATGGCATCGAGGTCTCAACCTGTCCTGGATGGCCTCTGGGCCCGCCTCCTGGAAGCGCTTGCCGGCCAGCTGCCTCCAGCGGTCTTCGATTCGTGGCTGCGCCCGTGCCATCTCCAGGCCGTCGAGGGCGACCATCTGCAGATTGCTGCCCCGGATCGGTTCTCGCGTGACTGGCTCATGCAGCATCACCTCCAGGCCTTGCAACGCGCGGCGGAGGAATGCCTGGGCGGTCACCCGCGGGTGTCGATCGTCGTCGACGCTGCCGCGGCCGCGGCGCTGAACCAGCCCGCCGCACCAATGCCAGCAACCCCGCCGGCCGGGACGGCCGAACGGTTGAATCCCCGCTATACCTTCGACACCTTCGTCGTCGGATCGTCCAACCAATTCGCCCAAGCGGCCTGTCAGGCCGTCGCGGAACTTCCGTCGCGCGCATACAACCCCCTGTTCATCTATGGCGGCGTTGGCCTCGGCAAGACGCACCTGCTCCACGCGATTGGTCACCGGACTGGTCGCCAGTTTCCCGGCGCGGTGGCCGTCTATCTCTCGTCGGAGCAGTTCACGAATGAGCTCATCGATGCGATCCGCTACGACCACACGGCCGCTTTCCGCGCGCGCTACCGGACGATCGACCTCCTGCTGATCGATGACATCCAGTTCATCGCTGGAAAGGAGCGGACCCAGGAGGAATTCTTCCATACCTTCAACGATCTCTACGAGTCGCGAAAACAGATTGTCCTCTCCAGCGACTCGCCGCCGAAGAGCATTCCCGACATCGAGGAGCGCTTGCGGTCGCGCTTCGAGTGGGGCCTCATCGCCGACGTCCAGCCCCCAGACTTCGAGACCAGGGTCGCCATCCTCAAGAAGAAGGCGGCCCTCGAGCGCACCCTTCTGCCCGACGAGGTCGCCTACCTGATGGCGGGTCGCGTCAAATCAAACATCCGCCAGCTCGAGGGCTCATTGACCCGGATGATCGCGGTCGGTGCGATGACGGGTCGCGAGATGACTGTGGACCTCGCTCAGGAGGTCCTCTCGGACCTCTGGGGCGACGAAAAGGCGAGCATCCCGATCGAGCTGATCCAGCGCAACGTTTCCGAATCTTTCGGGCTCAAGCTCTCCGAGCTGAAGGCCAAGGATCGGACGAAAGCGGTGGCCTTCCCTCGTCAGATCGCCATGTATCTTGCGCGCCAGCTCACCCACACCTCGCTCGCCGAGGTCGGCCGCGCCTTCGGCGGCAAGGATCACACCACGGTCCTGCACGCGGTCGGCAAGATCCAGGCCCTGCTTCGCGAAGATCCCGCGCTCCGCAAGACCATCGACGGGCTCATCCAAAGGCTCAGCCTGTGATTGATTAGGAGTGTGAAGGGCTCCGCTCCATCCGCGGTGATGGCGTGCCTTCCACTTATTCGTCCTATCGGCCCGGCTCGATTCGACGTGAATGCCTGGACCACGTCGTCGTGATCGGCGAACGGCATCTTCGAGAGATCCTGTCGAAGTACGTCGACTACTACAATGGGACGCGGACACATTTATCGCTGTCGCCATAGACTTGTCTCGGTCCCGAATCAGATACCGGGGCCCCTCCTCCAGCGCGCACGCCTCGAGCAGCTGGCGCGCCGTCCATTCGGCAGTCGGATGCTCCGTGACATTAAAATGCAGCAGCCGACGCCGGCTGTGGGTCAGCACAACGAGCACGAACAGGACTCGAAAGGTCGCGGTAGCTACCGTGAAGAAATCCAACGCGATTAGATCCGGGGCGTGGTTCTTCAACCTGCTCCCCGAAAACTGGTCCATGCGGCATGAGAGTCGGCTCGGCTAGGATGCCCGCGCGGGAGCGAAGAGCATCGACCTCTGCCGGCGTCACGCCATCAGCGAGCAGACCTTCTACCGCTGGAAAGCGAAGTACGCGGGACTCGAGGTGAATGAGGCGCGGCGCCTGCGCACGCTCGAGCATGAAAACAGCCGGCTCAAGCGCCTGGTCGCCGATCTCACGCTCGATAACCAGGCCCTGAAGGCGCTCGTCGAAAAAAGGTCTGACGCCCGTGGCGCAGCGGACCGCGGTGCGGGCGATCCAGACGAAGTTCAAGCTGAGTGAGCGACGCGCCTGCGCGCTCGTCGGACTCGGCCGCTCGACGCTCGGCGCGCCGACTCGTATCAATGAACGCTGGTCGCTCGACTTCGTTCTCGATGTGCTCGACGACGGCCGGCGCTTTCGCCTCCTCACCGTCGTCGACGATTTCACCCGGGCATGCCTGGCGATTGACGTCGATACCTCGATCGGTGGGCGGCGGGTCGCCGAGGTGCTGCAACGCTTGATCGACGCGCGCGGGAAGCCGGCGATGCTGATCACCGACAACGGCCCGGAGTTCATCAGCCGCGCGCTCGACGCCTGGGCCTACGCTCACGGGATCGACCTGCATTTCATCGAGCCGGGCAAGCCGAACCAGAACGCCTACGTCGAGAGCTTCAACGGCCGCCTGCGCGATGAGTGTCTCAACGAACACTGGTTCATGAGTCTCGGCCAGGCGCGCGAGACGATCGAGACGTGGCGGTTGGACTACAATGCCGTCCGACCCCACAGCGCCCTGGGGGACTTCGCGCCCCAGGAGTTCGAGCAGCTCACCCTTAATCGGGCAACTGCCCCGATCCTCTCATCCTGAGTGGAGCAAAGTCGGGGAGCAGGTCGCCCTGGGCAACGGCCTTGACCGCACGTACAGCGAGCTGATGCTGGGCCGGCTGCGGGATCCGGTGCTGAAATGGACCTGGCACGCCAGCCAGGCGATCGACCGCGACGGCTCGTGTCTGCGACGGCCTCTATTTCCGGTTCTACAGACCTAACGCTTGCTTAGCAGCTTCATACGAGCCAGCGTTGGGGATCTCGGCCATGTCAATCGCTTGAGTCATGTCGACGCCCGCAGCCTCGGAGAACAAGCGTTTTCGCCAGTCCCCTTACGGTTGTCCCTTCTAAAAACTCGTCTGTCGCAACGATTTTGCGTTGTGCGGAGTAATCGGCTATTTGGCCGGTCATGGTCAGATGGCTTGGGATCCTTCTTCGGACATTCCGCTCCGCGGTTCGCACGCGCCGCGAGCCGTGTGGAAAGCGCGTCAGCCACGGCCGCGGCTGACGGAGATGGACCGGATCTTCTGGATCGTGTTGTCGAGACTCTGGAAGAATTGGCGGAGTTCCTTGCAGGTGGTGCGGCCCGAGACGCTCCGCTCTATGAGCCGAGCATCGACAGGCTGTGGGACTCACTAGGCATGGCTAATGTGTCAGCGCACAGACGCGGCGGTTCATTAACGTATTGCATACCAAATCGCCTTGGCGTTCCTATGCCGCCGCCGGCACAAAGTTCTCGATCTTTAAGATCGAGGCTGCCGGCACCAATGATCACCCTTTGGTTGGTGAGCCTTGAGGAATTCTTCGGCCCGGGCGGTAGGCAGGCGACTGGCCGTCAAATGGCCGGAGAGGCGAGCGAGGCGCTGACACGGGCGCCCCCCGATTTGCTTGGGGACACGTCGGTCCCTGGGGACCGTACGCACCCCTGGAAGGGGGTGAGCGTGCCGCCGTTGCGGCCCGGGATGGTCTCCGGCGACACCGCGCTCACACCCATTTCACACCAAGGACCTGAGCTATGGCCGTCCATTCCTCAGCCATCTCACTTCCCCTTCCCCTCGCGCGGGTCCACGGTGTCGGGCCAACACTGAAAGTCCACGAAGAAGGAATCGGGGTCGCCAACTTTGGTGAAATCTACTCTATTCGCGTCACCGCGCGTCACGGTCCAGCCGTAGCGTCTCGCTTGAAGCGTTCGGCGCTGAATGGCGACCTCAGCACGCTGCTTACATGCTTCGTTGGTCGCCTCAGCGTCGATCTTGTCGTAGGTCCGATCAGGATTCTTCGTGGTTGGCGAACTGATCTCCCACAGCACCCACGCGCACTCGGCGCAGGCCGTCATGGCCGAGGCGAGCAAGCACAACGCGATGGTCGCTGAAGCTCGACGCAGTCGCATCATCGCTTGCCCTCCTCCGCTCGCCGAATCACGCTAATCTTCTCGTACGCGCCCCACATCCTCGTCTCGGTGACGCCAGGCTGGCTCACGCGCTGGACCCGTACGTGGGCATTCTTGCCCCCGTTGGTTGTGTAGGGCCGCCCGATTACCTCCCACTCGCCAGTGGAATCAGTCATCCGATCGCCGATCTGGAGTTGCATGGGGAGGAGGCGAGTGGTCCCGGGCGGTAGGGGTGACGGCATACCGGGGAGCTGAGGCTGTACAGCCCTGGCCTTCGCCTTCTTCCCGGGCCGTGGCCTAGCCATCCATGATCACCCGCCGAGTCTAGCGCAGTCGCGCACATCCACGATCCGTGGTACGGTGCGAGGCCTCTAAGTTCAGCGGTGAGCGCCACATATTCGTGAGCGGCAACACCTGCTGAATTCGCCTGCCGGCCCCGGATCGGCGGCCGAAAACATAGAGGCGCTTGCCGTACAGGGAGGAAGGGATGAAAAAAATAGATCGACGCTCGGCATTGGCGTTTGGATTGGCCGCCGCTTCGGCCGCCGTGATCAAGCCTGCAGCTGCGCAAACCGCCGCTGCAATCGGCTGGAAGGACACCAACCCCTACCCGGGCGTCACCGTGCGCAATTATGGCGACTCGGCGACCGCGTCGCTCATTCCCGGATTCAAGACGGTGTCGATGCGCGACGTGATCATGCAACCCGGCTCGAAGACCGCCGGCCCACCGATGATGAATCCAATGGTCTGCCACATCCTCGAAGGGGAGATGCGGATCGAGCAGGACGGAAAGAGCTGGTCGGCGAAGAAGAATTACGTGTGGACCTGCAACAAGGACACGAAAGAGCAGGCCTACAATGAGAGCAATGCCATCGCAATTATGAGGATAACGGACCTGAAGGCCTGAAGACGGCTCGTGGCGGGCGAGCTTCCTTCCTTCAACGGCTCAAACGCCGCCCGCTGCGTCACGTGCATCAACTGACGTTAGTGTTCTGCGCCGCTACGACCGTCCATTTGCCATCCCGCTTCATGAGCACCTGCATCATGACGCCGTGACGAGGCTGTCGTGGGGTGCCATCGGGGTCTTTGTCCCCTCTCATCCCCCATTTGACATGAGCAACGGCGATATCGGGCGTGAGGAACTTGATGCCCGTCCCTGTAACGGTTCTCACGCTTTCCTTAAACTGCATGGCATGTGTTCTCGCTTGCAGCGCCTCGAACTCGCCGCGGCCCGTCAGTACTATTCCAGCCACGTTGACGAACCGGACGTCGTCTGCGACGAGGGCCGCCAAGGCTTTGACGTCATGCCGATTCCAGGCGTCGTCCCAGCGCGTCTGTATTTCCCGTATGGCCTGTTCGTCGGAGGCCTGGGTCGCTGAGAGGAGACTTACTGCTAGCAGCGGAATGATCAACGCCAGGACAATCCGCATCGTCAGTCCTCTGCTTTCTTGAGCGCTTCCCACGCCGCCCACTGGACGGCATGCCACGGCATCGTTCCCACGCGAGCCGGTCAGGAAGAACAAGTGCGCCGTGCGAGTCGCATCATCGGTCGCCCACCTCGGCCTCAAGAGCGCGTAGCACAAGACGGTCAAGTTCGCCGAGGATGACCGGCTTGGGGAGAAGGGCGAACGCGCCGTTGGCCAGAGCCTCTTCCTTTGCCCGCGGCGACATCAGTGCCAATGCCGAGACGACGATTACGCGGGGTGGGCTAGGAAGGGCCCGCATTTGCTTGAGGAACAAGATCGCGGACGCGCTGCCGATGCGGCGTGCCGGAGACCTCAAGCTGGGCCACGTCCTCCAGGGAGTGTTGAAACTGAGAACCAGAACCAGGTCAAACGGCTGACGCTGGAGCATCGCCAGAGCATCGTCGCAGTAGTCGAATGACTCAACCTCGTAGCTATCGCCGCGACGTAAGTGCTCGCTGAGGACCGCTGTCACTTGAGGATCGCCACCGACCAACAAAACTCGCCGTCTAGCCATCCCCGCTGCTCCATCCCGGTGGTGTATCACGCGCTGGGAGCGCGCGATGCCCTTTCAGGCTGAGCCACGCGTCGACGGCGCTTCGGAAACCGTACCACCCAGTGCCGTCGTAATGGGCGATGCGGTCAATATCGACCATCAGACGCCACACTGCTTCCATCGCCTCGCGCGTGAGCGGCTGCGTCCACATCAGCGCGACAACCTCATTGGCAACGGTCGCCTCTGGAATGAACAGCGCTTCATGCTCGGAATGCCCCTCAAAATATTCGACAAAACTCTCGGCATATTCTAGGCTGCCGACCTCTCCCATCTCTTGTCCTTGTCCGCCGACCCGAGATACGCCGACCTGATCTTGGCCGCGTTCCGTCGGATATTTCTGACGGGCACGCAGCGCGCGTTCGGCAGCGGTCAGCAGTTCGTCCACGTTGAGGGGCATCCTGATGTAGGCGTCGGCGCCGAGCTGGAGGCACTCGGTCGCCGTCTCCCGGTGGGGCGAGTCGCTCACGACGATAACGGCCACGTCCGGATCCTCCCGACGGACCTGCTTGAGCAGCTCGATACCACCAAAGACCCCAGAGGGCGGAAGACTATGCGGCAGATTCAGCTCGGTGATCACCAGCGGCGGTCGTGACTGCCTAAACGCCTCGAGCCCCGCCGACCCGTCGTTGGCGAGCAAGCACTTGTAGCCGGCGCCGAGGAAGATCTGGTGCAGGACTTCGCGGACCTGGCGCCCGTTGTGAGCGATCAAGAGGTGCCACTGTTCGGCCATGTCAGCCCTCGGTTGGCTTGGCTGG
>Ga0209376_1005052_pt1 | contig 11166 bp, 14 predicted proteins | sample GraSoiAngelo_134_FD_185891 | JGI IMG/M metagenome (GOLD analysis project Ga0209376, IMG submission 185891) | Grasslands soil microbial communities from the Angelo Coastal Reserve, California, USA - 14_0929_05_30cm (SPAdes) (version 2) | ecosystem: Environmental > Terrestrial > Soil > Grasslands ... | reverse complement strand
GGCTGACGGCGAGAGCGGCCGAGGGATGGCCGGCCCCGAGGGCCGCCGCCAGCAGAAACAGCGTGAGCCGCAGCCGCGCGACGATCACTCTCCCCGGCCGGCGGCCGCGTCCTCGACGAATCCAGGCGCCGCGGGGAGCACCTGCGGCGACTGACGCAGGAGCTCGCGCGTCTGCCGGAGCGCCTCGGCGTCGGGAGTCCGGAAAGGCTTCACCACGACGGGGCCGGCTCGCCTGCCCGCCGATCTGGCGGCGTCGAGAGCGTGGGCGTTGTCGGCGGAGTGGAGGGGCACGGACTGCGCGGGCGGGAGGACTTCGACGTCCGCGGCGCCGAGAACGGCGGGCGATCCCGGGCCCACGAATGCCGCGAGGGCAGCGAGGAGCCCGGCGAGGCTGCTGCGAGCGCCGACAGACCCCATCGCGCGATCCTCCAGTTTTCCGGGGCGTGGTGGGAGGAATTTAGGCGATGATCGCCGGCGCTGTCAACGCGCGAGGAAGGGAGCGCGCGGAAGGGAGCGCGGGGAACCGGGCGGAGCTCCGTCGTCGAGGAGGCGGGCGGGAGGAACTTTGCGGTCCGCGACCGCGTTTCAGTCGTCGTGAGGCGGGCGAACCTCGAGGCCGCCGAGCGGAGCGGGCACGTCGTGCAGAGTGATCTGCACGGAGGACCGCGAATCCGGCCGACCGACGACGACCACGTCGACGTCGACGCCGCTAGCGGCCGTCGTCAGGACCTCTTCGAGCCACTGCAGGAGCTTGTCAGCTTCGAACAGTGTGCGCGCCATCGGACTCTCCGTTTTTCCGGAAATGGTTTATAATTCCGCCGGCCTTCTTATGAAGTCGCTCCCATCGACAGCGGTCCTCGAGGACCCGCTCTGGTACGTGCTGCGCACGCGCTCGCGTCACGAGAAGACCGTGCGCGATCAGCTCGTGCGGCACGACGTCGAAGTCTTCCTTCCGGTCGTCGAGCAGTGGAGTCGCTGGAAGGACCGTCGAAAGAAAATCGCCTTCCCCCTCTTCCCCGGGTACTGCTTCGCGCGCTTCCCGCTCGTCGAGCGCTTTCGCGTCCTCAACGTCGTCGGCGTCGCCGACCTCGTCGGCGTCGCCGGCCGACCCGAGCCGGTGCCGGACGCCGAAGTCGAGGCGATCCAGCGGCTCGCGAACACCACGCTGCAGTACGATCCGCATCCGTTCCTGTCCGAGGGCATGGACGTCGAGGTGGTCCGCGGCCCGCTCGCCGGGATCCGTGGCAAACTGCTCCGCAAAGATCGGGTGACGCGGCTCGTGCTCGCCGTCACGCTCATCCGCCAGGCCGCCGTCGTGGAGATCCATCCCGCCGACGTCGTCCAGGTCGGCTCCTAGCTCCGCAGCAGCGCGCGCGCCTGACGGGCCGCGAGGCTCGCCGGGTAGTCCTTGACGACGCGCGCCCAGGTCCGCTTCGCGCGCGGGGCGTCGCCGAGATTCTTCTGGCAGAGCCCGATCTTCAGGAGCGCGTCGGCCACCTTCTCGCCGCGCGGCACCGCGGCGATCAGCGCCTCGAACTCGGCGAGCGCGCCGCGGAAGTCGCGCTGGTTGTAGAAGATGTCCGCCACCAGGAACTGCGCGCCCTCGCGCAGCGGATCGTCCGGATACGTCACGATCAGGTCGTAGAGGCTCAGGATCGCCGCGTCGAGATCCTTGGCCTGCAGCTTCTGGACGCCGGCGCGGTAGAGATCGGCCGCGGGCGTCGTGGTCGCCGACGCGAGCGCGGCGGGGGGCGGCGTCGGCGCCGTCCCGGGCGCGAGCGGGGCGAAGCCGCTCGGCACCGGCGCCTGACGGCCTCGATTCTGCGCCTCCAACTCCTCCACGCGGCGCCGCAGGTAGGCGAGCTGATCGTCCTGCAGGCGCGATGACGCGATCAGCTTGACCACGGCGTTCTGAAGCTCCCCGAGCTCGGCGGCGATCCGGTTGAGCTGCTCGGCGACGCGCGTCTGGTCGACGGCCGCCGGCCGCGGCGCCGACTCACTCTCGACCTGGGTCATGCCGGCGGGCGGCTTCCTCGCCTCCAGCGTGGCCGGCGGCTTGTCGAGCGTCGCGCAGCCGGCCAGGACGAGCGCCAGCACGGCGGCGCGAGCGGTCGTCCGCGTCACTGAGCGAGATCCGTCGTGACGGCGACCGCCTCGAGCGGCCAGCGGGCGGGGGCGCGCAGCTGGAGCGTCACCCGCACTTCGCGGCTGAGCGGAACGTCGACGAGCCAGAGCCATCCGTCGGGCACGCTCAACGACGGGTAGCTCCTCGAGATCTCACCGCGCATGAAGAGGCGCAGGGGTCCGTCGGCGCCGAGGGCGTGGAAGCGCTCGCCGACGACCAGCGTCCCGGCGCTGGTGACGCACAGGAGGTAGTCGATCTCCTCGGGCGGCGACGCGCGGACGATCGTCAGGGCCGCCGCGTGCGGCACGGTAGGCCGCGAGATGCTGGCGACGATCTCCTCCAGGGAGGAAAAGGCGACCGGCGCGTCGCGCAGCGCCCTCAGCTCGTTGCCGCCGGCATTCACGCGGATGACCGCTCGATCCACGGCGAGGAGCGGCTGCGGCTGGCTCTCGACGCGCGCCGAGGCGACGAGCGCGAGCGAGACCGCGATCGGGACGATCCAGCGGCTCATTCACGAGTCAGCGCGCGGCGAGCGCGGGGCTGCCCCTGAGTCGCGATCCATCCGCTCCGGCCGCCGACGGCGCGGCGGACGACGGACGCCACCGGGAGCTCGTCGGCTCGCGCGAGCGCCCGGGCTGCGATCTGGTCGAGCGTCGTGAGCGCCACGCCTCGCTGTCGGAGCTCGGCGAGAAATCTCTCGAAGGCCGGCGCGAGCGGGCCGCCCTCGACCTCGGCGTGGAGCGTGAAGACGTTGAGGCCGGGTCGTAGCGCGCCCGCGAGCGCGCCCGGCAGATCGCGGACGCGTCCCAGGAGCTCGTCCATCGTCGGCATCGTCGTCGGCACCTGGACGGTCGCCAGGGCGACGCCGCCGACGCTCGGCCTGAACACCGCGTCGCCGCGCGTGTCGCTCGCGTAGCGGAAGCCGAAGTCCTCCTGGATGGAGAGCGCCGTGTCCGACGTCCGCCAGCCCGGCGCGGCGCCCGCGTGCGGGGCGACGCCCACCGCGGCTTCGAAGGCCCGCGCCGCCTGCGTCAGATCCGCGCGAATCGCGACCGCGTCGAGGCGCGGGATGCGGTCCTGCCAGCCGACGTGGTCCCAGCCGTGGATGGCGAGCTCGTGGCCCTCGCCGGCGATCTGGCGGAGCAGCGCGGGCGCGCCCGCGCCCACCGGGCGCGACGGCAAGAGCGTGCCCGAGAGCAGCGTGCGGAATCCGTAGAGCCGGAGCGCGTTCGTGCGCCACATCTTGAGGAGGAAGCTCGGCCGCAGGGCCCGGCGGATCGCGCGCCCGGAGCGATCGGGTCCCATCGTCACGAAGAACGACGCGCGCACGCCCGCGAGCCGGAAGAGCTCGAGCAGGCGCGGCACGCCCTCCATGAGACCGCGGCGGGTGTCGACGTCGACGCGCAGGGCTACTGTCGTTTGAACCACTCGATCGTCCGCTTGAGCCCGTCGTCGAGCGGGGTGTCGGCCCGCACGCCGAGGATCTCCCGCATGCGGTGCACCGCCGGCACGCGTCGCGGGATGTCCTCGTAGCCCCGTGCGTAGACCGCCTCCTGCGGCACCCGGATCACGCGGGACGGCGAGCCGGAGATCCGGACCATCCGCTCGGCCAGGTCGAGGATCGAGACTTCTTCTTCCGAGCCGACGTTGATCGCGAGCCCCTCGGCCTCCGGCCGAAGCCCGGCCTGCACGGTCGCGCGCACCGCGTCCTCGACGTACGCGAACGCCCGCGTCTGGACGCCGTCGCCGATCACGGTCAGGGGCTCGCCGCGCAACAGCTGACCCATGAAGATCGTGATCACGCGCCCGCGGTCCATCTGGTCGAGCCGCGGACCGTAGACGTTGAAGTACCGGAGCACGACCACGCGGAGCCCCATGCGGGCGAACGCGAAGCAGAAATGCTCGCCGGCGGCCTTCGACGTCGCGTAGCACCACCGATCCGTCGTCGTGGAGCCGAGCACGCGGTCGCTGTCCTCGTGGAAGGGCACCGCCGTGTTCCGTCCGTACACCTCGGACGTCGAGGTGAAGACGACCTTCTTCTGGTGGCGGAAGGCGGCCGTCAGCACGTCCTGCGTGCCGTTGATGTTGACGGTGAGGACCTGGTAGGGGTCGCCCACGTAGTGCTCGACGCCGACGACCGCCGCGAGGTGGTACACGAGATCGGACCACGCGACGAGCCCTTCGAGGATCTCGCGGTTCAGCACCGACTCGCGGATCGCTCGGAATCGCGGATTCGCGCGCAGGTGGCGGATCTTGAGGTCGCTGGCCGGATCGAGCACCGTGATCTCGTGCCCTCGATCGATCCACGCCTCGGCGAGATGCGAGCCGAGGAAGCCGGCGCCGCCAGTGATCAGGACCTTCACGCGACCTCCGCCAACGGCATGCCCGGGCGCAGACGCCGGCGCTCGGCCCACACGTCGGCGCGCTCCTCGGCGCCGCCCGCGCTCTGGACTCGGGAGAGCAGGAGCCCGCCAGCTCCGGTGGCTATGGTGACACCGCGGCCGGCGACGATCTCGAGCAGCGAGCCCGGGAGGGCGCCGTGCGGAGCGGCCGGCAGCGGCGACCCACCCCAGAGCCAGAGTCGCGCACGTCCGTCGCCCACGAAGGCGCCGGGGAACGGGTGTGTGACGGCGCGGATCATGTTGGCGATCCGCGCGGCCGGCCACGTCCACTCGACGCGACCGTCCTCGGGGCGGCGGGGCGGCACGAGCGTGGCGCGCGCGTGATCCTGGGGGAGACGCGGCGCCGTGCCGGCGACGACGGCCGGCCACGACTCGAGCAGGAGGTCGACGCCCTCCTTCACCATCCGCTGGTACAGCGTGAGGGCCGTGTCGTCGGGCGCGATGTCGATCGGCCGCTGGCCCACGATGTCCCCGGCGTCGGCCGCCTCGTTCATGTGGTGGAGCGTGACGCCCGTGCGCGTCTCGCCGTTCACCAGCACCCAGTTGAGCGGCGCGCGGCCACGATACCGAGGCAGCAGCGAGCCGTGCAGGTTGAGCGCGGCCACGCGGGGCAGCGCCAGGAGCGCGGGCCCGAGGAGCCGCCGATACCACACGGACAGGACGAGGTCGGGCGCGAGCGGTCGCAGCGAGTCGGCGACCTCCGGGAGATTCGGCGAGGACGGGGTCAAGCACGGCAGCCCGTGCGCGCGCGCGAGGCCGGCGACCGACTCGAACCAGTCCCCCTCGGCCGGATCGTCGGCGTGGGTCACCACGGCCACCACGTGCTCGCCTCGCGCGAGCAGGGCCGCGAGCGCGCGGGCGCCGATGGTGTGGTACGCGAACACGATCGTGCGGCTCACTCGAGCACCTCGCTGATCACGTAGCGCGGCCGCCGCCGCACCTCCTGGTAGAGGCGGCCCACGTACTCGCCGATCAGCCCGAGCGCCAGGATCTGCAGACCGACGAAGAAGAAGAGGATCGCGAACAGCGTGAACACCCCCTCGACCTCGGGCCCGACCAGGAGGCGGCGCAGCCCCAGGAAGACGCCGAAGCCAAGACCCAGGAGCGCGACGAGGATGCCGATCACGCTGACCAGCTGGATCGGCAGCAGCGAGAACCCGGTCAGCAAATCGAAGTTGAGCCGGAGGAGACGAAAGAGGCCGTAGCGGGAGCGCCCGTGCTCCCGGGCGGCGTGGTCGATCGGGATCTCCTTGACCGAGGCCGCGAAGCCGGCGGCGAGCGCCGGAATGAACTGGGAGACGCCTGGGCACGCCAGGATCTGATCGACCACCGGGCGCCGGTAGGCTCGCAGCATGCAGCCGTAGTCGCGCTGGCGGACACCGACGACCGCGGAGGTGACGCGGTTGACGACCCACGACGCCGCGCGCCTCGCCCACGAGTCGTGACGGCTCACGCGCCATCCCCCCACGACGTCGACGCCGTCGGTGAGCGCCTGCAGCAGGCGCGGGATCTCCTCCGGCGGGTTCTGAAGATCGGCGTCGAGCGTGACGACCACGTCGCCCCGCGCGCGCTCCATGCCCGCGAACACGGCGGCGTGCTGGCCGTAGTTGCGGTTGAACCGGACCACACGGACGGCCGAATCTTGATGATGCAGCGCGCGCAGGACGTCCGCCGATCCGTCGCGGCTCCCGTCGTCGACGAAGATCACCTCGTAGGCCTGGGCGAGCCCCTTGAGCGCGAGCGTGAGGCGATGGTGCAGGTCGACGAGGCTCGGCGCTTCGTCGAACAGGGGCACCACGACCGACAGGGTGGGCCGCGTCGCGTCGCTCAGCGCTCGATCTCCCGTACGAGCAGACAGTCGTTGTGGCCGCCGAAGCCGAACGAGTTCGAGATGGCCGCGCGGATGCGCGCCGGCGCCGGCACGTTGGGCACGTAGCGCAGGTCGCACTCCGGGTCGGGCACGCGGTAGTTGATCGTCGGCGGCGCGATCTGATCGCGGACGGCCAGGATCGTCGTCGCCAGCTCGATGGCGCCAGCGGCCGAGATCGTGTGGCCGATCATGGACTTGGTCGAGCTGACGAGCAGCCGCGGCGCCTCGGCGCCGAACACGGTCTTGATCGCGGCGGTCTCGACCCGATCGTTCATCGGCGTCGAGGTGCCGTGGGCGTTGACGTAGTCCACCTCCGCCGGGCTCAGACCCGCGTCGGCGAGCGCGCGGCGCATCGCGCCGATCGCCCCGCGCCCGTCTGGCGCCTCGTCGGTGACGCGGTAGGCGTCGCACGTCGTCCCGTAGCCCGCGAGCTCGGCGACGGCCACCGCGCCGCGACGCCGCGCGTGGTCGGCGTCCTCGAGGAGCACGAAGCCGGCGCCCTCGCCCATCACGAAGCCGTCACGGCGCGCGTCGAAGGGGCGGCTGGCCGTCTGCGGCGCGCCGTTCTGGCGCGACATCACGCCGAGCAGGCAGAAGAGCTGCACCTCGATCGGCGAGACGATGCACTCGGCGCCGCCGGCCAGCGCCAGATCGATCTCGCCGCGGCGAATCGCCCGGTACGCCTCGCCGATCGCCTGGGCCGACGAGGTGCAGGCGGTCTGGATCGTCGCGCTCGGACCCGCGATCGCGAAGCGCGCCGCGAGTCGCGAGGCGAGGTACTGGGGCCACGTCCGATAGAAGCGCCCCGCCGCCGCGCGCCGGGCGAACTCGTTGACGAATCCCGCGGGCGTCAGGGGCGCACCGCACGATCGGCTCGCGTACGCGATGTCGCCGAGGGCTCGCAGATCGTGGCGCTCGCCGCTGGTGCCCACGAAGACGCCGGCCCGGACGGAGGCGAGCGGCTCGCCCGCGCCGGCGCGTCCGACGGCGCCGCGCGCGGCCCGCACCCCCACCACCACGCCGCGCGGCTCCTGCGCATCGAGGCCCGACTCGGACCGGAACTCCTCGATCAGCGCGCGGTCGTCGAGCGCGGCGGCGATCTGCGTCGGCAGCCCCTCGGGATCGAAGTGGGCGATGCGCTTGACTCCCGAGACGCCGGCGAGCGCGCCCTTCCAGAACCCGTCGAGGTCGCCGCCGATGGGCGTCACGACGTCGAGACCGGTGACGAGCACGCGCCGGCGTGCGCCGGGCTCAGGCGAGGAGCGAGTAGCCACCGTCCACCGTGAGGACCTGACCCTGGATCGCCTGCGCGGCCGGGCTCGCGAGGAAGAACACGACGTCGGCGACCTCCTCGGGCGTGACGAGCGCGCCGCCGGGCGTGCGCGCGCGGATCGCCGCGAGCGCCGCGCCGCCATCGGGCATCGCCTGCCACACGTCCGTGCCCACGGCGCCGGCCGAGACCGTGTTGACGGTGATGCCCCTGGGCGCGAGCTCGGCGGCGAGGTATCGCGTGAGGGCCTCGAGCGCCGCCTTCGAGACGCCGATCGCCGCGTAGCCGGGAATGACGCGCTGACTTCCCAGGCTCGAGAGCGCGATGATCCGTCCGCCGGCGTTCATGAGACTCGCGGCTTCCTGGACGAGCACCAGCAGCGCGCGCGCGTTGGTCGCCAGCACCCAGTCCCATTGCTTCGGCGAGAGCTCGAGCCCGCTGCGGAGGACGCCCGAGGCGGCGTTGCTCACGAGGACGTCGAGACGCCCGGCCCGCCGCTGGACCTCGGTCATCAGCTTGCGGATCTCGTCCGGCTCTTTCAAATCGGCCTGGAGCAGCTGCACCGTGCCGCCGCGCCGCTCGACGTCGTGCGCGGTCTTCTCGGCCGCCTCGCGGTTCACGAAGAAGTTCACGAAGACGTGGGCGCGCGCCTCGGCGAAGCGCAGCGCGATCGCCCGCCCGATGCCGCGGCCGCCGCCGGTCACCAGCACCTGGCGCGGCGTCGGCTCACTCATGGGCGCCACTGGGCGCCGCCGCGGCGCCGCCGCGCGGCGCCGTCGCGAGGGGCGCCGGCTGGAGCTCACGCTGGAGGGCGCGGAGCCGATCCGCTTGCCGCCGGGCGCCGGTGCCGGGCGCCGCCCGCTCGAGCCGGAACTCGAGCGTCGCCGCCGCGACGCGGACGCCGTCGACGGTCGCGGTGGCGTCGAGCGCCCAGACGCCCTCGCCCGCCCGCCGCTCGCAACGGATGCGCAGCTGGTCGCCGGGGCGGACCGGCCGCGCGAACGCGACGCGCGAGAGGCGCTCGAGCCGGGCGATCTCGACGAAGTCATGGCTCATGGCGATCAGGAGCTCGCACGCTTGCGCGAAAGCCTCCACGACGAGCGCTCCCGGAAACACCGGGTAGCCCGGAAAGTGATCGGCGAACACGTCCTCGGTGGCGCTGACGTTCTTCAGCGTGTCGATGCGCCGCAAGGGCTCGGCGGCGACGATACGGTCGACGAAGACGAAGCGCATGGAAGTCGACGGCGCCCCCCAGACGGGCGCCCGCGCGACGCGCCCTCAGGCTCCCGGAGCGAGACGTCCGGCGCGCGCGAGCTGCGCCACGATGTACTCGCCGACAGCGCGCACGGTGAAGCGGTTCATCACGGCGTCCATCGCGCCCGGCGCGTGGAGACCGCCGTCGAGATAACCGGCGAGGCCCTCGACGGTGAGGCCGGCGAGATCGAGCGGCGTCGCGGACAGATCGTCGAGCATGCGCTGGACCAGCTCGCGCACGAGCGCGCGCTCGTCGCCGTCGGCGCGGGGCACACCGTGCTTGGCCGCCACGTGCGCGAGGACGGCGGCGGCGGTCGCCGGCGCGACCGTCCGCAGCTCCTCGGCCGGCACCTTGACGCCGTATCGTGCCTCGATGACCTTGGCCAGCACGGTCAGGTCGCGCCACTCGATCCGGCGGTCCTGGATGAGCCGCATCGGCAGGTCGACCCCGAAGATCTGCTGGCACTTGAAGCTCATGTCGAGGAAGTCGATCGATTCGGCGCCGAGGTCCCGCACCAGCGCGGCGTCGTCGGTGACCTTTCCTTCGTCGACGCCGAGGGACTCGACGATCATCTTGCCGACGCTCACGTGCACCTCGGGGCGGGTCCAGATCTTCACGGTGTCCGGCTCCATGCGTTCGCGTCCTCCTCACATAGCCTTCAGCCGATACCGCCGTCCACGGCGATGACCTGGCCGGTGATGTAGCTCGCCTCCTCGGACGCGAGGAACACGGCGAGCGCCGCCACCTCCTCGGGCCGGCCCACGCGCCGCATCGGGACCCACTCGCGGATCCTCGAGGCGGTCGCCGCGATGAACGGGCGACTCATGTCGGTCTCGATCAGCCCCGGCGCGATCGCATTCACGGTCACGCCGCGGGGCGCCAGCTCGTTGGCGAGCGCGCCGGTGAGGGCGTTGACGCCGCCCTTGGATGCCGCGTAGTTCACCTGGCCGCGGCCGGCCCGCGACACCAGCACCGAGCTCACGTTGATGATTCGGCCCCATCCGCGCCGGAGCATGTGGTGCGCGCCCAGGCGCGCGCAATGGTAGACGCCGTCGAGGTTGGTTGCGAGCACCGACGTCCACTCGTCGTCCGACATCTCGAGAAACAGTCCCTCGCGGCTGATGCCCGCGTTGTTGACCAGGATGTCGAGCCGGCCGGCGCGCGCGACGACCGCCTCGATCAGCTCGCCGGCCTGCCGGCGGACGCTCACGTCGGCCTGGTGCACGAACGCGTGGCCGCCCGCCGCCTCGATGGCCGCGAGCGTTTCCTTGGCCCGCTCGTGCTGCTGGCGATAGTTGATGCAGACCGTCGCGCCCGCGCGGGCGAGCGCATCCGCGATCGCCCGGCCGATGCCGCGCGACGCGCCGGTGACGAGGGCCACCCGACCGGTCAGGTCAATCTGCAGCGTCATGATGCGCCGCTCGCACGATCAAGGCCGCGCACTCGCCGAACAATCCGAGCGAGATCACGAGGGCGCACCGGAACGCCGACGGCGGCGTGGACGGAGATACCGCGACGGCACGCGGCAGTGTAGCGTGCTCGATGGCCGCCGAACAAGCCAGGAGTTCCACCGGACTCGCCGCCGCGCCGAGGTCCGCGTGGGCCCGCTTCATCCGCAGGCGCGGCGGCGCGTCGTCCCGCGCGCCCAGCACGCGCGCCAGCGCCGCCTGCTCGGCGGCGTCGTGCGCGGGCACGGAGTCGCCGTGAAGGCTCACGAGATCGGGCGTCTCCTCGGACTCTTCCAGGACGGCCTCGATCACTCGCGCCAGCCGGTCGGCCACCCGTGCTGGATCCTCCTCGCCGGCGAGCTGCCCCGCGCCGGCGCTCGCTGCGAAGCCCGCGATCTCGCCGTGGGCCGTCGCACCCCGCGCGCGGGCGTGCTCGGCCGCTTCCAGCACGAGCAGGCCGCTGCCCTCGCCCGGCACCAGCCCCGGGCGGCCGTCGTCGGAGGCGATCACGCCCGCGCCCCAGTGCGTGGCGAAGAAGAGCTCCTCGAGCTGGTCGTCGGCGCCGCCGCAGAGCGCCACGTCGAGGTCGCCCTCGGCGATGAGACGATACGCGTCGCCCACCGCGCGCGCGCCGCCCACGTGTCCCTCCGTCATCGCGCGGCAGAACCCCTGCGCGTCGTTCGCGATCGCGACGTGGCCGGCCACCAGATTCGGCAACGTCTTGAGCGAGAAGTCCAGCGGGTTGATCGACTTCATGCAATAGCTGTTGGCCAGCGTCATGTCGAGGCTTCGGGGC
>Ga0209376_1005051_pt1 | contig 11166 bp, 8 predicted proteins | sample GraSoiAngelo_134_FD_185891 | JGI IMG/M metagenome (GOLD analysis project Ga0209376, IMG submission 185891) | Grasslands soil microbial communities from the Angelo Coastal Reserve, California, USA - 14_0929_05_30cm (SPAdes) (version 2) | ecosystem: Environmental > Terrestrial > Soil > Grasslands ... | reverse complement strand
CTTCGCGGTGCCGCGTCGCGCGTTGCGCTACTTCGACGCCACCACGGGATTGAGGCGCACGGCATGACGCTTCCTCCCCGGCGGACGTTTGCCGACCGCGAGGAGGTCCTGGGCGCCGTGATGCTCGGCCCCGCCCTCGCCTACGTCATCCTGCTGGTCGGGGTCCCGTTCGTGTTTGCGATCCTGCTCGGCTTCAGCAATGCGACTGCCGGCAGTCTCAGTTTCGGGTGGACCGGCCTCAACAACTATCGCGCGATCCTCGACGACCCGATCTTCCTCCGGGCGCTCCGCAACAGCGTGATCGTCACGGTCGGCTCCCAGGTGCTCGTGGTCATCCTCGCAACTGCCGCCGCCCAAGTGTTCCGCGCCACGTTTCGCGGCAAGCGCTTCGCCCGGTTCGTGCTGCTGTTGCCATGGGCGGTGCCGGTGTCGCTCGCGGCCATCGCCTGGACGTGGATCTTCGATTCCACGTTCAGCGTGATCAACTGGACGCTCAAGGCCGCGGGCCTGTTGCACGGCTGGCTGTACTGGCTGGGCGATCCGGCGCTCGCGCTGCTCGCGATCATCATCGTGCAGGCATGGCGGATCTTTCCGTTCGCGACCGTGATCGTGCTCGCGGGGCTGTCGTCGATCCCGCAGGAGATCGTCGAGGCGGCGATCGTGGACGGCGCCGGGTTCTGGCGACGCTTGTTCCGGGTGGAGCTGCCGTTGCTCCTGCCGGTGGTCGCCGTCGCGGTGCTGTTCGGCGTTGTGTACACCGCGACCGACCTGGGCGTCGTCTACATCCTCACGGGCGGCGGGCCGGCCAACACGACGCACGTGCTGCCCACCCTCGCGTTCCAGCGCGGCATCCTGGGCGCCGACTTGGGTCAGGGCGCCGCGATCGCCGTGTTCTTGCTGCCCTTCCTGATCGTCGTGGCGATCGGGATGCTGCGACTGGCCCATCGCACCGAAGTAGGCGGGGCGCAGTGAAGCGCGTGGCGCTGTACGCGGCGGCCGTCGGGTTCGTGATGTTCGCCGGGTTCCCGTTCTACTGGATGCTCGTCACGTCGTTCAAGCAGAACCGGGACCTGTACGTGGGCGCCTCGGACACGAGCCACATCCCGTGGATCTTCAACGACGCGCCCACACTCGAGCACGTGAAGCTGCTGCTCGGCCAGACCGACTTCCCCCGCTGGGTTCTGAACACCCTCGTGGTCGTGGTCGCGGTCGTGCTGATCACGGTGGCGGTGGCCGTGCCGGCGGGTTACAGCCTGGCCCGGCTGGTGGGCCGCTGGGGCGAGCGGATGGGCATCGGGATCTTTTTCACGTACCTCATCCCCCCCACGCTCCTGTTCGTGCCGTTCTCGCGGCTCATCTCGCTGCTCGGCCTCCAGGACTCGCTGGGCGCCCTGATCCTGATCTACCCGACCATGACCATTCCATTTTGCACCTGGCTGGTCATGGGGTTTCTCCGATCCGTGCCATGGGAAATCGAGGAGCAGGCCATGATCGACGGGTACAGTCGCCTGGCGGTGATCCTGAAAGTGGCGCCACGGCTGATCGTTCCGGGGATCTTGACGGTCGTCGTGTTCAGCTTCACGCTGGTGTTGCAGGAATTCGTGTACGCCCTGACCTTCATCAGCTCGGTGAACAAGATGACTGTGAGCCTGGGAGTCCCGATCGCGCTGGTCCGGGGCGACGTGTACCACTGGGGAGCGCTCATGGCGGCGGCGCTGTTCACGAGCATCCCGCTGGCGATTGTCTACAACGCATTTATCGACCGCTTCATCCAGGGCTTCACGATGGGAGCCGTGAAGGGATAGTCGACGCAGTACGCACCTTTTACGGAGGGGGTGTCATGCGCACGCGAATGCCATCGTTCTGTACGCTCGCTGTTCTTGCGGTCTTCATGCTCGGAGGTTCACGGACCTCCTCAGCTCAGCAGGTGGTCAAGTTCGGTGAGGGACAGACGCTCACTATCAGCGGCTTCGTCAGCGCGACGATGTTCAACGACCGTGGGCTGTTCAGCTCCTTCGGGCAGGGCCAGAATGCCGAGATCGCCGCCGCGCCTGCCAATCAGCCCGGCGTCGACCAGGGGATCTTCGACGGCGACGTCCGAAACACCCGCATCAACTTCACCTTCAACGCCCCGCCGGTGCTGGGTAAGTGGGCGCCGCGGGCCACGATCGAAGCCGACTTCTTCGGCGCCTTCAATGGCGTGCCCCCGTTCGGCGACGAGCAGTCGCAGTTTCGCATCCGTCACGCGTTCGTGGACCTCTCGAACGGCCGCACCACCCTCCGCATCGGACAGTACTGGGCGCCGCTGTTCGGCGAAACCGGCTCCTTCATCCCTGTGTCGTTGGCGCACATCGCCTTTCCGGTGGGTCTTGGCGCGAGCATGATCGGCTGGCGGTTCCCGGGCGTCTTTCTGTTTCACGACTTGACACCCACCAGCCCGCTCAAGCTCCAGCTCGAGGTCGCGGCCCTGAAGGGTACCGGACCGACCACGGCAGGGAACGCGCGTGATTCCACGAGTAACATCGGCAATGGCGAGGCGTCGGGGTTGCCGCAGGTCGAGACACGGCTCAACGCGGCGAGAAAATTCGGCAGCGCGAGCTGGAACGGCTTCGTCGCGTATCACCTCGACTGGAAGGACATAAACGGCACGGGCGTCCCTGGCTCCAACATCACGGACTGGGGAGTCGAGACGGGCCAGTACATCGCCGTCAGCAGCTTCACCCTGCACGGCAGCTTCTACTACGGGAAGGGGCTGGGATCGCAGTTCGGCATGATCACGCAGTTTCAGCCGCAGATCCGAGGCTGGGGCGCGTGGGCCCAGGCGGGCTACGACTTCACGCCTCACTGGAGCGTCTGGGCCGACTACGGGATAGATCAGCCGGATTATGCGCGGTTCAACACGGAGACGGGCGGGACCCTTGCGCGCCAGTTGACCCACACCGGCTCGGCGCTCTTGCGGTTCCGTGCAGGGCGCTATGCCGCCGGCCTGGAGTATTTTCGGAACGTGACCCGGTGGAACACGGGCGTCACGAGCGCTGACCAGTACGCGCTCAGCGTGCTGTACACGCTCTGAGGAGACCGGACTCGCAGCGGAGCGAAGCGTGCTCCGCTGCGAGTCCTGGTAGCCGTATGGACATCGCCTGGCGTCCGACCGAGCACTACCTCGCCCGCAGTCGGCTGCGCCGTTTCGCCGAGCAGCACGGTCACCGCGACTTCGCCTCGCTGTACCGCTGGTCGGTCGAAGACCTCGATGGCTTCTGGCATGCCGTCGACCGCGATCTCGGCCTCGTGTGGCAGACGCCCTACGAGCGGGTGCTCGACGGGTCGCGCGGCGTTCCCTGGACCACGTGGTGGGTCGGCGGTCGCATGAACTACGTGACCACGGCGCTGCGCCACGATCCTTCCCGGACGGCGCTCGTGTTCGAGGGCGAAGAGGGCGCGACGCGGCGGCTCACCTACGGTGAGCTCGCGGCTGCGGTGCGCCGCTTTGCGGCGGGCCTGCGCGCGCTCGGCGTCGGTGCCGGAGACCGCGTGGGCATCTTCCTTCCCATGATCCCCGAGTGCGCCATCGCGACGCTCGCCGTCTCCGCGATCGGCGCGGTCTACACGCCGATCTTCTCGGGATATGCCGCGGAAGCGATCGCGGGTCGGCTGCGCGACTGTGAGGCGAGCGTGCTCATCACCGCCGACGGTTTCCGCCGGCGCGGCCAAGTGGTGCGGATGAAGGAGACGGCCGACGCGGCCGCCGATCGGGCAGGCGTCCGCACGGTGATCATTGCCAGGCGCCTCGGCTGCGAGGTGCGTCTCCGCGACCGCGACGTGTGGTGGGATGACGTCGTGGCGAGCGGAAGCGGTGGGGACCAAACGTTCGCCGACCTGCCGGTCGAGTATCCCTACATGATCATCTACACGTCCGGCACGACCGGCCGGCCGAAGGGCGCGGTGCACGTCCACGGCGGCTTCCCCGTGAAGGCGGCGCAAGACCTGGCGCACTGCTTCGACCTGCAGTCGGGCGATCTCATGTGGTGGTTCACCGACCTCGGCTGGATGATGGGGCCCTGGCTCATCGCCGGCGGGTTGATCCTGGGTGCGTCGGTCCTGCTGTACGACGGCGCGCCGGACTACCCGGACGCCGGTCGCGTCTGGTCGATCGTGGAGCGGCATCGCGTGACCCACCTCGGGATCTCGCCCACGGCGATCCGCGGGCTGATGCGCGGCGGCGAGGAACCGGTGCGTGCGCACGACCGCTCGTCGCTGTTCGTGCTCGGCTCCACCGGCGAGCCGTGGAATCCCGAGCCGTGGTGGTGGTACTTCAGCGTAGCCGGGGAGCGGCGCGCGCCGCTCGTGAATTACTCCGGCGGCACCGAGGTATCCGGGGGACTGCTCGGCTGTACGACGTGGACGCCGATCAAGCCGACGTCCTTCTCCGGCCCCGTGCCCGGCATCGCCGTGGACGTGGTCGACGAGCGTGGTCGCTCCGTGCGCGGCGCGGTAGGCGAGCTCGTCGTGCGGAAGCCGTGGCCAGGCATGACGCGGGGTTTCTGGCACGCCCCCGAGCACTACCTGGCGACGTACTGGCAACGCTTCCCCGACGTCTGGGTCCATGGCGACTGGGCCCGGATCGACGCCGACGGGTTCTGGTACATCGACGGCAGGAGCGACGACACGTTGAAAGTAGCCGGGAAGCGCGTAGGTCCCGCGGAGGTCGAGTCGGCTGCCACGGCGCACCCGGCAGTCCTCGAGGCCGCGGCGATCGGCGTCCCGCATGACCTCAAAGGCGAGGCGGTGATCGTGTTCGCCGTGCTGCGCCCCGGCCGCGAGGCCTCCGACGTCCTGGCCCGCGAGATCGCCGACAAGGTCATGGAGCTGCTCGGCCGGCCGCTGCGCCCGGACGCCGTGCGCTTCGTGACGGACCTGCCGAAGACCCGTAACGCGAAAGTCCTGCGCCGGGTGATCCGCGGCGCGTACCTCGGCAACGCCGATCTCGGGGATCTATCGGCGCTCGAGAACCCGGCCGCAGTGGATCGGATCAGGGAGCTCGTTTCGGAAAAGGTGTCCTGAGGGAGAGTCGCTCATGGTCGACACGTCCGCTGTGACACGTTCGCGCGAGCCTGCGGCGATCCGGCTCGGGCTGGCGATCTCCGACTGGACCGAGCGCTGGTTCCCGGATGCGTTCATTTTCGCCCTCGTGGGAATCGTGGTCGTGTTCGTCGCCGGCCTGCTGCTCGGGCGGGGCCCCGCGCAGCTGACGCACGACTTCGGGGGCGGCTTCTGGTCGCTGATCCCGTTCACGATGCAGATGGCGCTCATCGTCATCTTCGGCTACGTCGTCGCGTCCTCACCACCGGTCTATCGTCTCGTGCAGTGGCTCGCCACCATCCCGAAGACCCCGCGGACCGCGGTGGCGTGGATCGCCCTGTTTGCGACTGTGTCGTCGCTCCTGTCGTGGGGGTTCAGCCTCGTGTTCAGCGGGCTCCTGGTCCGCGAGGTGGTGCGGCGCGTCCCCCAGACCGACTATCGCGCCGCGGGGGCCGCCGGCTACCTCGGTCTCGGCAGCGTATGGGCGCTCGGGCTGTCGTCGTCCGCGGCGCTGCTCATGGCGACCAAGGGGTCGATCCCCGCTTCGCTGCTGCCGATCTCGGGCGTGCTGCCGCTATCGCGGACGATTTTCCTGTGGCAGAGCATCGTCGCGGCGGTCGTCCTCATGGCGGTCTCCGTCCTGGTCGCCTATCTGACGGCGCCGGACGGTCGGACGGCGCGCACGGCGGAGAGCTACGGTATCCGCCCCGAGCCCTTGGAGATCCGCACCCCGGCGCGGCAGCGCCCCGGCGAATGGCTGGAATACAGCCCCCTGCTCACGATCCTCATCGTGATCGTGGGGGTCGCCTACCTCGTGCAGTTGTTTGCCTCGAAGGGCGGCGGGATCGCGGCGGGGATCGCGCAGGCGCTCGACCTGAACACCTACAACTTCATCTTCCTGCTCGCCGGCCTGCTGCTGCACTGGCGGCCGCGGCGGTTTCTCGAGGCCGTCACGCGATCCGTCCCCGCGACTGCGGGCGTGCTCATCCAGTTCCCGTTCTATGCGGGAATCTTCGGCATGATCACCGGCACCGCGAGCGACCCGTCGCCGATCTCACAGTGGCTCGCCGGGCTGTTCGTCCGCGTCTCGGACACGAACAGCTATCCCATCCTGGTGTCGATCTACTCGGCCGTGCTCGGTGTGTTCGTGCCCTCGGGCGGGAGCAAATGGGTCATCGAAGCGCCCTATCTGCTTCAGGCCGCGAACGAGCTGAAGGTGAACCTCGGCTGGGTCGTGCAGATTTACAACGCCGCGGAGGCCCTGCCGAACCTCGTCAACCCGTTCTGGATGCTGCCGCTCCTCGGGCTGCTGGGCGTGCGCGCACGCGACCTCGTCGGCTACGCGGCCGTGCAGCTCCTCGTGCACCTCCCGGTGGTCCTGTTCTTGATGTGGCTCTTCGCGCAAACGCTGCCATACGTCGCGCCTGCGGTGCCGCCGTGACGCCTTGCGGCGACGGACCCACGAAGCGACTTTGTCCCGCCATGAACGGCCGATGGAACCGCACACACGGAGGAAGGGCCATGACCAAGCGTAAGAGTATCGATCGGCGCGACTTCGTGACCACGACGACCGGGGTCGCCCTGGCCGCCGCGCTCGGGTGGGGGCCCACCATCCGGATTAAGCGCCCGCAGAAGACCCTCAAGATCCTCCAGTGGAGCCACTTCGTCCCCTCCTACGACGTCTGGTTCGACAAGTACGCCAAGGATTGGGGAACGGCCAAGGGGGTGGAGGTCACCGTCGACCACATCTCCCTCGCCGATCTGGGCACGCGCGCCAATGCCGAGGTCGCGGCGCAACAGGGGCACGACCTGTTCCAGTTCCTGTCGCCGCCGGGCGCGTTCGAGCCGCAGCTGCTCGACATGGGGGACCTCGTCCGGGAAGCCGAGCGCCAGCACGGACCGTTGATCGACCTCTGCAAGCGCAGCACCTATAATCCGGTGACCCGCCACTGGTTCGGCTTCAGCGACAACTACGTTCCGGACCCCGGCGACTACTTGAAGAGCGTCTGGACCGAAATCGGGATGCCCGACGGCCCCGTCACCTGGGAGGATCTGGTCAAGGCGGGACCGCTCATCAAGGGCAAGCACCCGGAGATCCAGATCCCGATCGGCGTCGGGATGTCGCAGGAGCTGGATACCAACATGGCGACGCGTGCCATGTTGTGGTCGTTCGATGGCTCGATCCAAGACGCCAACGAGAACGTGGTGCTGAAGTCGGACCAGGCGCTCGCGGCCCTGGAGTTCGGCGTGCGGCTCTTCAAGGCGGGCATGAACCCGGCGGTGTTGAGCTGGAACGCCGCCTCGAACAACCAGGCGCTGAACGCCCGGCAGACAGCCTACATCCTCAACTCCATCTCCGCGTACCGCACCGCGCAGGACAACAAGCTCCCGGTGGCGGACGACATCTTCTTCGTCCCGGCGCTCAAGGGCCCGCGGGGGACGCAGTGGGCGAGCGAGCACGTGATGGGAATCTACGCGATCTGGAAGTTCGCCCAGAGCCCGGATGTCGCGAAGCAGTTCCTCCTCGACCTCATCGCCCGCTACCGCGACGCCGTCCTGGCCAGCAAGCTCTACAACTTCCCATCGTACCCAGGCTCCGTGGCCGAGGCGGGCGTCCCGGTGGCCCAGAAGCCGGCGGCGGGCAACAAGTGGCTCGAGCAGGTGACGGCGAACGACCCGTTCGGCTCGAACCCGCCCACCAAGCTCAAGCCGATCAGCACGGCGCTGAAATGGGCGACGAACATCGGACACCCGGGACCCGCGAACCCGGCGGAGAGCGAGATCTTCGACACGTTCGTCCTGCCGACCATGTTCGCCAACGCCGCGACGGGACGGATGAGCGCCAAGCAGGCGCTGGACGAGGCGCACGAGCAGGCGAAGAAGATCTTCGAAAAGTGGCGCGGCAAGGGACTGGTGTCGGGAGGCTCGGGCGACCGGTAGGAGATGAGCACCGCCGCCGTCTCGACCGGCCGCGCCAAGGCCGGCGCGGTGGGTCTGCCGTGGTACGTCGTGGCCGTCGTGCTCGCCGCCACGAGCGCGATCGTCGGCGTGATCTGGGACATCTCCTGGCACCGCACCATCGGGCGCGACACGTTCTGGACGCCCGCTCACCTGGCGATCTATCTCGGCGGCGCGCTCGCCGGCGCGGCGTGTGGGTGGCTCGTCCTGAAGACGACGTTCGCGGGAGCCCCTGAGGAGCGGGCGGCCAGCGTCACGTTCTGGGGTTTCCGCGGGCCGCTGGGCGCGTGGGTGGCGATCTGGGGCGCGATCGCAATGCTCGCGTCCGGCCCGTTCGACAACTGGTGGCACAACGCTTACGGGCTCGACGTAAAGGTGTTGTCACCACCCCACGTCGTCCTCGCGCTCGGGTTCACGGGCATCCAGCTCGGCGCGCTGCTGCTGGTCCTCTCGCTGCAGAACCGCGCGGGCGGGCAAGGCCGGCGCCTGTACGGACTGCTGGCCGCTTTCGTCGCCGGCATTCTGATCCAGAACGTGGCGATCATGGGGATCGAGCAGATCGCGTTCCCGAACTCCGCCCACAACGGCCTCTACTACAAGGTGGCGGGCGCCGCCTTTCCGATCGCGCTGCTCGCCATGGCGCGCGCGTCACGGGTGAGGTGGGGGGCGACCGCCGCGGCCGCCGCGTACATGGCGATCTCGCTCGTGATGATCTGGATCCTGCAGCTATTCCCGGCGACGCCGAAGCTCGCGCCGGTCTTCAATCCCGTCACACACATGGTGGCGCCGCCGTTCCCCCTATTGCTGGTGGTGCCGGCCGTGGCCCTCGATCTGCTGGTGCAGCGCTTCGGCCCGGGCCGTGACTGGTGGGTCGCGGTGCTTGCCGGCGCCGTCTTTGTGGGAGTGTTCTTCGCCACCCAGTGGCTCTTCTCCGAGTTCCTGCTGACGCCGCACGCTCGCACCTTCTTCTTCGGCGTGGACCAGTGGGATTACTCGAGTCGACTGGGACCCTGGCGGTATCGGTTCTGGCGGATCGAGGGCGATCCCGTGACGGCACCCGGGCTCGCGATCGCGGGCTTGCTCGCCATCGTGTCCGCGTGGGTCGGCCTGTTGTGGGGCAACTGGATGGCGCGCGTCCGGCGATGACGCGCGCCGCGGCGCGGGTGCTGACGATCGCGGGCATGACGCTCGCCGTGTCCGCCCACGTCGGCAGTCCCGACACGTACTTCGAAGGCACCGCAGGCCCCTACCCGGTGCGCGTCATCGTGCGTAACCCGGGAGTGGTTCCCGGACTCGCCCAGATCACTGTGCGGATGCTTGCACCCGCCACCGTGCGGCAAGTGCGAGTGCGGCCCGTCTATTGGGACCCGAAGACCGTCGCGCCTCCGCCCCCCGACGTCGCCGCACGTGTCCCGGGCGACTCGACCCTCTACAGCGCCGCCCTGTGGCTCATGACGGGTGGGTCGTACGGCGTCCAGGTCACCGTCGAAGGGACCGCCGGCAGCGGCACGGCGCTCGTCCCGGTCCTGGCTGTGGCCATGAGACGACTGGCACTCCAAGCCCCGCTCGGCGCGGCGCTCCTCGCGCTCGGCGCGTTCCTTTTTATCGGTGCCCTGACCCTGGTTGGCGCAGCGGTACGAGAGAGCGGCCTCGAGCCCGGTCTCGAGCCCGACCGGCGGCGCACCGTGCGGGCCCGCGTCGCCATGGGTGTCGGGTCGGTGGTGCTTGCAGTCGCGCTGCTTGGAGGCCGCGTGTGGTGGAATGCCGTGGACGCCGCATACCGGACGGGGCTGTATCAACCGTTCCACGCCACCGCCACCGTGCGCGCCGCCGGCGACGGGCGGGTGCTGCGGCTCGCCATCGACGACACCTCCTGGACCAACCCCAAGCGACAGTGGACGCCCCTCATCCCGGACCACGGGCACCTGATGCACCTGTTCCTCGTGCGCGACTCGACGCTGGGCGCGTTCGCTCACCTCCATCCGTTGCCGCTCGACTCGGCGACCTTCGAAGCCGCGCTGCCGCCGCTCGCGCCCGGGCGCTACCGGGCGTACGCCGACATCGTCCACGAGAGCGGGTTTGCCCAGACGCTGGTCACGCTCTTCGACATCGCCACACCCGCGCGCACCTGGCGGCCGAGCGATCCGGACGACGCATGGCTGCGGACGGGGGACGAGGGACGGGGGACGGGTGCAACCAGCAAGCTCGCGGACGGCTCGACCATGACTTGGGAGCGCGGAGACGCCCCGCTCGTTGTCGACCAGGGCGAGCCCCTGCGCTTTACCGTCACCGATCCTACCGGTAGGCCGGCCAGGCTCGAGCCGTACATGGGCATGGCGGGTCATGCGATGATCGCGCGCGACGATGGCCAGGTGTTCGTTCATCTCCACCCCGCTGGCACGATCTCGCTGGCGGCGCTCGAAACGTTCGCGTTGCGACAGCCGGGGGATACCATACGAGGCGCCCTGGGAGAGCGGCTGACGACGATGCAAATGGGGAGAGGGGAGGCGGCAGAGGTGCGCTCCGGTGAGGTCACGTTCCCCTACGCCTTCCCCAAGCCTGGGCGTTATCGCATCTGGGTCCAGGTGAAGCGCACAGGCCGGATCCTGACCGGCGCGTTCGACGCGGACGTGGATGCCGAGCAGCCTGCCGCCCGGTGACCCGCGAATCTCTCGGCCTCGCGGCACTGATGTTGCACCAGCGCCCGATTGACAGGCCCTCACACGCATCTGAGCTTAGTTCGAGCGGGTTATCACGATGAGCACCATGCGGACACTGCGCAATCATATCGGCGGCGAGTGGGTCGAGTCCTCCGCGGGCGACTGCCTCGAACTCACCAACCCCGCCACCGCCGAGCCGCTGTGTCGGGTACCTCTGTCGACGGCGCGTGACGTAGATCAAGCGGTCGCCGCCGCCCGGGCGGCGTTCCCCGCCTGGCGCGCCGTCCCCCCGGTAGTGCGCGCGCGTCATCTGTTCCGGCTCAAGCACGTCCTGGACGAGCGGTTCGATGAGATCGCGGCCATCATCACGCGCGAGAACGGCAAGACCCTCGACGAAGCCCGGGGCTCGCTGCGGCGCGGCATCGAGAACGTGGAGCACGCGTGCGGCATCCCCACCCTGATGATGGGG
>Ga0209376_1005037_pt1 | contig 11196 bp, 5 predicted proteins | sample GraSoiAngelo_134_FD_185891 | JGI IMG/M metagenome (GOLD analysis project Ga0209376, IMG submission 185891) | Grasslands soil microbial communities from the Angelo Coastal Reserve, California, USA - 14_0929_05_30cm (SPAdes) (version 2) | ecosystem: Environmental > Terrestrial > Soil > Grasslands ... | reverse complement strand
CCGACGTTGGTCGACCTGATCGAGACCTCCGGCCATACGTGGAACGCGATCGCGGAAGGCAGCGGCTCCGGCTGTTCCATCAACCCGGACCGAGGCGAGGATCACTTCCCCTTCCTATCGTACACGACGATCACCGGCAATGCCGCGCGTTGCGCGAACCTGCATTCGGGCGGCCCGGCGGACGTCGTCACGGCGCTCAACGCGGGCACGAACTTCATCTGGTTCACGCCGAACGACGGGCATAACATGCACGACAACTCGGTCGCGTCGGGCGACGCGTGGATCCAGAGCTGGGTGCCTGGCCTGCTCACGGCGATGGCCGGCAAGAAGGCGGCCCTCATCCTCATGTTCGACGAGGCGTACACGAGCCCTCCGTACATCTACATGGGATTCAGCGGTCCCGCCACCAAGCTGGCGTACAAGTCGACGGCCTCGTACAGTCACTATTCGCTCGCGAAGCTCCTGGAAGACGTCTGGGGCGGAGGCAGCCTCGGACAGGGGGACGTGAACGCGCCCTCTCCGCTCGAGTTCTTCGGCGCCGGAGGGCCGGACTTCACGCTCACCGCAAACCCGGGAACCGTCTCGTTCATCGGTGGCCAGTCCGCGACGTCCACCGTCAGCCTGACTGGGAGTGGCGGCTTCACGGGAACCGTCGCCTTGACGGCCGTCTCGGTGCCCGTCGGCGCAACGACTTCGTGTGTTCCAGCCAGCATCAGCGGCACCCAGACGTCCACATGCACGATCACCGGCACCAACGCGGGCTCGTATGCGGTCACGATCACCGGAACGAGCGGGGCGCTCGTCCACACGGCTCCCGTCGCGATCACGATTACCGCCCCCGGGCCGACGGCCCACTTCGTGTACTCGCCCACAGTGCCTTCCGTGAATGACACAATCACGTTCGACGCCACCTCGTCCACCGATTCGGATCCGAGTGCGACCCTCCAGGCCCGCTGGGACTGGGAGTCGGACGGGACATGGGACACGCCGCTCTCCTCCTCGCTAACCGCGCAGCATTCGTTCGCCACATCGGGCAGCTACACGGTGAAGTTGGAGATCCAGGATTCCCACGGGTTCTCGGACACGGATAGCCGGGTGGTCACGGTCTTCGCCTCGGGTGGTGGAGGCGTCGGCGCTCCTCCGGGTTACGGCTTGACGAATCCATCGGTGCTCCAGGCCCACGGCCCGATCTACATCGGGAGCGATGCGCAATTCACCGCCGCGAACGGCGTCCGCAGCGGGACGGGTACGATTGCCGACCCGTACGTCATCAGCGACTGGTTCATCGATGGGAATCTGTACGGGAGCGCCCAGGCGATGCTCTGGATCGAGGGGACCAGCTCCTACGTCGTGATCGAGAACGTGAGGATCGCGAATCTCGCGGGCACGAATCAGTGGGAGGCGGTCCAGCTCGGCCACTGGCCGGCCACGGTCAGCACGCAGCATGTGACGATCCGGCACAACTCGGTCGAGAACGCCCAGCATGCGTACGGCATCGCCGTCCGCGAAGGATCGAGCGACGTCCACGTCGAGGCGAACTACGTCCAGTTGGAGGCGAACTTCGACTGGGTGTACGGCATCGCGACGGACCGTGGCGTCCACGACATCACGGTCTTCGGGAATTACGTGAACGCGCACACGAGCGCCACCTGGCACACGGTCGGCATCCACCTGAGCGACTACCATGTGACCGATGCACGCCGGGCCACCGGCATGGTCGCGATCCGCAACACCGTCGTGAACGCCACGGCGGGCGGCATCATCTCCGAGAGCTCCGTCGGCACGATCGTCGGATGGAACCTCGTCTACATGGACTACCCCGGCACGAAGTCCGTCGCGGTCGACTATCCGCGAGGCATCGAGACCGAGTGGTTCTCGAACGGCACCCTGGTCGTCGGGAACGTGATCCACACGTTCCACTGGGGGATCCAGGTCGGATCGGACCAGGGCGTCATCGCCTCGAACACGATTACCGATGTCGACTACGCGATTTACGTGCTCGACAACTTGGCGTGGCCGGGCATCAGCACCGCGGCGGAGACCATCTACGACACAACGTACTCGACCGTCGCGATCACCCCGATCCGCCTCCCCACGGGCTTCCAAGGCACCGTGGTCGACGTGGGCCCGGGGATCACGAAGACGGACCTCACGCCGGTCACCTTCGTCACCTCGCCAGCGGCGACGAGCGTGGCCCTTGCCTGGTCCGGCAGCTCCCTCAACCTCTCGGCCACCGTTGGCGGCTTGATTGTCTTCGATACGGCCAACACCGCGGCTTCCCAGAATCTGCAGGCCTCGTGGACCGGCTCAGTGGCGAATCTCGACGTGACGAGCCTCTCGGCCGCGGCCGCGTCGTTCCTACTCCAGAGCGCCGCCGCGGTCGTGTTCGACGGTTCCGGCGTCACTCCGAGCACGACGTACAACGTGACGCGGACGAACAGTGGCGGCACCACTAGAATCCTCAGCGCGCAATCCACCCCGGTCGGCGGCCTCACATTCACGATTCCGACGTCGACGCCGTCGACGTACACCGTTTCCCCGGGCAGTACGAGCGACATCACCCCGCCCGTGACAACGTACAGCGCCGCCGGGAGCAGCGGGACCAGCAGCTGGTACACGTCCTCGATCACCGTCACATTGACCGCGACGGACGACTCGAGCGGCGTCGCCGCGATCCACTTCCGGACGGACGGCGGCGCGTGGCGGAGCTACGCCAGCCCCTTCACCGTCTCATCCGCCGGATCCCACGCGATCGACTACTACTCCTCGGACTCCTCGGGAAACAACGAGGCCCTCCGATCGGTCACCGTGAAGATCGACTCGACGGCACCGAGCTCGTCGGTCGCGCTCGCCGGAACGCAAGCTGCCGACGGATCGTACATCTCCTCGGTCGATGTGACCCTGACCTCGACGGATGCGACGAGCGGGATCCAATCTTCCGAATACCGGGTCGACGGCGGCGCGTGGCGCTCCTATGCGAGCGTCTTCCCGGTGAGCGGGAACGGAACGCACGCCCTGGAGTATCACGCGACGGACATCGCGGGCAACGTCGAGACCACGAAGAGCTCCGTCGTCCGGATCAGCGGCTCCTCGTTTGGGCCTCCGGTCACGGTGTTGCAGGTGACCGGCTCGGCGGGTATGAACGGCTGGTACGTCTCCCTGGTGAACGTCACGCTGACGGCGACGAGTCCGAGCGGGACCGCGATCTTCACGATGTACAGCATCGATGGCTCGGGTTGGACGCAATACGCGCAGAGGTTCACCCTGCCGGAAGGCCGCCACACCTTCGATTACCAATCCTGGGATACCGCCGGTTTCGTCGAACCGAAGGCCTCCACCTCGATCGACGTGGATCTGACGCCTCCGACGCTCGGCGGCTCGCCGAGTGGCGTCCAGACGACCCCCGACGTGACGATTTCGTGGACCGGCTCTGACGTCGCGTCGGGCATCGCCCGATACGAGGTGAGCATCGACGGCGGACCGACGCAGTCTGTCGGCATGACGACGAGTTTGAATCGTCGCTGGTCGGACGGCGACCACACGGTTCGCGTCACCGCATACGACGCCGCCGGGAACCAGGACGCGACGGTCATCAGCTTCCGCGTGAGCCCGGGGTCTCCGGGCGTCTTCGGCGTCTTCCTGACGCTCCCGCTGGTCCTCCCCGCGATCGCGCTGGTCCTTCTGCTGTTCGCGATCGTCTTCTGGCACCGGGGTCTTCGCCGCCGCGAGGACGAGGATCGGGGCCGCTACGATCCGGACGACTACCCCGAAGAATACGACTCCTCGGACCTCTAGGACCGCCGCACGGGTCAGTTTTCCATTCGCTGCAGCTTTCCTGCGATGAGCGGCAGGGCCGCGGCGACGATTCCACAGAAGAACAACACGACCACGACGTGTTCATGGTGCAGTTCCCGCGTGTCGAACAAGTCTTGCAAGGAGAAAAAATCGATGTCGTTCAGCATCACGAAGAAGGCGAGTCCCCAGAACACGGCGAGGAGGACGACGCTCAACCAGAACTCCTGCGGTCGCGTCGTCTCGCCTCGGCCGCCTGAAACGGGCCCGTCCTTTCAAGCTTTCTCGACGAAAGTCAGAGACGGATTCGTTTGCATGCCGGTGTCGGCCATCCTCCTCGAGTGTTGAGAACCGGTTGACCCTGTTCCGCGGCGCGGGAACCAGTTTCGATAGACGTACAATCATCCCTATATACGCACCGTGAGGTTACGACGCAGCCCCGACGGTGGCGCCTATCCCACATACCCGGGCCACCCGCATCTGCCCTTCATTCCACCTTGCGGCGAGGCGAAGCCGGAGTTCCTGGATCGTCCTGGCATTCGTCTTGACGGGAATTCTTCTCGCCACCTCGATGTCAGCGCTATCCGGAGGTCCATCGGCACGCGAGTCCTCATCGGTTTCCTCGGCGTCCGCATCGGCCGCGGGCCGCGTCGCCACGCTTTGGCCCTTCTCCCGCGACAGCATCTGGAACCTGCCGATTGGCGCCAATGCCGTCTACGTCCCCGCCAACATCAAGAAGCCCACGGCCTACGGGATGACGACCGATGTCGACGTCCTCATCCTGACTCCGAACGCACCGAACACGACTGTGTTTTACAACGGCGACGCTTGGAGCGGCGGGAGCCGATGCGACAAACAGGGAAGCAGCCTGTTTTCCGCTCCGATCCCGACGAACTTCGTCGTGCCGGGTGCCGGTCCCGGAAATCCGGACGGCACGACGCCGAACTATGCGACGGCGATCCTCGCAGCCGACGGTCACACGCTCATCCAGGGCCAACCGATGGCCCGCTGCACCCCGAACGGGACCGCCACGATGATGTGGTCCCAGCAGAACGAAGACCTCTTCGAGACCGGCAACTCCGGCGCGCACGGCGGCTCCATGCTCTCGAGCCTCGGCGGAGTGATTCGGCTCGGGGAGCTCGTGCCCGGAGGAACGATCCGGCACACGCTGAAGGTCAACCTGTACGGGAGGGACAACTACTACACCGGTTCCGGCTCGTACCGCTGGCCCGCGACGACCGCGGACGGATGCGCCCCCGGCTGCTACGGCGGGTCGGTCCCCGCGCTTCGGATGGGATCCCTCCTCGCGCTTCCCCCTTCCGTCGATGTGAATTCGATGGGCCTGGAGACGGACGCTGCGAAGATCCTCGCCCATGCCTTCCAGGACTACGGCGGGTACACGGTCGATGATGCCGCCTGGTCCGTTTACGCGGTTGCGACGGAGTACAGCCCCTCGGGAAAAGTCGATGACGAATTCGGCGCGGCCTGGGGCTTCCCGATCAGCCCGGCGAGCCGGGACGTTCCCTGGGCGCTGGACATGGACCGGATCTTCGGTGCCTTGAACGTCATCGACAACTGGGACCAAGCGAAATGGGCCCAAGTGTCCGCCTCGAACGGCACCCAAGGGGCAGGCGGAGGAGCGCCTCGCGTCGCCTGGGCGCCCGACTTTGGGCCGGGAAGCCCGGATACTGTCCCCCCGGTTGCGTCCGCCTCCTGGTCGGGGACCACCGGCGCGGCGAACTGGTTCGTTTCCCGTGTGAACGTGACGTTGAGCGCGACCGACGACTCGAGTGGCGTGGCCGCGATTCACTTCCGCGCCGACGGAGGTGCGTGGCAACTTTACGCCAGCCCCGTTGCCTTCTCGGCGGAGGGCTCTCACTCAATTGACTACTACGCCACGGACCTCGCGGGGAACAACGAGTCGTCGCACACGGCGACATTCCAGATTGACACGGTCGCACCGGTGTCGTCGTCTCAAGCGGCGGGCACCCTCGCGGGCGACGGATCCTACGTCTCCTCGGTCACCGTGACCTTGACGGCCTCGGACACGACGAGCGGCGTCCAGTCCGAACAGTACCGAGTCGACGGGGGACCCTGGCGGACCTACTCGGTTCCATTCACGCTCGGTGGGAACGGCACGCACATGCTCGACTACTTCGCCACGGATGTCGCCGGAAGCGCGGAGAGCGTGCACGGTCTGTCGATCTGGATCACGGGCGACACTCACGTTCTGCCGGTCAGCACTCTGTCCTCGTCGGGGGTCACGGGTGCGAACGGCTGGTACGCGTCCCCTGTGACGGTCACGCTGACGGCGACAAGCGGGAGCGGGGTCGCCACATCGATTGCGTACCGCATCGACGGGAACGCCTGGGTCACCTACTCCCAACCGTTCACGCTCCCCGATGGTCGTCACGTCCTGAACTATCAGGCGACGGATGCCGACGGCTACTCGGAGGTTTCGAAATCTTCGTCGTTCAACGTCGACTCCACGCCACCTTCGGTCCTCGCAACTTCGCCCGGCGTGCCCATCGGCCCGGACGAGTCGCTCTCCTGGTCCGGATCGGATGGCGGTTCCGGGATCGCCCGGTACGAGGTCAGCATCGACGGCGCCGCGTTCGTGTCGATCGGTCTGCAGACGACGTTGACACGACATTGGACCGTCGGGACCCATGTCGTGGTCGTGAGGGCGTACGATACCGCGGGAAATGCGAAGTCCTCCGTGATCCAGTTCAGCGTCGCCGAGAATCCGACGCCGACGACTCCGTCCGGACCCTCGCCGCCGACGCCTCCTGGGATTCCCGAGATCGTCGTCGGCCTGCTCATGCTCGGCATCAGCATGTGGTACCGTCCCCGCGTGAAGTCCCGGCGCCCGGTGCCGCCTTCCTGAGGCCGTCAAAAAGTGTTCCACAGGTGCCTTAGGCTCCCCCGCCCCGTGCGGGTCGCTTGGAACTGCTGGAGGGCACCTGCTATCTCGTCAAGGAGCCCAAGCCTCAGTTGAGCTTTCGCGTGTACCGCGAGCTCGTGCGCCAAGGGACGCCCGGGCTGTGCATCACCCGCGTCTACCCCGACCTCGCCCGGGAGAAGTTCGGCCTCGAGGACGGTCGGGTCGTGTGGCTCGCGGACGCGCCCGCGGACGACGTCCTCCGTCCGACCGCGATCGTGAATCTCTCCAAGTCGATCGAAGGCTTCCTCGAGGAACATCCCCAAGGTGGCGTGGTCCTGCTCGATGGACTCGAGTTCTTGATCCTCCGGAACGGGTACGACCCGGTGCTGCTCTTCGTCGAGCATCTCCGCGACCTCGTCGTGCGCAGCCGGGGGATTGTCTTGATCCCCCTCAGTCCGGCGACGTTAGACCGGAAGGAGGTCGCGCGGGTGGAGCGGGACCTCGAAGTGGCCGACACGGAATCGTGGAGGGCCGAGTTGGACGCGCGCGAGTGGAGCCGGCGCCTCGGCGGGTAGGCCGCCTGATCCCGTCATCCACGCGGCTCGCTAGGTGGCTCGCGCTTCTTGCGTCGACGGACGATGAGGGCCACAGCAACAACCGCAACGATCATGGCCACCGCAATCACAGAAGCGATGGCCACGAGATCAATTCCAGGTCCTCCCGCCGATTGCCCCGTCACCGTCACCGAAATCTCCGATGTGTTCTGGTTCCCCGAGAAGTCCGTCACCCGGGCGTCGATCGTGTGATTCCCCGTTGCGAGGGTGAGAGACACCGTCCAGGAGGTCGTACCAGTGGCTATCTTCGCGAATGGGCTCCCATCCGTCCGTAGCTCGACTGTGCGGATCGCGATGTTGTCGAATGCCGTCCCCGTGACCGTCAGCGGCGACAACACGTTGCTCATGTTGGACGGCGAGTCGATCGTGATGATCGGCGGGACGGTGTCGCTCGCGGGCGGCGTCGCCGTGAAGAACTCGTTCATCGGCGCCGCTCCTCCGTCATTCGCGGTGAGATTCGGGAGGTTCCAGTTCGATTCGATCGTCGCGAGGACGGAGAAGTGATCGTAGGCGACCGACGAGGTGTAGGCGGGCTTCACGACGCGACCGGCCCAGACGGTGTAGATGGGTTCGCCGTACCCTTCGTCGAACGTGATGAGGAGGGCGGCCCGCTCGCTCGTGAACACCGGGCTGCTCAGGATTCGCTGAACGAGGTCCGCCAGGTAGGCATCGCCGGTCCCGATCGGGCAACTGTGCATGTCGTTGCACTTGTTCGGCGTGAGCCACATGTAGTTCGATGCGGTCGTCGTCGACGCGAGGTCGTTGATCAGGGCGCTGTCCGCTGCGCCCGCCGGGACGATCCGAGCGCACCGCGTCGGGTCGCTGACGATGTCGTTGTAGTACACGAAGGGATCGTGTCGCACCGCGTAGTCGCCGGAGTTGACCCCATAGCAATTGCCCGGCATGTCCTCCATGTACGCCTTCCACGTCAGGCCCGCGCCCTCGAGTCGATCCACGATATTCGGCGCACTCCAGGCGGTGCTCGTGCACGCGTTCGAATTCGGATCGCCGTCGTAGCCTCCGCAACCGAAATCGCTGCCGCCGGAAAGGCAGAGGTAGTTCGGGAGGCTCGGATTGACGTTGCAGTAGTGATCGCTCTGCGCCAATCCCCAGGCGCCCGCGAGGTTCGACATGTATCTTGCGGATCCGCCGCACGATTCCAGGATGTCGCACAGGTTGTGATTCTCCATCAGGATGATTACGAGATAATCGAAGTTCGTCCCCGAGGCGGCTGAGACTCGCGGGAAGGCCTGCATCGGAGCCGGTCTCGCCGGCTCGGCGGAGGTAGTGAGAGCGGCGGCCGACAGCAACACGGCCAAGAAGAACGTCAGCAGCGTGGAGCACGCGTGACGTCCGAGTAACTCCCCGGACACCGGACGGGCCGGAAGCGGTCGATTCCTTAAAACCTTGTTAGTACAGGTCACGGAGGACGATTCGGGGCGCAGTTCCTCGATGCGGTCCGATCCATAATTGACGCATTTGATAGTGAGACCTTGTTGCTTTTAGCCTGGCGCGCGCACGCAACACCTGGTACCCGGATGTCCGTGACCGCATCGACACCGATTGACCTGTCCTCGGTCGTCGAATCACAGCAGCCCCTCGAAGCGGTGCTTCTCATCACCCGCACCGGGGCACAGCTCGGCGCGTGGACCCGGAACTCGGTCCCCATCGACGTCTTGAGCGTCATGGCCGCCACCCTCGTCGGATCGATCGAGACGCTCATGACGGCCCTCGGGGCCTCGAGCCCGCGCGAAGTCTCCTTGATGATCGACGGGCGCCGGGTCTTTCTGAGCAAGGTGAACGCGCAGGTCGTCCTGGTCATCGTTGCCGCGGGAGCCATGACCGAGGTGGCACTCCGCGCGGCGATGCGCCAGATCGTCAAGTCGCTTCCGCCGTTTCCGTCCGATTCGGACCGCACGGCCCGGGGCGCTCGCGATCGAAGGCGCTCCTAGAAACCGGTCACCGCTTTTTGGATTGACCGACGACCGGCGTTTGCTTCTTTCCTTGCTTCCGCGGAGTTTTGGTTCGGTTCCGAAGGGACGCATGGATGGCCGCCAAGGCGACGACCGGGGAGATCGCGATGAGGATCGGGACCGTCGGATCGGCCAGGGATGCGGTCGTGACACCTGGGTTCGCGTGGTTCGCGATCACCGTGATCACGGCCGTCCACGCGTTCCCGGACGTGTCGATCGCACGCGCGTAAATGTGATTCATGCCTTCGTTCAGGAGCACGCTGCCGGACCACGAGGTCGTCCCGGAGGTCGGCGTCCAGGTCGTGTTATCGGTGCTCAGCTCGATCGCCGAGACCTCGACGTTGTCCCACGCGACTCCCGAGACGGTGACGTTCGCGGAGGCGATGACCGTGTCGTTCGACGGGGAGAGGATGGAGACCTGGGGCGGGGTCTTGTCCCCGCCTCCCGGACTCTGGACCGCGAGCCACTGACCCAGGCCGGCCGTCAATCCGTTCGAGTCGAGGATTCCCAACTTGACTAGGTACGCTCCCGCGGTCGTGAAGACGTGTTGGATGGTCAGGCTCGAGGACCAGGGCGTATCCCAGATGCCATCGCCTTCCCAATCCCAGCGGGCCTGCAAGGTCGCGCGGGGATCCGAGTCCGTCGACGAGGACGCGTCGAACGACACGGAATTGTTCACCTTGGGATATGGCGGGGTGAAGGTGAACCGGGCCGCAGGTCCTGTCGCCGCGACCGTGACGGCGATCGACGCGGTGTGGGACACCGTGCCGGTCTGCCCGGTGACGACGACCGTGTACGAGCCGAAGGCCGTCCCTCCCATCGTACAGACGGACGTCTGAGTGCCGCTGATGCTCGCGGGTGCACACGAGGTCGTCATCCCGGCAGGGGAGGATGCCCCCGACAGAGAGACGGCTCCGTTGAACCCTCCAATCGACTGGAGAGAAATCGTGGAAAACGCGGTTTGGCCGGACACAAACGCAAGCGTGTTCGGGTCCGCGGTGATCGAGAAGTCGGGGTTGGCCGGCGCTGTCACCGTGACGGAGATCGATGTCGTGTGAACGAGGGATCCGTTCGTTCCGGTGACCGTTACGGTGTACGATCCGGACGTCGAGCTCGCGAGGTTGCAGGTCGATGTCTGGCTGCCGCTGATGGTGGAGGGGGCGCACGACGCCGTGACCCCGGACGGCGCGGAGGCGGCCGTGAGTGCGACTGCTCCGGTGAAACCACCGGTGGAGGTGAGCGAGATGGTCGACGTGGCGGATTGATCCGCTACGAACGCGACATTTGCCGGATTCGCGGAGATGGAGAAATCGGGAGTCGGCGGCGCGGTCACCGTGACGCCAATCGACGTCGTATGGACGAGCGACTCGTTCGTGCCGGTGACGGTCACAGTGTACGATCCCGGAGTCGACCCGCCCAGGGTGCACGTGGATGTCTGGGTGCCGCTGATGCCCGAGGGAACGCACGTGACGCTGATTCCCGCAGGCGAAGAAGTCGCGGTGAGGTCGACGGTGCCGGTGAAACCGCCCGTGGAGTGTAGGGAGATCGTCGAGGTCGCCGAAAGACCAGAGTCGAACGAGACGGATTCCGGGGTCGCGGTGAGCGCGAAGTCCGGGCCGCCTGAATTGAAGAACTCTAGTGGCGACGGAGCGGTCACGTCGCCCTGCCCGAGGCTGCCACCGCCCCAGACATCCTCGATCAGTTTCAGGAGGGAATAATGGGTGTATGAGGCCGTGGACTTGTAGGCCAGCTTCGCAGCCGGGCCGCTGAAACTCATGTAGATGTCTGGCGGACTCGTGTAAGCTTCGTCGAACATGATGATGAGCGCGGCTTTCTTGCCGGCCATGGCCAACAGCAGATTTGGCACCCAACTCTGAATCCACGCATCTCCGGTCGCGACGGAGCAGCTGTGCATGTTGTTGCAGTCGTTCGG
>Ga0209376_1005036_pt1 | contig 11197 bp, 9 predicted proteins | sample GraSoiAngelo_134_FD_185891 | JGI IMG/M metagenome (GOLD analysis project Ga0209376, IMG submission 185891) | Grasslands soil microbial communities from the Angelo Coastal Reserve, California, USA - 14_0929_05_30cm (SPAdes) (version 2) | ecosystem: Environmental > Terrestrial > Soil > Grasslands ... | reverse complement strand
ATGTCTTGGCGCACGGACCGTGCCGGTTTCGATCGCCGATTTCCTTTGGTCGACAATGCGATCGGCAATTTCGTCATGACAGTGAAACAGCATGTAGCTCGGACTCAGCGTTTGATCGTAATCGTACACGATCGCGATGGTGTTCTAGGGAGTGGACATTGGCGAACTAGACAGGATTTACAGGATGAACAGGATCTGTACAAAAACCAAATCCAGAAAATCCTCTTAATCCTGTCTACGATGTTTGGAATTGATCAGTCTGGAAAAGAAGTCTTCGAAGAGCGAATCGTAGATCTTGCCGCGCTCCGGGTGGTATTGGACCCCGAGCCCAAAGGGATAATTGCGGAGCCGGATTTGTTCGACGATGTCGTCGGTTGCGCACCAGGACTCGACTTCCAGACCGGTCCCTAATCGATCAACCGCCTGGTGGTGCGAGCTGTTCACTTTGTCGAATCGGTGCGCCGCTTTTGTTTCGGAACGCAACGGTTGAATGTCGTTGTCTTTTTGTTCGGGAAGTTTGTGGCCGGGGATATCGAGCTTCAATGTCCCGCCGAGACCGACATTCAATAGCTGCATGCCCTTGCAGATTGCGAGCACCGGCAAACCACGCGCCAGCGCTGCGTCCACAGCGGCGAATTCCCACCGATCGCGCGCAACATCGACATCCTTCTCAAAGACTGAAGGATCGGGGACAGGTTGTTTTAAGAATTCCGGCGCAATATCTGACCCGCCGGTCAAAAGGAGACCGTCGGCCTCCGCGGTCGCGACTTGGCCTTTGCGCGCGTTACAGATCTCAATCTCAGAGTGTTTTGTGAAAAACGGTTGAAACCATTTTTCATCTTTCTCGCGGAGCCAGGTCGCCAGTTTGGGCATAATGTCGATCTTAACACAGGTGGCGCCGGTTCACCGAACCGATCCGGATTGGCCTTACGGGCGATTGGGTCAATCGCTCCTACCTACAGCCCCATCAGCTCGCGGACGTATTTCACCGGCGGGCTGCCGTAAGAAATCACCTGGTCGTTGCATTTCTTGAGATCGAAATCTTTGCCGAACTTTTTCTGCGCGGCCGCGCGAAGATCGAGATGTTCGCTGACGCCTACGAAATACGTCGATAACTGCGTGGAAGTCAGCCGCGCGCGTTTCCATTTGAGTGTAGCCTCACCTTGTTCCTGGAAGGTCGCCTTCGTCATTAAATCCATCGCCTGCTCCTCGGTCATATTTCCGGCGTGAATGCTTTGATCGAGGATGGCGTTGGCAATCGCACGCAGCCGCATTTTTAACTGCTGCATTTTCACTTCAGGACCCCCATAACCCTGTTCCGCCATCATCTGCTCACAATACACCGCCCAGCCTTCGATGAATGTGCCGCTCTGGAAAATCGCTCGCACCAGAGTGGGCGCTTTGAATTCATTCGAGTGCGCGAGTTGAAGGTAATGGCCGGGCATCGCTTCATGCACGGTCAAATCGCGAATAAAGTAATTGTTGTTCTCGCGAAAGAACGATTCCTTCTTATCCTTCGTCCAATCTTTTGGAGTGGGTGAAACGGCAAAAAATGTTTTCGGGTTTTTCTCGAGCGGCCCGGCCGAATCGCAATAGGCGATGGCTACTCCGCGCTTGAATTCCGGCATTGCGATCACTTCGAGGGGAACCGCCGGGATAAACACCAGATTGCGCTGCTTGACGAAATCGGTTGCTTCGCCCACGACTTTCTGCGCGTAACTAACGACGGTGTTGTCGTCCTGATGCTCCTGGGCCAGCCTGTTCAAAACAGCGGCGGTGACGCTGTGCTTGTCCGCTAAAGTTTTCTCGGCCGCCTTCGGAAAATATTTTTTGTAAAGCGGCAGCGCCGTCTCGTAGATGGCGGCCTGAGTCTGCTGAAGATCGGCGTCCGCGCGTTTCCTGATTTCCTCCATCGACAAATCGGATGCCAGAGCAAAACGCAATTTCTTCCGAAACTTCTCCGCGCCAAGACGGAAATTACCATCGGAGCGCTTGAGCAGGTCTTCCTGCAACCATTTCTTGTAGTCCCCCAGCGCCTTGGCAGTTTTTTCCTGGATTGGTGCGAGATCTTTTCTTAACTGCGGCGCCTGGTTGAGCAACGGGTCGAGACCGTTTCGCACTAGATTGATTGCGCCCTGGATTTGTTCGATCGCCGTTTCAGTATGAACTCGCGGAGGGTCCTGGAGGTTCGCTTCCGCTTGTTTGATGACGTTCGGAATACCATCCATCCGCTGGCGCAGATTCGGAATGCGTTTTTGCGCAGAATCGAAGTCGCGCGCGACTAAAAGATAAAGGCTGTTGGCGAGGCTCTGGTTGTAAACGAGCGGGTTCCAATCCGCTTCGCGCAATTCTTCCAATCGGAAAATTTCACTCTCGACGTTGTCGCGCAGAATTCGCACGTCCACCTGATTTGGGCCGGTGAGCTGTTTGTCGTCGTCAAATTTTTTGAGCGCTTCGTGAACTTGCTTCGCGTTCGCGAGAGCGCGCGCGCGTGTCTCCGGCGAGTAATCGGTTAAAACGCCGTCAAATCGGTGGTCGCCCAACTCCGTGGCGAACTCGGGATGCGACGATAAATAAGTCTCGATGTAATCCTTCGCGACCTTTTCGAATTCGTCATCCTTCGGATTGGCGTTCGCGATGACGATCGCCAGCGGCAAAGACAATGCGACTATGAGTTTGGCTGCTTTCATGTTTGAACTTGGATCAGGTTGGCGCGCCGCTAGATACGACCGGCTCGACGGCAATTTCTTCGAGCGGCAGTTCCTGGGATTGAAGGTAAGTCCTGCCGCGATAGAACATGGCCACGACCACGAAAATAGCGCTCGCCACCAGCATCAACACGGTAAAGAAAAGAAAGTATTGCTGGTCGTTCATCTTCACACTGCCATCGGGGTTACGAATGAAGTAGTTCACGCCCGCGGTGAAAAGATTGCCCATCGAGACGGTGAAGAGCCACAGTGCCATGACCGCGCTCTTCATCTTATTCGGGGCCTGCGTGTAGGAAAACTCGAGACCGGTAATCGAAACCATCGTTTCGCCCAGCGTGAGAATAATGTAGGCGAGGAATTGCCAGTTCACGCCTGGTTTCCCACCGGCATCGATCATTTGCTGGATGTACCAAATCACCAGATAGCTGCCAGCAGTGAGAAAAAGGCCAATGCCAATCTTACGAAGCGGCGTCAGCGTAAAGAACCGATCAATGAATGGATAGATGACGTAGTTCACCAGTGGGATGAACACGAGAATCAAGATTGGATTGGCGGTTTGCACTTGAGAGGGAAGTAATTCCATCCCGAACCAGTGCAGATCCATGTGTTGGGCTTGCAAAGTCCACGAGCCACCGCTGCTTTGGTCCCATAGCGACCAGAAAACCGCGACGAACACATAAACGATGGCCAGCCGAAACAGCGCGCCCAGACCCTCCCGGCTGAACATTTGTTTAAGGAAGCCGAGACCAGCGGGCGGAATGTGCACAAACTTCTTGCGGCCCGCCCAAAAGAAGATCGTCGCAATCACCATGGCTACGCCCGGGATACCGAACGCCCAACGTGGACCGAACCGCGGATCAGCCAGGAGGAAGGGACAAAGAATCGTCGAAATAAACGAGCCAGCATTAATCGAGAAATAAAACCAGCCAAAAACTTTTGAGAGCAGATGCTTGTTCGATTCGCCAAACTGGTCGCCGACGTTAGCCGAGACGCACGGTTTGATGCCCCCCGAACCGAAGGCGATCAGGCCGAGTCCCAAGACCAAACCGAGGCGCGTATCATTCAGTGCAAGCGCGAAATGGCCGAAGCAGTAAACAATCGAGAGCCAGAAAATCGTCTGATATTTTCCAATGAATCCCTCCGCTACGATGGCGCCTAAGATTGGCAGGAAGTAAACCGCCGACACAAACAAGGCGAAGTTTTGGCGCGCCTCCGCGTCGCTCATACGATCGGGTGCGCCGGCGCTCGTCACCAGATAATGCGTCATGAAAATGATCAGGATCGAGCGCATCCCATAAAACGAGAAACGCTCGGCCGCTTCGTTGCCAATGATGTAGGGAACGCCCGGCGGCATCGTGCTGATGTTCGGCGGCGACGTGGCGTATTTATGTTTAGCCATACGTGCTCCTTTTAATTAATGAGGCGTGCTTTCGGGGAAGAATTCTACCGGCGCGGGCGACGCGGTTGCCGAAGGTGATGCTGACACTTCCTTGGTCGCAGCAGAATTTTCTTCGGACCCTCCCGGAACGTCGACATGTTCCTTTTGCACTTCCGGATCTTCTCCGAGGTGATGTTTTTCGCACGAGCAGCAGAAAATCAACGCAGCAGCGGAAACGGCAGCGGCGATTTGGCGGACACCAAAGTGCATAACGCGCCGCAAACTAATCGGGCATGCGCGTCTTAGGCAAGATGAAAGGTTGTAGCTGCGGCTGTCCTTATCGGCCGAAATCCGATCGATATGTTGATAAACGCCGCGCTTGCAGCATTAGTATGAGCGATTGCCGGTGTCCCGCAGCACAAAGAACAACGCCTGGAACGAAGTCGTCGCCATTATTTTACTCGGCGTCGGAACGTTGCTCTTCCTTGCGCTCATTTCCTATAATCCGAAGGACCTCCCTTCGTGGGTGCCGTGGAGTTATCTTTCGCCACCGAACCGTCCTGCCCAAAACTTCATCGGACCGTTCGGCGCAATTCTGGCCGGCTTTTGTTACCTGACGCTCGGCGCAGCGTCCTATTTGCTCGCGGGAGTTCTTCTTTTCTTCGGCGCAGCCAAGTTATTTCATGCTAGTTCACGCCTGATCGCGCGGTTGCCGTGGATCATTCTCTTCATCGCGTCGGGTGCGTGTTTGTTTCAATGGCAAACGTGGCATCTGCAAGGCTGGAGGCACGCCTACAACATTCAAGGTCCCGGCGGATGGGTCGGTTATCTGTTCGGGAAGACATTGCTGGTTACTTCGATGGGCAAAATCGGTTCCGGCATTTTGCTCGGCGGAATTTACGTCGCGAGTTTGATCTTGATGACTGGGCTGCGCCCGATCCATCTCGTTCAGCAAACCGTTTCCGGCACACGCGCCGCGTTCGCGAACCTACACGATTGGCGGTTGCGTCGAAAAATGGGCAAGGCGGACATCAAAGGCCAACTTGAAATTAGCCGGCGCGAATTGGCGAAGCAGCGGCGCTCAATCGAAAAGCAACTGAAGAAAAAAGGCGCACCGGTGCCAGAGCCGTCGGCCGCATTTATTTCGCCCGAAGAACTGGCCGATCGACCGGCGCCGAAAGTTGTCGACGCGACTGCGCTTCCGGAGGAGTCGATCGCGCGAAAGAAACCGTCGCTCGCGGAATTGCGCGGCTCTTCATCAAGATCGACATCGAGCGCGCCTGGACTAACCGGTCGTGCGTGGGACCCGAAAACGTACGCCCTGCCGGGACTCGATTTGCTCGCGGAGCACGATCCGGAAGGACGCGGCGGCGCCGACCCGGCGGAATTGCAGCGCGTTCAGCAAACGCTGATCGACACGCTGGCGCAATTTGGAATTGCGGTCGCACCGGGCGACATCACCAAAGGCCCGACAATCACGCGCTACGAAGTTTACCCGGCCAAAGGTGTTCGGGTGGACAAGATCGTGAGTCTCGAGCGCGATCTGGCGCGAGCCACGCGCGCAGAGCGGATTAACATTCTCGCGCCCATCCCGGGGAAAGACACGGTTGGCATCGAGCTCGCCAACACGCGCAAAGTCACCGTCACATTGCGCGAGTTGCTCGAATCGACCGATTGGGAGGAAGCGAAAACGCGGAGCAGAATTCCGCTGGCGCTCGGCAAAGACGTTTACGGCAAAGCAATCATCACCGATCTGGCGCAAATGCCGCATTTGCTCGTGGCGGGCACAACCGGTGCTGGCAAAAGCGTCTGTATTAACGCGCTCATAGCCAGCATGCTTTTCCGGTTCACGCCGGAAGAGCTGCGTTTCATCATGATCGACCCCAAGGTGGTCGAGCTGCAGCATTACAACGCGTTGCCGCATCTCGCTTTCCCGGTGGTGACCGATCCGAAAAAAGTGCTGCTCGCATTGCGCTGGTTGATCGACGAGATGGAGCGTCGCTACAAAATTTTCGCCCGCGTGGGCGTTCGCAACATCATCAGCTTCAATGCGCGGCCAAAGAAAAAGCCGGATGTCGATCTTGGGAAGGCCGCCGAGTCGGCAAACGACACTGAAATTAAAGTTCCACGCGAGCACGAGATTCCGATTCCGGGAAAGATTCCTTACATCGTGGTCGTAATCGACGAGCTGGCTGATTTGATGCAAACCGCGCCGGCTGACGTCGAAGGCGCAATCGCCCGCATCACGCAAATGGCGCGCGCGGCCGGAATTCACCTGATTGTCGCAACGCAAACGCCACGCGCGGACGTAATCACCGGTGTGATCAAAGCGAACATTCCGAGCCGGATTGCGTTTCAAGTGGCGAGCAAAATCGATAGTCGCGTGATTCTCGATGAAAACGGCGCCGATCGTTTGTTAGGCCAAGGCGATATGCTCTACCTGCCGCCAAGCGCGTCGCGATTGATTCGAGCGCAAGGTGTTTTGGTAACCGATGAGGAAATTCGGCGCCTGGTAGAATTTGTTTCGGCGCAAGGTCATCCCGCTTTCGATCCAGCGATGCGTGAAAAACTCCAGGCGGCCGCCAGTTCAACCGAAGAAGTAACGGACGAAGACGAAGAGTTGGTGGAAAAATGTCTCGAGATCATTCGTCAGGAAAAACGCGCGTCCACTTCGCTTCTGCAACGACGACTGCGGCTGGGCTATACACGCGCCGCGCGCATCGTTGATATTCTGGAGCAGCGCGGTATTTTGGGTCCCGGCGAAGGCGCCAAACCCCGCGAGATCCTGGTCGATCTCGATGCCGCCGTTGAGCCGGCAAATCCGCAATGACAATCGAAGGTTTGGGCAAGAAATTTCAAGATGCGCGACTGGCCCGAGGCCTCACGCTGGATGAAGCCGCGCGCCTGACCAAAATTCGTCCGTTGCGTCTGGCTGAGATCGAGGTGGATGATTTTTCGCAGTTTCCCAGCCTCGCTTACGCCAAAGGGTTCCTGCAAATCTACGGAAAGTTTCTCGACGTCGATGTTGCGCCGTATCTGGATGCGTTCGAAACATCGCAACAGATGACGGTCGATGGTTATTCCTATTTGCAAGATCAACCGGCGCCCAAACCACGTCGCATTCGGGCGCGTCCACGCGCGCCGGTTGTGCGCCGCCAGCGGAGCGGAGACCGGTCCTCGCCATTGCCCTTATTGATCGCAGTTGGCGTGATCGTTCTCGGGTTCATTTTGATGCGCTTGATTATGAACATTCAACGGATTGCGCCGCACCAAATGGTAGGCGTTCCTCAACCGACCGCTTCGCAAGCTCCACCGAAACAAGCACCGGCCGCTTCCGTCGCGGCGGCTCCGTCGCGAGCGCCTTCCCCAGCCCCCGCTGCGGTGGTCGAAGCTCAGCCGAAGAAAGCTCCTCCGGTTGCAAGCGCACCTCCATCGATTGCGCCCGCGCCGTCACCTCCTCCTCAGACTGCAGTAGCGGAAGTTCCGAAGAAAGTTGTGCAGCCAGTTGCAACCGTAGCGCCGTCGATTCCGCTACCGGAAGCGTTTGTGCCGGCTTTCGCGAATGCGAACGCGGCAGCGAAGGCGAGCGTGCCGCCGAAAGAACCGGAAGTCCGTCGTGCAGAACCGGTCCGCCCCGAAGATTTGGCAAAGGCAGGCGCAACCCAGAGCGTTCAGACAACTCAAAAACCTGCTGAAGCCGAAGGGCCAAATCGCATCGCGATTAAGCCATTGAAAAAAACTTACATCAAAGTGGTGGTGGACAATGAATCGCTTCAGCCTGCGTTCGAACGATGGATTTCACCGACGGACGGAACGGTCGAATTCCGCGGACAAAAAATTGCGGTCCGGGTTTTAGACCGCGACGCCATTCAAATTAGGAAAAACGGCAAACCGGTGGCGGATGGTGACGACGACATCACTGTCGAGTAAATCGCACGGTTCAGTTTCACCTTAAATGAGCACAAAGGTCGGCATGATCAGTCTGGGTTGCGCCAAAAATCTGGTGGACGCGGAGATCATGCTCGGGAGCGTGTTGGCCCACGGCATGGAAATTACGTCGTCTGCCGATGAGGCCGACGTTCTGGTCGTAAACACGTGCGCCTTCATTGATTCGGCGAAGGAAGAATCAATCAACGCGATCTTGACTGCCCACCAGTCGCGCGGACTAAACAAACGGGCCGGACAGAGGTTGATCGTGAGCGGGTGCATGTCGCAGCGCTTCGCGCGCGAGTTGCGCCAAGAGATGCCAGAAGTCGATGCCTTCATCGGCCTGGATGAAGTGAAGGAACTCGGAACAATCGTCGAGAGAGTACTGGCCAACGAAGATGTCGATCTTGCGTTCGCCGAGGCGCGACCAACTTACATTCCCGATTATGACACTCCGCGCTTTCGACTCACACCGGCGCATTCGGTCTACGTGAAAATTGCCGAAGGTTGTAATCATCCGTGTAGCTTCTGCGTTATTCCGCAAATGCGTGGGAAACATCGCAGCCGATCAATGGAATCTGTCCTAGCGGAAATTCGCGGCCTGGTCGCGGAAGGCGTGCGCGAGATCAATTTGATCAGTCAAGACACCACTTATTACGGAATGGATTTGTGGAGCGACAAAGCCGGTCCGCGCCAGCCGGTCGATTCGGCGCGGGGTCCGACGCTGGTCGCGCTATTGCGCGAGATCCAGGAAATCGACGGCGATTTTTGGGTCCGACTGCTCTACACCCACCCGGCGCATTGGAGCGACGAATTAATCGAGACGATCGCCGATTGCAACAAAGTCGCGTGTTACATCGACATCCCGCTTCAGCACATACACGAATCGATGCTGCAAAGAATGCGCCGGGAAACGTCGCGCTCTCACATCGAGAACTTAATCGAGAAGCTTCGTGCCGGAATTCCGGGTCTGGCGTTGCGAACAACGTTCATCGTCGGTTTCCCAGGCGAGACCGACGAAGAATTCGAATCATTGCTTGAATTCATCGCCCGTGTTCGATTCGAGCGACTCGGAATTTTCAAATATTCGCGCGAAGAAGGATCACGCGCGGCAAAGATGCCAGGGCAGGTCCCGGTAAAGCTCAAAACCGCGCGTTACCGCGAGGCGATGTCGATCCAGCAAAAGATCGCATATGAGACGGCGCGAGAAAACATCGGCCGCCAGTTGAAATTGCTGGTCGATCAGCCGCTGATTGCGCGAACTGAAGCGGACGCGCCAGAGGTGGACACGCGCGTCATTTTGGCGAAACCGGCGCCAGTGGGCGAATTCGTGGTGAAACGAATCACCGGCGCGCGGGGTTACGATCTGCTGGCGTAAGGCACGCCGAAAGCGCGGAATTTCTTACGATTGGAACAACTTCGGGAGTGACAAAACTCGTGGAGTCAGGCAACCTCTTATCTGGGCGTCCGATCTACATGGCCGATTCAAACGAACCGAAAAAGGAGACGGTGCGCATCACCGTTTCCCCGCCGAGTTCACCCTCGTCGGCGCCGGCTGAATCGCACGAAACGGTGCGAATTCATTTCCCCACCCGACCGCCGGCGAATCCTCCATCCGCGCCGACCGAGCCACTCACCCAGGCGGGGTCCGCTGCTACCATCCCCGCGCCGATGACGACACCAGCTCCAAAAAAAGAGACCGCACGCATCACGGTATTGCCCGACCCGCAGCCCAAACCAGCGGTTCAAATGAAGAAAACGCAACCGCTGATCGATTTGCCGGCGATGGAGACGCCTGCGACCACTGTCACCCTGACACCGGCACCGGAATCGGAGCCGCAGCGGCGAATCGATCAAATCCCAATGCTCTTATGCTGGGGGTTGCTCGCGGCTTCAGCCGCCATTTTGATTCTTCAGATTTGGAATTATCTTTCTTAAAACCATGGAAAGCTCGGGGACAATCAATCTGGACGAATCGAATTTTGACCGCGAAATCAACAGCGACAAACCGGTGGTGGTGGACTTCTGGGCCGAGTGGTGCGGGCCCTGCAAGTTGATCGCGCCGCTCCTCGATGAAATCGCTCGCGAGAAAGCCGATGCGGTGAAGGTCGCGAAAGTAAACGTGGATCAAAACCAAAGCCTCTCCTTTAAGTACAATATTCGCGCCATTCCCTCGCTGCTATTCTTCAAGAACGGCCAATTGCGGGACCAAGTAACGGGAATGACGAGCAAAAAGGATTTGCTCAGCCGGATCGAAGCACTGGCGTAGAAATTGAACATTTCGGCCATTCGGGCGTGTCGCCCGGAACGGGATGTGCTGCCTTGGTCGGGCGGACATGGTCTCTGAGCCACTGCTTCATAAAATGAAGATTCTGGTCGTCGATGACGATCGGATGAGTGTCACGCTGTTGGAACAGCTTTTGCAAAGGCGCGGTTATAGTCATGTGATGGGGATCACGGACTCTCGAAAGGCGCTCGACATCTGCGCCACTTTTGATCCCGATCTAATCTTGCTCGACCTGATCATGCCAGAGATGGACGGGTTTGCTTTGCTGGAAGCGCTTCGGGAGGATGGCTCTGAAAGTTTTCTGCCAATCGTGGTGTTGACCGCTGACATAACTGAAGAGGCCAGAGCCCGCGCGCTGGAAGCTGGAGCGACTGACTTTTTGGTAAAGCCAGTTAGCCAAGCAGAAGCGCTTTTGCGTATCCGCAATCTTCTCGAGGTCCGGCGACTTAACGTTGTGCTCGAAAATCAGCGCGCTGCTTTGGAAGAAGCGGTGCGAGAGCGCACCGCCGAGCTGCGGTGCACAATTGCTGAGTTACAAACCGCCAATCAGCGCTCGCAAAGCGCATCGGCGTTTAGCGGCGCCTGACCGGACCGAACCGCTGCCGCAGTAACTGCCAGTCCGGCTCAAGGCCCGTGTAGATTCACTGAATATTTGAGTCATTTCGGCATGTCCAATCTCCGAAAAGGGCGAATTCTCCAGCAGCGGCGCGTCTGTTGAAACGCGCGATTTCGGGTCGAAGAACGTACTGATGTCCGCAGATATTGACTCTCTCAACATCTTCTTTTTTCGGTAACGCCATATCGTCTCCGCCGAGAATCCGATTTAGTCGATGCGCCCTGCTGTTCGCGACTCGCCGTTGTCGCCCCGATGCTGTTCTCGTCTGAAACAAGTCCGGC
>Ga0209376_1005033_pt1 | contig 11201 bp, 10 predicted proteins | sample GraSoiAngelo_134_FD_185891 | JGI IMG/M metagenome (GOLD analysis project Ga0209376, IMG submission 185891) | Grasslands soil microbial communities from the Angelo Coastal Reserve, California, USA - 14_0929_05_30cm (SPAdes) (version 2) | ecosystem: Environmental > Terrestrial > Soil > Grasslands ... | reverse complement strand
TGCCTTCTCGCGTATCCCTCCTCCTTCAGCACCGCAGCCACATTTTGATCGTTCACGAAGACGTCGGCTACGATCCGTCCGTACAGGTCCAAGGTCTGGGGACGACGAGGACCGGGCCCTCGCGAAGCAGGAGATTGGGGTTGGGCCGCATGCTTCCCCAGATGTCTCCCATCCCGCCCCAGCGCATGGCCGCGATGCAATCGCAGCGGCATTGCGCTTCCTCTAGCTCCTGCGCTCCAACCGGACGATCTCTTTCTCATCGGCACAGCAGAGCTTGTTCTTCGCCGCATGCGGGCGCTGCTCGCTCCGGTGGCCCCGGCGGTCCTCACGGGCAAAGCGCTTCTTCTTGGAAGCTGAGGCGAAGACTTGACTCCACTTCCCGTTCTTAAAGACGATCTGGTAGCCACCGGAAAGGATCTCAAATGGCTTCTTGACCTTCTTCAGGCGGTCGAACTGCACGGAGCCGGGTTTGTGAAAGGCTTCGAAATAGGCCGGGTAGACAAAGTCGGTCATCGGAATGCCGTTGACGTTGAAGCTAAGTTGCTCGACCGGATCCGCACTCTCGTACGCATACATGACCTTCGGATCGGGGCCTGTCGTCATCATGTTGATGGCCGGGTCGACCAGCATCTCTACGAGCTCGTGAGATGCCGACACGCTTACTAGGTCACCATTGTCCAGCGTTGTCTTGACGAAGACCTTGGCCTGCGGCAGTCCATCGGGGGTCAGATCGTGATAGGCGAGGGCGCCTGGCTGATCGGCATTGTCAAGAAAGACCATCGCCCAGGTGCCTTTCACGAATCCTCGTGACTTGATCAGCTTCGCTGGCGTGCCCCAAACAGGCGCCACGTATTGATCCACGAACATCTGCATGGCCTCGATCAGCTTGTCGAAGTCGACGCCGAGGGCGGTCCTCGCCTTGTTGAAGCACGCAATGGTAGGAACTCCTCCCTGGTTGAACGCCCCGAACGTCGGTCTTGCAGTCTTCATAGGTCATCCTCCTATTATCAAATGAGCGGCTTCAGCGCCGCCTTGTCCAAGATGCGGCGGTTAAGCTTGCCGCGGTAGCACGTGAAGGCGAAGTCACCAAAGGGTCTGCCGTTTCTCATTCGATGTCTCTGGAAGTCACCGCCTTGCGAACATGTGTAGGCATCACACTCGTCATGTTCCGCTGATGCGGCGGGGCTCGGATCATCGTGCAAATCAGACTGAGAACAATAGAGCTTGCCTATCCATTCCACAAGAAATACTGGCAATTCGGATCAACCCCTGTGCGCTGGCGGTCAGGGCCGAGGTTTCGCGTACCCCTCCTCCTTCAGCACCGCAGCCACATTTTGATCGTTCACAAAGACGTCGGCGGTCAGGTTCCCGCGGGCGTCCGCCTTGTGGGGGACGATCAGGACCGGTCCGTCCTTGAGCAACCGTTCCAGGCGCTGAGAGGCCTCCAGCCCGCCCACTTCTGTCAACTTGGGAGTGGCGACTCCCCTGATCCGGATCCGTCGAGAACCGTACTCGAACGAATCGCCGTCAACAACCCGAATCTGCCAGGGGTCGAGCATGTAAGGCCGCAGCGGCTCCGCCTGATTCGCCGATCCGGCACGCAGGATGCTGCGGAGCTGGGCGGCGGTGCGAGCAGAGTCGTGACGAGACTTCGGAAGGAGCTTGAGGGGATTCCTGGTGGGGCGCGGAGAACCTACTAGCTTGCGCGGACGCGCGGGCGCCGGATGGCTGGGAAGATCTGGGCCGGTCTGGACCCGGGCCCCTGGCGCGGTCGCGGATAGGGGTGTCACGGCGGGCTCGGCGTGGGCCAGCGCCAGCGCGATCAAGCCCATGAGGCCGTTCATCAGGACAACTGTCGCCGCAAGCCGTAGGAGCCGTTGCCGTTCCATCTCGCACCTCTCTTGCTCAAAGATTGGTCAGCATTGGCGGGCTGACGCTTGAAGGTCGATGCAAGACCTGTGCGCGTTGACCAGGCGTCTTTCAAGTTGAAGAGATCAAGATGAGCGTGCGTCTGCAGGGCGGAGATGCCAAGACGGGTCTTTCCCCCGACTGGGGTATCTTTCGTGCCACAGCGCGGGGTACCTCAAGTTGACAAAGCTGAAAAGCGCGTGGTGGAATAGCTGCCACCGTGACGCGTGAAGGGTGACGCGTGACGCGAAGGCTTTCTGTCCCTCCGATTTTCAAACACGTCACTCGTCACCTGTCACCCGTCGCCGTTTCTAAGGAGGCTTATCCATGGATATGTTTGGGAAGGTGGGGTTGGTTGAGATTCCAATCCTAATCGCGCCGGATCAAAAGGCCTGGCTGGACCGCATGATCAAGGAGGGGAAGATCGCGATTCCTCCAGGGGGCACCCTCGAAAAGGGGTCCTTATACTCCATGTTCATTCGCATGCTGCTCCACAATGCGATGGAAGAGCAGAAGCGGCAGGAAGCTTTGGAGGCAGAGGACGAGGACGACGAATAATCAGGTGTGAAACGTGAAGCGTATCTCGTGCCTGCGCGCTGAAGCGCTCCGGCGCGCAAGCGTGAAGCGCGGGATACGATCCTAAAGAGATCCAAACTGTATCCGAATCGGTGCGGTGCTGTATCTCTTCGTGCAACCTGACAGGGTATCCGTTGTTCGTGAATCGTGAAGTGAAAGGGGCGTCGATAGTGTCAGTAGCGTCTCTAGCGCCCGCCCTCCAGAGGCTCCCGCCTGCCGAAGCCCTGCGGCGGGCAGGTCCGGCGGACGGGTTGATCGCGACAGACGCCGCACGCTTCGACGCAAGCGACGAGATACGAGATACTAGATACTTTTGAAGACTGCTTGCGCTGCGGCGATCGTTTTCTTGATGTCGGCGTCGGTGTGGGCGGTCGAGAGAAAGGCTGCTTCGAATTGGGATGGAGCGAAATAGATGCCCTTATTGAGCATGTTGTGAAAGAACTTGGCGTAGGCCTGCGTATTCGATTGCTTGGCTGAGGCATAGTCCACCACCGGCCCTTTTGTAAAAAACGCCCCCAGCATTGAACCCACCCGCGTCTGTGTCAGAGGCACCGCGGCTTTCTTCGCCGCTGTCCCCAGACCTTTCGCCAACTCGGCTGCCCGCTGATCTAAGTTCTCATAGAAACCTCGAGCCCGCAGCCTGGTGAGCGTCTCGATCCCCGCCGTCACGGCCAAGGGATTTCCCGACAGCGTGCCGGCCTGGTAGACCGGTCCTTCCGGCGCCACCATCCGCATGATCTCTCTCTTCCCACCATAGGCGCCGACCGGCAGCCCCCCGCCGATGATCTTCCCCAGACAGGTGAGGTCTGGCGTCACTCTGTAGAGCGCCTGGGCTCCTCCATAGTGCACGCGGAACCCGGTGATCACTTCGTCGAAGATCAAGAGAATGCCGTGGGCCTGAGTGAGCGTGCGAAGGGTGGGTAGAAAATCCTCCCCTGGCGGCACGACGCCCATGTTGCCCGCGATGGGCTCAACGATGATGCAGGCCAAATTTCGATGATGCTCCTGGATCAATTGCTGAGCGGTTCTGATATCGTTGAAGGGAGCAGTCAGCGTGTGGCGCGTGAAATCAGCCGGTACACCTGGGCTGTCGGGAATCCCCAACGTCGCCAGCCCTGACCCAGCCTTCGCCAGCAGGTAATCGGAATGTCCGTGGTAGCAGCCTTCAAACTTAATGATCTGGTCCCGTTTGGTGTAGGCGCGGGCGAGCCTGATCGCGCTCATGACCGCCTCTGTCCCGGAACTCACCAACCGGACCTGCTCGATGGACGGAATCGCCTCGGTGATCATCTGTGCGAGACGGACCTCAAGCTCAGTCGGTGCCCCGTAGCTCGTGCCGTCGTCGGCGGCGCGTGCGATAGCCTTGATGACTGATGGAGGAGCGTGCCCCAGGATCATCGGTCCCCAGGACAGGACATAGTCAATGAAACTATTTCCGTCCACGTCATAGAGGCGGGAACCCTTCGCCCGTTTGATGAAGAGCGGCTGTCCCCCGACGGAGCGGAATGCGCGGACAGGACTGTTGACCCCACCTGGGATGTAGCGCTGCGCCTCGGCAAACAGTTGTTTTGACCGCGTCGTCTTCATGGCGTTCCGGCAGATAGCGTCGTTCGCGTCTGTCGCGTCATCGCGCCTGCGCGCTGACCTGCCCGCCGCAGGGCTTCCGAAGGCGGGAGCGCTTCGGCGCGCAAGCGCGTCTCTTGCGGGGCACCCATTGCTCCAGGATGCAATGGGTCCCGGTCTGTCGCGACAGACGCGGCACGCGTTGCGGTCGACGCGCTCACGCGGCGGTGCACCCTATCACGCGACAACCCGAGGGTCAACGGATGAGGCAGGACAGTAGTGGGTCAGTTTCAAATTGTCTCGTCGGTTTCCTTTCTGGCAGCCTTGTAAACCTCCCCTGCGGCGCCCGCATTCATGATGGCGATCCCGAGTCCGACAATCAGATCAGGCCAGGCTGACAGTGTATAGCCTGTGGCAAGCCCGGCCAGAATGATGGCTGTGTTTGCCAGCACATCATTCCGCGCCGATAGGAAGGCGGCAAGGCCGAGGCTCCCGCCGTGATGGCGAAAGCGGACCAGAATCAGGGCGCACACGAAATTGATCAGCAGCGCACCCGCCCCTGTGAGCGAGAGCAGAACCGGCGCAGGCGGCATCGGGGCCGCGAACTTCTGCCAAGCCATCCAGAATGTAGCGAGGCCGGGAATCAGGATGATGCCAGCGAGCACCTTGCCGACCAGTGCACGCCGCGCGGTGCTCCATGCCAGCGCCATAAGGATCAGGACATTGATAGAGGCATCTTCAAGAAAGTCGATCGAATCCGCGAATAGTGAAACCGACCCGATCTTCAGCGCGACGCCAAATTCGACGCCAAAATAGGCGAGGTTCAGCAGCGCCACGACTCGAACGGCATTACGCAATTCGTCCTTCATTCTGCCGACGTTCGACACTCCCATTGTTCCAGAACTGCAACAATTATCGATGACCTTTCCATGATCGTGAAAACCACCCGGAGTCGAACTGACCTACTACCGGCAGGATATGCTGCTATCTTATATTCTTCCAGTTGCATTCTTGCACAAGACCCTCTATGTATGTTGGCGTGGATCAACTGGACTTTGTGACAATCGAAGGATTGCTGGCCTACGGAGAGGTTCTCGCTCGCCGCACTGCGGGTGAGGGTGTGGGGCTCCCGCCTCCCCCGTCTCCATCGGCTGACCGACCGGGGCGGGCCCGGGAGGCCATGGAGAAGATCCGTGCCTTTGTGCAGCGCGCTCAGAAGGGCTTTCCTACGGCCGAGGAATACAGAGCTGTGCGCCGCGGGTTGATCGACGATGGGTGCGGCGGTGACGAACTCGTATTTTTTGCTGCGTGGAATCAGCTCCTCGCAGCCGGAGAGCTGGCGCCGTTAGTTCGAGCTCCAATCGGGTCAGTGCAGAAGCCGCCCCACCGTCGTCCGGTCGGGATCGTGCCACGGGCGCAACTGACGCCGCAATTGGCAGAGGATCGCATCGTGTTGGATCTTGGCGATGATCGGTTCTGGTTGCTGCCTCGCGATTTGACCGGTCGAACCCTCCTCTTTACCATGCGCCACGGGATCTCGAAGGTCGAGAGCGCGAAACATCGGGTCGGACGCCGGCTTGCTAATGTGCTGGATTCTGACCGAGGTGTGGCAAAGGCTGACGCGATCGGCGCGGCCCTTGCCCGGATGGTCGGTGTGGTCGGACAACAACTGGACTTTCTCCATCTCCACAACTACCTCGACCCTCGCACCTTCGTCCATCTTGTCAGCCCGAGCCCGAACACGAGGCAGCTCTGCGAGCGGGTGGTCGCAGCCTTGCTTGCGGCACATGCCGACAGCGCCAAGGCGACCCAGCCCACGGTTGAGGCTTCATTGGAATCCCAGGATTTCGGTTGGGCAACCGGTCTGGAGAAGCAGGCCGAAGTGGAAGAGGCTGCCAAGGCGTTCGGAGTCGATCTGACGACAGCGAAGCGTCTCATCAAACATCCCCTCTACAGCTATCCAGGCGGTCACTCGTTCTTCGATGTCTATGTTGATGTCGTGGACGGGTTCCGCCGGCTGGGTCAATCGCAGGAGGGGAAGGTCCTGTGTTTGTACACTCATAGTTCTACGTTGCGCGCGCTCATGATCTATCTGGATCCTCGGCCATTCCGCGAAGCCTTCACGGAGTTCGGAGAATACAAGGAAGGACAGGATAACGTCGTGCTTCTCACTTTTGAACACGGACTCTTGTCCGGCTATTCGACGGCCGTGGGGCTGTCGGAGCGGGAACGGGCGGCGCGTGATGCCTGGATGGCAGTCGAACGTGAGCGGCGCGATCGGGTCACGCTCAAGCCCAAACAAGTGAAGCGACTCGTGGCTCTGGTATCAGGTGGCGATTTTGCTGGAGCCGGTGCCGCGTTGAAGGAACTGCGGGTGGCAGGAAACCGGATGGGCCTGGAGGTCTACTTCGTTCGTCATGGGTTCTTAGGACTGGCGAACAATTGGATCGAGGCAGTGACCGAAGAAGACACGCGCGGCTTGGGCAGCCTTGCGAGCACCCCCATCGGAAGCAGTCGCTTCGAAGACTTCAAGGATGAGCATGTCCAACAGGCCACCATGCGTCACCTCAAGCCCTACATGGAAGACGGGGCCTTGGTCGTGATTGGAGGCGACGGCAGTCTTCGAGGCGCGCGCGCTCTTTATGAAGGGTTCGGAGTCCAGGTCGTGGGGATTCCCGGGACGATCGACAACAATCTGGCGGGGACCACGGGGCTGGGCTTCCATTCCGCCGTGGCGCTGGCGAATCAATCGATCGAGTCGCTGAAAGCCACGAGCGCAGCCATGGGGAGCGTGTTCTTCGTCGAGATCATGGGGGCTGGTTCGGGCCACCTTGCGTTGGCCTGCGCCTATCAGGCCAGGGCTGAGGGGGTATTGGTCAACGAGTATCCCGACCCCGATGCCTATATTGATGAGATCATCCTCGGTACGCTCAAGCGGACCCTGGGTGTCCCGAACAAGAGCCATTTATTTGTTGTGGCTGAGCAGACGCCCCACCGACATCACCGGGATGGAGGAGTGCATGGTCTTGTCAATTATGTGGGTCGCACGATTGCCCAGTGGCCGCAAGCTCAGATGAGCCCAGGCCATTATCCCCTGACCCCGGCGACCAAGGCCACGATTCTCGGCCATACCTTAAGAGGGGCTCCCCCGACACCTGAGGATAAGGCCATCGCCCAGCACCTGGCCTATGAAGCAGTCCGCCGTTTGGTCAAAGACCCGGAGCGTGTCATCGGGTGCATGTTGGCCTATCGCGAACCAGGAACCATCGAGGCGGTCCCGCTCCATGCCGTGATGCCCAAGCAGTTCGACTGGGAGGTCTTCGCTCGGATGCACGGCACTGAGCTGCCTTAGGTCAGTTCGCAACTTGCGTGAGATCTTCTCTGTTCCTCTTCTTCCCGTTCTCGAACCTAACTCGTCCAAGCTCGTGGGCACTCTCTGAGGGTCTGCCTGAAAACGGCTTCAAGTTTCTTGGCAGCCTGTCGCGTGAAACCGTTGCCGCGTTGCCGGACCGCTGATCGTTTGTTAGAATGCCTTCAACACAGTAGAAGGGCGTCGCGCGTATCTAGTCGCTCGCGAGATACGCTTCACGAGAGACGAATAACGGTGTTCGGATGAGAAAAGCCAAGATCGTCTGCACGATTGGTCCTGCCACTGACTCGCCGGCTGTGTTGGACCGGCTGATCGAAAGCGGCATGGATACGGCTCGACTGAACTTTTCGCATGGCTCCCACGAATCGCACGGCCGTGCCCTCAAAGCCATTCGGGAAGCAGCGGATCGCCGGCAGGTGGCAGTGGCGATCATTCAGGATCTCCAGGGCCCGAGGATTCGCGTCGGGGAGGTCGCCCAGAGTGGCGTCGAAGTGGTTGCTGACCAGCGCGTGAGACTACAGACAGGGCTCTTACGGTCCGGCGGGCAGATCGGTGCGCAGTCCATCACTCCGACCGACATCCCTGAGATCCCCGTGACATACCCATACCTGGTGCGGGATATCCAGCCCGGCGCCCGCATCCTGATTGACGATGGACTGATCGAGCTGGTGGCCAATCGTATCAACGGTGGCGCCGTCGAGTGCACAGCGGTGACCGGCGGACGGATCACTTCCAATAAGGGGATCAATTTACCGGGCACTCGGGTCAGTGCGCCCACTCTGACCGAGAAAGACCGGGAGGATCTGCGGTTCGGCATCGCACAAGGGATCGATTATGTGGCCCTCTCTTTCGTCAGGAGCCCCGATGATGTGGCTGCCGCAAAAAGCCTGGTGGCTGAGTGGGGCGGTGCTGTGCCGATCATCGCGAAGATTGAACGACCGGAGGCGGTGGACTGTTTGGACGCCATCTTAGATCAAGCGGACGGGGTGATGATTGCGCGCGGCGATCTCGGCGTTGAGATGGGGCCCGAGGCAGTTCCGCTTCTACAGAAACGCATTATCGCTGAAGCCAATCGCCGTCGATGTCTCGTGATCACGGCGACTCAGATGCTCGAATCGATGACGAAGAATCCTCGTCCCACCAGAGCCGAAGCCTCGGATGTGGCCAACGCGGTCCTCGATGGAACGGACGCGGTGATGCTGTCGGCCGAAACGGCGATCGGGCGCTATCCAGTGGAGGCGGTTCATGTCATGGATCGGATCATCCGGGCAGCGGAGGAAGGGACCGAGCCTGTGTTCGTCCGCCGGTCGGACCACAGCTCCGGCCAGGTCTCGTTTCCGGAAGCCATCTGCTCGTCCGCATCCTCAGCCGCCTCGGCGGTCGCTGCTAGCGCGATCGTGGCGTTCAGCGAGTTGGGGGCGACGGCGCGGTTGTTATCGAAGCAGCGCCCAACCGCTCCCATCATCGCTTTCACGCCTTTTGAGACCGTTCGCCGGCAGATGGCGCTCTATTGGGGGGTGATGCCCCATACGATGGAGCAGATCGTTCAGACCGATGAGCGAGTGAGCGAGGCGGAACGTCGCTTGAAGGCAGAGGGGCTCGTGAAACCGGGGCAGCGGATTGTGATCCTCTCGGGCACACGCATCGCTGAGCCCGGCGGGACCAACTTGATGAAGCTGCATCTTGTCGAGTGACGTTCTATGAGACGGATGGAGCACTGGGTGCGACAGGTGGGACCTGAAAGCTGTTACCGCTTCTATTGGCTCATCGCGGCAGTCTTCCTCGCTCTGCCGGTGACAGGGAGTGATGGGCTGGCACAGACCTATGCGCTCACTCGTGATCCAGTCGAGCTGGTCAAGAAATACGTCTCGTTGGATCAGAAAGGGGTTCGCCTGGAGTCTAAGTCCTGGGAGACGCTGAAGCCCTACGTTCATTGGAAAGAGGAGCCGACTTGGGGCCATGTGATGGTCACCGGCAGCTACAAAGTGGTGGAGGATATCAAGCAGTGGGAGATCGTCAGCATGTTGGAGGTGGTGATCCCGGTGGAATTCCAGGTGTTGGGGGCGATGTATTGGGAAACAGCCGGTTTCCTCCCTGAAAAGCAGGTCGAGCTGGTCAAGTTTCGTGTGAAGGCGGTTGGAGGTCGCTGGCGCATCATCGAGCCGCTCTTGCCGCCTCATGTCGGTCAGCAGCGGATGATCCACTATGTGCGGCAGGCCATGCTGCAAGAAATCGAACCATCCCGCCTGGCCAGCCTGGCGGCGCTTCGGGAAGAGTTACAGAAGGCCAAATGATGGGGCGAAAGAATTCGCGTCGGGTTCCAATCGATCTGATTATTTTTGACCTCGACGGCACGCTGATTGAGTCTAAGTGGGACATTGCCGAGGCAGTCAACCTCACCCTGGCCGACCTTGGCCTCCCCCTGCGCGCCAAGGAGGAAATCTTCAGTTTTGTCGGCGACGGGATCAAGCGCCTGCTCCGTCTCGCCGTCGGCGAAGAGAACCACGTACGCTATGAGGAAGCCTTGCGGGTCTTCCGTGGCCATTATCTCGCCCACTGTCTGGATCGGACGAAGTTCTACCCGGGCGTAGAACAGGTGCTCACTTTTTTTACGAACAAACATAAGGCCGTGGCCACAAACAAGTCGTTGGAGTACACGACGAAAATCCTCAAGGGGCTGGGTGCCCATCACTTCGCCTATGTCGTGGGAGGAGACGACGGGTACGGCTTGAAACCGGAACCAGGCATGTTGTTTAAGATAATGGAAGCCTTGAAAGTCACGAAGGATCGGACGGTCTTGATCGGCGACAGCACCAACGACATCAAAGGCGGCCACAATGCCGGCATCAGAGTTTGCGCGGTCGGTTACGGTATGGGCAACCGCGAGAAGATGGCTGCCTGCCAACCGGACTGGTTCATCGAGAAACCTGAAGAATTGATGGAGCTCTTCGCATGATCATGAAAGCGTCGCTCGTAGCTCGTCTTTCGCGTCATCGCGTGCGGCATCTGTCGCGATCAACCCGTCCGCCGGACCTGCCCGCGGCAGGGCTTCGGCAGGCGGGAGCCTCTGGAGGACGGGCGCTAGAGACGCTACTGACGCTATCGACGCCCCTTGCGCTTCACGCTTCACGCTTCACGGTGGCCCTGTTTGCTGTCCTCACCCTTAACCTCAACCTCAGCCTCCCGCTGTCGGCGCTAGCCGCGGAGACCTCAGCGGCTAGCGCCGACAGCGGTCTGGCGGAGCGGGTGATCGAGCACAAGCTGGCCAACGGCCTGACCGTGCTCATGGTCGAACGTCATCAGACGCCAATCGTGTCCATCAATCTCACCTTCGGGGTCGGGGGCTTTGACGAGCGAACCGGCAGCACCGGTGTCGCGCACCTCTACGAGCACATGGCCTTCAAGGGGACGAGGACCATCGGGACCAAGGACTACGAGCGGGAGCGGCCCTTGTTGGAGGATTTAAATCGGCTCAACTCGGCGATGCAGGCGCTTGAGCGTAAGCAGCAGGATGGCGTGGAGCGGACCACCCAGACTCGCGCGGATGCTTCCGAAATGCAGAAACTCCATCAGGCTTTCCAAGACGTGCAAGGGCGAGCCGGCGAATTGGTGGTGGGCAACGAGATGGCGCTGCTCTATCAGCGCCATGGAGCGGTCGGCCTGAATGCCTCCACAGGTAAGGATGTGACCCGGTACACAGTCAGCCTCCCGGCCAACCGGCTGCCTCTCTGGGCAGCGATGGAAGCAGACCGGATGGCCAACCCGGTGCTGCGAGAGTTCTACA
>Ga0209376_1005032_pt1 | contig 11203 bp, 9 predicted proteins | sample GraSoiAngelo_134_FD_185891 | JGI IMG/M metagenome (GOLD analysis project Ga0209376, IMG submission 185891) | Grasslands soil microbial communities from the Angelo Coastal Reserve, California, USA - 14_0929_05_30cm (SPAdes) (version 2) | ecosystem: Environmental > Terrestrial > Soil > Grasslands ... | reverse complement strand
ACGGCCGGCGTCATGCGGGGGTGGTGCGACACCATGTGCTGCGAGTCGTACTGGTTGAAGTCCCAGTCGGCGATCGTGCCCTCGCGCACCGCCTTGTCGTGGTCCTCGGTGCCGGGGAGCGGCGTCACGATGAAGAACGAGGCCAGGTCGACGCCCACCTCGAGCAGCCACTCGGCCGACTGCCGGCCGCTCTCCGGCCCGTCGAAGGGGAAGCCGATCATGTAGCCGCAGTGCACCGCCACACCCTGGCGGTGCCAGTTGCGGCACACGCGGCGGTACTTCTCCTTGACCGCCTGGAGCGCGACCGCTCCGGCCGCCCCGTCCATGCGGCGGCGGTGCTCCTTCTCGAGGTTCTGCACCTTGGTCACGGCGAGCAGGTTCTGCGGGTTGAAGGTCTCGAAGCCGACGAAGGCCGAGTAGCAGCCGGCCTCGGCCGCGAGGCGCAGGAAGCGCTCGCACTTCTGCCGCTGGCTCGATGGCTTCTCGCCGGGCTTCAAGTCGTCGAAGGCGGCCGCCTCGGCATCGACCTGCATCATGAACGAGAGCTTGTTTCCCTGGCGGCGGTACTCGGCCATGCCCTCGAGGATCGGCTCCCAGGACGGGCTGCGGAAGAAGTCGTCGTCCACGATGAAGAGCGAGTCGATGCCGTGGTGCTCGCCCGCGTCGCGGATCCAGCGCACGACCGCCTGGGGATCCCGCGCCCGCATCGTGCGCCCCATGACGTTCTTCACGCTGCAGTACGAGCAGGTGAACGGGCAGCCGCGCGAGGTGTCGACCGTGGTCATGTTGCGCGAGGCGAAGCGGCGGAGGTAGGGGTCGTTGATGGCGGGGAGCTGCGCCTCGGCGATGAGCGGCACGGTGATCTCGCCCGAGCCGGTCTTGGCGCGGATGCCCTCGCTCACGCTGTAGCTCGGTCTCAGCTCGCCGCCGAGGTAATCGTCGAGGATGTCGCCCCAGATGGTCTCGGCCTCGCCCACCACGGTCGTGATGCCGCAGCTCTCGAGGAAGGCACGCGACTCGGGATAGCCGCTCACGTGGAAGCCGCCGAAGAGGACGGGGAAGCCGGCGCGGCGGAACTGGAGCGCCAGGTCACGCCCGCGCGGGTACTGGTTCGTCTGCACGCCGGCCAGGCCGACGATCACCTCGACGCCGTCCTCGAGCGCCTTCTCCTGGATGCTCTGGATGGTCGGGGGCAGCACGGGCCCGTCGACCTGCTCGTCCCAGATGACCGTCTCGACATACACGCCGTCGTCACGGCGCACGCGATTGTAAGCCTCGTTCAGCGCGGCCAGCACGGTGAGCGTGTTGTTCGGCAGCACGCCCTTCCAGAAGTGCGCCACGCGCCCGCGGTCGTCGTACTTGGAGGGCTTGATGAAGTAGACGCGCAGCGTGCGGCAGAGGACGGCGGGGTGCGCCGGAGCGGCTGCCGCGGGGCTCACCGCGAGCGGCACGAGCTCGCGCGCCTCGCGCCGCGCGCGCCGCACGAGCGGCCCCGCGAGGGCGACGAGCAGGATGGCCAGGAACGCCGTGGCGGCGAGCAGCATGGGACGCCTCCTTGGGGTCCGGATGCGTAGAGCCGGTCTCGTGGGCTTGTAGTCGCGGGCCGCCGTGCTGTCAACGCAGGTTCGTCACGGCGCGCTCAGGCTGCTCCGTAGACTAGTGGTACATCTCCATCAGCTCGATGATGCCGAGGCCCTTCATGCCGTCGAAGAGGTAGCCCTTCACCTCCTTGATGGTCGCCATCTCGAGCACGTCGCGCGCGATGTTGCGCGCCGCGGCGTAGGAGACCGAGCGGATGATGCGCTTGATGACCGGGATGAAGAACGGGCCCATGGAGAGATCGTCGAGGCCGAAGCCGAGGAGCACCAGGGTGCAGAGCGGGTCGGAGGCCATCTCGCCGCACATGCCGACCCATTTGCCGGCACCCTTGGCCGCCTGCACCACGTCGTGCACCGCGCTCAGCACCGCGGGGTGCAGGGGCTCGTAGAGGGGCGCGACTTTTCGGTTGTTCCGGTCCACCGCGAGCAGATACTGGATCAGGTCGTTGGTGCCGATCGAGAAGAAGTCGACCTCGCGGATCAACTGGTTGGCGAGCGCCACCGCGGAGGGCACCTCGACCATCATCCCGACCTGCACGCCGGGCTCGTGCTCGCGGCCCTCGCGCGCGAGCTCCTCCTTCGCCTCCTCGAGCAGGTCCTTGGCACGCCGGATCTCCTCCACGCTCGAGATCATGGGGAACATGAGGCGCACGCGGCCGAGCGCGGCGGCGCGCAGGACGGCGCGCAGCTGCACCTTGAAGAACTCGGGCATCTCCAGCGAGATCCTGATCGAGCGCCAGCCGAGGTACGGGTTGTCCTCGCGCGGCACCTGCATGTAGGCGGGGTACTTGTCGGCACCCACGTCGAGCGTGCGGATGGTGACCGGCTTGCCCTCCATGCCGCGCACCACGCGCGCGTAGAGCCGGTACTGCTCCTCCTCGTCGGGGAACTCGCGGTAGGTGAGGAAGGGGAACTCGGTGCGGTAGAGGCCCACACCCTGCGCCCCGTGGCGGTGCGCGAGGAGCAGGTCGGCGACCAGGCCGATGTTGGCGTAGAGCGAGAGGCGGCGGCCGTCGGTGGTCTCGGCGGGGAGTTGCTTCAGGGTCTCCAGCTTCTGGTTGAAGGCGCTGTACTCGCGCCCGAGCCGCTCATACTCGCGCTCGATGTCGACCGGCGGGTTCACGTACACCACGCCCGAGTTGCCGTCGACGATCAGATCGTCGCCTTCCTGCACGGTCTCGATCAGGTGCTCGCAGCCGACCACGGTCGGGATCTCGAACGACTTGGCGAGGATGGAGGCGTGCGAGGTGACGCCGCCGGTGGCGAGCGCGATGGCGCACAGGTGCTCGTGCTCGATGAGCGCCAGGTCGGAGAGCGTGAGCTCCTCGGCCACCAGCACGCTGTCCTTGGCGAGCGGGCGCTCGGGCTCGGCGACGCCGAGGAGGTTGCGCAGGATGCGGAGCCCGACGTCCTTCACGTCGACCGCCCGGTCGCGGAGATAGCCGTCCGACATGCGCACGAACTGCTCGACGTACTCCTCGACCACGCGCTTGAGCGCCGCCTCGGCCGCCAGGCCGTCGTGGATCGCGGCCTCGAGCTTGCGCGCGAAGCCGGGGTCCTCGAGCATCAAGCGGTGCGCGTCGATGATGCCGCCGTCGAACTCGGGGAGCCGCTTCGAGAGCCGCTCCTTCAGGTGCTCGAGCTCGGCTACGGATCCCTTGAGCGCGCGCTTCAAGCGCCGCTTCTCCTCCTCGGCATGGTCGGCGCGCGTCTCGTCGACCAGCCCGAAGCTGACCGGCGGCTGGAGGAGGTGCGCCTGGCCGCGGCCGAAGCCGGGTGCGGCGGGGAGCCCGTTGAGCCGCGCCCGGCCGCGCCCGGGCGCCGCCTCGGCGCGGTCGGCGGTCTTCTCGTAGGCCTGCAGGCGCTTGATGGCCGCCACCATCCGGCGGCGGAACTCACGCCGCTCGTTCTCCTTGCTCTTCAGGTCCTCCATCAGGCGCGCCGTCACGATGATGGGGCCGACCTTGGAGGCGATCTCGCGCAGGATGCGGATCTCGTGCGGGGAGAACCTGCGGCGCCGGAGCGTCTGCACGACCAGCACGCCGATCGGCGTGCTGCGCTCGATGAGCGGCACGCCGAGGAAGGAGTGGTACTTCTCCTCGCCGGTCTCCGGGAAGAACTTGTAGCGGGGGTGCGTGATCGCATCGACCGCCATCACCGGCTCGAGCTTCTCGATCGCCATGCCGGTGAGCCCCTCCTCGACGCTCATCGTCACCTTGCCGATGGAGTTCCGATCGAGGCCGACGGTCGCCCACAGCGTGAGGCGCTGGGCGCGCGGATCGAGGATGTAGAGCGAGCAGACGTCCGTGCCGACCCGCTCGGCGACCACCTCGACGACCCGCTGGAGGGTCTCCTGGAGGTCCTCGGAGCGCGCCGTGATGGCGCTGATGTCCTCGAGCACGGTGAGGCCGTGCGCGTGCTTCGCCACCTTCCGGGCACGACGCCGCGGCGCCGCGGCTGGCTTGCGAGTCTCCGCCTCCATGAGGAACGCGCGCGATCTTAGCGGGCGGCTCGCTGAGCCACAATGCGCGCCGCGTTGGCCTTGGAGCGGGCCCGGCGACTTCCTGAAAGGACCGTCACGCGGCCAGCGCGAAGGCGACCGCCGCGTAGCTGACGGTGTGCTCGTAGTCGCCGCTCACCTCGAGCGAGGTCGTGTAGGCGAGCCGCTCGCCGCGCGCGCCCGCGGGCAGGGCGCGCAGCAGCACCTCGATCGGGTGCCGCCCGCAGATGGTGGCCCCGGTCCGCTCGACGTAGGCCGCGAAGCCGTCGGCGTCGCGCGCGACGATGCGCTCGAGCGCGCCCTCGTCCAGCCGGCGCACGGCCGCCGCGACGGCTGAAGCGTCGGTCGGCGGCACGGGCAGGTAATCGAACCGGCGCCCGTAGTGGGTCAGGTCCGAGCTCGCGACGAGGAGCGTCCCGGGCTCGAGGAGGGAACGGAGCGCCGCGGCGAGGGCCGCCGCGTCGCCGGGCTCGAGCGAGCCCACGAGGAGCGGCACGAGCGTGCACTCGGGGGCGAGCCCCTGGAGCAGCGGGAGCTGGATCTCCAGCGCGTGCTCGCGCATGAACACCGCCGGGTTCGGGCGCACGAGCGGCGCGCGCGCGAGGGCCGCCGTCGCCTCGGCGTCGATCGGCACGACCCCGAGCGGCGTGCGGTAGCCCCTCATCGGCAGGAGGGCCGCGCCACGGAAGCCCGCGAAGTGGCTCGGCGCGAGCACGATGGCGCGGCGGACGCCGGCGCCGGCCGCCGCGAAGGCGCGCGCCGCGGTCGGGCCCGAGTACTCGTAGGCCGCGTGCGGGACGACAACGGCGACCACGCCGGGCCGGGGGGAGCCCCCGGCGGCGAGCAGCTCCTCCACGCGGCGCGCCAGCGCGGCCGGCGCCGCCGGGTACCAGCGGCCCGCCAGGTGCGGCTCCTTGACCGACGGGACGGGCCCGGCCATCACTCCCTGGCGCTCACGCCGCCGAGTTCTCCTCGTCGCCGAAGGCAAGCCACAGGCGCTGCACGTCGGGGCGGGCGAAGCAGGTCGGGCAGCTCACCACCTCGAGCGGGTCGAGCAGGCGGCGGTACGTGACCGGCGCCTCGTCGTCGCGGCGGCGCACGGTCGCCTCGCCCGTACGCCCCGTGTGCAGGACGTAGTGCCCGACCGTGTAGCCGGTGCGGGTGTGGCGGGTGCCCTGGACCGAGGCGCCGCACCGGCTGCAGCGGAGCGCGCCGCTCTCCTCCGGATCCATCGCCCGAGCTGTACGGAGAAATCCGCCGACGAGTCAACCGCGCCGCGCACGCGCCTTTGACCACCCCCCGGCACAGCCGCTAACTTGCCGGCAGCGAAGGATGGCGAAGCAACGGCGGCGTCTGGGGCGGCTCGGGCGGATCGCTCTGTGGACGGCCGTGGCGGGGGCGCTGGCGGCGGGGCTGCTGGGCTTCGTCCTCTACCAGGAGATCACGGCCGACCTGCCGCCGGTCGACCAGATCCTGCACTACAAGCCGCCGGTCACGACCCGCATCTATTCGGACGACGGCACGCTGATCGGCGAGTTCTACGTCGAGCGCCGTTACCTCGTCCCGCTCGAGCACATCCCGCAGCACGTGCGGCTCGCGTTCCTCGCCGCCGAGGACGCCGACTTCTACCGCCACCGCGGCGTCGACCCGGAGGGCATCGCGCGCGCGCTCGTGGCGAACCTCTTTCACGGCCACGTCGTCCAGGGCGGCAGCACGATCACGCAGCAGGTGGTGAAGGCCCTCCTGCTCAGCCCGGAGCGGAGCTACGAGCGCAAGCTGAAGGAGCTCGTCCTGGCGCTCCGCCTCGAGGCGAAGCTCTCCAAGGACGACATCCTCTACCTCTATCTGAACCAGATCTACTTCGGGGCGGGCGCCTACGGCGTGGCCGCCGCGGCGCGCGAGTTCTTCGACGCGAACGTCGAGGACCTGACCATCGCGCAGGCGGCGGTCCTGGCCGGCCTGCCGCAGGCGCCGAGCCGCTACGATCCGCAGCGCCACCCCCAGCACGCGGTCGCGCGGCAGCACTACGTCCTCCAGCGCATGCGCGAGAATGGGTTCATCACGCCCGCGCAGCAGGCGGGCGCGCTCGCCGAGCAGCTCGTGTTCGCGCCGCGCCGGCCGGCGACCTACCTCGCCGCACCCTGGTACGTGGAGCACGTGCGCCGGCTCCTCGAGGAGCGCTACGGCGGCACGGCGCCCTACCAGCTCGGCCTCCAGATCTACACCGCGGTCGACGTGAACGTGCAGAAGGCGGCCGAGGAGGCGGTGCGTGCCGGGCTACGCGAGCTCGACGCCCGCCAGGGCTTCCGCGGGCCCCTCCGCCACCTCGATCCGAAGAAGGTCGAGGCGTTCCTCGTCCGCGAGTCCGCCAACAAGCCGCTCGACGCAGGCCGTGCCCGCGGCGTGGTCACGGAGGTGCGCGCGCAGGGGCTCGCCATCCGCACGGCGTGGGAGAAGGGCTGGCTGCCGGCCTCCGCCCTGGGGTGGGGCGCACGGCGGCTCGCGCCGAGCGCCTTCAAGCCGGGCGACGTGATCGCCGTCACCGTCACCGAAGAGGCGGTCGGCGGCGAGGCGCGCTTCGCGCTCGATCAGGAGCCGCAGGTCGAGGGCGCGCTGGTCGCGATCGACCCGTACACCGGCCAGGTGAAGGCGATGGTGGGGGGCTACGACTTCCGCCGCAGCCAGTTCAACCGCGCCGTGCAGGCGAAGCGGCAGCCCGGCTCGGCCTTCAAGCCGCTCATCTACTCGTGCGCGATCGACAACGGCTTCACCCCGGCCTCGATCGTGCTCGACGCGCCGATCACGCTCCCGGACGGCAACCGGCCCCCCTGGATGCCGCGCAACTACGAGGATAAGTACTACGGGCCGACGCCGCTCCGCTACGCGCTCGCCCGCTCGCTCAACACGGTCACCGTGCGCCTCGTGAACCAGCTGGGGCTCCGGGAGGTGCTCGCCTCGCTGCCTCGCTTCGGGCTCCAGGGCCGGCTACCACCCAACCTCTCGATCGCGCTCGGCAGCATGGAGGTGACGCCCCTCGAGCTGGTGCGCGCCTACGGCGTGTTCGCGACCCTCGGCAAGCGCTTCGAGCCCATCTTCATCACGCGCGTGACCGACCTCGAGGGCAACCCGCTCGACTTCTCCGGCACGCGCCCGCGCTTCGAACGCGTCATGAGCCCGGCGACGGCGTACGTCATTACCAGCATGCTGCAGACCGTCGTACAGCACGGCACCGGCCGCAAGGCGGCCGAGCTCGGGCGTCCCGTGGCGGGCAAGACGGGCACCACCAACGACACACACGACGCCTGGTTCATCGGCTTCACGCCGGACCTCCTCGCCGGCGTGTGGGTGGGCTTCGATTCGGAGCGCTCGCTCGGCAAGCAGGAGACCGGGGGGCACGCCGCGGCGCCCATCTGGACCGCGTTCATGAAGCGGGCGGTCGTGGACCGGCCGTGGATCGACTTCCCCGTGCCCGAGGGCGTGACCTTCGCGCAGGTCGACCGCGCCACCGGGCTGCGCGCCGTGGCGGGCCGGGAGTCGGAGCTCGAGGTGTTCGTGAAGGGCTCCGAGCCGACGGAGTACGCCGCCGCGGCGGAGGAGGAGCCGGCGCACCCGGAGCTGGAGCAGGACGGCGTGCCGGAAGGGACGGACTGATCTACAGCCGCCAGTACGGCGCCTGCGCCGCGCGCACGCGCGCGAGCACGCGCTCGGCGCGTCGGGCGTCGCCGGTCACCGGCGGCGGCGCGTGCTCCGCGCCACGCATGGCCGCGAGTGTCGCGTCCACGCCCTCGACGATCGCCGCGAGATCGTAGCCGCCCTCGAGCACGGCGGCGATGCGGCCACCGGCGCACTCGGCGGCGAGCCCGACGCAGGCCCGCGCCATGGTCGCGAAACCTGCGGGCGTGACCTCCATGCCGCCCAGTGGATCGCGGTGGTCGCAGTCGAAGCCGGCCGAGACGAGCACGAACCCGGGCGCGAACTGGCGCACGACGGGGGCGACGATCTCGTCGAACGCCCGCGCGTACTCCGCGTCGCCGAAGCCAGCCGGGAACGGCAGGTTGAGCGTGCGCCCCGCGCCTGCGCCGCGCCCCACCTCGTCCGCCGCCCCCGTGCCCGGATAGTACGGATACTGGTGCGTCGAGACGTAGAGGACGTCAGGGTCGCTCTCGAAGCAGTGCTGCGTGCCGTTGCCGTGATGAAGGTCCCAGTCGATGATCGCCACGCGCTCGACGCCCTTCGTCTTGAGCCAGGCGGCCGCGAGCGCCACGTTGTTGAAGAGGCAGAAGCCCATGGCGCGCTCGCGCTCGGCGTGGTGCCCGGGTGGGCGCACCAGCGCGAAGCCGTTCTGCACCTGCCCCGCCAGCACCGCCTCGCCCACGACGAGCAGACTCCCGGCGGCGAGCCGCGCGGCCTCCCAGGACTCGGCCGAGGTCGCGGTGTCCGGGTCGAAGACGACACGCGCGCGGCCGGCGCTCGCCGCCACGCGCTCGACGTGCGCCGCGGAATGGACGAGCGCGAGCTCCTCCTCGGCCGCGGCCCGCGCGCCCAGATGGACCAGGTCGCGCGCGTCGCCCAGATGATCGAGCAGCACGCGCAGGCGATCGGGGCGCTCCGGATGCCCGCGCCCCGGATCGTGCGCCAGCATGCGCCGGTCGACGACGACCGCCGTGCCGCCCGCCATCGCGCGCACGATAGCAGAGGGGTCGTGTGCCGTGAATTGACACCGCCCACCCTTTTCCCTACGCTCGCCCCGCGATGTTCGGGATCGGGATGCCCGAGCTCCTCGTGATCCTGGTGGTCGCGCTCGTGGTGCTCGGTCCGAAGCGGCTCCCGGAGGTGGCGCGCTCGCTCGGCAAGGCGATGGCCGAGTTCCGCCGCCAGACCGCCGACGTCATGGACGAGTTCCAGGTCCAGGCGATGCTCGAGGAGGAGCCGCCGAAGCGCCCGGCCAAGCCGGCACCGGCCCCCGGTGCGACGCCGACCGCGACCCCGGCCGCGACCCCGGCCGCCCCCGCGAAGCCGGAGTCGGGCAGCGCCTGACACGCCCGTGCCCGGCCGCGTGGGGCCAGAGCACGATGTGCGCATGCCCCTCACCGCGCACCTGGAGGAGCTGCGCTGGCGCATCGTCCGCGCGCTCCTGACGCTCGGGCTCGCCTTCGGCGTCTGCTATTACTTCGCCGAGAGGCTCTTCGTCTTCCTGATCCGCCCGCTCGCCGCGCTCCGCCCCGACCAGGCGCTCGTCATCGGCACCGGCGTGACCGAGGCCTTCTTCACCAAGCTCAAGGTCTCGTTCATCGCCGCGCTCTTCGCGGCGAGCCCGATCATCTTCTTCCAAGCCTGGCGCTTCGTCGCGCCCGGGCTCTACGACAGCGAGAAGCGCCTCGCCCTCCCCTTCGCGGCCGCGGCGTCGTTCTTCTTCGTGGTCGGCGCCTCGTTCTGTTACTGGCTCGTCTTCCCGGTCGGCTTCCGCTTCTTCCTCGCCGAGTACCAGTCGATCAGCGTCGCGCCCCAGATCCGCATCAGCGAGTACCTGACCTTCGCGAGCCGCATGCTGCTCGCCTTCGGCATCACCTTCGAGCTGCCGGTGGTGACCTTCTTCCTCGCCCGCGTGGGGGTGGTGACCCACCGCACGCTCCTCGGCACGTGGCGCTACGCGACCGTCGTCATCTTCATCGTGGCCGCCGTGCTGACGCCGGGGCCCGATGTCGCCTCGCAGCTCCTCATGGCGACGCCGCTCCTCGTGCTCTACTGGCTCAGCATCGGGGTCGCGTGGTTGGTGGCACGCCCGGCGCCGGCGGCGGTGCCGGCGGGGAGCGAGGGCTGAGCGGCCGCTCAGAGAGGCACCTCGTCCACCTCGTCGGCGGCCTTGTCGATGGCCGAGTCCGCGTCCCTGAGGACATCTTTTGCCGGGTTGCCGACCACCGGCGCAATGCTGATCATGGCGCCGCCCAGGACGAGCGTTGCGCCGCCGAGGCGCATCGGCGTCGTCATCAGCTTGGTGAGCACGCAGCCGCTCAGGCCGCATGCCAACAGGGCAAGCGCGAGCGAACGAGCAAGCGTCATCGGGATCCTCCTTTTCGTGAGGCTTCGCACGACCTTTAGCGGCCGGGTCCGCCACCTGCCATCCCGTGCGCAGGTTAGTCGCCCTCCTCCGGCCCGAGCCAGTCGCCGTCGAACCCCGCCGGCGCTCCCGTCTCCGCGCACGCGCCCTCCTCGACCAGCGCGCGGATGGCGGCGCGCGCGTCGGCCTCGAAGTCCGGCGCGACCAGCACGACGAGGTGCGCCGCGTGGCGGTCGAGCGTGCGCACCACCACCACGCCCTCGCACGACTCGAAGATCAATTTGACGCAGGCGATCTGCAGCCGCGTCGGAGGACCGGGCACGTGCGATACGGCCCCGGCGGGTCCTCGGCGGACGGTGCGACCGCGGCGCCCGTTGCGCGAGCGGTTTCCCTTGACATCTCCAGACGAGCTGGGCTCTAAGCACCTCTCCGGAAACGGGTATGCCTTGGGCCAGGAAGGAGCCCGGCCCTCGCGCTCGCGACGACGGAGCATGAAAGAGAAGTGAGACAAGAAAGGAATGTCATGGAAAAGACAGCGAGTGGTCGGTCGGTGGCAAGGGGATTCGTTCTCGCTCTTCTGCTCCTCGGCGTCAGCGGCGGGCAGGCATTGGCCCACCGCGCCCCTTCCAACTGCAACGCGAACCGCCTGACGCTCTCTCTCGACCAGAATCCGGCGGGGAACATCGTGAGCGGGCAGACCGTGACCTACACGGTGGGGGTCTTCAACCCCGGCCCGGGGACCGGCATCGGCTGCGACGTGACCGGCACCACGGTGACGTTCACCTGTCCGGGCGCGGACGGGACCCCGTCGGGGCAGACGACGGTGCTGGGCACCGGCTCGAGCTTCCCGGCCGACAACTCGGGCGACACGATCTTCCCCTCGGTATCCTGCAAGATCATGGTGAACTCGGGCGTGACCTTGGCCACGGCGCGGGCGCAGGCGGGCCAGAACACGGGCAATCGCACCGCGGACCTCACCAAGGGGGTGCTGCACGATTCGGCCATCGACGATCCCTTCGTGCGGATCAACGATCTGAGCGTGAACGT
>Ga0209376_1005029_pt1 | contig 11207 bp, 14 predicted proteins | sample GraSoiAngelo_134_FD_185891 | JGI IMG/M metagenome (GOLD analysis project Ga0209376, IMG submission 185891) | Grasslands soil microbial communities from the Angelo Coastal Reserve, California, USA - 14_0929_05_30cm (SPAdes) (version 2) | ecosystem: Environmental > Terrestrial > Soil > Grasslands ... | reverse complement strand
TCTCGACCTGGTCCCCGTCTCGAAACGTCACGCGCGTGAAGGAAGTGCGGGGGACGATCTCACCGTTGTGCTCGACCGCGACGGAGCGCGCGTTGACGCCGAGCTTCTCCAGGTAGTCGAGCAGCGGAGTGGGCTTCTCGAGCTCGACTGTCTTGCCGTTGATGCGCACCGAGATCACCGCGCGAACAGTCTGATGGCGGCGTAGCCGGCCGCGCCCGCCGAATGCACCGCGGCGATGCGACCCTCGGTCACGCCCCCGATGGCGAGCACCGGTATGCGTACGGCGGCGGCGACCGACGCCAGCGCTTCGAGGCCGGCCGGATGCACCGCCGGGTGGCTGGCGCTTGGCCACACCGGCCCGAAGATGACGAAGTCCGCGCCCTGATCCTGGGCCTGCTTCGCCCCGTCGACGGAGTGCACCGAGCGGCCGACGAGGCCGCGCCTTATGAGCCCGCGCGCGAACTCGACCCCGATGTCGCGCTCGGGCAGGTTCACCCCGGCTGCGCCGGCTGCGATGGCGACGTCGCAGCGCGAGCTGATGAGCACAGGCACGGGCGATCCGGCGACGAGGCGCATCGCCTCGCGCTCCAGCTCACGCGCGGTCGCGTCGGGAGCACGGAGCTGAAGGACGGTCGCTCTTGGCGCCGCACGCAAGCCTGCTTCGGCGCTCGCCACGACCGCCATCGCCGCGGGCAGCGCTAGGTCGGCCGCGATACGCCTTCGGTCGGAGAGCTCGGGCTCCCGTCGTGGCGCTTCGGGATGCGGCCGGCGAGGTGGGCCTTGCGCCCCGCCTCCACACCCTCGCGGATCGCCTGGGCCATCAGGACCGGGTCCCCGGCGAGCGCGACCGCGGTGTTGACCAGCACGGCGTCGGCCCCCAGCTCCATCGCGAGCGCCGCGTCGGAAGGTGCGCCGATGCCCGCGTCGACCACGACCGGCACGCGCGCCTCCTCGACGATGATCCGGACCTGCTCCAGCGTCTGCAGCCCCTGGCCCGAGCCGATGGGCGAGCCGAGCGGCATCACGGTCACGGTCCCCATCTCCTCGAGCTTGCGCGCGAGCACGGGGTCGGCGTTGATGTAGGGAAGGACCTTGAATCCTTCGCTGATGAGAACGCGCGCCGCCTTCAGCGTCTCTTCGGGGTCGGGGAAGAGGTAGCGCGGGTCGGGGATGACCTCGAGCTTCACCCAGTCGGAGAGGCCCATCGAGCGCGCCAGGCGCGCGATCCGGATCGCCTCCTCGGCGGTGCGGCAGCCCGCGGTGTTCGGGAGGATGCGGTAGCGGCGCCAGTCGATGACGTCGAGGATCGTCTTCTTCTTCGGGTCGTCGAGGTCGAGGCGGCGTAGGGCGACGGTGACGAGCTCGCAGCCTGACGCTTCGAGCGCGCCGAGCATCGCCTCGTCGCTGGCGTACTTGCCCGTGCCCAGGAAAAGACGCGAGCGCAGCTCCACGCCGGCCACGACGAGAGGATCCGCGTGCGTGACTGCCTGCACGCGCTACAGCTTACGGGGGATCAAAACTCCTGCTGCACGAGCAGCTTGTCGTGCCGGTACGTCAGCCGCTTCACCGCGTCCTCGACCGGCAGCCAGAGCAGCCTGTCGACCTCGACACCGGGCTTGAACCGTCCACCGCGAGGCTCCATGATCCAGTAGCACGCGATCTTGTCCCGGCCGCGCCGGTCGACGTAAGCGGTGCATCCCAGCGGCCGCCCGAGCTTGCAGCGCAGTCCGGTCTCCTCCCGCACCTCGCGCAGCGCACAGTCCTCGGGGCTCTCGTCAGGTTCGATCTTGCCCTTGGGCAGCGTCCAGTCGTCGTACTCGGGGCGGTGGATTACCACGATCTCGTTCTCGCCGGACCGCGAGCGCCGGACCACGACTCCTCCCGCGGCTCTCATGACGCTCACATCAGCGATTTCAAGGATCTTTGTTGCCACCGTTGCTCCTTCGTGTGCTGAGACGTTGGCCTGAGTTTAACCGCGAAGCCCCGCTGTGTTGAAGATGGCAAACGCGACCCAGGCGATCAGCGCCGAGGCCGGGATCGTCACGATCCAAGCGAGCACGATGTTGGCGCCGACTCCCCAACGCACGGCGGACAGCTTGCGGCTCGCGCCTACGCCCATCACCGACCCGGTGATCACGTGCGTCGTGCTCACGGGCAGACCGATCAGAGTCGCCGCCTGGATGACGCTTGCGCCCATCAGCTGCGCCGACATGCCCGTCGCGGGCTCGAGCTTGAGGATGTTCCACCCGAGCGTGCGGATGATGCGCCAGCCGCCGGCGTAGGTCCCGAACGCAATCGCGGCGGCGGACAGCACCACCACCCAGAGCGGGACCTCGAACTTCGGGAGGTCGCCGGCGGCGACCAGGGCCAGCGCGATCGCGGCCATCGTCTTCTGAGCGTCGTTGGCTCCGTGCGAATAGGAGAGGAAGGCGGACGTCAGAACCTGCAGGCTGCGCATCGTCCGGTTCACAGGCGCAGGCCGCAGCTGCAAGCGATAGATCACGAACAGAAGCAGGATGGCAAAGGCCGCGGCGGCGACGAAGCCGAGGGGCGGAGAGATCACCAGGCTCGCGACCTGCCTGGCCAGCGCGGACCACCTAACGCCTGCGAAGCCATGCGCCGCCGCGATGCCGGCGCCGCACAGGCCTCCGATCAGCGCGTGCGTCGAGCTGCTGGGAAGTCCGCGGTACCAGGTGATGAGGTTCCAGGAGATCCCCCCGATAAGCGCCGACATGACCACGACGAGGCCGGGCTTGATCGCGAGCGTCCCGGCGATTGTGTTCGAGACCTTGGCCTGGAAGAACGCCACTGTGACGATCGCGCCGACGAGGTTGAAGACGGCCGCCAGCCCGACCGCGGCGTGAGGCGATAAGGCACGGGTCGAGATCGAGGTCGCGATCGCGTTCGCGGTGTCGTGAAAACCGTTCGTGAAGTCGAATGCGACGGCGACCGCGATCGTGATCCAGAGGAGGATCGCGGTCTCATGCATTCTTGATTGCGATCGTGTCCATCACGTTGGCCGCGTGCTCGCAGGCGTCCATCGTCGACTCGAGTAGGTCATAGATGTCCTTCCACTTGAGGAGCTCGGAAGCGTCCCTGACGCCCGAGAACAGGTCACCGATCGCGACCCGCAGCATGCGGTCGCTCTCGTTCTCGAGCTTGTGGATGGCATCGCGATGCGGCTGCAGCTCGGCCAGGCTCTCGAGGTGCTTGACCGCGGCGGCGACCTCAATCCCGGCCTTGGCCAGGTACTCGCCCATCTCTTTGGCCGCGTCGGTGATCGACTGCACCCGGTAGAGATCGACCTTGTCGGCGGTCTCTTCCCCCAGGTCGACGATGTCGTCGAGGCTTGAGGCGAGGAGGAGGATGTCCCCCTGGTCCAGGGGCGTGGCGAAGGTGTTGTTGACCAGGTTGTGGATCTCATGCGTCGCGTCGTCGCACGCGTGCTCGAGGTCGCGCAGCCGCGCATGCCGGCTTTTCCCCTCGAGGAGCGATTTGCTCAGCTCGGTCAGCGTCTCGCTGACTATGTCCCCCTGCTTGTTGAAGAGCTCGAAGAACCGCTTGGCGCGGGTTACAGGCGTGAGCCGCATCGCCACCTCCGGCAGAAGATCGGCAGTCTGAACACGATGCTAACGTCGAGGGGTGGGCGACCAGCAACCGCCGCGCGTCCTCTTCGTCTGCGTGCAGAACGCGGGCCGAAGCCAGATGGCGGCCGCTCTCTTCAACCTCCGCGCGGACGGCCGGGCGAGCGCGCAGTCTGCCGGCACCCGCCCCGCGCCGCGCGTCCATCCGGTGGTCGTGAGAGCCATGCGCGAGATTGGCCTCGATCTCGATTCCGCGACGCCCAGGGCCCTCACGCCCGAGCTCGCTGCGGGCGTTGCCCGCGTGGTCACCATGGGCTGCGGCGACGAGTGCCCGGTACTCGGTGCTCCAACCGAAGACTGGGCTCTGCCCGACCCTTCCACCCTCGGGCTGCCGGCCGTGCGGATGATCAGGGACGAGATCGACGCGCGGGTACAGGGGCTTCTAAAAGAACTCCAGGGGCCGAACGTCAAGGGTTCTTGACGGCGATCGCTTCGATCAGCTCGGCCACGGACTCGCACTGGTCGATCGTTGACTCCAACAGGTCGTACAGGTCCTTCCACTTGACCAGATCGACGGGGGTGCCGCGATCGCCATTGAAGAGATGGCGGAGCGCGTCCCTGGTGATCCGGTCACCGTCGTTCTCCAGGCGATGGATCTCCGTCAGCACCGGGGCAAGGGCCCGTGAGTCGTGGAGGCTCTTGATGGCCTTTTCGATCTCCTCGCCCGCTGCCGCGAGGCACTCGCCCATCTGCCTGGCCGGAGCGGGGATGGGAAAGGCTTTGTAAAGGTCGATCTTGTCCGACACCTCTTCTGCCAGGTCGACGACGGTGTCGAGCGACTGCGCCAGGAGCAGGATGTCCTCTCGCTCGATCGGCGTGGTGAACGTGCGGTTGGTGAGGTTGTACACCTCACGCGCAACGTCGTCGCACCGGTGCTCGAGGTCGCGGAGGCGGGCATGGGCGCTGATCCCGTCGTTCAGGGAGCGTCCCAGCTCGCACAGCGTTTGGTTGACGAGCGCGGCCTCTGTCTCGAACAGCTCGTAGAACCGGATCTCCCGCGGCACCAGGCTCAGCCTCATTCCCTCACCCGGGCCTAAGGGTAAGGCAGGCCCGCACCGCGCCGTCCGTCAGCTCAGGACGGGCGTCCCTCCCGAGCTGACCTTCTTGAGATTGCTGAGCGCGAGCGACTGCACGCTCTGCGGAAGCGGCGCGTATTGCAGGTCCTTGCCGTACTGTTGGCCGTCCATGACGAGCCACTTCATCAGGTAGACCAGCGCCTTAGCCTTGACCGCCTCCAAGATCGAGGTCCGGACGATGATCCAGCTGAAGCCCGCGATCGGGTAGGTGCTGTCACCGGGCTCGTCGGTGATCGAGAAGTTCTCCGGGCTGACATCGCCGTTCTGTGCTGCGGCGGCGGTGGCGCCGGCAACGCTCGCCTGGACGAACTTGCCGTTCCTGTTCTTCAGAAACGCCTGCTGCATCCCGGTCTGCACCACGTATGCAAGCTCCACGTAACCGATCGCGCCGGCCGTTTGCTTGACCGACTGGGCAACTCCATCGTTGCCTTTGCCGCCGATCCCGGCCGGCCACTGGACCGACTTCGCGACACCTACCTTTGCCTTCCAGTCGCTCGATACCTTGCCGAGGTAATCGGTGAAGTGGTACGTCGTCCCGCTTCCGTCAGATCGGTGCACCACACTGATCGCGGTGCTCGGAAGATTGACGCCCTGGTTGAGCGCAGCGAGCGCTGGGTCGTTCCACTTCTTCACAGAACCCATGTAGATGGCCGCCAGCGTCGGTCCGTCGAGCTGCAGCCGGCTGACGTCGGGCAGGTTGTACGCGATCGCGACCACGCCGAGCGTGGCCGGAAGCTGAACGAGCGATCCGTCGCCGCCTGCAGTCGCGATGTCCGCCGCCCGCATCGGCACATCGCTTGCGCCGAAGTCCACCGTGCCTTTCGTGAACTGCTGGATGCCCGCACCAGAGCCGACCGCCTGATAGTTGACGCTGACCTGCGGATGGGCCTGGGTGTACATGTAAAACGCCTTCGAGTAGAACGGCTCAGGGAAAGTTGCTCCCGCGCCAGTGAGCGATCCCATTCCGACGTCGACGGATGACGCAGGATTCGAACCGCCGCAAGCGGCCACCATTGCCAGCGCCGTCAGCGAGAGCAGCAAGCGCAGTTTCATCGATTACCCCCTGAAGAGTTCGTGCAAACGACGCTACCGGCGCGTGGTTATGGCGGGGTTAATCGACGCCTATCGCTCAGGGTGATAAGTACACTCGCGCCGTGATCTGGGAGCGTTGGCGAAGGAGCATCCGGCCCGCCGCGCAGCTGCCGCCGCTGAAGCCTTTCGAAGACGTCCTCGAGGAGGCGCCCGTGATCACCCTGCTGATCGACAGCCAGCAGAGGGTCGTCGCCGCCAACGAAGCGGCGCGCCGATACTTCGACCTGGAGCACACACGCCTTCCGGCGAGCCTCGTCGAGGCGACTCTGGAGGGCAATCTGGTCGGCGTCCTGCGAGCCGGCAAGCCAGAGGGCGAGACCCAGCTCGTCCATCGCCGGCGGACCGTACGCACCAAGCTGGTTCCCGGGCCGCAGCCCGGGGAGACGCTCATGTTCCTGACCGACGTGAGCGAGCTCCGCAGGCTCGAGCGCGTCCGGCAGGAGTTCGTGGCCAACCTCGTCCACGAGCTGAAGACCCCGATCACCTCTCTGCGTCTTACGGCCGAAAGCCTCCTCGGCGACCCTCCTGCCAGGGAGCGAGCTCGGTTCGCCGACCGCCTGGTCCGTGAGGCCGACATGATCAGCCGAATCATCGACAACCTTCGTCAGCTGGCCGAGCTCGAGTCCGCCCCTCAGGCGCTCGAAGCGTCGGCCTTCGACCTGGTCGAGCTCGTCGAAGAGCTACGCCCACGCGTTGATCGGGGCCACACGCTGACCATCCAGGCGCCCGGATCGCTCGAGGTGACTACCGACCGCGCCAGGCTTGCACAGGCGCTCGGCAACCTGCTCGACAACGCGGCGAAGTTCTCGCCTCCCGGGACGGCCATCGATGTGTTTCTCCAGCCGGCGGAAGGTGGGCTACGGATCGGCGTACGCGATCACGGCCCGGGGATTTCGCCGGAGCACTGGCAGCGAGTGTTCGAACGCTTCTACAAGGTGGACCCGGCGCGTCCCCGGGAAGCCGGCGGATTTGGCCTCGGGCTGGCGATCACCAAGCACCTGGTGCAGGCGCTGGGCGGAAGGGTGTGGACTGAGGCGGCTGACGATGGCGGCCAGGTGTTCTTGATCGAGCTGCCGGCGGCACCTTAACCGGCGCATAAGCCGCCCTTAACCTGGCACCCCTAGGGTCGGAAGGGGTGTCTGATCTGTCCGCGTTCCGCCAGCCGGTGGTGCAGGCGGCCCGGCCGGAGCTGCGCGCGGTGGCGGGAATCTCACAAAACAAGCTCCGGATAAAAGAGCTCTCCTTCTATTACGACCGGACACGAGCGTTGAAGGATCTGACGTTCGACATTCCCGAGCGCCGGATCACGGCGATCATCGGCCCGTCGGGCTGCGGCAAGAGCACCCTGCTGAGGGTTTTCAACCGCATGTACGACCTGGTGCCCCGAGCTCGCGCCCAGGGGAGCGTGCTCTTCGAAGGCGAGGACATCGTCACGACCAGACGCCTGCTCGAGCTTCGGCAGCGAATCGGCATGGTCTTCCAGCGCCCGAGCCCCTTCCCGATGTCGATCCGAGACAACGTCGCCTTCGCGCCACGCCTTCTCGGCTGGGGCTCGGCGCGTGTGAAGGAGGCGGTGGCCCGCAGCCTGCAGGCAGCGGCGCTGTGGGACGAGGTCAAAGACCGACTCGGCGACTCCGCGACGTCCCTTTCCGGCGGCCAGCTGCAGCGCCTGTCGATAGCCCGGTGCCTGGCGGTGAACCCCGAGGTCATCCTGATGGACGAGCCATGCTCGGCGCTCGACCCGATCGCGACCCTCAAGATCGAAGACCTGATGGTCGAGCTCGCCCGCGACTACACCATAGTCATCGTCACCCACAACATGCAGCAGGCCGCCCGCGTGTCGGACAACACCGCCTTCATGCTGATGAACCAGGCGGAACGCTGTGGCGAACTCATCGAGTTCGCGCCCACGCACGAGCTCTTCAACCAGCCGCGGGACCGCCGCACGGAGGACTACATCACGGGGCGGTTCGGCTGACGCATGCCGCGGCTGACGCTGGAGAAGGAGTTGGCCGCCCTCCGAGAGTCGGTCGTGCGCATGGGTACGCTGGTTGAATCGCAGATCGAGGCCGCCCTGGACGCGCTTCGCCGGAGGGATCCCGAGGCGGCAGAGAAGGTGCGCCGCGACGACCAGCACCTGAACGAGCTGTTCCGCGAGGTGCGCGAGCAGGTCTTCATGGTGATCTCGACCCAGCAGCCTGTGGCGCGCGACCTCCGCGACCTTATGGGCGTCCAGTACATCGCCAGCGAGCTGGAGCGGATTGGCGACTACGCGGTTCGCATCGCCCGCATGACCGGCACGCTCTGCGGTCTTCCCGAACGCCCTCTCCGGGCCGAGTTCGGGCTAATGGGCGAGCTCGCGATCAAGCAGGTTCACGACATCCTCGAGGCGTTGATCCACCGCAGCGAGCACCACGCCCGCGACATCGCGGCTCACGACAACGAGATGGATCGCCTTTACCACCGCGCTTTTGAAGACCTCGTCGCAGAGATCGGAAACGGCACTGACACGGAGGGGGCCCTGCGGGCGATCACGCTGCTTCTCGTCGCCCACAACCTCGAACGAATCGCTGACAGGGTGACGAACGTGGCCGAGGACATCGTGTTTCTCGAGACGGGTCAGGTCGTGGAGCTGGGGTGAGCCGAGATCGCTCGGGACCTGCGCAGGTCCTGGTCGTCGAGGACGACGAGGGGATTCGCGACATGCTGAAGTACAACCTCGTCGCCGCCGGATTCTCGGTGCGAGAGGCCGGCGACGGGGCTTCGGGCCTGCGCACCGCGCTTACCTCCAGCCCGGACCTGATCCTGCTCGACTTGATGCTGCCTGGGATGAGCGGGCTCGACTTCTGCCGGGCGGTGCGCAAGTCAAGCCGCGTCCCGATCATCATGCTCACGGCCAAGGACACGGAGGTAGACAAGATCGTCGGCCTCGAGCTTGGCGCCGACGACTACATCACCAAGCCTTTCTCGGTGCGTGAGGTCGTCGCACGCGTCAATTCGGTCCTGCGGCGAACGGAGCCCGAGTCCGAGCGCACACGGGCCATGCCGGAGCGCGACACCATCGGCCCGTTCGTCATCGACAGGGCCGCTCACAGAGTCTCGCTCGATGGGGTGGACGTCAGGCTGACGGCGCGCGAGTTCAGCCTCATCTCGCACCTGGTCGCCAACTCGGGGCGCGTCCAGTCGCGGGACGCGCTTCTGGAAAACGTGTGGGGCCCCGATTTCGGGGGCGACCGCAAGACCGTCGACGTACACGTTCGCTGGCTGCGTGAGAAGTTTGCGGGCAAGGCGCCCTTCGCCATCGTCACCGTGCGCGGGGTCGGCTACCGGCTCGACCGCCACGAGTAGGCATTGCTAGAAGCCCTACCTTTGGCGGCTGCGAGGCGCGCGAAGCCCGAGGGCTTCCGGATGCTGACGACCGCAGCCGCGCTGGTCGCGCCGCTGCTTGTGCTCGCGATCGTTCTCGTCCTGGCCGTCCAGTCCGCGCCGGCCGTAACCAGGTTTGGCCCAGGCTTTCTTTTCGGCACGAGCTGGAACCCGGTGACGCTCGAGTTCGGCGCCCTGCCCTTCATCGTCGGCACACTAGCCTCGAGCGCCATCGCTCTCGCCCTTGCTGTGCCCGTCGGCGTTGCCGTCGCCCTGGTGCTGGCCGAACCGGGAGCCCGCGGGCTGCGTGGCGCCGTGGGCACCGGCGTGGAGCTCCTCGCCGCGATCCCGAGCGTCGTCTACGGCGTCTGGGCGCTGTACGTCATGGCGCCATTCGTCTACCTGCATGTCGAGGTTCCAGTCGTGCAGCGCCTGGGTTGGATCGGGGCGTTGTCGGGCCCGCCGCGTCAGACGAGCCTGTTCACGGCCTCTCTCGTCCTCGCGATCATGGTCCTGCCGACGCTCGGCGCGATCTCGCGCGATGTGGTGCGGGCCGTCCCCAAGGGGTTGCGCGAGTCGGCGGTGGCTCTCGGCGCCACCTGGTGGGAAACCAACTGGAAGGTGATCCTTCCGGCCGCGCGCGGTGGGATCTTCGGCGCCGGCGTACTGGCGCTGGGTCGCGCGCTCGGAGAGACGATCGCGGTCACGATGGTCATCGGCAACCGTCCGGACGTCCCAGCATCCATCTTCGCGCCCGCCTACACGCTTGCGAGCGTCATCGCCAACGAGTTCACGGAGGCGACCGGCCCGGTGTATCCTGCCGCGCTGCTCGAGCTCGGCCTGGTCTTGATCCTGGTGACCTTCGCGATCAACCTCCTCGCCCTTCTGCTGGTGCGCCGCAGCGTGGAGCCGGCGCGCTGATGCCGGCACGGAACGTGTGGAGGCGGGCGACGAGCTCGCTCGCGCGCGGCGCCGTCTACGGCCTCACCGCGGTCGCTCTCATCCCTCTCGGCCTGGTCCTCTGGCACACGGTCGTGAATGGGCTGCCCGCCGCAACGCATGTCGACTTCTTCGTCAACGTCGAGCGGCCCGTCGGCATCCCGGGGGCCGGCGTCGCGCACGCCATCGTGGGCAGCGCCATCATGGTCGGCATCGCGTCCGCGGTAGCCGTTCCGTTGGGTGTCGTCAGCGGCGTCAACCTCGTGGAATTCGGCGGCGGTTTGGCGCGCGCGGTGCGGCTGGCGGCTGACGTTCTCGTGGGTGCGCCGTCGATCGCGATCGGGCTGTTCGCATACGTCCTGTTCGTGGCGCCGTTCCACCACTTCTCCGGTATGGCGGGCGCGCTCGCACTTGCCATCCTGATGCTTCCCGTGGTGATACGCACGACGGAGGGAGCGGTCGCGCTCATTCCCGCGGGCCTGCGTGAATCGGGGTTGGCACTCGGCCTTCCGCGCTGGCGAGTTGCCCTACAGCTCGTGCTGCCGGCCGCGGCCCCGGGCGTGATCACGGGCGCGCTGCTTGCGATGGCGCGCGCGGCCGGGGAGACTGCGCCGCTGCTTTTCACCGGCTTCGGCAACCGCTTCTGGACCGTGGACCCCACGCAGCCCATGTCGGCGCTGCCGCTGATCGTCTTTCACGACGCCCTGACGCCCTACCCATCGCTGCAGCAACAGGCGTGGGGGGCGGCGTTGGTGCTGGTGGCGGCGATGCTGGTGATCAACCTGGCCAGCCGCTGGGTCGTGCGAGGGCAGGAGCGCTTCGCCGGCCAGTTGTAGCCCTAGAGCGGCTTCCGAGCCGGCATCCCCGGCCGGCGCGGATACGACCGTGGCGTGGGTCCGACCTTGTCCACCACGACGATGACGCCGGATGCCCGTGCTCTCGAAGCCGCGCCGATCGCTGCCCCGAGCCTGCCGCCGAGGAGCTCGACCGCGCGCGCGGCCCGCGCGACGTCTTCCTTTTCGGTCTTCTGCGCGAGCAGCCGGCCGCCCACACGGACAAGCGGCAGGCACAGCTCGACGAGGGTGGGCAG
>Ga0209376_1005027_pt1 | contig 11212 bp, 10 predicted proteins | sample GraSoiAngelo_134_FD_185891 | JGI IMG/M metagenome (GOLD analysis project Ga0209376, IMG submission 185891) | Grasslands soil microbial communities from the Angelo Coastal Reserve, California, USA - 14_0929_05_30cm (SPAdes) (version 2) | ecosystem: Environmental > Terrestrial > Soil > Grasslands ... | reverse complement strand
TCATGGCTGATCACGCTGCCTTGCGCCGCGATCTCGGCTGGCGCTATCTACTGGATCGCAAATTCCCCTCACTCATGAATCGATTTGCAGAACGCCTCGCTCAAGACAACATCGTGCTTCGCCGCGCGCGCCCTGAAATTCTTCAGGTCAACGTGGGCAAGCTTTGCAATCTCACTTGCATACATTGCCATGTGAACGCCGGGCCGAAACGGAAGGAAATCATGACGCGCGAGACGGTTGATCGCATCATCGATTGGCTGGTCAGGACCGAAATTCCGACTGTCGATCTTACCGGTGGCGCGCCGGAAATGATTCCCGATTTTCGCTATTTCGTCGAACAGGTGAAGGCGTTGCAGCCCTCACGACACATGATTGATCGCTGCAATCTCACCATCCTGCTCGAGTCTGGGTACGAAGATCTCGGTGAGTTTCTCGCGACGAACAAGGTCGAGATTATTGCATCGATGCCGTGTTATTCGGCGGAAAATGTGAACGCGCAACGGGGCGAAGGCGTTTTTGAAGGCAGCATCGCAGCTCTGCAACTACTTAACTTGGTCGGGTACGGTACCGATCCGGACCTGCTCCTACATCTCATTTATAATCCGGTAGGCGCATTTTTACCGCCGTCGCAAGCTGAGCTTGAGGCTGATTACAAGAGAGAGCTCAAGAAACATTTCGGAATCGTCTTCAACAAACTCTACACGCTGACGAACCTTCCGATTGGGCGCTTCGCGAGTTATTTGCGGCATAACAATAAACTCGACGAATACATGGAGCTGCTAATTCAGGCGTTTAACCCGGCAACGGTCGATGGCCTGATGTGCCGCAACACCATCAGCGTGGGCTGGCGTGGAGAAGTTTACGATTGTGATTTCAATCAACAGCTCGGGATGCAGTGGAAAAATGGTGCGCCGATCTTCCTGTGGGATGTGGATCCAAATGAAATCGACAACAGGGAGATCATGACGGGCGAACATTGTTTCGGTTGCACCGCCGGCGCCGGCTCAAGCTGCGGCGGCGCGATTGTATAGGTGGATCGGCTTCTCCGAAGGCGATAGGTGGTTCCACTTAACTTTTCGACACAACCACGACGTGTGCCGCCATCGGTATGACGAATTCATTTCCTTTCGCGTATTGCTCGATTCCTTTTTCGATCGCCGTGCGGATCGCCTCCAACCTTTCTGGCGATTGCCGTGCCAGAAGCCCGGCAGTACGGACAGCCGCGTCGCGCTCTGCTTCGAAAAAATAGCTCGCGGTTGGGAGACGCCATTCGACCGTATGCGTCTCATAACTCATCGAACTGCCGTCGAATCCAGTTTGTTCCAATACCGTTCGGCACTCTTGTCTTTCCCCGTACAAATAATGCGGCGGCCCTTCGGGCAATCCGACATTGAGGTCCGCGTGCGCCTCGATTGCATCGTTTACGATTTTCGCGCCAGGATTCTCCTCTGGTCCGGCCCAAACGGTGAAACCAAATCTTCCGCTCGATTTCAAAACGCGAGATGCTTCGGCACACGCCTTTTCGGGATCCGAGACATGGAGTAAGCCGAAGTTCACCAGCACCCGATCAAAACTGGCGTCTTCAAATGGCAGGTGCTGAGCGTCGCCCTGGACGAACGAGATATCGGGAAGCATCGCTCTTGCGACGGCAATCATATTCCCCGAGAAATCGACTCCTTTTGGAACAGCGCCCAACTTTTTTACCGCGGCAGACACGTAACCAGGACCGCACGCCACATCCAACACAGACATGCCTGCTGAGACCTTCGCATCATTGATCAGGCAGGGAATAAATTGGCGCGTCAGCGACGACCATACAGAATCGTATTTGTCGGCCACGCGTTCCCAGCCTTCATGCTCGAATCTGCTAAAAGCGCCCTCCATCATCATGTGAAGATTACCCGGAAATCTTTGACAGGGCCAAGAGGATCAACTGAATTCTTGGAAAAGTGGGATGACAGCAGAAGAGCGATCATTGTTGCAAAAACTGGATAGGATTTTGCAATTCGAAGACGTCCACGCTCAGATTCGGCCGATCGTGGAACGTGTCCGCGCAGAGCTCGCTCGAAAACAGGACGCATTGATGGCATGGGAGCCGATTACGCTGACACTGTTTAAGGGTGCTTTGCCGGCTGTGATCCGCTCCAGTTGGGTGTTTATTTTGCGCGCCGGCGCGAACACTGGAGCAGAGCGACATTCCAACAGTCATCAACGTATGATGTCGTTTGAAGGAACAGGAGATATGCAAACCGAAGCGGAACCGACGGGCAGAAGCGCGCAAGGGTCCTCTGCTATCGTATGGCAGTCGCATATTTTGGTGAGCGATCCAGCGGCCGCGCTGGAGCGGCGTTGGATCTCAATTCCGCAAAATGTCTGGCACCGCCCGGTGATACCGAAGGGTGCCGACTGGGTCGTCGTTTCCTTTCACACTGTGCCGGCTGAAGAACTGATTGAGGAGCGACCGTCTAACAGCGACGCGGGGACGATGAAACGGATGCTGTATTTGGCGTCCAATCCAAAAAGCTGACGCGCTTTGAGTCGTGACCGCTGTTCCCACTCGTTGGCGGCGCAGCCAAGCGGCTACAGCTACTCCAGCGGAAATTCGATTGGCTCTTCTTCCTCGCGAGGAACGAGCTTGTTTCGCTCGATGATTCGGGCACAAGTATTCCAACGCAGGATCGCGTCGTCGTGACCCGGTGGGCGAAGCGGTTCGGCTTTTTCGAACCAGTGCATCGCTTCCCGCAAAAGATCATGCGCTTGGAACCGGCAATCCGGTGTGTTCTGCCGCAGTTTCATTTTCGCGCGGCGCTCCGCCACGATTCCGGAATAATATGCGCGGTCGTATTCCGATTTGAGCCGAGTTAGTAACTCTTTGGTCTGCGTATCGCTAATGCCGTAGCCTTTCTCGAAACGATCGGTCAACGCGAGTAACAGCATGATGATGGCGTGCTGATTTTCCGGATCGACAACCAGGATGTCCAGGCAAATGCTCTCGGCTTCCCCCGGTTCGTTGAGCAGCCGGTAACGCTCCGCTTTTTCCAAAGCGGCGGGGATTGCGTCTTTGTGGAGAGACTTTAATTCGGCCATGATTTTCCAGCTCTGTAACTTTGTAACCGCTTCAACCGTTTAACAATCTCTTGAGCCCTTTCCAGATCCAACCAAACGGATCGTAAAAGTCGTCCACTACGCGCTCCTTCAGCGGAATAATTCCGTTATCCGTGATTTGAATGCTTTCCGGACAAACCTTTGTGCAACATTTGGTGATATTGCAGTAGCCAATCCCCTGCGTGTTTCGTAATTCTTCAATGCGATCCTCCGTATCGAGCGGATGCATCTCCAATGCGGCGACGTGAATCAGAAAACGCGGCCCGATGAATTTGTCATACATCTGGTGATCGCGCAGCACGTGGCAAACGTCCTGACAAAGAAAACATTCGATGCATTTCCGAAATTCCTGGACACGATCAATATCCTCCTGCTGCATTCGCCAGGTTCCATCCGGCGAGTCGGGGGGTCGCGGCTTGAACGGTTTGATCTTTTTCTTCACCCGAAAATTCCACGAGACGTCTGTGACCAAGTCCTTGATCACTGGAAAGGCCTTCATTGGCTCAACGGTCACCGGTTTTTCCAACGGCAACTCGCTCAGGCGCGTCATGCACATGAGCTTCGGCATACCGTTGACTTCCGCCGAGCACGAACCGCACTTTCCTGCCTTGCAATTCCATCGACAGGCAAGGTCGCGCGCTTGCGTCGCTTGAATCTGATTGACTGCATCCAGCACAACCATGCCTTCGGATACTTCGGTCGTGTAATTACAGAGTTCGCCGCCTCTCGCATCTCCACGCCAAATTTTGAACGTTGCCTTCGGCATGTTGGATTTCCTATTTCAGTTTCTTTTGTTGCCAGAGTCCCTTCGCTTTTAACTCATCGGTCGTACCGCCAAAATAACTGCTGTTCCAATAAGCCTTCTTCGCAATTTCCTCGGCCACTTTACGCGCGTCTTTTGGGTCCGCGGCAAACACAATGACCCGTGTACCCTTGTCTTTATGGGGAAGTCGGCCATCGGCCGGTTCATTGGCCTGTTCGGCCTCACCAACTAAGATGTTCACAGCGCCGGGCACGCTTCCTTGTTCGAACTCGCCACGGCTTCGAGCATCAACAACTACTGCTGTTTTGTCCGCTCGGAACACGTACTGAAACCCTGCGAGGTCTGTTTGCACCGTGTGTCCGAGCGCACGCCAAATCGGGACGCCGAGTTGATACCGCTTCACGTTCGTGTAGCCCAGTTTCACTAGCTCGGCGGAGACGCGTTTGCTCTTTCCACAAAATGGCCCGTTGCAGTACAGCACGATCAGTGTCGCCTTGTCAGAAAAGCGCTGCACAATAGTTTCGACCTCCTTCTCGGGAATGTTGATGCTGCCGAGTATGTGCGCGATCGCATATTCCTGGGCAAAGCGAACGTCAAGGACGGGGGCGCTGCTATCGGCAATAATCTTCTCGAGTTGCTCCGTTGTGATTTCCGGCGTGATAACGTTCGCTTCACCAAGCGTCGTATTGTAAACCGTGCTTTGCGAATAAACGCTTGGTAGCTCGGCCAGCTGACAGATTCCGGCCAGCATCATCAGATTTAACAAACTGTGGGTGCCTGGTAAGATTGATTTGGTTTTCATTTCATTTCCTCGATGATTTGTTTCAAATATTCCGGCATTTCCGGCAAGGGCTCCAGGCGCACTTGCATCGAGCCGTCCGCGGCTTTCGACGCGATCGTGTTCACTTTGCCAAAGGCGTCGTCTTTATCGGGATAATCTTCGCGGAATTGCGCGCCGCGACTTTCTTTTCTCTCCAGCGCAGTGCGAGTGATCGCCTCCGAAACCGTAAGCAGATTTTTTAAGTCGAGTGCGGTGTGCCAACCAGGATTGTATTCGCGATTACCCATGACCGCGGTTTTTTCAGCACGCGTTTTGAAATTGCCGATCTTCTTCAACGCCTCACGCATTTCGCCTTCGTTCCGAACAATTCCCACCAAATCCTGCATCGCTTCCTGTAGATCTTTCTGGATCGCATACGGGTTTTCACCATTATGCCGTTCGAATGGAGCGAGCGTTGCGCGCGCGACGACGTCAATGCTTTCGTTATCGACATTGCCTAGCGAATTCTTCTTCGCGAATTTTGCTGCGAATTCGCCAGCGCGTTTTCCAAACACCAAAAGATCGGACAGCGAATTGCCGCCCAGACGATTCGCGCCGTTGATCCCTGCTGCGCATTCCCCAGCAGCAAACAGCCCCGGCAGCCGCGTCATTTGTGTATCGGGATCAACACGCACGCCGCCCATGATGTAATGGGTCGTTGGCCCGACTTCCATTGGCTGCTCGGTAATATCGATGTCGGCCAACTGCTTAAACTGATGATACATGCTGGGCAGCTTTCGCTTAATGTATTCGGCGGCATTCGGCATCTTTTGCTTGATCCACGAAATATCGAGAAACACGCCGCCGTGCGAACTACCTCGTCCTTCCTTGACCTCGCGCACGATACAACGCGATACGTGGTCACGCGTTAGCAGCTCCGGTGGGCGCCGCGCGTTTTTGTCGCCCTGGCAATATCGCCATCCCTCTTCCGCGCTTTCTGCTGTCTGCGCCCTATAGTTTTCCGGGATGTCATCGAACATAAAGCGGCGACCATCTTTATTCGTCAGAATGCCACCATCTCCACGCACGCCCTCGGTCACCAAAATTCCCATCACACTCGGCGGCCAGACCATCCCAGTTGGATGAAACTGCACGAATTCCATATCGATCAATTCCGCGCCTGCCTCATAGGCGAGCGCATGTCCATCTCCGGTATATTCCCAGCTGTTGCTGGTGATTTTGTAAGCGCGCCCGATCCCGCCCGTCGCCAGCACGACTGCTTTGGCGCGAAAAATTTTAAAGCGACCGCGCTCGCGCTCGTATCCAAACGCGCCTACCACGCGATCGCCTTCCTTTAGCAGCGAAAGAATCGTGTGCTCCATGTGCACATCGATTCCCTGGTGAACGCCGTGATCCTGCAACGTACGGATCATCTCCAAACCCGTTCGATCGCCGACATGAGCGAGCCGCGGATATCTGTGGCCGCCGAAATTTCTCTGCAAAATCCGGCCATCCTTTGTGCGGTCGAACAGCGCACCCCAGGCTTCCAGCTCGCGCACGCGGTCTGGCGCTTCCTTCGCGTGCAGCTCGGCCATGCGCGATTGGTTGACGTATTGGCCGCCGCGCATCGTATCGGCGAAGTGCACTTTCCAATTGTCGCGCTCATCGACATTCGCCAGCGCTGCGGCAATCCCGCCCTCAGCCATCACCGTGTGCGCCTTGCCAAGCAGCGATTTGCAAACGAGTCCGACCCGAACATCCGCAGCCGAAGCTTCAATCGCAGCACGCAGGCCCGCGCCGCCCGCGCCAATGACTAAAACATCGTGCTCGAAAGTTTCGTAATCGGGCATGGTAGCAGAGTTAAAAAGTTAAAAGAGTTACAAGGTTACAAAGGCCAGATGTTTTAACTTTGTAACATTTTTAACCAATCAACTGCGGCTACAAAAGCCGCACATCGTGCCAGACACCCGTGGCACACAACCGCACGTAAAGATCGGCAAAACCGACCCAGAACAAACTCAGCCACGCCCAGAGCATGTGGCGGCGATTGAAACAGGTCACGCAAGCGTACGCTCGATAGCAGGATCTCGATTTTGAAAATTGATCGAGAAATCCGCCAGCCAAGTGCCGGAGCGAATGACAGCCAAATGTGTAACCAGCCAGCAAAACAACATTGATCGCCAGAACAATCGCGCCAACTCCGATTCCGAAGCCATCGGGAAACCAAAGCGCGTTCCAAACGTCATGGGCAAGGACCACGAGAAAGAAGAGCGCAAGATAGAGAAAGTAACGATGCACATTTTGCATGATGAGCGGGAACGACCGCTCGCCCCAGTAGCTGTTGCGCGGCTCGCCTACTGTGCATGCGGGCGGATCAGCCCAGAAGGCTTTGTAGTACGCGCCGCGGTAGTAGTAGCAGGTCAGGCGAAATCCGGCAGGCGCCCAAAGAACAACCAGTGCGGGAGAAAAGATGAGCCAATGCGGCCACCAGTTCGGTTTCGGCCCCAACCAACTGTGTGGCGAATCTCCGAAAATTTCCGGGGAATAAAACGGCGAGATGTAGTTGCCAAAAAAATAATTTTTTCCCTGAAAGGCGGCCCATGTGGAATAGACGATAAAGATCGATAACCCGACAAAGACCAGCAGCGGCTGCACCCACCAAACATCGGCGCGCATTGTTTCGCCAAACGAACGACGCGGCAGCGCTGTCGCCCCATTCATTGACCATCAGCTCCCTCTATAGGCAGTTTCGCCTTTTTCCACGCTTCCCAACTGCCGGGCACATTCCAAAGCTCTTTAAATCCTTGCGGTTTCAAAATACTCGTCGCGATGCTTGCACGATAACCGCTGCCGCAGTATACCGCCGTGGGTTTACTGCGATCGAGTTCATCTAGTCGTTTGCGCAATTCCGGAACGAAGATATGCCGCGCCCCGGGAACGTGCCCTCGTTTCCACTCGCCCGGCGACCGAACATCGACAACTTGCAACGAAGACTTTCGTTCATTCAACTCGTGCACATTCATTTGCCCGATTCTCTCGAGCGGAAATCCCGCCGCGTCCCACGCCTTCATGCCGCCGGTTAAACAGCCGGCGAACTTTGTGTAACCGGTGCGGACAAACAGGCGCGCGATTCTCTCGAGATCATCATCGCTTTCGAGCACGAGAAGAATCGGCTCTTCGGGATCGAGCAGCCAGCCCGCCCAGATAGAGAGAATCGGTGAGCCGCCAATGTTGAGCGCGCCGGGAATATGTCCGCCGCCAAATGCAAGCATTGTCCGTGTGTCAACCAGCACGCCGGCTTTGTTTTCGATCGCTTCCTTGAACGTTTTTGCCGGAAGGGCAGGCACGCGCGGGAGATTTCCAATCACTTCTGGCCCCTTCGCGTTAATTTTTTTCATCAATGGATAGTACTTGGGCACTGGCGGGATCGTGCCCAGCGCAAATTCCGTGAACTTGGCGGCGTCGTCGAACTGGAGAAATTTGTTCAACTTCCGCTCGTATCCGATTGTGCTGCTCACTCGCGCGCCGATATCTGCGCCGCACGGCGAGCCTGCGCCATGATTAGGATAGATCATCACGTGATCGGGCAGCTTCAGATAAAAATCGCGCAGCGTGTGAAATTGTTTTTCGGAGAGTTCTTTCGAGCGCCCTTCGCCCAGCAGATCGGGCCGGCCCGCGGACGCGACAAAGAGCGAATCGCCTGTAATCACACCCCACGGCGTATCGGGATGGTCGGCTTCGGCGAGTATATACGACATATGCTCCGGCGTATGACCGGGAGTATGTCGCGCGGTCACTACTACTTCGCCGAATGTGAACCGATCGCCGTCCTTCACCGCTTTGTGTTCAAAGCCATATTCCGCGCCGCCCTCATGGCTCGCGTAGATTTTCGCAGATTCAACCCGGGCGCAAAGCTCGCGTGAGCCACTCACTAAGTCGGCGTGAATATGCGTCTCAAAAATGTGCGTGATGGCGACACTCGTTTCGCGCGCCATGTCCACATAGACATCTACATCGGCTCTCGGATCGAAGACAGCTCCAATGCCTTCGTCGTCATCTCCCACCAAGTATGAAAGTTCAGCGATGCCTTCGGTCTGAATGGTTTTAAAAACGAGTGACACTACCGGAGTTTACACCAAAGCGGCAGCGCAGTTCAACAACATCGGCGTTCCGATGATGTAGCCGCCTCGCTGAGTCGAGGCGCCATCGACGTGTTTTCTTCCAGGAGCACGGCGACACAGCGCCGTGGCTACAACTGCACCTCGACCTCGATCGGCAAAAGGTGGTTGATCATGTAAGTGCCGCGATCGGGATCGCGCTCGACTGGCTGGGTGCGACCCTGTGAATCGGTTGCGCGCGCGATGAGAATTTGTTTTCCAGGTTGCGACGGCGTCTGCCATTGATACTCCCAGCGACACGATGCGTTTGGAATCGGTTTGTCGATGAGTTTCGTCTCCTTCCAACTGGCGCCGCCATCGGTGCTGAGTTCCACTTTTGTGATTTCGCCATCGCACGTCCACGCGGCGCCGTGAACGCGTATCGTAGCATTGGCTGGAACGGTCTCGCCCTCGGCCGGCTTCGCGATTTGCGCCTTGACTTGCAGTTCGGTCAGCGGCGTGCGCTCGGCAATATCGCCTCGCCTCTTCCAGTAGGCGTAATCGATCGTTTGAAAATAACCGAAGAATGTCCTGTCGGTAACGATGATGCGCTGGAGCCATTTGATGGAAGCCATGGCGTACCAGCCGGGCACAATCGCGCGCACCGGAAAGCCGTGCTCTGCCGGAAGCTCGCTGTCGTTCATTTTGTACGCGAGCAAGACGTCACGACGCGCCTTGTCCAATGGAATGCTGCGCACAAATCTTAATTCGCCCGGGGGACTTTTCGGCTCGTCGAGCATGCCGCCATCCGCCCCTTCCAAAATCACTTCACATGCGTTTGCCTTCGCACAAGCTCGATCGAGCAGGGTCGATAATGGCACGCCGGTCCACTCGGCCGTGCCGACCGCACCGAGTTTCCATTGCACACCCTTAACTTTTGGCTCGAGGAAATTTCGATTGTTTCCCGCACATTCCAAAGTCGCCGGAATGGTCACGGATTCTAATTCGAGCAGCTCTTCGTAATTGATGGAGAATGGATTCTCCACTGCTCCCTCGACGCGCAGCCACCACGCACCTCTATCGATCGATGGAATCGGAAAGTGGGTGCGAACGTAAAATGATTCGGTGGGCGTGATAAAGCTGTCGAGAGTTTCAAACGGCATCTCCAGATTGAGCGGAGTTTCGCCGCGCACAATCCTGCCGTCGCGAAGTCGTTTTTCCTCCTGTTGCATCAGATTACGCCCGGAGTTTCACTTGAGTTAATAAAGTTGATCTACTTACCGGCTAGTGTACCGGCTCAAGGTATGGTGTGCCTGGATCACTCACATTAAAGAGCACCAGCCGCAGTGGCTCGGTGTTGCTCCGGTTATAACCCGTCATTTTCACGTGCGCCGGCATCGTTATCGCCTGACCAGCCTTCACCGTGACTGGCTCGCGTCCCTCCATTTCCAAAGTGAATGCGCCTTCCAATACATAGACAGTCACTGGGAAACGGTGTGTATGGAACAAAGTCTTATCGTGCGGCTGGAAATTCGCCGTCAGAACGCGCACTTCCTGCTTCTCGCCCTTGGGCATCCCTTGAACAATCTCGCTCAGGAGTAATTGCGGCTTTACGACACCCTGTTCCTGCGCCGTCACTAGCGAACCTTCGAGCAAAACTCCGAACGCGAGACAAAAGCTCCTCCACGTATTCATCTGCGTCTTCCTCCCTCACACGATAGCGTACGGTGAGTCTTTCAACCAACACGGATTAATTGAACAGTTCCGTGATTAAATGCCTGCAGGAAGCTGTTAATACAACCCCAACGACTCGATTGTAGGCTGATCGATTGCGCCGGTAATCGGCAAGCCGTAGTCGCGCTGGAAATTCGCAAGAGCCGCGCGGGTCTCAACATCCAGCGACCCGGTGACTGGACCAAAGTAGTAGCCGGCTTCCTGGAGCGCGGCCTGCACGTTAGTGATCACCTCGTCAGGCAATAGATTACCATAGGTAGAGATCGGCCCATCGTAATCGTAGTAGTTGTTGAGCGGATCGTATCCCCAGGCTGGGTACCAATAGCCTGCATCCCAAAAATAATATCCGCCGCCAACCAAAACGATCGTATTGAAATGCTGGCACCACCAATCCCGGTTGTGCCATTCGTGCCAATGACAACGGCGCGCATCAGAGAAGTTCAGCCGATTGTCTCTTCCTTTCCCATCGGGTGTTGCTGTGGCATGCAGCGTTTTGTGCGGTGCTAAATCACCGCTAGTCAGTTGCGGTGTCGTGGTCGGCCTATCAACCTCGAAATCCTTCGAGTTCGTTATCAGGCTGCCCCGTGGGACTTGCCGGCTCGCCAACGTAGCCGCCGTGGTTCGCCCGCTATAATCGGCGGCATCCTGACCGTTGCGCCTGTTTGCGAACGCCAGCCTGTTGCGTGCGAGTTCATTCCTCTCCATCAGATTGGCGGTCGATTGCACATGGTAAATTCGCGCAACACGCCGGGC
>Ga0209376_1005020_pt1 | contig 11227 bp, 10 predicted proteins | sample GraSoiAngelo_134_FD_185891 | JGI IMG/M metagenome (GOLD analysis project Ga0209376, IMG submission 185891) | Grasslands soil microbial communities from the Angelo Coastal Reserve, California, USA - 14_0929_05_30cm (SPAdes) (version 2) | ecosystem: Environmental > Terrestrial > Soil > Grasslands ... | reverse complement strand
CAACCGACCGTGAGATGGCGTACTTGAGTGATAGCGGAGGCCACGGCAATATCTGGATTCTGGATATGCAGACCGGCAAGAGCCGCCAGATCACCTTTGAGCAAGATCCTCGTCTCGCCCTCGGTGTCCCGGTGTGGTCACCAGATGGCTCTCACATCGCGTATGTCATTCGCAGTCGCACAGGATGGAACGTTGATCTCTGGATCGTGAATCCAGATGGGGCCAATGCGCACAGAGTCTCGGTCGGGGGCGGCTGGGCGGCGTGGTCTCCGGACAGCCGCTGGTTGTACCACGCACCCCCAAAGAACACAGAAGGTGGATTCGATATCAGAAAGGTATCCACGGATGGTGCGACGGCCGTCGAAGTACGAAAGGACTCACAGAGGCCCGCAGTCGCAGCCGACGGCACTTTTTACTACGCCGTCGAGCTCGCGAATGTGAACGGCACCGCTGACCTGGAGATTTTGAAGGCGCGTCCGGAGACTGGTCCATCGACGCCGTTGCTGCGCATCTCTAGTGCACGTCTTCCATCCTGGATCATGCCGCAGCCAGTGCTTTCGCCGGACGGGAACTGGTTGGCTATGCCACTGGGGGACGGACCCAGTTCCAATATTTGGATCCAACCCACGGCGGCCGGAGCGATGCGCCGAATCACCGATTTTGGCCGGCAGGCTACGTTCATCACGCGACGCGTTTCCTGGTCGCCGGATGGGAAGAGCATTTATGCTGCTGTGGGAAAGGGCGAGGCCGATATTGTGTTATTGAATAATCTTCTGCCGTAGACAGGCGAGAATGCTTCGATCCACGTTTGTCCCATCGTATGCTATTTTTCTGGGCTTGATTGCCCTCTCGGCCTTCTCTTCAGCGCAGCAATCAGGGGCGGTCGGGGAACCGCTGGAGATGACGACAGCCTCGCCTCCAAAGGGCTATCTGCACCAACCCTACGAGTTCCAGCTTGAGGCACGGGGCGGAATCTCGCCGTTGGAGTGGGAAATCACAGCGGGTGTGTTACCGCGAGGAATGAAATTGTCTCAGAATGGACACGTGACCGGTACTCCAAGCGAGACAGGCGACTTCAGAGTCCGTGTAACGGTCACTGACAGTGGAAAGCCACCACGTGAGGAAAGTCGGGAGCTCGTGTTGACGATTGTCGCCCCGCTTCTGCTGGAGTGGAGTCGGTACCCTCAGGTAGTCGGAAGACGAGTTGAGTGCGCAATCAGGCTGTCGAATGAAACAGGAGACAATTTTGATCTCACCGTTGTGGCGCTTGCAGTAAATGAAATCGGGCGCGCCACCGCCGTCGGGTACCAGCATTTTGTGCTGCAAAGGAACACCACGGATATGGAGCTCTCATTTGGAGAAAACTTGCCGCCGGGACTTTACGAGCTGAACCTGGATGCGGTCGCAGAGGTTCCCGAAGCCAACGTCATCCATCGTGCCCGCCTGGTTGCAGACAAGCTGCAAATACAGCAAGAACCATGATTGATGGGAATGGACCGAAGAAAACTGATCAGAAAAGCGTCATCCTTCCGGTGTGAGCGGTTCCTGGACTTTTAGGGGAGGGCAATAGGCAGAATCGCTCAGCGACGGTCGGGTGACGCACCCAACAATTAAGAGTCCCGAGGTGGTGTTAAACTCATTCGTCTCGGCCAGTAGCTTGCGTTAGACCCTTGCCAACCTGCATTCAAAGCTTCCCTTGCGGGTTGCTCTGCGCGATTGTTGCTCGGGCTCCGGGCTCACCGCCAACCGGATAAACCAGCTTAACGCCTCGGGACTCTATCCTGCCTTCGACATTTCTTCCTGTTCGCCTCGACCAGCACTTTGCTATAGACCCTTGCTAAACCCTCACTCCTTCACCTTGCGGTGCGAAGTGTGATTTCGCTCGAGCCCCGGACGCCGTACCAACCGGGAAAACTTCGGAAGTTGTCAAAGAACGATTATGTTTTTACTCCTTTCATTTTTATAGTCAATCAAAACCGCACTCATATATCATTCCTGTTTTCAATGACATGCACTTCATCCACAGCGATGTGACCGCTTTTTGTGCAATTAAACGGCGGCTCTCCACACAAAAATCGCGTTCAGCGTAGTCTTCACCATTTTCGGGGCAAATTGTCACACGCAAAGACTACAACCCTTCCTGTGAAAATCTCGCGAAATTCGCTATTGGCTGGCATTTTCTAGAATCGGAGGCGTTCAGGCGTATTTGCGTTGCTGGTAAAATCTGCTCCGAATTTGTCCTACGTCCGGCTGAGGATCCTTCGAGACGCGTTTCGCCACTCGCATGCCCGAACAATTCGATCAAGGCGAATCGGCTGCGCAGTTTCTTCTTGCCCACACACCGATGCGCCCGACGATTGCGCTCGTGCTTGGTTCGGGCCTGGGCTCGTTCGCTGACGAACTCACCGATGCCGTACGAATTCACTATTCACAAATCCCATTCTTCCCACGATCAACTGCTATCGGTCATCCCGGACAAATGGTCGTTGGCAAGTCGGGACAAATTCCCGTGATCGCAATGCAAGGCCGAGTGCATTTGTACGAAGGCTACTCGGTTAAGGAAGTCGCCTTTCCCATGCGCGTCTTCGGCAGGATGGGAATCCGTTCCGCAATCCTCACAAACGCTGCTGGCGGCATCAATCTGGAGTATCAGCAGGGCGCGTTAGTTGTAATTTCCGATCACATCAACCTCCAGGGCCACAATCCGTTGCTCGGCCCGAATGACGACCGCTTCGGCCCCCGCTTCCCTGACATGACGGAGGCGTATTGCAAGTCGTACAGGAAGATCGCTCAGACCGCGGCGAGCGCTCTTGGGAAAAAACTTTATGAAGGTGTTTACGCCGCTCTGATGGGCCCGAGTTACGAGACGCCAGCGGAAATTCGTTATCTGCGCGTCATCGGCGCCGATCTGGTAGGGATGTCCACGGTCCCTGAAGTTATTGCTGCGCGCCACATGGGCATCAAAGTCCTCGCCATCTCGTGCGTAACCAACATGGCCGCCGGCATTCTCGACCAGATCCTCAGCCACGAGGAAGTCCTTGCAACCACAGAGCGGGTTAAGGGCGACTTTATCGCGTTGCTGCGTGCAGTGTTGCCGGAGATTACTGCGTCCCAGGATCACTGATCAGTCTTGGGTCTAGGTATGGTGATAATCACCGGCGGGATAATGTGATGAGTCTCGGCGAAATTCCCCCTATTCATCGCCAAAGCTACGCGCCCTCGAGAATCGATGTAGAGCAATGGCTGATTCTTAGGAACGTCACTGAAGGTGCGCATGAAAGGCATCGATATCTTCTGGGCATTCAAGTGAACGGCTATTTGGTCTCCGTGCTCGTAACCAAGTTTCTGGAAATCCTCCGCTGCGATATCGGTTATTAGGTTTCCAAACGGGCCATCGATCCGAACAACGTTGTCCGTTTATGCCGTGCGGCCCAAATTTCGCGGAGGTAATCTCAACGCGTTGCAAATTTTGGCCAGGTACTTCTGGTCCAACTTGGACCCAATCTCCCCACCTGCCAGATGAGCCGCTACCGGCGAGAAGATATCCCGCCCGTGAAAGGTTGAGGATATGTTTCTCCCAAGCATCCAGGCGACGTTGGTGATCTCGCGCACGGCTTCGATTCCGTCGCGATCTGCAATCTGCGTGATTAGGCCGTTATCGCGTAGCACAAAATATTGCTCGCGTCGCGACCTCACCACGAGCGGCCGCTGAGGGCCGCCCACGCCGGGGTCGATTACTGCGAGGAACACCGTTTCGGCGGGGAAAAAGGGAGTAACTTCATGTAAGAAACCTGCTCCATTGCGGATGGAATAAGGTTCGACGTCGTGAGTCAGATCAACAATCCGCACATCGGGCGCGATCGAATACATCACTCCTTTGCAGATCGTAACCGAAGCGTCGACTGTGCCGTAATCAGTCATGAAGACGATCGTGGGACGAGCCTTGTCTCTGTTCTCCCGCGCAGCCACTGATGGCAGGCAGAGCAATGCCAGGATCAGCAGTATACGTATGAGGCAATGCAGACGTGTACTTGGGCGAAAAGTGAAAGTCATCATATTCCACTCAGTTTATGAAATGTTCGCGCGGTCAGGAGGATATGGAACAAAAATGGTCACAGGTCAACGGTTGATGTCTTTCTTTCAAATGCGTGCTTGCTCTCAAGCTCCGCCAGTGCAGCCCGCATATCAGCTTCAAACCTTTCGGCTTGCGCCATTAGAGCCGCATTTGCCGAAACCCACTCTCCCTCCAATGTAATCAGTTCCTGATCCGCAAGCTTTCGCGCAAGCTCGACCACATGCACAGGCGATGTTTCGACATACAGGGCCTCCGTGGGATCTCCAATCCAGACTGGTCCACCGTAGAGCCGAGTCTGCCAATACACCTTGCGTTCAATCATTAATATGATTTCTTCATCACTGGCCTTCCCGAACACCCATTTGTTGCGTTTGAAATCATAATGACGGCTGGAAAAATTTACCGGAACCAACTTGCCCGATTTCAGGAATTCTACCTGCCGTCGATCCACTTCCTTGCGCAATGTGTTGATGACCGGCGCCTCTGCGTCACACGCTTCCAATGAGGGCATTACCTCCCGCACTGTGGCAGACAAATTAACTGCAACCGGAGCATGCAGCCCGACAGAATTCTCCAGACGGATGTCCGCGTGCAGCACCCAGAAATCAGCGCCAGAGGTGGATTTGTGAAACGGCCAGCGGAGATCGAAAGACAGGGGCAATCCCGTGAGGGTCGCATATACCCGGTTGCCCGGTTGTGTGTGTCTATTCATGCAACACCGAAGGTGACTGAGATAGCGCCGATATTCTAACGCTGAGCTCCGGTCTCGTCTCCGCTCTTCTAGATCCGCTGCAACTTCCAACGGCCGCGGCGGAAGAGCAGAACGCCGGCCAGGGCAATGGCGGCTTCCGCAACCACGATAGAGAAGTAAACTCCATCCGAGTGCATTCGTCCCCAAATAGCTAGTCCGTAAGCGAGGGGGATCTCAAGGAACCAGAAGCCGAACAGGTTTACCAGCGTGGGCGTAACCGTATCGCCCGCGCCGTTGAAAGCCTGCAGCATCACCATGCCGTAGGCATATCCAATGTTCCCGTAGCTCAGAATGCGCAGGCACGAAGCTGCCAGCGGCACAACTACAGGATCGTGCGTAAAGAGACGCGCCATCGGCTCAGCAAAGAAGATGAAGAAGACTCCCACGCCGCCGAGAAACAGCATATTGTAAAAACCTGTGCGCCAGACCGAACTGGCGGCTCGCTCCGGCTGCCTTGCTCCCAGGTTTTGACCAACCAAAGTAGCGGCGGCGTTGCTCAGTCCCCAGGAGGGCAAGATCACAAAAATAATAATGCGAATGCCTATGGTGTAGCCGGCCAGTGCGGCTGCGCCGAAAGTGCTGACAATGCGCACTAGCGCGATCCAACTCGTATGTGCGATGGCGAACTGCATGATTCCGGTCAGCGAAATACGCATTAATCGCAGAAGTATGGCGAAGTTCAGCCGAATCTGGGATCGAAGGATGCGGATGCGCTCGGTCCCTTGCAACAGACGACAGATCTGGTAACCAACTCCGATGCTTCGCCCCGTCAATGTAGAGACCGCCGCGCCCGTGACACCGAGTTTCGGGAACGGGCCTAGTCCGAAAATCAGGCAGGGATCAAGAATCAGATTAATGATGTTCGATACCCACAGCAGTCGCATCGCTATGGCGGCGTCGCCCGCGCCACGAAAAATGGCATTGTTGAGAAAGAGTAGGAGTATCACCCCGCTGGTACCCAGCATCATGCGGGCATAGTTGCCGCCGACCGCTATGATCTGAGGCGATGCGCCCATGGCGCGCAGCAGGCGCGGTGCGAAGAACAAGCAAGGCACTCCCATCAACAACGAAATTACGATCCCCAGAGCCACCGCCTGTACGGCGGCAACTGCTGCTCCTTCCGAATCTTTTTCACCGATGCGGCGCGCGACCATCGCAGTGGTGGAAAGGCTCAATCCCATTGACACAGCGAACACCAGAGTTAGCAGAGATTCGGTAAGTCCCACGGTGGCGACGGCATCTGCTCCAAGACGTCCAACCCAGAACACGTCGACCACCGCAAATAGCGACTCCAGCACCATTTCCAGTACCATGGGAATTGCGAGCAGCAGAATGGCGCGGTTGAGATTGCCGGTGGTGAAGTCCTGGTGAGACCCCTGAATGGCTTCCCAAATGGAAGCCCAGAAGTTTTGCGGTGCTGTGGCCGTAGCTGACGTAGTCATAAGAAGACCGCCGTGTCGGATGCGATTCCGAAACGTAAACGCGTGCTGAATGTGAAGAGTGGTGAAACCGATTGGCTCAGCAATCGAAGGACAACGGACTAGCGGGGATTGTACATGTGCTTGTCCTTGAGTCAGCTTGCTGCTGGCTGGGACTGCTGAGCAGCGGCGGACAATTGAGGCGGAAAGAATGTAGCACGAGCAACCGATAATCGCCAACCAGATTTTTTTGTTCCGTACTTCAGACGCAAAAGGAAGGAACGTACAAAAAGCTTCGTGCTGAGCTTGACCGTTTTGGCCCGCAAGTCCATAATTCACCTCAATTCACCTCTATCGTCTCCGGACGCGCCATGGGGAAAATGGGTTCAAGGAGAAAAGCATGTTGTGGAAGAAGGAGGAGGACGTGGTAGGCAACCAGCCGACGCGAGCAACCATGGCCCGATACACCGAAGCAGTAGACGAGTTCACCAGGAACGCCTCGGCGTTTCTCGAGCACATTCCGCTCTTCAGCAAGGCCCGCGAAGCCTACGAAGAGGCAATCCGAGCCAGCGCTGAGCTGCGTAGAGTCCTAGACACTGGCGACGAGACCCTGCGAACGCTCATGAGCGAAATCGAGGAAACCGTCAATGTTCATGTGGTGAATCCCACCCCTGAGAAAAAGAGACCAGAGCCGGCGAGAGTCGAATCGATAAAGGCGGAAGAAAGAAGCTCTCAGGTCGTAAACGAACTTCCGTAGCGGGATCAGCCGCGAGGTAGTCCACCAGACAGACCAGACAATCGTCGTACGCCATGAAACCCGCCAGGCGATGTAATGCGGCATTCCCCTTTCTCTTCCGAAGGAAGATGGCGTCGGTATGCAGCACCTCACCAAGAACAGCAGCAGCCAGTGCCACACGCCGCCGTGGAAGCCGGAGTGCTCCATGAAAGCAAACCTGAATTGGAAACTGTTGGAACTCGAGGCTGAAACTGGGGGCCAAGGCAACCAGCGTCTCTCGGCGATTCTAAACGGCTTGGCTGAACAGGTCTGTTTGCTCATGAGAGCGGAGGGGGTCGCAATCGCGCTTTCAGATGCCGAAGGCGTGACCTGCCAGGCCAGCACAGGCCTGGCGCCGGCAATTGGCTCGCGATTGCCCGCCGACTCTGGACTCACCCGTGAATGCTATGAAACGGGTCAAGTTGTGCTGTGTGAGGATGCTGAGAACGACCCTCGAATACGCGCTTCCATAGCCAAGACTCTGCACTTGCGTTCTGCGATCGCTGTTCCGATCGTTAAGGAAGGCGTGGTGCTCGGCGCGGTGTTGGTGTTTTCCTCTCGCTCATTCGCCTTCGATGAGACCGACATCGCAGCCTTGCAGCGGATGGCGGAATCAGTGGCGGCGATCACGCATCCAGAGGCGGTGGAGGAGGAAGGCACGCCAGCCGACTCTTCTGTGGTCGCATTGGAAGAGCCTGCGCTGGTACAAGAACACACTGCTGGTTCAATATCGGCTGTAGTGGTTCCGTGGGGCGGTGCGACTGCTGCCGCCGCGCCTGCCGAAGCTGAAGCTAAAGATAGACCGGCGCCCATCGTAGCCACACCGGTTGAGAACCAAGCAAGGGCCGGCATTCGGATGTGGCTTGTAGCAGCAGCAGTCCTGCTCTGTGTGGCTCTTGTGTTGGTCTGGGTTGGGACCCGCGGCTCGAAATGGCCTTTCCGAAGAGCAGCGACGTCTGTGCAGAAGCAGATCCAATCCCAGAGTCCTGCAAATCGTCAGTCTTCCAGTACCCCGGCCCCTTCGGCAACGCCAGCTTCCAGGCAGCCGCAAGGCCTTGCCGTTTCTCAACCAGGACAACCAGGCAGCGCTGCGAGTTCAGGATTGCCAGATCAGATCAATGGTCAAGAGAGAAGGCTTGCCTTTAGCCTGACTCCCAAACCTGTTCCAAACCAGACGAATACTGCTCCGATGCCTGCGCTTGTTATTGAGCAAGCTCCGGCAGGAGCACAAGTCTTCATCGATGATCGCCTGGCGACGTCGACGAATTCGGCTGGTCAGGCAATTATTTCGAGTGCTGCTCCCGGTCAACATCGGGTACGAATAACCGTCGCGGGGTATCGGGACTATGAGCAAGGAGTAGATGTTGAAGTGGGACGAACGTCCGCCCTCATCGCAAAACTTGAGCCATTTCAAATGCCACTGCCTTCAGCATCCCTGGCTCCGAGTCTTGTTCTTACTCCGGCCCTGCCTCCGCCGGTCAAATTAGTTCAACCGGACTTCGAGTTGGACCGTACCGTCAAGGGTCACTCGAGTTGGGTGACGGGTGTCGGGTTCAGTCGTGACGGGCAACAGTTGGTGTCAGCAAGTTGGGACCAGACCGTCAAACGTTGGAACGCGGCGACTGGGGCGGAGTTGAGCACTATCGTAAGAGACGCAAAGGAAGTACAGGCAATCGCCTTCAGCCGCGACGGACACTGGCTGGCAACGGAGAATTCATCCAACACAGTGATCTTGTGGGATGACACGACTGGTCGCGCGGTCCGCAGGCTTGAAGGCAAGGCGCCGGGTATTTTGGGAAGCAGCTGGGTTTATTCGATCGCCTTCAGCCCTGATGGCCGCTGGCTGGCTTCCGGACTCGACGACAAGATCGTTCGCGTGTGGGACGTGCAGACCGGCGCAACAGTACGGGATTTCGTGGGCTCGCGCAGGCCCGTGATCTACACTGCCTTTAGTCCTGATGGACGTCGGATCGCCTCGGGACTTGATGAGAAGACAATCGCTATTTGGGACGTGACCACAGGCAGAGAAATCCAGCGGCTAAGCGGTCACAAGAAACAGATCTACGCAGTTGTTTTCAGCCCGGACGGCCGCTGGCTGGCTTCCGCTGGCGCAGATAAGACCGTAAGACTTTGGGACGTTTCTACAGGTCACGAGATTCGCATGTTGTCCGGGCACCGCAATATTGTGACCAGCCTTGCCTTCAGCGCTGACGGACGCTGGCTCGCATCTGGAAGTTGGGATAACACAGTCAAGATCTGGAATGCGGCGAACGGACAGGAGCTTCAGACCTTGTCTGCAAACAATCACCACGTTTATAGCATCGCATTTGATACCTCAGGAAAGCGCTTAGCGTCCGGCAGCGAGGATGGCACCATCAAGCTCTGGCGGTTGGGCGAATCGCTAGCCGAAAGCAAGAACCCGAGCACCGGCAAGAGCAGCTTTCGCTGATCTGCTTCAGGGCTGCCGGTTTGCTTCCGAAGGAAGAGCAATTCTTAAACCTAAGAGAGAGAACATATGCAATTTCAGGAAACTGGTTCAGTTGAAATTTTGCTTTTCACAAAGAATCGCCTAAGCGCAGCGTTGCTTTTAGTCGTGATCACGGTGATAGTGGGGAGTAGTATTGCTACTGCTCAGAGCCTGAATTGGGAAGGGCAGACTGGCGTTTTCATTACTCCACTGGCGTATTCGGCCCCTTCGAGTGACAGAGGTCTAGGCAGGCCGATCGTTGCTTATCATTACCTCAATGCAGGAGACGTTCTGGGAGGATTTCACCAGGCGTCGATCACCGTAGGCGCATTCAACCGAATCGAATTCGGTTTCACTCGCAACGTTCATCAGGATGGCAGTACCCCGGTTCTAAGTAGTCTGTGGGGAGACGGTTTCAACATATTTCATGGGAAGGTCAATCTGCTGCGGGAGAGAAGAGCGTGGGTTCCGGCCCTATCCGTCGGATTTGTGGCACGCACTCAGGTTCACAATGTCGGTGGAGTCCTTACCAACCAGGACACGAGCAATGCCGACTTTTACGCTGTCGCAACCAAAACGATTACCAACATTCGTCACCTTCCGCTCGTATTCAACCTCGGTTTCAAAGCGACTAACGCGTCCTTATTGGGACTGGTAGGAAACGCGCCAGCATATCAGGGACGTTTTTTCGGGGCGGCGGCATTCGCCCTCAAGGGACCTGCGAGAAGTACCATCTTGCTGGGATCAGAGTTCATGCAGCAGCCGCGAAGCGTCGAGAATCTACCGGGCCCAGTGGTTCCGACTACGATTACCTACGCCGTTCGCATCGTACCTGCCGGAGCGTTACCGCTTCACAACTGGAACGTGGAAACTCCGAAGCTCACCATTGATCTTGGCGTGGCGCAGGCTGCCGGAACTGTCTTTCCCGGGGTGAACCTGCAGGCCAGACATCAATTTGCGCTTGGCATTTCGTACGGGTTCTAGGCCTTGCTGTACAAGCCGTGCCAGAGAGTGCTGCCCCTCTAAGCTCGGGAGCAGTTGCGCAGTTCCGAGAGCACGTTTATAGTCTGCGTCTGCATTGCACAGACAGCATGAGACTGCTCTTGAACTGGGTTTTGAGTGCATTGGCGGTCTGGGTCGTAGCCAGATTGGTTACGGGATTTCATGTCCAAGGCCCCTTCGCCGCATTGATTGCCGCGCTGGTGATTGGCTTCGTGAATGCCACAATAGGGGCATTTCTCAAGATCGTCACCTTTCCCCTAACGCTGATAACTCTCGGAATTTTTTGGTTTGTCATCAATGCCGCCATGATCGAGTTGGCTTCTGCCATCGTGCCTGGTTTCCACGTCGATAGTTTCGGCGCGGCATTTTGGGGAGCCATTGTGTTGAGCTTAGTCAATATGTTTTTCCGCTGGTTGGTGGGAACGGCGCGGAAACACGATTGAGAGCGATCAAATATCGCAACGCCACACGAAACCCCATAATCCGCATACTGAAACTCGGAAGGAATGCTGGAGCCGCCTAACGTCCCACCAGAGCGCGCGGGACCAACTTGGGCAACGATTGCGGAAGTGTCACCCTATTGAAAGAGTTGGCCTTCAACTCTGGCACGCCTTTCCAGTTCCCGCTCAGCTTCAGTAGGTAAGCGATGCCTTCTTGCGATACAAATCTCGAGCCACTGCCAACCTGACTGTTGCCGTGCGGTTGACGTGCTTCCCCAGCTAAATAGAATGGATTTATG
>Ga0209376_1005014_pt1 | contig 11233 bp, 8 predicted proteins | sample GraSoiAngelo_134_FD_185891 | JGI IMG/M metagenome (GOLD analysis project Ga0209376, IMG submission 185891) | Grasslands soil microbial communities from the Angelo Coastal Reserve, California, USA - 14_0929_05_30cm (SPAdes) (version 2) | ecosystem: Environmental > Terrestrial > Soil > Grasslands ... | reverse complement strand
AGGGATACCACCTCAGCCGTCCACCTCGCCGAGGAACGCATCCTTCGCCGCCCGCAGGTGATGGATTCACCCAAGGATGCCCTTGCGCGAATCAAACGCGGCTTCGCGGGGCCCTTGATTGACCGCGATTCGCGTAGGAAAAGAGCGCCGTCATGCGGATTCGCGCTATACGAGGCAATTTTAGGCCAGTTCCGTCCTACGGATTCAAGGACGCGGGCATCGAAGGCGACTACAGGGTCCTTCGACGGACGCACGAGCAAATCTTGATGGACCGACTCGAAGCCCATGACTACAAGGAAGGGAGTGTCATCGAGATTTCTGCGAAGCGATTGCGCCATTCAATGCAGACGGCGGTGCGGCACTATGCAGACCTGCGGACCAATCGAGGCCAGAAGGCTGCCCAAGAGGCGTGGGAGACTCCGATTGTCAAGGTGAGGGATCGTGGCGCGTAGGTGTCCGCAAAACGTCCGACATCGCATGACCGAAAACCACGACCCCCTCCGACACGCCCTAAGGGAGAAGTAGCGGACCCGGAGGGATTCGAACCCTCGACAGCCGGATTAGAAATCCGGTGCCCTATCCGTGCTAGGCGACGGGTCCGGTTCGGGGACACAATGACATCCTAATAAACCATCGACCTCGAGCCTCGACGTCATCCCCGACAACCAGAATTTCCCATGAGAGCGCCGTCAGAGATCGGGAAATCCCGGCACGCCCCCGAGGCTCCCTGCGGCTCGTACGCCGTTAACGGCGGCGCGTGCCACTTCCCGCACCGCGGCGTCATGCAGGACGTCGAAAGCGCGGTGGTCGATGCGCGCGGCCTTCGGCGTTCTTGTCGTGAATCCAAGGATCGTGTCTCCGTCGGTCGACATGTGGGCCGGCCGCACCGCAAGGGCGATTCCGTCATGGGCGAGCTCGACGAGCCGCGCGAGCTGTTCGTGATCTAGCGGCGCGTCCGTTCCGAGGACGCCAATCGTCGTCCCAGATCTCGTCTTCGAACGCTTCAGGTATTCTTCGGCAACGTCGTCCATCTCTCGATATCCCGGTCCGTCCTTCCGCAGCGTGCCGCCGATCGTGCGGTTCTCGAACGGATCGTAGACGTTGCCGACGCAATTCGTCACGATGACCGCGCCGACGGTCCACGAGCCGACGCGGGCCGCGCTGCTCCCGATTCCTCCCTTCGTGCCGCCCGTCTTCCCGAAGAACGGTCCCACGGTGGCTCCGATCCCCACCCCGACGTTTCCTTGGGCGACCGGTCTTGTCGACGCATCGAGGCACGCCCCGTATCCGAAGTCCGTGTAATCGAGTCCGTCCGTGTCGGCGAACTCGAGGTCGTAGATGTTTGTCCCCATGATGGCCGGCATCGCGCCGCCGCCTTTCGGGGACGCGAGCTTGTGTTCCAGGAGGAAGCGGCGGATCCCTCGGACCGCGTCGAACCCGTAGACATCTCCGCCGGTGAGGAGGAGCGCGTGGCGTTCGATGAACGTCTTCCCGAGGTCCGACGCGGCCGTATCGTAGGTTCCCGGCCAGCCGCCCCGCGCGTCGGCAAAGGTTATTGCAGGAGGCTCGAGGAGGACGACCGTGGTCCCGGTCCGACGCCGGATGTCTTGCGCGTGGCCCACCCGCACGCCTCGGATCGCGGTGAGCGTCGAGTTCGCGGCGATGGCCTCCACCCGGAACTTCGAAGGGACCGCCACGGGCATATTTAACGGATGTGCGACGGCGTCGACCATCTCAGAGTGGGAGGTCCCCGACGGCGAAGGAAACCCCGCGCGCGGCGAGCTCCGGAACCACGAGATCCGTCGGAAGTTCTTCCGGGGCGAGGACGCCCGCGCGCGGAAGGCGTTTCGAGTGGATCATCATCACCGCGGCCGCAGACGCCGCCGCGGTCAAGAAGCGTTCCGCGGTTGTGCCGCGACGACGGTTCGCCTCCCGATGCTCCATCGTGAGTGTGGCCCGCACAGCGGACTTCGTTCCATCGGCTTTCGTGCCGTGTACCTCGACGACAATCCCGAGCGCCCCGGGAAGAGGCCCGATCAGGGTCGACGGCTCGGGCATCGCGGCCATGAACGCATCGCGGAACGGGATCTGCGTGACGCCGACCTTCACCTTGTGGTCCGGCCTCAGGAGGCCCAGGGCGTCGAACGCATGGATCGCCCGCTCGAGTTCGGGGTTGACGTCGTGCTTGTAATCCACCCAGCCCACTGGCTTCCCGAGGTGAGTGGGCAACGTGAGGACTTCCTCGTGCCAGAACCAGTGGACGCGCCGCTTCCCGATCGGCTGCGGAAATTCGTAGAGCTCGTCCCCACTTGCGGGCTCCTGCTGACGGAATTCTTTTCGGTCCCAGACGATCGGATTGGACAGCGCCGCGCTGATGAACACCTCGCGCGAGTATAGGGGGAAGCCTTCCGTGGCCTTCTCTCCGGTCGCCGCCTTACGGATCAGGATCCGGTCGATCTCGGCGAAGCGGTCCGCGGCGACGCGCGCCATGACGTTCGAGATCCCAGGGTCCGAACCCATCGAGACGATCGCGCTGATGTCACGATCCCGCCATCTCGAGTCCAGCGCGAGCTGCTCGAGGACCCCGCTCTTCTCTCCCGCCACGGGGGGACTGTATCCCGCGCTATCGACGTAGCTGCAGCCCGCCTCGAAGCATGCCTCCATGACGCGAAGGTTGTGCGCCGGGAGCGTCGCATTCACCGCGACGTCCACGCCCGCGAGGATCCGATGCAGCGCGGCCCCATCCGTGACATCCGCCTCGAGGGCCGTGAGCGACGCCGTCTTGCCGAGCGATTGCAGCGCTCGGGAGCGGTCCCCTCGCTTGTCGACGATCACGATCTCATCGACGCGCCGGTCGGCCGCGAGCTCCAGGGTGATGATCCGTCCGAGTCCGCCCGTCCCGAGGACCGCGGCCTTCACGCGCGTATCGAAGCGACTTTGCGTCCTTAGAAGTTTCGACGGGTTTCTTCCCTTGCCGACCGTCCGCGATCCGGTCACTTGCGGGCCGACTCGACCGACCCATTCCCGACTCGCTCGCGACCGGCGTAGACGTTGAATCGCCCCCCGCGAGCGAAGCCCACTAACGTCATGCCGAACTCGTCGGCGAGGGACACGGCGAGGCTGGAGGGTGCGCCAACCGCCACGATGATCGGGATGCCCGCGACGGCGGCTTTCTGCATGATCTCAAAACTCGCACGTCCGCTCACCGCGAGGATCCGATCGGAGAGCGGCACGCGGTCCGCGAGAAATGCTTCTCCGATCACCTTGTCGACCGCGTTGTGTCGACCAACGTCTTCCCGTAGGCTTAACAATTTCCCGTGGGCATCAAAGAGACCTGCGGCATGGAGGCCGCCGGTCTCGGAGAAGAGGGCCTGGTCCTGGCGCAGTCGCTCCGGCATCGACGAAATTGTTTCTCGGTCGACTCGCGGACTCCCTGGTGGGATTGGATGCCGGGCCACCACTCGAACCGCCTCGAGGGACGTCTTCCCGCAGACTCCGCACGACGAGGTCATGTAGAAGTGGCGGCTCAAGACGTCTGCATGAAACGCAACGTCGGGACGTAAGACCGCGCTCACGATATTGTATTCTTGTGCGATCCCCGGGTCGGTGCAGTATTCGATCCGCACGATGTCTCGCTTCCGGACCGCGATGCCCTCGGTGAGGAGAAAGCCGGCAGCGAGTTCGAAATCGTTCCCCGGCGTGCGCATTGTGACGGAGAGCGAGGTCGTGGTTCGATCATTCTTCTCTCCCGTCTCAACCCGAATTTCCATCGGCTCCTCGGCGGCGATGACATCGGTTTCCTCCATGGCGAGATCGCTTCGGATCTTCCAAACCTTCGCTCGGGTCGTTGGGCCGGGTCGGTTCATGCGTTTCCCTGTGCCGTCGCCGCAGGCGCGATCCGCACGAGCGCGTTGTAGTCTGGCATCTCGCACTGGGGGTCGACGACCCCGCGGCGAATGAGGACGTTCCCTTCCGGCCAATAGATCTGCACGTTCCGCGGCCGGATCGGCGCGATGTGCACCTTCCCGCGATACGAGCCGAGGTCGTTCGAAATGAGGACCTCATCTCGGTCCGCCACGCCGAGCTCTTTCGCATCCTCCACGGACATGAGGACATCGCTCCGACGTGCGCCGAGCAGGAGGTCGACCTCCCCGTGGATCATTGAGTTGAATTGTTTGCCGCGGCGCGTGCTGAGGAGGAATTGTCCCGCCGGGATGTCTGCGTCCGGCAATGCCATGACGGAGAATCGGGCCCTCCCGTCCGGCATCGGGAATACCCCGCCCTCGCACAGTCGCGGGCCGCCGTACTGGAACGCATCGCCCTTGGCGCTCAATTTCTCGATCCCCTGGTACGTCGGGATGGCTTTTGCGATTTCCCGGCGGATTGCCGCGGCGTCGTCGAAATGGATGAGGTGGGCCGAATCCGGGAGCGACCGCTCCGCCAGGTCCATGAAGAGTTCCCACTCCGGCCGGCTCTCCCCAATCCGGCGACCCGGGATTTCGGGCGAGAAGTAGACGCGTCGCTCTGTCGACGTCTCCGTGCCTCCACCGCGCTGTTCGTATCGAGTCTGCGCGGGGAACAGGAGGACTGTCTCCTCAGGTTCGACGAGCATTTGACTCGTGACGACGAGGTCTTGATGAATCCGGAGCGGAATGCGTTCGAGGGCCGTGCGGACGTACTCCGGCTCCGGCAACGTCTCGAGGAAGTTGCCGCCCGCGAGGTAGAGCACATCGAGGCGGCGCTCGTGGGCCGCGTCGATCATGCCGACCGCCGTCATGCCGGGCATCGTCGGAGGCCGGAAGCCCCAGAGCTTCGCGAACCGATCCGCGTGTTCGTCGTCGACCGGGAAGCCGAGGCCGTACGCCGCGGGCTGCGCCCCCATCTCGGAGCCGCCTTGGACGCCGCTGTGGCCGCGGATTGGCATGAGGCCGCACTTCTCTCGCCCGACGATCCCGCGGGCGAGCCCGAGATTCACGATCGCTTTGACGTTGTCCACGCCGAACCGGTGGTGGGTGATGCCCATGCTCCAGACGAAGATCGCCGACTTGGCTTCGTGGTACATCCGGGCGAAGTCGAGCATCCGATCCTTCGAGACGCCCGCCTGCCGTTCGAGCTGTTCCCACGTTTGCGACGCGACCTCGACGCGGACCGGATAGAAGCCCGTCGTGTGTTTCTCGATGAAGTCGTCGTCGACCCAGCGGTTCTCGATCAGGTGCCGCAGGACGCCGTTGATGAAGGCGATGTCGCCGCCCGTGTGGATCGCGAAGAACTCGTCGGCGAAGCGCGTGCCGAAGAGCGCGCTGCCGGGCACGGACGGCACCCAGTACCGCTCGAGCCCGGGCTCCTGCATCGGATTCACGACCGCGACCTTCGTGCCTTGCTTCTTCGCGTAGTACAGGTACTTCATCGTCACGGGCTGGTTGTTCGGGACGTCCGAACCGAAGAAGACGATCAGATCGGTGCCGATCCAATCCGAGTACGAACAGGTGGAGGCCGCGACTCCGATCGTGTCCTTCAGACCGGTGGTACTCGGCGAATGGCATGGCCGGCTGGAATTGTCGATGTGGTTCGTGCCGAGGAACCGCGCCACTTTGTTTGCGACGTAGTACGATTCGTTCGTCATCCCTCGGGACGTGATGAAGAACGCGAGACGGTCGGGGCTCGTCGCCCGGATCTGTCGGGCCGCAAATTGGAACGCGTCGTCCCAGGAGATCCGCCGGAAGCCGCGGTTCCCTCGGTGGCGGATCATCGGGTACGGCAGCCGGCCGAGTTCCCGGAGGTCCTGGGATGACTTCGATCGCAACGCCTTGACGTCCTCGAGTCGCCGGACGCGCAGCGGCCCCATCGTGTTCAGCGGGAGAAGGTCGAGGCGGACCGTGCAGAGATGGATCCCTTCCATCGTGAAATCCCGCAGCCCCGTGGTCCCGAGGGCACAGCCGTCGCAGACGCCGTCGCGGAGAATGCGCCAGGTGAAGAACGGCCGACGCTTGTTATTCCAAGCGGACCGGAGGACTTCGCGGTAGTTGTGGGGCTTCGTGAAGCCGAGTCCGAACGGGACCGAGCTCACGCGCCGGACGCCCTTCCGCCGCCCGCGGGAGGCCACGTCCCGAGGAAGCGGAGACGGCTTATCTTCTTGTCTCCGTCCGGGGAAACTGGCGAAAGGTAGATTGCGCGCGGCCGTGCTCTCCTTTTCGTGAAGACCCCGGAATACACGGAGCGTCTGAACGACCTCGCATCGCGGCGGGAGGCGTTCGCGGTCGCCACCGTGACGAAGACGGAAGGCTCGACGCTGGCCAAGCCCGGCTTCAAGATCCTCATCTCCGGCCGCGGAGACGTCGTCCGCGGGACGCTGGGAGGCGGATGCCCAGAAGGTCCGATCTGCGAAGTCGCCCTGCGCGCGATGCTCGACGGGAGCCCGCGGGTCGTGCGCGTGCACCTCGTCGATGCCGTGAAGGCGGTCGCGGGCACGATGCGGGAATCGAGCGAGGACGAAATCTACGTGGAGACGGATTGCGGCGGCACCCTGGAGGTCTTCGTGGAGCCGATGCTTCCGACAGAACGCGTAATCCTGGTCGGCCAAGGCGGCCGCGACGACGTCGAGGACGCCCTCGTGCACCAAGCGAAGGCGTTGGGGTTCGAGGTCGTCGTGGTGGACCCGATGCCGGACCTCCGGGAGGCACCGGACGCGATCGTGAAGTCCGCCGTCGTGGACCCGAAGACGATCCCCATCGGGAATCGGGACTCGATTGTCGTCCTGACGAAAGGCGAGCGAGACGTGGACATCCTCGAATCGCTCTCGAAGACGAACGCGAGGTTCGTCGGGCTCCTGGCGAGTCGGCGGCGATTGAGGAAGGATATGGAGGAGCTCGAGCGGCGAGGGGTCCCGCAACCCTTCCTGTCGAGGCTGCACGCCCCGATCGGCTTGGACATTGGCGCCCGAACGCCTCCGGAGCTCGCCCTGGCCATCATGGCCGATGTCCTCGCGACGAAATACGGTCGGGATGTACCCCACAAGCCGGACGGAGACGAGTCGTCCTCGTAGACCCGGCTAGTTCTCCTGCTGAAATCACCCTTCGGCGGAAGCTTTAAACAAACGCGTGCGGATTCGTGGCACGGCGGGGAGGGCGATGCAACCTCATTCTTTCGACTACGTGAGACCTCAGACTCTGGCGAAGGCAATCCAAGTTCTCCGCGAGAATGGGAATCGGGCGAAGGTCCTCGCGGGCGGTCAGAGCCTCATCCCGGTGCTCAAACTGCGCCTCGCCAACCCACGTGTGCTCGTGGACATCAACGATCTGCCGGGCCTCGCGTTCATCGAGGAACGCGGCGGTCAATTGCGAATCGGCGCATTGAGCCGGCATCGCGATTTCGAACAGTCGAAACTCATCCGGGGAAAATATCCGATCTTCTCGGACGTCGCCAGCGTTCTCGGCGATCCGCAGGTCCGCAACATGGGGACGATTGGGGGAGCGCTCGCTCATGCCGATCCCGCCTCGGATTGGGGGACGGCGCTCTTGGCCCTTGAAGCGGAGCTCATCGCGAGAGGACCCAAGGGCACTCGGACGATTCCCATCGACCGGTTCTTCAAGGATCCCTTCACGACCGCGCTGCGATCCGCGGAGCTCCTAACCGAAATCCGCGTGCCGAAATCGAAATCGGGAGACGGCGGAGCGTACCTGAAGCTGAAGCGGAAGACCGGAGACTTTGCGACGATCGGGGTCGCGGTTCAGCTCGGCCTGGATGCGAAACGGAATGTGGCGGGAGTCCGGATTGGTCTGGCGGCGGTCGGTCCAACGCCAATCCGTGCCACGGGAGCGGAGAAGGCGCTCATCGGGAGGAAGGCCGGGCCCACGGCGTTCGCGGACGCGGCGAAGCTCGCATCCGAAGAGGGGCATCCCGCGTCCGATCTCCGCGGGAGCGAGGACTACAAACGGGCGATGATTGAGGTATTCACTCGTCGCGCGCTCGAAACGGCGACGGCGCGAGCGGGGAGGTGATTCGGATGGCCACGAAGAGAAAGAAGGCAAGTCCGAAACGCAAGCGCATTCGCACCGAAAACGGCACTCACACAATCACGGCCACCGTGAACGGCCGGACGTTTACGCGCGCGGTCGAGCCGCGCGTGTTGCTCGTGGATTTCATTCGGGACGAGCTCCGACTCACGGGAACCCACATCGGTTGTGATACGAGCCATTGCGGCGCATGCACGATCCTCGTGGACGGCCACTCAGTCAAATCGTGCACGATGCTCGCGGTCCAAGCCGACGGCCGGAAAATCACGACGATCGAGGGCCTCTCCGAGCACGGTCGGCTCCATCCGATTCAGGAGGCGTTCAAGGCACACCACGGCCTCCAGTGTGGGTTCTGCACTCCCGGGGTCGTGCTCGCCGCTCTCGAGCTCCTCCAAGTGGAAAACGCACCGTCGGAAGACCGAATTCGGACCGCGATATCGGGGAACATCTGCCGCTGCACCGGGTATTCGAGCATTGTCGACTCCGTCGCGGCCGCGGGTGAGATGATGCGGCCCGGGAAGGGGTGAGTCCATGGCCCAGACGACGAAGGTGTTCGGCCAGTCCGTCCTCCGCAAGGAAGACGACCGATTCCTCACCGGCCGAGGGAATTTCGTGGCGGACATGCTCCCGCCCGGGACCGTCTTCGCGAAATTCGTCCGAAGTCCCTATGCGCATGCGCGAATCCGTTCGATCAACACGGCGAAGGCCCGACGCCTTCCAGGCGTCCTCGATGTCCTCACGGCCCAGGACATGAAGGATCAGGTCGGCGACATCATTACCGCATGGGCGATCCCGAATGCGAACCTCAAGACGCCCGCGTATCCGCCGCTCGCTCGGGAGGTCGTCCGGTACGCGGGAGAAGCCGTGGCGGTCGTCGTGGCCGAGAGTCCCTTCATCGCGGAAAACGCTCGCGACCTCGTCGAGGTCGAGTATGATCCGCTGCCGGTGGTCACCGACGTCGAAAGCGCGACGAAGCCGGGCCGGGCACCGCTCCACGGCGACGCGCCGGACAATGTGGCATTCAAGTGGATCTTGGCGGGTGGGGATGTCGACAAGGTCTTCCAGGAAGCCGACGTCGTCGTGAACCAACGGTTCGTGAACCAGCGCCTGCAACCGACCGCGATGGAGCCGCGGGCCGCGATTGCGCAGTTCGAACCGGGCACGCGGGAGCTCACTCTCCACGTGACGTCGCAAAATCCGTTCGTCCACCGCCTCGTCCTTTCGATCGTGCTGAAATATCCGGAACATCTGATCCACGTCATCGCCCCGGACGTCGGCGGGGGATTCGGCAGCAAGATCCCGGTCTATCCCTGGGAGGCGATCGTGTGCCACCTCGCGATGCGACTCGGGCGGCCCGTGAAGTGGGTCGAAGACCGGATGGAGAACTACGTCGCGACGATCCACGGACGCGACCACGTTCAGTACGTCGACCTGGCCGCGAAGAAGGACGGGACGATCCTCGGGATCCGGGCCCGGGTCCTCGCGAACATGGGCGCGTACCTGTCGACCGCGGCGCCGGGCATCCCGACGATCCTCTTCGGCTTCATGGTCGGCGGATGCTACGCGATCCAGGCCGGGCGCGTCGAGGTGACCGGGGTCTTCACGAACACGACGCCGGTCGACGCATATCGCGGAGCGGGTCGGCCGGAGGCCTTGTTCCTCCTCGAGCGAATGGTCGACATCCTCGCGCGGAAGCTGAAGAAAGATCCGGCGGACATCCGGCGGAAGAACTTCATTCCCGCGGACAAGTTCCCGTATGCGACCGCGATGGGCCTGACGTACGATAGCGGGAATTATCCGGGGACGCTCGAGAAAGCCCTCGAAAAGGTTGGTTACGAGAAGCTTCGGAAGGAGCAGGCAGAGGGCCGCCGGAAGGGCAAACTGATGGGAATCGGCCTGTCCACGTACGTCGAGATCTGCGGGCTCGGTCCTTCAGCGGTCGTCACGTCGACCGGGTTCGCCGGTGGCCTTTGGGGTGCCTCCACCGTCCGGCTCCATCCGACCGGAAAGGCAACCGCCTATACGGGGGGCCACCCGCACGGTCAGGGCGAAGAGACAACGTTCGCCCAGATCGTCGCGGACGAGCTCGGGATCCCGATGGCCGATGTCGAGGTCGTGCATGGCGACACGAAACTGACGCCCTACGGCCAAGGCACGTATGGCAGTCGAACGACTCCCGTGGAGGGCGGGTCGATCGCGTTGTCCGCCCGCAAAGTGAGGGACAAGGCGCGAAAGATTGCGGCGCATCTCCTCGAAGCCCGAGAGGAAGATCTCGAGTTCGCGGACGGGAAGTTCGTCGTGAAGGGCTCGCCGAAGGCCGCAAAGACGATCCAGGAAATTGCGTGGGCGGCCTACATGGCAGGCAACATGCCAAAGGGCGTCGAGCCCGTCCTCGATGCGACGACCTTCTATGATCCCGCGAACTTCGTGTTCCCGTTCGGTTGCCATATCTGCGTCGTCGATGTTGACCGGGAGACGGGCCAGGTGAAGATCCGACGCTACGTCGCCGTCGATGACGTGGGCAACCAGATCAATCCGATGATTGTCGAAGGACAAGTCCACGGCGGAGTCCTGCAGGGCTTGGCCCAAGCGATGCTCGAGCAGTCCGTCTACGACGAGAACGGGAACCTCCTCACGAACAGCCTGATCGAATATCTCGTCCCCACGGCCCTCGAGGCGCCACGGATTGAGACGGATTCCACGGTCACGCCGTCGCCGCACAACCCGCTCGGCGTAAAGGGAGTCGGGGAGACGGGGACGATCGCGTCGTCGCAGGCGTATGTGAATGCCGTTTGCGATGCCCTCGGAGTCGACCACATCGATATGCCGATCACTCCGGAGAAAGTGTGGCGGGTCCTCCAGAAGAAGTGACTCGACGCCCGACCGGGAATGCCGCAAAACTATTTAGCGAGGCCCGCGGGTCGTCGGGAGGAGACATCGCCGCGTCCTCTCTTGCAGGCGGGGCGCGGACGTCGGGCGAGAGGCTTCATGATCTCGGCAATTGTGCTCGCGGCGGGAACGTCGTCCCGAATGGGCTCACCAAAGCCTCTCCTCACCTTGGGCGGACGGCCTCTTCTGGAGCGCGTTCTCGAGACGGTTCGCGATGCCGCGGTGGACGACATCGTCGTGGTCCTCGGTCACGAAGCGGATCGGGTACGGGACGGCGTGTCGTTCGACGGGACTCACACGGTGGTGAATCCCGCTTACATCGAAGGGATGAG
>Ga0209376_1005009_pt1 | contig 11241 bp, 7 predicted proteins | sample GraSoiAngelo_134_FD_185891 | JGI IMG/M metagenome (GOLD analysis project Ga0209376, IMG submission 185891) | Grasslands soil microbial communities from the Angelo Coastal Reserve, California, USA - 14_0929_05_30cm (SPAdes) (version 2) | ecosystem: Environmental > Terrestrial > Soil > Grasslands ... | reverse complement strand
CGGGGCCCTGGCGGGGAACAGCCACGGCCGCATCATCGCCATCGACGACTATCACGTGGATGTGGCGCCCGACGGCTGGATGCTGGTCGTGCGCAACCGCGACGTGCCCGGCGTGATCGGCCGCGTCGGCACGGTGCTCGCCGAGGCCGGGATCAACATCGGCAGCTACCACCAGTCGCGGCGGGCGGCCGGCGACGAGGCGCTCGCCGCCATCACGGTGGATCAGCCGCTGGCCAACGGGGTGCTGGGGAAACTGGCGCGGGTGCCGGACGTGCTGCAGGTGCGGCTGGCGCGGCTGGGCGACTAGTCGGCACCGACAAAGAGGTTGTTCACGCCGTCAGCCGTGTGAGTGGGGGCTGCGTGCCGAGTGCCCAGCGCGGTCCCGGCTAGGTGGCGATCTCGCTGAGTCGGGGAGCGCGGACTGCGAGTCCGGGGCGCGTGTGCAACCCCGTTTCGCGGCTGGCATTACGAAGCGCTTCGCCGATGTGTTTGCCGCTCGGAAGCCGACGGAAGGGCCGGCGAGGCTGAAGCGGTCGTGGAGACTGTGAGTCCCACGGACCGTCGGACCGAGGGGCGCGCGCAGGGTGGCGGGCCCCTTCGTCATGCGTCTCCTCGACGTAGAACGCGCCTCGACGTCCTCTCTGGCCCCACCTTACGACCATTCGAAGCCTACTGGAGCCTCAAAATAGTGCTGAGGGAGTCAGGAATCAGACGCAGCGCGTTGGCGCAACCGGCAGTCCTACCGCGCGTTACTTCAAGACCGGCATCTTCGAGCACCCGGTACGGTTGATGCGGGCCCGCAACGTTTGCGCGTGGTCATCACCCCTGGTGCATCACACGCTGTACGGCCCGGAGGAGACCGATGCAAACACTCCGGCGCGGCGCGCGTGATGTGTCAGGCACGGAGGCCGGAAATGGCCCGGCAGTCAAGGCTTGAGGCATTCAAGATCACGGCGACTCTGGCCCGGACGCATGGGCAGGGTCGCCGCTTGCTTGTGACCGGTCAACGGAAATGGGCGGAAGCGTTTCGGGCGATTAAAAGGAGAGGACCATGAAACAACGAGCCGCGCTGTCCCGCCGAGTCGGGGCGATCCCGCTCGGCTGGCGTGCCACCCTATTCCTGCCAGTAACGTTATGCGCGATCAGCTGTGAACGGCTACCCACTTCAGGGAACAAGGTCGCACCCTCCCGCCCCGACTTTGCCGTCGTTCCCGGCAGTGGCTCCTGGACCACGAAGGCCCCGATGCCCACCGCACGATATGGCCTGGGCGTCGCGGCGGCGTTAGTGGCAGCGCCATTCTGGCGACGGTCGAAGCGTATGATCCCGTCACGAACACGTGGACGACGAAAGCGTCGATGCCCACCGCGCGCTACTTACTGGCGGTCGCCGTAAGCGACCGCATTCTCTACGCCGTCGGCGGCTACAACTCCCAGAGCGGGATCCTGGCGACGGTGGAGGCATACGACCCGGTCACCGGCACGTGGACGACGAAGACGTCGATGCCTACTGAGCGGACTAACCTGGGTGTCGCTACGGTCGACGGCATTTTGTACGCCGTTGGCGGATGGAACGGATCATCGCACCTCTCTACGGTCGAGGCGTATAATCCCACCACCGACACGTGGGGGACGAAGGCGTCCATGCCGACCGCCCGAGCGGACGTTGGTGTCGCCGTGGTCAACGGTATTCTCTACGCCGTCGGCGGCGGCAATTCTTCAGGTGTCTTGACGACGGTCGAGGCGTATGATCCCGCCACGGACACCTGGGCGACCAAGACTTCGATGCCCACCGCGCGAGATGCCCTGGGCGTCGCCGCGGTGAACGGCATTCTCTACGCCGTCGGCGGCGTTAGTGGCAGCGCCATTCTGGCGACGGTCGAAGCGTATGATCCCGTCACGAACACGTGGACGCCGCAGGCCCCGATGCCCACCGCGCGGGGTTACCTGGGTGTCGACGGCATCATCGGTACCCTTTATGCCGTGGGCGGATTCAACAGGGGACCGAGTGCGGCGAACGAGGCCTTCACCCCACTGGGGCCCCCGGCCACGCTAACGCTCACGCCGCTCACCGCCCTCAATCCGGTCGGCACGCAACACTGCGTCACGGCGACGGTGCAGGATGCGTCGAGCAATCCCGTGCCAGCTGTCACGGTACGTTTCTCTGTCGGGCCTTCGGTCCCAACCACATTTCCCACCCCCCCGCACGGTAGCGGCACCACCGACGCGAACGGACAGGCCACGTTCTGCTACACGGCCTCACTGCCGGGAACAGACGTAATCCATGCGTTCGCCGACGCGAACGGCGACGGAACGGAAGAGACAGGGGAACCTTCCGGCGACGCCGAGAAGACATGGACGCTGCCCGCGAGCACCCCACTGTGCGCGGTGACGATCACGGACGGTGGCTGGATCATCGCCAATAACACGGACCGCGCCAACTTCGGTGGCAACGCCAAGGTTCTCGCCGACCTGACTGTGCAGGGGCAGCAAAACTACCAGGATCAAGGACCCGTCCAGGCTATGACCGTGCACTCGACCGCGATCACGGCGACGACCTGCACCCAAGATCGGACTACTGCCAGCATCTTCGGCAAGGCGACGATCGACGGCGCTGGTTCGTACGTTTTCCGGATTGACGTGACCGACGGGGGCGCCGGCGGATCGAACGATACCTACGGGATCATGCTGGAGACCGGCTACATGTCAGGGCAGCACCAGCTGGGTGGAGGGAACGTAACGATCCATTAGCCCGCACGGTCAGGGCGACAAATGGCGAGGGACCCGGCGCGGGTCCCTCGCCTTTGGGGGGATGCTCAGTCTACCCCATTGCAAACTCGCGCACGCCCCCTTTTCGGTCACAGCGACGACGTTGCCCGCCGCGACGGTCACCACAGGGAGCATTACCGGAGTCCAGCGCCTCCGGCACACGCTCTGGCAAAGCGTCTTCTAATGAGAGGCGGCCGAGTAGGTTAGCGCTGTGCAGCGGATGACCAATACGCTTGCCCTTCGACGCCCGCGCCGAAGAGGTGAATGCAGCCACCCTAGTCCGCCGCTTGGCGGGTCGGCTCGACCGCCTCGTCCTGGAGCAGCCGGAAGGTCTTCACCGCCCCCTGGAGCTTGTCGGCCGCCTCGGCGAGCTGGTTGGCGGACGACGCGATCTCTTCGGTCGACGCGGACTGCTCCTCGCTCGAGGCGGCGATCTCCTCGGCGGACGCGAGCAGCGCCTCGGTCCCTCGCGCGACTTCGGTGAGGCGTGCCGCGATCTCCTCGACCAGCCGCTTCACCTCCGTCGCCGACGTCGCGATCTCCCGGCTCCAGGCGTCGTTCGCGTCGGCCTCCCCCGCCACGGTGGCGAGGCCCTGCGCCGCGGACTGCGCGGCCTCCCGCGCCGCGGCGCCGCCCTGCGCCAGCCGCAACAGCCGGTCGCGCGTCGCCTGCACGCGCGTCGTCACGCCGCGCACCGTGTCCGCCGTCTCGCCAGCCGAAATCGCCGCCTGCGAGGCCAGCTTGCGCACCTCGTCGGCCACGACGGCGAAGCCGCGGCCCTGCGGGCCGGCGCGCGCCGCCTCGATGGCGGCGTTCAGCGCCAGCATGTTCGTCTGGGTGGCGACCGCCTTCGCCTGCGCGACGAACTTCTGGATGTCCTGCGCCGCCTTGGTCAGCGCCTCCGCCTCAGCCGCGCCCTTCTCGACGTCCTCGGCCAGCTTGGCGAGCTGCGCCGTGCTCTGGTCGAGCACCTCCTTGTTGCGGCGCGCCACCCCGCTCAGCGCGGTATTGCGGCGCGCGGCCTCTTCCGAGCCGCTCGCCAGGATGCTGGTGATATGGAGAATCCGCCCGGCGTCGTCCGCCGCCGACCGCACCAGCTGGGCCTGGTCGGCGGCCTTCCGCGACAGATCCTGGGCCGTGGAAGTCAGCTGTTGCGTGCTGGCGCTCATTTCCTGCGTCGCCCCCGAGATCTCTGCCGCCATCGCCGCGGCCTCGTCCGCCGCCGTGCGGATGGCCCCCACGAGGCGTCGCAGCGCCACGATCATCGAGTGCACGGAGGAGAGCAGGTCCCCAACTTCCGCCGCCTCCGTCCGCATCGTCGCGACGACGACCGACAGGTCGCCGGCCGCGACGCGGCCGGCGATCCGGCTCACCGCCTGCACCGGACGCGAGACGCGGCTATCGAGCCAGCGCACGCCGCCCCAGAGGAGCGCGCCGAGCAGGACCAGCAATCCGGGCACCCCAAGCCACACGTAGCGCTGCACGCCCCGGGCCGCGGCGTACGCCACGCTCGTGGGCTCGCGGAACAACACCCAGTAGGACGCTTCGTTCGCCGGGAAGCGACCCCGGGGGGCCGGAACTGACACGACGAGCTCCGGGCCGCGGGCGGTCTGGAGGATGGCTCGCTGCGAGCGGGCGGGATTGTAGAGCGTCGTGTCCTTGGGGACTGTCCGCAGCTCCGTCTGCGCCGGGGCGTAGAGCAGGTTCCCCCGCTTGTCCACGAGCTGGAGATAGGTGCTGTCGCCAAGATCGATCCCGGTGAGGAGCCACCCGACGCGGTCGAGCTGGTACACACCCTCGAGCACGCCGACCGCGCGGGCGCCCTCCTCGGGGCGAAGCGCTACCGCGTAGTGCACGGTGACCGACGACGTAGCGGAGTCGATCACGGGATCGCTCTCCGCGACACCTTCGGCGAACGCCCGGCGCCACAACGGGTCGTCCGCGTTCCGGAACCGCTCCGGGACGCCGGAGGCGATGACGACGAGCCCGTGGCGCTCGGTGAGGGTGAGGTCGGTGAATTCCGATCGCCCGGAGTAGCTGCGGAGATAACGGAGCAGCTCCGGATCCCCCTCGAGCCGGCGCGCGCCGGCGAACATGCGCTCGAGGTCGGCAGGGGCCACCTGGTCGAGCCGGCGGGCGACAACCGTCTGCGCGGCGTCGATCGCCGCGCGGATCAGATATGGATTGGCGGCGAGCTGGTCGGCTTCAACGTGACGCTCGCGTACGTAGTTCGCGACCAGGGCGGCGACACGAGCCGCCACATCCGTCCCGCGCTGATCGGAAAGGCGCTCGAGCGTCCGCCTGGCGCCGCGACCGGCGAGCAGGCTCAGACCGAGCAAGGCGGCGAGCGCGATTCCGCCGGCCCAGAACGTGAAGCGGCGGAGGAGTGTCTTGAGGGTCAACGCCATGGAGTGAAGTCGCAAAGTATGCCGGGTTTCTTGGGGGAGCAAGTGCGTGTAGTTTCAAACACTTATGTCGGACACGCCGTCGTACGATCCGCAGGCCGTCGAAGCGGCCGCGCAGCGTCGCTGGGACGAGCGGCACGTCAACGAGCCGGACTTGGGCCGGCCGCGCCGGCCGTTCTACAACCTCATGATGTTCCCCTATCCCTCCGCCGAAGGGCTGCACGTGGGGAACATGTTCGCGTTCACCGGCGCGGACATCTACGGGCGGTTCAAGCGGCTGCAGGGCTTCGACGTGTTCGAGCCGATGGGGTTCGACGCATTCGGCATCCACTCGGAGAACTTCGCGCTCTCGGTGGGCACCAACCCGGCGAAGCTCATCCCGCAGAACATCGACGCGTTCCGCCGCCAGCTCAAGCGCTTCGGCGGCATGTTCGACTGGCGACACGAGCTCTCCACCACCGACCCCCGCTACTACAAGTGGACGCAGTGGATTTTCCTCCAGCTCCTCAAGGCGGGGCTGGCGTTCCGCAAGAAGGCGGCGGTCAACTGGTGCCCCAAGGACAAGAGCGTCATCGCCAACGAGCAGGTGATCAACGGCTACTGCGAGCGCCACCCCGACACAAAGGTGGAACAGCGGTTCCTCGAGCAGTGGTTCTTCGCCATCACCAGGTACACCGAGCGCCTGCTGGGGAACCTCGAGCGCCTCGACTGGTCGTCCAGCACCCTTACGCTGCAGCGCAACTGGATCGGCAAGAGCGAAGGGGCGGAGCTGATCTTCGAGACCCCCGGCGGCGAGCGCATCGGCGTGTTTACGACGCGCCCCGACACCGTGTTCGGGGCCACGTACCTCGTGCTCGCGCCCGAGCACCCGCTCGTCGAGACGCTCACGACCCAGGAACAGCGCGCGGCGGTGCGGGAATACCAGCGTGCGGCGCAGAGCCAGGACATCGTCAGCCGCCGCGTCGGCGACCGCACCAAGACGGGGGTGTTCACCGGCGCCTACGCGCGCAACCCCGCGACGGGCGAGGCGATCCCCATCTGGACCGCCGACTACGTGCTCATGGAGTACGGCACCGGCGCGATCATGGCCGTGCCGGCCCACGACCGCCGCGACTTCGAGTTCGCCACCGCCTTCGGGCTCCCCATCCGTCAGGTGGTGCGCGTCGAGGGGGAGACGCTGCCCAGCGTCTCGGAGGATGGGGTGCTCATGAACTCGGCGGCGTTCGACGGGGTGCCGTGCCGCGAGGCGCAGCGGCAGATCGTCGCCTGGCTCGCCGCGCGGGGGCTGGCGAGCTCCCGGGTGCAATACCGGCTCCACGATTGGTGCATCTCGCGACAGCGCTATTGGGGCCCGCCGATCCCGATCATCTACTGCGACCGCTGTGGTCCCGTGGGGGTGCCCGAAAAGGATCTTCCGGTCGAGCTGCCGCTCATCGAGGACTTCCGGCCCGACGACTCGGGGGTGAGCCCGCTCGCGCGCCACAAGGAGTGGTACTACGCCGCCTGCCCGCAGTGCGGCGCCCAGGGCCGGCGCGAGACGGACGTGTCCGACACCTTCCTCGACTCGTCGTGGTACTTCCTGCGCTACCCCTCGACCGAGTTCGACGACCGGCCGTTCGACCAGGCGCGCACCCGGACGTGGCTCCCGGTCACGACCTACATCGGCGGCAATGAGCACGCGGTGCTGCACCTCATGTACTCGCGGTTCATCACCATGGCGCTCAAGGATCTCGGGCACCTCGCCTTCGAGGAGCCGTATGTCAAGTTCCGCGCCCACGGGATGATCGTGAAGGACGGGGCCAAGATGTCCAAGTCGCGGGGCAACGTCGTCGTCCCCGACGAGTACCTCCAGAAGTGGGGAGCCGACACGTTCCGCATGTACCTCATGTTCCTCGGCCCCTTCCAGGAGGGCGGGGACTTCCGCGATACCGGCATCATCGGGATCCGGCGGTTCCTCGACAAGGTGTGGGCATGCGCGCACGAGGCCGCCGGCGCCGGCACCCGGCAGCTCCCGCCGCCGGTGCAGCGCAAGCTGCACCAGACCATCAAGAAGGTCAGCGCCGATACCGAATCGCTGGACTACAACACCGCGATCGCGGCGATGATGGAGTACATCAACCTGGTGCGCGAGGCGGGACCGGTGGCGACGACGCGGGGCGCGACCGAGCCGCTGCTCATTCTCCTTGCCCCCTACGCGCCGCACCTCTGCGAGGCGCTGTGGGAGCGGCTCGGCCATAAGGATTCGATCTTCGCCTCGGCGCGTTGGCCCGCCTTCGACGAGCGGCTCACGACCGCCGAGGAGGTGGAGATCGCGGTGCAGGTGAACGGCAAGCTGCGCGGGCGGATCACCGTGCCGCGCGGGTCGACCGAGGCCCAGGTCGTCGCGCGCGCCCTCGCCGAAGAAGGCGTGCGGAGGTTTGTGGACGGCAACGCGGTGAAGAAAACGGTCTACGTGCAGGACCGGCTCGTCAACCTGGTCGTCTAGGCGGCCGTTTACAGGTACCTCGCCACCAGGTCGCCGACGAAGTATCCGACCGCCGCCACCCCCAGCCCCACCACGAACATGTCCACGCCGCTGCGGATCACCCCGCGGCCGGTGAAGAAGCTGCGCGCCGCGCCCACGGCGAAGTGGGACACCATCGCGATCCCGAACGCGGCCCAGATCGCCGCCTGACCGTGGAGCGCGAGGAACGGGGCCACCGGGATGAAGGCCCCGACCGCCGTTGCCACGCCCGTCACCCAGCCTTCCTTGAGCGGTGTCGACCGTGCCTGCGCGATACCCAACTCCTCGCGCACCTGCTCATCGAGAGCGCGCGCGGGGTCACGCATCAGCTCCGCCGCCATCTGCCGCGCCTGCGCCGACTCGATCCCCTTGGCCTCGTAGACCAGGGCGATCTCCTCCTCCTCCACGTCGGGCATCAGTCGGATCTCTTCCTTCTCCATCGCGATCTCGTGCGCGTACACCTCCTGCTCGCTCTTGGCGGCGAGGTACCCGGAGGACCCCATCGACAGGGCGTCGGCGATCATCCCCGCGACCCCGGAGATCAGGATCATGTGGGGCGCCACCGCCGCGCCGATCACGCCGGCCACGAGCCCGAAGTTGGCCGTGAGCCCGTCGTTGAACCCGTACACCACATTGCGGACGAACCCGCCCGAGCCGGTGCGGTGCCACGGCTCGGCGCTTGCGCCCGCGAGCCCGGCGAGGGTCTCCGCGTGTTCAGCCGACTCTTTGGCGAGCGTGAGCGACACCGCGCGCGCGTCCGCGCCGCTCGAGGTCTTGTGCAGGTCCATGTAGCCGCGCACTTCGCGTCCCTCCTCCCGCAGCAGCAGCGGCAGCAGGTAGCCGGGACCGAACCGCTGGCCCAGCCAGGCCATGAACCGCGCGTTGAGGGAGGGGCGGGGACCCGCCGCGGGCACGGCGTGTCCGTTGTCGCCGAGCAGTTTGGCCCACAGCTCGGTGTGGCGCCGCTCGACGTCGGCCAGCTTGTCGTAGATCTGGCGCTTGCGCGGGTCCGGCTCCTGGGCCGACAGGACCGTATAGAGGAAGGCGGCGTCCCCTTCGTCCTGCCAGTGATGGAGCCAGAGGTGCAGTGTCTGCCGGTCTACGCTCATGGCGCCTGAAGATAGACGCTGCACGGGCAAGTTACTAGAAGCCAACTACTTAAAAGGCGTGGGGAAGGGGGGATGTGGGCCAGACGGTGCAGGGGGGAGATGCGGGCGATACGGAACGCCCCCGCCCCCACTTCCCCACGCGTTTCGGATCACCGCGACGCTCCCGTCGGGAACCGCATCATAACTTTCAGGAGATGACCATCTCGCTCACCGTCCCGGACGTCCTGGTCGCCCGTGCCAAGACCGGAGACCTCGAGGCGCTCGAAGCGCTGTACCGTGCGTTCGAGGCGCCCGTCTACAACCTCGCGCGGCGCATGCTCCGCAACGCCGAGGACGCCGAGGACGTGCTCCAGGAGACGTTCCTCGAGGTGGTGCGCAGCATCGGGCAGTACCGGGGCGAGGGCCATCTGTGGGGCTGGATCCGGCAGATCGCGGCGACCAAAGCCCTGATGCGGATCCGGCGCGAGCAGGTGCGGGAGGCGGAGGTGTTCGACGAGGCCATCATGGCGGGGCGCGCCGGGCACAACGTCGGCCAGGCGCTGGATCTCGAGCGCGCGATGCAGGAGCTGAGCGATACGGGGCGCGCGGTGGTGTGGCTGCACGACGTCGAAGGGTACACGCACGAGGAAATCGCCGAGATGATGGGCAAATCAGTGAGCTTTTCGAAGTCCCAGCTGGCGCGGGCGCACACGAAGTTGCGTCGCACGCTGGGGGCGGGGATGGAGGTCGGATGATGCACTGCACAATGGACGATCTGCTGGCGCTCCAGGCCGGCGAAGCGTCGGGGTGGGCGCGCAAGCACCTCGAGACGTGCGCGGTATGCCGGGCGGAGCTGGACATCCTGTACCAGCGGGTGGCGCAGCTCAAGGCGCTCCCCGGGCTGCGCGCGCCGCGCGATCGCTGGCCGGCGGTGCGCGCCGTGGTGCTCGCGGGCCGCGACCGGCGCCGGCGCGTGTGGCGCGCAGGGACCCTCGCGGCCGCGGCCGCGCTGGCCGGCTTGCTGCTGTTGCGGCCCTGGGGGACGGATCTCGAAGGGCAGCTGGTACAGGCGCAGCAGCGCTCGGCGACGCTCGAATCGACCCTGCAGCAGGTCGGGGGCGGCGGTGACGGACGGGTGATGAGCGGGCGGGAAGCCGCGCTGGCGTCGGCGCTCGAAGACCGCATCGCGGCCATCGACGGGCAGCTCGCCGAGCGTCAGGCGGAAGAGCTGGAAGCGTTGAATCTGTGGCGGCAGCGGGCGGACCTGATGCAGCAGCTGGTGCAGGTCCGGATGACCCGCGCCAATTACGTGGGGCTGTGAGCTCTCTGGAGGAATCGCGATGAAGCAGACGTGGCTGGTCGCATTGGTCGCCGTCATGATCGGAACCCCGGCGCTGGTCGCCGCTCAGGAGACCCCGGCGCCGGCGCCGAGGGCGCGGACGCGGGTGCGTCCGCGCGCGTTCACCTACAACTTCTCGACCGAGAATCACGGCCGCATCGGCGTAGTCGTGAACATGGCGGCCAACGCCGACAGCGACAAAATCGGCGCCCGCATCGCGGCGGTGACCCCGGGCGGGCCGGCCGACAAGGCGGGGCTCAAGGCCGGCGACGTGATCACCAAGTTCAACGGGACCGCCCTGGGGAGCGCCCGGGCCGGGGACGAGGACGAATCGGGCCCCGGCATGAAGCTCGTGGAGCTGGCGCACGCGCTCGACCCGGGCGATACGGTGAAGGTCGAGTACCGGCGCGGCAACGACGCGAAGCAGGCGACCCTCGTGGCCGAAGAAGTCGAGGGCGGCGGTCCGTTCGCGATCGCGGGACCCGAATTCGGTTTTCATGGGATGGACATGCCGCCGATGACGATGACTGTCCCGGGGGGTGGAGTGCTTACGGCCCCCGAGATCAGCATCTGCTTCGGGGAGTCGTGGTGCAGCCTGCAGCTCGTCAACTTGAACGCCGATCTGGGTGAGTACTTCGGGACGAGGGAAGGCGTGCTTGTGATCCGGGCGCCGGGGGACTCGAGCCTGCCGCTCAAGGCGGGCGACGTGATCCTCACGATCGGGGGCCGCAAGGCGACCACGCCGGAGCACGCGATGCGGATTCTGCACTCCTACGACGCGGGCGAGGCGGTCGCCATCGACGTGATGCGCCACCAGCGCAAGCTCACCCTGAACTGGACCGTGCCCAATGCGGAGGACCACATGCGCATGCACCCCTCGCGGCGGCCGCGGGGTGAGCGCGGGGAGCCCAGCGTGTTCCGCTGGAAGACGACGCCCTCGCGTTGGAAGACGAGGTTGGCGCTGCGGTCCGTCTGACGCTGCTCCCATCCTGAAGGATGGGCTCGGCAGGCACCACGCTGAAGCGAACGCGGTTCCCTTCAGGGTTGTGTCGGCCGAGCCCACGCTTTTAGCGTGGGGACAGGGCTGCGCGCTTCAGTGTGCGCGCCGGGCGGCGGGCAGCACTTGATCGAAGGCCGGCA
>Ga0209376_1005008_pt1 | contig 11243 bp, 11 predicted proteins | sample GraSoiAngelo_134_FD_185891 | JGI IMG/M metagenome (GOLD analysis project Ga0209376, IMG submission 185891) | Grasslands soil microbial communities from the Angelo Coastal Reserve, California, USA - 14_0929_05_30cm (SPAdes) (version 2) | ecosystem: Environmental > Terrestrial > Soil > Grasslands ... | reverse complement strand
GGAGAGGTCATCAAGATCGACACCAGGACGCGCGAATATGTGGAGCGTGTGAGGTGAGCAAGCCGCGGGTCCGTCCTCGTCCACGGAAGGAAGGCGGTCGCCTGACGGCCTTGCCTTCGACCTTGCCCGGGCCTTCCTCAGAACGCACCGTCCTCAATGATGCGTCCGGTGAGCAACTCGCGCCCATCCAAGAACTGATTGACCTGCTGAAACGGAACAACTTGACGGAACTGGAGGTGGAACGTGGAGGATTCCGGGTCCGTCTCAGACACGAAACAGGTGCGAGACCCGCTGTTGCTGCGTCCGCTGCGGACGTCATTCCCGCCGCTCCCCACACCCGTGTTGAGAGCGCGACCATCTCCCTCCCGGCTGAGACAGCTGGGAAAGTGACCATCACGTCGCCGATCGTTGGAACTTTCTACCGATCTCCGTCGCCGGACGCGGACCCCTATGTGGAAGAGGGCGATCCCATGAAAAAGGGACAGGTGTTGTGTATTGTAGAAGCCATGAAATTGATGAACGAGATCGAATCCGAGGTGGACGGCCGGGTCGTCAAGATTCTCGCGGAAAGCACCAAGCCTGTGGAGTACGGGCAGCCGTTATTTCTCGTTGATCCCACGCCCACATCCTGATCGTCTCACCCCCACACCGGAGTCGCCGAGTGTTTAAGAAGATTCTGGTCGCAAATCGAGGGGAGATCGCGCTTCGGGTCATCCGAGCCTGCCAGGAGCTCGGCATCAAGACGGTCGCCATCCATTCCGAAGCGGACACCCATTCATGGCATGTGCGCGCAGCGGATGAGCATGTCTGCGTTGGTCCTCCCGAAGATGCCCTGAGCTACCGCAATATCCCCAACGTGCTCAGCGCCGCCGAAATCACCGGCGCTGAAGCCATTCACCCTGGTTACGGCTTCCTCTCCGAGAACGCCCACTTCGCCGAAGTCTGCGAGTCGATCGGGGTGAAATTCATCGGTCCGACCTCTGAAAACATCGCGTTGATGGGTGACAAAGCCAAGGCGCGCGAGGTCGTGGCACGTCGAGGGCTTCCAGTCCTCCCCGGCAGTCCCGGCGAGCTTCGAAACGAGAGCGACGCGCTGGAAGCCGCTCGTAAGGTCGGGTTTCCGGTCATCCTCAAGGCCTCCGCCGGCGGGGGCGGGCGCGGGATGCGGGTGGTGAACAAAGAAGACGAGGTCGCGCGAGCGTTCCAAGCCGCTCAGGCCGAGGCCAAGTCCACCTTCGGGCACGAGGGGGTGTATTTGGAGCGCTATTTCCTCGAACCCCGCCATATCGAGGTGCAAGTGCTGGCCGACGACCGGGGACGAGTCGTGTGCCTGGGAGAACGAGATTGCTCGATTCAGCGTCGCTATCAGAAACTCGTCGAAGAGACCCCGTCGCCAGCCGTCAATGAGGCACTGCGGCGCGAGATTGGGCGCGTGGCACTTGACGCGATCAAAGCGGTCCATTACCGAAATGCCGGGACGGTCGAGTTCCTGCTGGACAAGGATCAGAACTTTTACTTTATGGAAGTGAACGCCCGCATACAGGTCGAGCATCCCATCACCGAAATGGTCACGGGGATTGACCTGATCAAAGAACAGATTCGTATTGCAGCCGGCTTACCATTGGCGTTCAGACAACAAGACATCCGGATCACGGGGCACAGTTTTGAATGCCGGATCAACGCCGAATGTCCGGAGAAGTTTACACCCTGCCCCGGCCTCGTGACCCACTACCGTCCTCCTGGCGGCTTTGGCGTCCGCGTGGATTCAGCGATGGAATCGCACAGTCAGGTGGTGCCGCACTACGATTCGCTGATCGCGAAACTGATCACCCACGGTCAGAATCGTGAAGAGGCGATGGCCCGGATGCGACGTGCCCTCGATGAGTTCGTGATCGAAGGTATTAAAACGACCCTCCCTCTGCACCGGCGAATTTTCAGCGATGCGGAATTTCAGAAAGGTCGCGTCTCAACTAGTTTTCTGGAGCGGCTGCTCACCAACCAGTCCAACTGAAGCGAGCGCATGCTGAGCCCGGCCACCACGCTTCTCCTCATCCTGTAGGAACGGTGTCGTTCCCCTCTAGCTCATCGTGGTCTCTCAAGGGTCTCTACGTGATCCTGGACCCGGCAGCCTCTCCCGAGCGCGCCCTCGTGGACGTGCTGGCGCAGGCAGCCGAGAACGGGGTGACGTTGTTCCAGTATCGTGACAAGACGTCGGCGATGAGAGAGGTCTATCGCCAAGCAGCCAAGCTCAGGCGGGCTGCGGCTGACGCTGGCGCGCTTTTCTTGGTTAATGATCGGTGCGATCTCGCTCTGGCAGTGGATGCGGATGGGGTACACCTGGGTCAGGACGATTTACCTCTCTCCCATGCTCGGTCCCTCCTGGGTCCAGCGAAAATCATCGGGGTCTCTACCCACCGAGCGTCGCAGGTTGAAGAGGCCATGAGGGGGGGAGCCGACTACCTGGGATTCGGCCCGATCTTCCCGACCGGCACGAAACCCCATCACGAACCAGCGGTCGGCATCGAGGGGCTCCGCCAAATTCGACCGCTGACTCAGTTGCCGGTCTTTGCCATCGGCGGCATCACGATCGATTCCCTGGAGGCCGTGATCGGAGCAGGGGCTGATGGAGTCGCGGTCATCTCTGCCATTCTGCATGCGGCTCACGTTCCGGACGCAGTTCGAACGTTCATGTCGCGCTTCCCATGACCAGACGGGCCAGTTCACGAATCCCGGGATGCTGAGCCATCCTGGCAAGTCCGACCGCCCACGCTTGATCGAACGCATCCTCATGGGGAAGGGGTCCAATCACGGGCACTCCGCTGAACTCCTTCATTAACTCAACGGTAGACTCCTCCTGCATCGAGTTCGTTGACGACCGCGGAGGGGCGACAGGGCGGTTCAGGACGACCCCCAGCGTGACGACCCCATGCTCCCTGAGCGCCTCTACCACGAGCAAGGCGTGGTTGACGCCGCCGAGGGTCACGCGACCCACCACGACGACGGGCAGCCCAAGCCGCACAATAAGATCACGAACGGTCCTCTGAGGGCTGATCGGCACCATGATGCCTCCAATACCTTCCACCACCACCATTCGATGACCAGTGGCAAGGGTCTCATAGGCGGACACGATCCGGTCCATCTCGATGGTCGAATCGGCCAGTCGAGCGGCGGCGAGCGGGGCCAGTGGGGCCGAGAACCGATAGGGATTGACGAGTCCGACGGGATCCGGAGCCTCAACAATTGCCCGTAAACGGTCGGCATCAGAGACGGTGGAGTCGTCAGGCGCGTGACCAGTCTCGATCGGCTTCATGACCCCCACGCGCAGACCTTGCTGCTTCAGGCAGAGCGCGAGAGCAGCCGTGACGACGGTCTTCCCTACACCCGTATCTGTGCCGGTGACGAAGCAACCGCGAAAGAATTGTGTCATTTGGTGACCTGGTGATTTGGTGAGGTGGTGAGGTGTTCTGGCCACTTCGTTCAATCACCAGATCATCAAATCGCACTTTCTTCTAAATGATCCGGCTGTCGAGATTCCAGACTTGGCCCGAGATGTCCTTCAACTGAGCCAAGTGATAGACGGATCGGGCAACCTCGTTGAGATCAGGTGACCGTCCGAGAACATGGTCCTTCATTCGAAGATCTCGTGACAGTGCCGGTGCCGACAGCTCGGTCCGGTGCCAGCCCGGGAAGACCGCGTTGACCCTCACATTACTGCATCCCCATTCACGGGCCGCTGTCTTCACCAGGCCCAGCAGACCGGCTTTCGAGGCCGCATAAGCGGACTGGCCGGCTCCGCCCTGCATGCCGGCGAATGAGCTCACGACGATGACGGAGCCGTCCCCTTGGGCCAGCATGTGATTCGCCGCAGCCTTGAGGCAATGGAATGTGCCGGTCAGGTTGGTCTCGATCACAGCCTTCCATTCATCAGGTCGGAGACGGAGCACGAGTCTGCTGGTCGCCTGTCCCGCATTGCACACCAAGACATCGAGTCGCCCCCAGCGGGAAACAAATTCCTGAACCATCGCGTCCACTTGCCGCGCATCTCCGATGTCGGCTTGATACAAAAGGCCCTCTCCACCTTGGGCGGTGACCGTCGCGGCCGTTCGAGCCGCGTCATCCTTTCGCTCCCGGTAATGGACGCCCACTCGCCAGCCAGCGTGACCGAATTCCAGACAGATGGCTTGGCCGATGCCGCGCGATCCACCTGTGACCAGAACCGTGGGACGAGTGACTAAAGAGGGAGAGACTCGGGAGTCCACTCCCGATATGGACGATTTCGACATGGCCACCTCGCGGGCGGTATTATTATGGAACGGAGTCAGGGAAGGCAAGCTCGTGCGGCGTCCGGACTTGGAAGCGGGACTGGACCTTGCCGGTGTTCAGGCAAGTATGGTACGGTGACGCGCAATGCATCATCCTCTTGGCAAGACGAGCGGCTGGTTAGTGGCATGTTGGTCTCTGGCACTTGCTGTGGGCACAGGATTCACGGCTTATGCTGCTTCGAGAACCGAAGTCATCGCCAATGCCGACGATTACTTTCCGGACACCGTGGGGAGCCGGTGGCGCTACCGAGGTGAGGTGGTTGAGGGACCTCTTCAGAAGATCACCACGAAACAGTTCATGAACGTCTCAACGGTGAAGGGAACCGAGACGATTAAGGGCGTCACCGTCAAGGTCTTTCACGACACGAACCCCGGCAACCACGGTCCCTCGGACAGTTATTATCGCCGGGACGCCGCAGGCATTGTCTATTACGGGTCGGACCCCGGGACGGCTCTCGAGAAACAACTCATCCCTTACCAGATTGTTCAGTTCCCGCTCGAGTTCCCGTCGTCGTTTCAGCAATTCGACCGTAAAGGGTTGGAATTCGACGCGGACGTGGATGGGGACGATGTGGTTGAGCGAACCGACGTGATCGCGTCAGTCACCGTGGTGACGAAGGAGGCCATATCGGTGCCGGCAGGCACGTATCAGGATGCCGTGCGCATTGAAGCTCGCATGACCTTGAAGATCCATCTCTCCGGTGCCAAACGAACTGCGGTCGGAACGGATACGATGACGGCGTGGTTTGCCAAGGGTGTCGGGCTCGTACGGTACGTCGAACGGCAGGAGCTTCCGCCGTTCAAGTCGGATCGGGGCTGGACCAGCGAGATCACCGAAGAGCTGGAAGAAGTGCAGATCAAAGCCAAGCCGGCCTCATCGAGCAGGAGCGAATCCGCGACGGAGGGTATTCTCACTGACCACACGCGCGACCATGAATTGCATCAGGTAGTCCTCGCCTCCGGCCTTGGCGCCGACTCCGGACAACCGATGCCCTCCGAATGGCTGCCGACCCACTAGGGCCCCCGTGATGGGACGGTTGATGTAGAGGTTCCCCACGTCGAACGTTTCACGCGCTTTCATGAGATGGGCAGGGCTCCGCGAATAGACCCCGCCTGTCAGCGCATAGGGTGAGGCGTTTGCAAGCCGGATGGCCTCGTCGAAGCTTCGGGCACGCATCACGGCGAGCACCGGGCCGAAGATCTCTTCCTGGGCCAGCCGGTGAGTAGGTTGGATATCGGCAAAGACAACTGGCCCGACAAAACAACCGGCTTCAGCGACCTGCCGCTCCACCACCAGCCGTCCTTCGCGTTTTCCGATCTCGACGTACTCGCGGACCTTGGCACGGGCGCGTTCGTCAATCAACGGGCCCATGCGGGCGCCCGGATCTGCCGGAGGGCCGATTCGCAAGCTCATGACGGCGTCGGCGAGCCGTTGAAGAAACAGGTCATAGACCGACTCGTGGACAATCGCTCGAGAACAGGCAGAACACTTTTGTCCTTGGAAACCAGTGAATGACGTGAGCACGCCTGCGACCGCTTCATCGAGATCAGCAGTCTCATCGACGATGATCGCGTTCTTCCCCCCCATTTCCGCGACCACATGCTTCACCGTCGTCTGACCGGGTGCCACACGCCCGGCCTGAGCCAGGATCTGAAGCCCCACTTCCTTTGAACCGGTAAAGGCGATCATCTGGACTTCAGGGCGTTCGACGAGCGCCCGACCAAGTTCCGGTCCTCCTGGCGCGAATTGGAGAACCCCATCCGGCACACCGGCCTCCGTCAGCAGTTCAACTAAGAGATGGGCCATCACCGGAGCGCGCTCTGAAGGCTTGAAGAGGACGACGTTGCCGGTCACCAAGGCCGCCGAGACCATCCCGGTGGGAATCGCGAGAGGAAAATTCCACGGGGAAATCACGACGACCAGACCGCGTGGGAAGAACATGAGATGGTTCAGCTCTCCCGGCTCGAGCCCCAAGCGCCGCGGCTGACCGAGGCGACGCATCTCCCTGGCATAAAATTCCAGAAAGTCGATCGCCTCAGCAACATCAGCGTCCGCTTCGCGCCAGGGTTTCCCCGTCTCAAAAATCTCCCACGCCGACAATTCAAAGCGCCGGCGGCGCATGATCGCTGCCGCCTTGATCAGGATGTCGGCCCGTTGTTCGGGAGCCGTGGCACTCCAGGGGGCGAGCTTGGGAAGGATCGCTTGGATGAGCCTGGCGGTATCGTCTGGTGCGAAGCCGCGCAGCCGGCCAATCACCTCGCTCGGACGACTGGGATTGAGCGAAATGAGCTCCGGCCCTGAAGGGGACAGAGCAGACGGCACTCTGGAAGAGAGCGTCTGGCCCAACCGGGCCCTGACCGCCGCAAGAGCCTGGGTCATCGCCGCCCTGGAGGACGCCTGTGAGAAATCCGTATGAGGTTCGTTGATGAACTGGCCGGATACCGAGCGTCGAGGGAAATCGAGGTGGTTAGACTGATCCGTCGAGGAACTCGCTGCTGCAAGAGGAACTGCGTGGGGTGGAGCGAGCAAGAGATCTAGGGGCTCCGACTCGGCGTACTCCCTTCGCAAGAATGATTCGTTGGAGGTATTCTCCAGCAGCCGACGCACGAGGTAGGCCATGCCAGGGAGCAGTTCTCCCACAGGAGTATAAATCCTGAGCCGTCGTCCAGCCTTGACGACGGCTGCTTGAAGCGGTTCTGCCATCCCGAAGATCATCTGATATTCGTAGGCCTCAGGGGACAGTCCGGCGGCTTGCGCGGCCGCTTCGGCATGGGCCAGGCTTCGAAGATTGTGCGTCCCGAAGACGGGCCTGATCAGGTCGGCATGCTGGATCAAGGTCCGTGTTAAGACTTCATAATTGGCATCAGTTTCCGGTTTGCTCTGGAACACCGGAACCGGCCATCCACGCTGCTGGTACCGAATCATGTCAGAGTCCCAGTAGGCTCCCTTCACCAGTCTGATGCTGATAGGCGCACCGCGGCGACGAACCCATTGGAGCAGGGTATCAATGTCGGCTCCGGACTCCTTCAAGTACGCCTGAATCGCAATGCCGCCGTGCGGATACGAACGGTAGGCCTCCTCCGACAGGAGACGCGTGAAGATCATGAGCGTCAGATCCTTCAGCTCAGCCTGCTCCATATCGAACGTGATCGCAGCCGGCACGGTCATAGCAAGATCCAGGAGCGGGCAAAGACGCGTCGCCACGGCGGAAAAACTGCCCTCGGGATCGATCGGATCCAACTGAGAATAGAGGGCGGACAGTTTGACGGACAAATTGACGCGAGGGATGGGGCCAGTGTGGTCCCGTTCAGGGACAGCAGCGGAAGGCCAGGCTACTGTGGCTTTCTCCAACTGACGCAGAGTCTCCAGGCAGCGGTCTCGGTACCGGTCCGCCTCATTTTCAGTGACCGTGGTTTCACCCAGTAGATCGACCGAATAGCCGCGTCCTTCTTTCCAGAGGCGTAGCAGCGCGGGCAGGGCATCGGCGATGGAGGCGCCTGCGATGAACGTGCGGGCCATCTGATGGATCTGGTGTCGAAGGGACTTCGCGCTCAGCTTGGACCCAAGGCTGGTCGCGGAGATGGCCCGGAGGCCCCACTGAAGAGGAAGCGCGACTTCGTTCGTCCCGCCAAAATACTCCTCCATGAGCCGGGCGACTTGAGCATCCGTCTCCAAACAGGGCAAGACATCGATAAAGCGAAAGAGACGGACCTTAAACGCTTCGTCCTTCATGGACCAGTCGAGCAGGGTCTTCGACCACCAGGCAGAATCAAAGACCGTTGGTGAGAGGCCGGCTGATTGCTTGGCAAGCTCCCGGCCGATCCGATGAATGGCAAGTTCCAGAGCAGAACTCGTGTCCGCCATTGGCTGCTTCTGCTCCTAACAACACCTAGCTAAGGCACAGTATACACCGCGAAAGGATTTTCTTGTAAATGAGTCGGAAGTACTATAGTATGTGACGATGTATTTGAGGTAGGTGAACCCTCATAAGAGTTCACTAGGGAACGAAACGGGAGGGAGAACAGAATGGAGAAGACGGTTCGACAGCTCGACTACCCGGTTATCCTGCTGTTTTCCGTCGTCACTGCATGCTCTCTAATCGGCGTGCCGGTGTTCGGCTACTTCCACGGATTCAGCCTGTTGGACTGGGTGATGTTCGGGGTGCTGTACATGGCCAGCGGTCTCGGGATCACGGTCGGCTATCATCGTCTGATCTCCCACAGAAGTTTTGACTGCCCGGCCTGGGTGAAGGCTTGTCTGCTCGTCATCGGTGGGTGGGCGCTCGAGAACTCTGCGCTGCGATGGTGCGCGGATCACATCCGGCACCATGCACGGTGCGACCAGGAGCAAGACCCCTACAACGCGACCAAAGGTTTCTGGCACAGCCATTGCGGATGGATCTTCCAAAAATCTCCGCACCGGGATGAGATCTACGAATCCAAATTGCGCAAAGACCCGATCATTATGTGGCAACACCGGTATTACGCTCTGATCGTCCTCTCCGGTCTGGGGCTCCCGTTTGTGGTGGGGTACTTCAACGGAGGGTGGATGGGCGGATTGAGCTGCTTTCTGCTCGCCGGGGTGGCTCGTGTCTTCTTCGTCCTCAACTCTACCTTCTGCATCAACTCCATTTGTCACATTTGGGGAGCGCAGCCCCACGGCACTGAAGACAGCAGCCGAGACAGTTGGTGGATCTCTCTCGTGACGTTTGGGGAAGGCTATCACAACTACCACCATACACACTTGAGGGACTATCGGAACGGCCCCAAGTGGTACAATATCGACCCCTCCAAGTGGCTGATTTTTACCCTGTCAAAGTTCGGGCTAGCCTACAATCTGCAACGCCATCGAGCCTGAAGACTTGCGCTGATCTCTTGCCCCCCGCCCCCTTGTCTCCTGAGAGGGGAGAGGCGTATCATGAGTACATCAGCCGTGTGGACAATCTGGTTCTGCTCGACCGGAGCATTCGAGGATATTCTCCATGGAATGCCCGCGATGCAATGGTGTGATGGTACAGGATGAGTTTGAAGACTTGAAGGACGATACTGGTTCCCTGCATTTCAAAGGGTGGCGCTGCCTCATTTGCGGTGAAATTCTCGACCCGGTTATCGAACACAATCGGGGAACCCACCGTGAACCCCTACTGGGCCGCGCGCGAAAGAAGTTTGCGACTCAGTTGAGCTGACCCCACCGTGATTCTCTCGCAAGTCGAGAGCCGCTGACAATAGAGGGACCCTAAGAGAATTCGTTCGAGAGTCTGGATGTCTATTGTGTGTCTGACGTGTTGATCGTAACGAGGTACAGGGCATGGGCGAGGTGAATGCCGAACAGGGACAGCAGGGGAGGAGCGCGAGTAAAGACGACCTCATCCCGAACGTCAAACACGTGATCGCGATCAGCAGCGGCAAAGGCGGGGTCGGGAAAACGACCGTGGCTGTCAATCTTTCGGTGGCGCTCAGCCTCGCCGGAGCAAAAGTCGGCCTGATGGATGCCGACGTGTACGGGCCCAACATTCCCATGATGATGGGGGTTCCTACACCACCCCAACAAGAAGATGGGAAGATCAAGCCGGCCGAGGGCCACGGGGTCAAGGTCATCTCGATGGGGTATTTTGTTCCGGAGGAGACGGCTGTCGTCTGGCGAGGCCCCATGATTCACACAGCCATCCAGCAGTTCTTCCGAGACGTGAACTGGGGCGAACTGGACTACCTGCTCGTTGACCTTCCTCCAGGAACGGGAGATGCCCAGCTCACCCTCTCTCAGCTCGTGCCCTTGTGTGGGGCGGTGACGGTCACGACGCCCCAAGAAGTCGCGCTTCACGATGTGCGGAAGGGCATGATGATGTTTCAGAAAGTCAACGTCCCGCTGCTCGGCCTCATCGAGAACATGAGCTATTTTGTCTGCGGCCATTGCGGCGAGCGGACCGAGATCTTTTCTCACGGCGGCGGCGAACGAGCGGCGGAAAAGCTGGGGATCCCGTTTTTAGGCCGGATTCCGATCGATCCTGCCATCAGGGCTGGAGGTGACACCGGTATGCCGATCGTAGTGGCGAATCCTACGTCGCCTCAGGCGACAGCATTCAGGGAGATTGCGGCCAAGCTTGCAGATGGGATCCGCGGCACGAATGCAGGGGCAGGAGACCAGCCCCAAGCGTCCATTGGCAGCTTGCTGAAGAAGATCAAACGGCCGCAGAGCACATGAAGAATGTCAAGGATAAGGCTAAGGTTGAGGGTAAGAACAAGCCATTGATCGAATCCTTGCTCAACCTTAACCTGAACCTCAACTCCACCAAGAAGAGGAGGCAAGATGGCTGAGTTTGTCAGAGTCACCCGCACGACGGACGTCGCCCCCGGAAGCGGTGTCGTCGCCGAGGTCAATGGCCAGTCCATCGCCGTGTTCAATGTGGATGGAACCTATTATGCGATCGACAACACCTGTGTGCACCGTGGAGGTCCTCTAGGAGAAGGGGAACTGGAGGGTGATACGGTCACCTGCCCCTGGCATGGATGGCAATACAATGTGAAGACTGGCGTGTCCTTGACGACTCCTTCGGCCTGCGTGAAGTCCTACCAAGTGAAGGTCGAAGGTCCTGACGTCAAAGTTCTGCTCTAACTTTCGCACTCGTTCTTGAGTGCCCCACTGGCTTTCTGCATAATACGCCCTCATGGATCGAGAAGACCTCCTCACCCTCTATCGTCAGATGCTCCTGATTCGCCGGTTCGAGGAACGATCGGCGGAGATGTATGCTCTGGCCAAGATCGCCGGGTTCCTCCATCTCTATATCGGTGAAGAAGCAATCGCCGTCGGCGCCATCGCGGCCATCAGAGCCGACGATTACGTCATCAGCGCGTATCGTGATCACGGGTACTGTCTCGCCAAAGGTGCGGACCCGGGCCAGGTCATGGCCGAACTGTTTGGCA
>Ga0209376_1005005_pt1 | contig 11248 bp, 5 predicted proteins | sample GraSoiAngelo_134_FD_185891 | JGI IMG/M metagenome (GOLD analysis project Ga0209376, IMG submission 185891) | Grasslands soil microbial communities from the Angelo Coastal Reserve, California, USA - 14_0929_05_30cm (SPAdes) (version 2) | ecosystem: Environmental > Terrestrial > Soil > Grasslands ... | reverse complement strand
GATCCCTGAATCCTGGTTGGTGCTCAACAGCTCTCTGACCAGGTACGGCACCGCATCGGATCCCATTGCACGGATGGCGCCTGTGATCGGCTCGGGGGCACCGCTGGCGTTGGGCCAAGCCAGACAATACTCCCGGAACCAAAAGCTCAATGGCTTGCCTTTGTAGCCGGGCTCTGAACCGTTCCTGTGGACACACAAAACCATGAAGACGAAAATGGTTGCTCCGATAAATGCGCTCCTGAATAACTTCTTGCGCCCGGCCATAACCTGAGATCCTGCCTCTCCTTCGACAGCACATCAGCAATGAAATCACGGAAAATCAGGGCTCTCCGGAAATTTGCCGTTGACAGTTTGGCGCGAGAATTGTGTGATTCAGCGCATTGCCGAAACCATTTGCTCCTCACGCATGAGGAGTTTTGCAGTCCGTCGCAGTGACACGAATCAGTGACGCATGACCAAGCGCAAGATCAACGTTGCCATAGTCGGGCTGGGCTTTGGCGCGGAGTTTATCCCCATTTACCAGCGGCATCCCCACGCCAACATGTACGCCATCTGCCAGCGCACCCGCAAAAAGCTCGACGCTATCGGGGACGCCTTCGGCGTGGAGAGACGCTACGACGATTTCAACAAGTTGCTGCAGGACCCGAACGTTGAAGCGGTTCACATCAACTCGCCGATTCCCGATCACGCCTGGCAATCCATCGCCGCGCTCCAGGCCGGCAAACACGTCGCCTGCACCGTGCCCATGGCCACGAGTATTGAGGACTGCAAAAAAATCGTGGACCTCGTCGAGCAGACGAAAAAGAAATACATCATGATGGAAACAGTGGTCTATGCCCGCGAGTTTCTCTTCATCAAGGAACTCTACGAAAAGGGGCAACTCGGCAAAATCCAGTTTCTGCAGGCCAGCCACCAGCAGGACATGGACGGCTGGCCGAATTACTGGCCCGGCCTGCCGCCGATGTGGTATGCGACGCATTGCGTCGGGCCGATGCTGGCGCTGACCAAAGCGACCGCCGAATACGTCTCCTGTTTCGGTTCCGGCACGATTCGCAAGGAACTGATCCAGTGCTACGGCTCGCCGTTTGCAGTGGAGACGGCGCACATCAAATTCAAGAATTCCGACCTGACCGCGCGCATCATCCGGTCGTTGTTCGACACCGCGCGGCAGTATCGGGAGAGCATCGACGTTTACGGCTCGAAGAAATCGTTCGAATGGACGCTGGTCGAGCACGAGCCGCACGTGCTGCACACGGCGAAGTTGCCCGAGCCGAAGATTCCAAAGAAGATCAAGACGCCCGACTACGCGAAACGGCTGCCGCAACCGATCCGCCGATTCACCACGAAAGGGGTCTATGATCTGGCGAAGAAGACGCACCTGAGTTTCACCCAAGGGGCGGGCCACGGGGGAAGCCATCCGCACCTGGTGCATGAATTCGTGATGGCGCTGGCGGAGAATCGCGACCCGTTCCCGAATGCGAGGCAATCAGCCAACTGGACTTGCGTCGGGCTGTGCGCCCATCAATCCGCGCTCCAGGGTGGCGCCATCGTCCAACTGCCGGAGTTTACTTTCTAGTGTCATGTCACAGAAATACCCATACAATGCGACCGTTCCGCTTTCCCCTCACCCGGCCTTCGGCCACCCTCTCCCCATCCGATGGGGAGAGGGCAGGGTGAGGGGCGCTCCTGTTTCCGGCTTGGCCGGCGTTAGGGACAACACACTAGAATCCGATCCGCCTCTTGCATGAGTGCAACGGCCAATGCGAATGGACACGGCGGGTACAACAAGACGAAGCTTTTCGTCCTGAGCGTGGTTGCGCTCGCCACGGCGGGCATTGGTTTCAGCATTCGTGGAGATCTTGGCGGCGCGTTGCAGTCCCATTTTTTTGATCCGATAGATAAACTGCACTCGGCCGAAATGACGGCGAGTGTGTTGGGGATCGTGTTCATGGGCTTCGCGGTGGCCATTGCGATTGGGAGTCCGTTGCTGGATTACCTCGGCATGGGACGACTGCTCGGTTTGTCGAGTCTGTGCTTTGTCGCGGGCAATCTCGTCGTCATCTTCGCCGACAGTTTGACGGGCGCTCTGCCGGTGTTTTGGGTGGTCTGGATCGGGATGGCGATCATTGGCGTTGCCCAGGGCCTGGTGGAAACGGTGATCAATCCGCTGGCAGCCACGTTGTATCCGGATGACAAGACTCACAAATTGAACGTCCTGCACGCGTGGTGGCCGGGTGGAATCATCATCGGCGGGCTCGTCAGCCTGGCTTTGGGCTACTGGGGGTTTGGCTGGCAGGCCAGACTCGCCGTGGTGCTGTTGCCCGCTGTGACCTTCGGGTTCATGGTTATCGGCACAAAGTTTCCGCCCACCGAACGCGTCGCCGCGGGCGTGTCCGCAACCGGGATGTTCAAGGAATTGGGTCGTCCGTTGTTCATCGTGCTGTGGCTGTCGATGTTTCTGACGGCTGCGTCGGAACTGGCCCCGGGCCAATGGGTGGACATAGCGCTGACGCGCACCGTGGGAATGAAGGGTATCGTCCTGTTGATCTACGTCAGCGGCCTGATGTTCCTGATGCGGCACTTCGCTGGAACACTGGCGCACAAGCTCTCGCCCATCGGCCTGCTCTGGTTTTCATGTTTGCTGGCGTCGGCCGGCCTGTTGCTGCTCAGCGTGGCGAATTCACCGATCACCGGTTTGCTGGCGGCGACGGTGTGGGGCGTGGGTGTCTGCTACATGTGGCCCACGATGCTGGCCTCCGCCTCGGAACGCTTCCCCAAGGGCGGAGCGTTGCTGATCGGCCTGATGGGAACGGCCGGAAACCTGTCCATCAAGTTTGTCCTGCCGTGGATGGGGAACATTTTCGACGAGACGAAGATCAGGGCGGCGGGCGGCGAAGCGGCCTTCAAAGCGTTGACGGGTGACAGGCTGAATGAAGTGCTGGGCATTGCGGCGCAGACTTCCTTTCGGGTGGTGGCCATCCTGCCGGCCATCCTCCTGGCGGTGTTTGGCGCCATTTGGCTTTACGACAAGTCCCGCGGCGGTTACAAAGCGGAAACCATTGTTCTCGGCGGCGCCAAAAGTTAACACTTCAGACGCAACAACCATAACTCAACCAGCAAAACCTATGAGCAACGGAAACGGTATTGCACCTAACGCAAGAAGACTCCTCTGGGCCGGCTTCGCGGCCATTTTGGCTGCGGGCATCGGCTTTGGCATCCGCGGCGGCATCCTCGCCAATTGGGGCACTGATTTCGGGTTTACCGCTGCTCAACTGGGTGACATCAACGGCGCCGGTTTCACTGGATTCTGCTTCGGCATCATTATTGGCGGCTTACTCTGCGACAAGATCGGGTATGGGAAGCTGGTGATCGCCGCATTTGCTCTGCATGTGGTCTCTGCTTTTGTCACGTTTAGTGCCAGCAAAAGGATGACCCAAGACACCGCGTACCTGGTGCTGTATTTGGGGACTTTCATCTTCGCTGTGGCCAATGGCACGCTCGAAGCCGTAGCCAACCCACTCGTCGCGACATTGTTTCCGCACAACCGGACCCATTACTTGAATATTCTGCATGCGAGCTGGCCAGCCGGCCTGGTTCTTGGAGGCTTTGCCGGAGCGCTGCTCGGCGGCAGTTGGTCGTGGAAAGCGCAGCTCGCGCTCTTCCTGATTCCCACCGCGATCTACGGGCTCATGTTCTTAGGTCAGCACATGCCGAAGTCTGAGGCGTCGGTAAAAGGCTTGAGCCTGGGTGAGATGATGAAGGACGTGGGATTGCTCGGCGGGGTGGTCGTTTGCCTTTTGGTTGCCCTGTTTGTCAAAGAGGCTCTCGGCGGAATGCTTGCGCTGTTGCTCAAGAATGACTTTTTCACTGGCCCGACGTGGGGTTACCTCTCGTGGGGCGTCGGCCTCATGCTGTGGCTGGCCGTGGGGGGCCTGACTCGCGGTTCGATTGGCGCCTGGCTCCTCTTCGTGCTGTTCGTAGTGCACGCGCTTGTTGGCGCCGTGGAGCTTGGAACAGACGGCTGGATTCAAAACATCACCGGCAATATCCTCACGCCCACTCAGGGCAAGGTCCTGTTCGTCTTCACTTCGGCAGTGATGTTTTCTCTACGATTCTGCGCGGACTTCATCGAAAAAAGAATCGGCCTTTCGCCGGTCGGCATCTTGTTAAGCTGTGCGACTCTGGCCTGCATCGGCCTCAATCTGGTGAGTGGCATTGCGACGTTTGGCGGTGCGATGGGTGCCCTGGTGGTTTATGCCGTCGGGAAAACCTTTTTCTGGCCGACTATGCTCGCCGTCACGAGCGATCGCTTCCCACGCACAGGCGCAGTGGCCATCAGTATCATGGGTGGTATCGGGATGATGTCCGCCGGTCTTATTGGCTCGAAGGGGCTCGGCTATGCCAAGGACCGCTTCGTCGGAGAGGAACTTAACAAGGCCGACCCTGCGGTATTCGCAGAATACAAGGCCGAGAAGCCGAGTAAATTCTTGTTCTTTGAAGGGTCTTTCGGCTTGGACGGCAGCAAACTCGGAGCCGTAACCTCAACTCCACCGGAGAGCCGAGACGCGAAACAAAAACTCGTGGCCGAGTCGAACATGAAGGGTGACCGCCGTACGCTGGTGGCCGATTCGTTTATCCCAGGGACAATGGCCATGATTTACCTACTCATTCTGCTCTACTTCAAAGCGATTGGCGGCTACAAACCTGTCCACATCGTGCCGGTGGCGGAACAAACCAAACAAGCAGGAGCGGCCTAGCCCGACAACACGGAGATTTCGTTACATCCCAAAGCTCCCGCCCGTCGCAAGGCTAGCAGGGTAGGGCGCGTCACTCCGTGCGCGCCGCAGACTCGAATCCGTTCCCCGGGCGGCGCGCACGGAGTGACGCGCCCTACCTGACCCAGTCTATATCGAAAATTTCTTTGTCACGGTACTAGCGTACTCAACCGAACGATCTTTCACGGGCAACCCCACGCCGCCCTGTTTATTTTTATCCGCGAATCGCCCGAATGTTCGCTAATAAGGCATTCGTGTTAATTCGCGTCATTCGCGGATAAAAAAATCGTCACTCCTCTACGACGGCCAATTCCGCTTTGGGTTCCCAGCGCCGAGGCGCGCGTCCGGGCGGTGTCGTGTCCACTTTGGCGTAGTACGTCTCCTCACCGAACATCCCGTCCACGGCCTTTTGCAATTCGATCGAGGGCAGAACGCCGAACCGTTCATGCGTTTCGACGAAGACGATTTCGCCCGCCGGGCGCTTGAAGCAGAGGAACAGCGGGCATTTGCCGGAGAAGCCCGCAACCATTTCGTGGATCAAGTCGAGTTGGTCCGGTGTCAGGTGCGCGGTGTGCAAGCGTAGGTGGACTTGCTTCGTGTATCTCCTCATCGCGTCCTCCAGCGGCATGATTTCCTGCGGAAAAATTTTCGGCTTGTCATCGCCCGTGTTGACTTCTCCGACCACCAGAATGGCTTTGTTCGGCGCGATCAGGTCGCGATATCTATCGTAGTTCTCGTTCATCACGAGCACCTGCACCGAACCTTCGAGGTCCTCCAGCGTCACCATCGAGTAAGGTTTGTTGGTCTTTTTGGAGACGCCGTTCTGGATCGCGGCAATCAGGCCCCCGATGCGCGTCATGCTGCGATTGGGCAGTTGCGCCAGCGCCGATGTCTTGTGCAGACAATACTTCTCAATGAGCGGCGCGTAAGGCGTTAACGGATGGCCGGTGACATAGAAACCGAGCAGTTCCTTTTCGTAAGCGAGCAATTCGTGCTGCGGCCACTCCGGCAGCTTCGTCATCGATTCCGGTGTTGGCGATTCCTTTTCCTGCAACAGGCCAAAGAGCGAGCCTTGTCCGCGCTGGCGGTCGGCGACGACGCTCGCCGCGCGCGCAAGCGTGCGGTCGATTTGCGCGAAGAGCGTGGCTCGGGTTTCGCCGAGACAATCGCACGCGCCCGATTTGACAAGCGCTTCGAGCACCTTCCGGTTAACGGTGCGCGTATCGACGCGTTCGCACAGGTCCGAGAGCGATTTGAATTTTTCGCCTTCGCTGCGCGCCTTCAAAATGCTCTGCACGGCGATTTCGCCGGCGCCCTTGACGGCGGCCAGGCCGAAACGAATGGTTGATAGTGGGACAGGTGTCCCGCCTGTCTTTTGGGTGAAAGCCTGTCCCACTGTGGCAGGGCCAGAGGCCTTCCCCACAAAGACAGGCGGGACGCCTGTCCTACTCTGAGCCGGCGTGAAATGCACGCCGCTCTCGTTCACATCGGGCGGCAACACCTCAATACCCTGCGCGCGGGCCTCGTCGATGTATTCACTGAGCTTCGCAGTGTCGGCCATGTCGTTCGTCATCATGGCGCAGTAAAACTCGACCGGGTAATTCGCCTTCAGATAGGCCGTCTGATAGGCGACGATGGCGTAGGCTGCGGCGTGGGACTTGTTGAAGCCGTAGCCGGCAAATTTTTCGAGCAAGTCGAAGATCTGGTTCGCTTTGCCCTCCGCGATGTTGTTCTTCTCCTGGCACCCCTTGACGAAAATGGCGCGCTGCTGGGCCATTTCTTCGGGCTTCTTTTTGCCCATCGCGCGGCGCAGCAGGTCCGCGCCGCCCAGCGTGTAACCCGCCAGCACCTGCGCGGCCTGCATCACTTGCTCCTGGTAAATCAAAATGCCGTAGGTCTCGCGCGCGATCGGTTCGAGCAACGGATGCTCGTATTCAATTTTCACTTCGCCGTGGCGGCGCTTGATGAATTCCGGGATCAGGTCCATCGGCCCCGGCCGGTAAAGGGCCACGAGGGCGGTGATGTGTTCCACCGAACTGATTTGAAACTTGCGGCACAGATCGCGCATCCCGCCCGATTCCAACTGGAAGATGCCGAGCGTGTTCGCCTTGTTCAGCAGGTCGTAAGTCCGGGCGTCGTCCAGCGGCAGATTGTCGATGGGAACCTCGATGCCTTTGATCTGCCGGACCATCTCGCACGTGTTGCGAATGACCGTGAGCGTCTTCAGCCCGAGGAAATCCATCTTCAACAGGCCGAGGTCGCCGACTGGGCCCATCGCGTATTGGGTCACAATGGTGCCGTTATCATCCGCCTTTAGCGGAAGCAAATTGACCAGCGGCTGGTCGCCGATGACGACGCCTGCCGCGTGCACCGATGCATTACGTGTGAGCTCTTCGAGAACGAACGCGGTGTCAATGAGTTCACGCGTGACTTCCTCGGTTCTGTACGCCTGCTTGAGTTCCGGCGAGACCTTGAGCGCTTTTTCGAGCGTCATCTTGAGCTCGTTGGGAATCATCTTCGCCAGCCGGTCGCATTCGCCGTAGCTCAAGCCCATCACGCGGCCTACGTCGCGCACGACCGACTTCGCGCCCATGGTGCCGAAGGTGATGATTTGCGCGACCGAATCGCGCCCATATTTCTGGCGAACGTATTCGATGACATCGGCGCGACGGTCGTCCGCGAAGTCAATGTCGATGTCCGGCGGGTTGACGCGTTCGGGATTGAGGAAGCGCTCGAACAGCAGGCCGTAGCAGATGGGATCGACGTTCGCGATTTCGAGCAGATAAGTGACGATGGAACCGGCGGCGGAACCCCTGGCCACGCAAGCGATCCCTTTGCTGCGGCCGAATTGAACAAAGTCAGCGACGATTAGAAAATAACTGATAAAACCGGTCTTCTTGATGACCCTGAGTTCGAGCTCCAGGCGGTCCATGACCGCTTTGACTGCGGCCGCCACGGCGGGGTCCTTGAGATTTCGGATTTCGGATTTCGGATTTCGGATTTGGTCCGCCGTCGGCCGGAAACTCGGAAGCCTCCGCGCTTCGTCCATCGCTTCGATCACGAACTCCTGTCCTTCCACCCGCGCGTGAAGGCCGTAGCGTTTGCGCAATCCTTCGGCCAGCAACTCTCGCAGATAACCTTCGCGAGTCAAATGTTCCGGAGGGCTGAAGGCCGGATAATGCAGTCGGCCGAACTCGATCTCAAGGTTGCATTTCTCGGCGACTTCGAGTGTGTTTCGCACCGCCTCGGGGACTTCGCTGAACAAGGCCTTCATCTCATTGGCCGAGCGCAGGTAAAACTGCTCCGGCACGTAGCGCATGCGCTTCGTGTCGCTGAGCAGGGTTTGCGTGCCGATACAGATGAGCGCGTCGTGCGCGTGGGAGTGGCCTTTCTCGACGTAATGCACGTCGTTCGTCGCCACCAGCTTCAGACCGAACTCCTTCGCCCAGAGAATCAGGTGGCGATTGACTTTGATTTGCTCGGGGATCGTGTGGTTTTGGAGTTCGAGATAGAAATTCTCAGGGCCAAAGGTTTGCTTGAACCAGTCCACTGTGGCGCGCGCCTTGTCCAGCTGGTCCTTCTGAATCAACTCCGGAATCTCGCTCGCCAGGCAGCCTGACAGCGCGATGAGTCCTTCCTTGTTCGCCGCCAGAATTTCTTTGTCGATGCGCGGCTTGTAATAGTAGCCCTCCAGATGCGCCGCCGTGGCGAGCTTAATCAGGTTTTTGTAGCCGGCCTCGTCCTTGGCCAACAGCACGAGGTGATGGTACACGTCTTTGCCTCCGCTGCTGGTCTTCTTCTCGAGACGACTGCCCGGAGCGACATAGACTTCGCAGCCGAGAATGGGCTTGATGCCTTTGTCGCGCGCGGCCTGATAAAAATCAATCGCGCCGCAAAGCACGCCGTGGTCGGTGATCGTGAGTGCGGGGAACTTCAGTTCGCGGGCTTTATCCATCAACCGGTCGAGGCGGCAGGCGCCGTCGAGCAGCGAATACTCGGTGTGCAGGTGGAGATGGACAAAGTCCGCGTGCGACATGCGAAGAACTTAACGTCGGGGGTGAAGGAGGCGCAAGCGAAGAGGGCGGACAAGTTGTTAACATACGCCTACACCTGACGCGCCAGGAGTTTTCGCAGGCACTGCAAGACCTGGTCCGGCGAAATCGCGGCGAGGCAAGGGCAGGCGCTTTCACAAACGTCCGCGCTGCCGTGGCAAGAACACGGGGCTCCGAGGAGAATCTGGTGATGCGGACCAACCGGCGCCCACTGAACTGCGGAAGTAGGGCCGAACAACGCGATCGTCGGCGCGCCCATACCACTGGCGAAATGCAACGGGCCGGTGTCGCCGGAGATGAAAACCTCCGCGCGCTTGAGCACGGCGAGAAATGCCGCGAGATCGGGCACCGCCGGCAGCACCGGCGCGTCCGGCGCGAGCCGTTTCAGTTCGTCCACCAACGATTGTTCATGCGCGCCAGTGCCGGTGGTGAAGACGAGTCGAAGTCCGGTCGCGGCGGCCATTTGGTACAAAGCGACCCAGTGCCTGACCGGCCATTCCTTCTTCGGCTGGCCGGCGGCCAGGTGGCAAATGACTTTTCGCTCCGGCAGGAGTTGGGCGGCAAACGCGTCCAAAGCGGGGTCGGTGCGAATTTCGATTGCCGGCGAGCGCGGCGGCGTAATGCCCCAGGCCGACAGAATGTGCAACAGTCGCACAGTCTCGTGCTGACCGAGCGGCGCGGGTGACACGCGTTGCGTGTAACAGAAGCGACGACCGATGAAGCCGCCGGGATGAATCGGTCCGAGCCGCTGTCGCGCGCCGCACAGCAGGCTCAAAATCGCACCGCGATCGTTGCCACCAAAATCGACCGAGCGATCGAACCGTTCGTCGCGGAGCGCCCGGATGACGGGCCAGGTTTGATTGAAGCGGGCCCGTCCACGCCGGCGCGGCATGGGCCAGACACGCGTCAGCCACGGCAGATGGTTGAGAAGCGGCGCGACTTCTTCGGGCACGAGGGCGTGCAAAGCGCAATCACGGAAATGCTCGCGAATGGCCCGCAACGCAGGGGTCATCAGCGCCGTGTCGCCGTAGTATTTGAACTGGATCGCCAGGATTTTGAGCGGAGGCCCGGTCACTTTGTGTTCTTTAAGCTCAACGTGCGGCTGGCCGATTTTTCGAAATTGCTTCCGATTGGGTTTGCAGCCGCGATGAAGCGGGGCTAAAGCCCGCGCCCCGGAGCGCGGCGTTCAGCGCAATTTGTTCTCGCGGTGTCCGTTCAACTCATTATTTCTTTTCAGAAAGCTATTGGCGATCCCTGGTGTCATGTCACAGCAATACCATGCAATGTGAATGTTCCGCTTTCCCCTCACCCGGCCTTCGGCCACCCTCTCCCCATCCGATGGGGAGAGGGCAGGGTGAGGGGCGCTGCTGTTTCCAGCCTGGTCGGCGTCATTGTAAAGAAAGTGTTAGAGACGCCACACTAGTGTAGTGTCTCAAAAACAACTGGAGTTATTTTCTGCACCGGCTGCATGACTCTCTGAACGAAATCACTGTAATCTCTGCTTAAAACCACTGAAAATTATAACTCCAGCCAATTGTGAGACACTACACTAGCTTTGGAACTGGAGTTCATAGAGTTTCTGGTAAACGCCGCCGCGTTTGAGCAGCTCCGTGTGCTTGCCGGCTTCCACGATGCGCCCCTGGTCGAGCACAACGATGAGATCGGCCCTTTGCACGGTGGAGAGCCGGTGCGCGATGCAAATCGTGGTGCGACCGATCATCAACTCCTCCAGGGCGGCTTGCACGGCGCGTTCCGATTCGGTGTCGAGCGCGCTGGTGGCTTCGTCCAGCACCAGAATCGGCGCGTTCTTCAAAATGGCCCGGGCAATGGCGATGCGCTGGCGCTGGCCGCCGGAGAGCATCACGCCTTTTTCGCCGATGACCGTCTCGTAGCCATTCGGCTTTTCCAGGATGAACTCGTGGGCGAAGGCGTGTTTGCCGGCTTCTTCGATTTCGCCGTTGTTCGCGCCGGGACGGCCGAGGGCGATGTTGTTGCGGATGGTGTCGTTGAACAGGATGGTTTCCTGCGTCACGACCGCGATCCGAGCCCGCAGGTCGCGCGTGGTCACGTCGCGAATGTCGGTGTCGCCGATGCGCACGGCGCCTTTTTGCGGGTCGTAAAAGCGGAGGAGCAGATTGGTCAGCGTGGTCTTGCCTGAGCCGCTGGCGCCGACGAGGGCGACCATGGTTCCCGATTCAACCGTGAGTTGAATGCCTTGAAGCACGAGCTTGTCGCCGTAGGAAAAGTGGATGTCGTCGAAATGAATCGGTGAGCCGGTCGCCTGCAATGGAACCGGCCGCGCGGGCTCGCGGATGGCGTTCTGGGTCTCCAACAGTTCGAAGATACGCTGGCTGGCGGCGCGGGCCTGGGCGATCTGGCTGTACAGTCGGCTAAGCGATTTCAAGGACGGGTACATCAGCA
>Ga0209376_1005004_pt1 | contig 11249 bp, 12 predicted proteins | sample GraSoiAngelo_134_FD_185891 | JGI IMG/M metagenome (GOLD analysis project Ga0209376, IMG submission 185891) | Grasslands soil microbial communities from the Angelo Coastal Reserve, California, USA - 14_0929_05_30cm (SPAdes) (version 2) | ecosystem: Environmental > Terrestrial > Soil > Grasslands ... | reverse complement strand
AGATGCGAGGAGATGTAACGTACGTCGACGGGGCGCACACGATCCGCATCGGTGCGGAAGTGCGGTGTTTGAGGATGAACTTAAAGAGCTGAAAGCTAGGAATGGCAAGACGGCTAAGGCTTCTCCTGAACAAGACCCGTCAGCAGAGACAAAAACCACGAGTCCTCTCGCGGTGGCGTCTGACAAGGAAATAGAACTGAAGAAAGTAGACCTCGTATCAGAAGAACTCCGCATCAGATACTATACGGCCCTTGGAGTCTTCTTTTCTATGCTAATAGCAATCGTCGCTTCGTTGATCTCCTTCAGCTTAACAGCATCATCCACGACAGTCACCCTCACTACCATCTCATTCATTGCCTTAGCTGTTCTGGTGTTTGTCGGAGCAGTGGTGAGCGTGGTCACGCTTCGGACTATCAGAGAGTACAGAGATGTAATTCCTCAGTTAGACAGCCTCATATTGGAAATCGAGAGGGGGCGTAGTATAGGGACCATCCAAGAAGCTCTTCGCCGGATCCTCAGACGCAGATAAGAATTGTTCATCTGCTTCTCACCCATAAGTTGAACTCAGTTTGAGTTTACCGTAAGAAAAGAGAAGGCTGAGTCCGTATTGATCGCGCGGACTCTCACGGCGCGCCAGAAGTGGGGTTCGGAGTTACGAACTTAGCCCCAGAGTTGCTTGAAGTATGCTCTCACTTTCATGAAATCCTTGTTCCTCAAATCGTAATCCTCAATTTTCACTTGGTCGCCGTCTCGGGCAAAGGTCACTAGTTTGAACTGTTTCGGGTCAGCTTTGAGGTGGGTTTTTCCTCGCTCTGAACCGTCTCCAATGTCACTGATTAGAGGTAGAAGCATGTCCCAAGAATGCGTTGTGAAAATGACTTGCTTACCCCACTTTGTGACCGCTAAGTTGAACAAGTCAATCAGAACTTCTTGAGAACGTGGGTGCAAGTGAATTTCTGGTTCTTCCACGATAACAGTACTTCCTTCTGGAGAGAAAACGAGTGCGGCGATGGTTGACAAGGCTTTCTGGGTGCCTGTTCCTTGGTAAGCGAGGTTGATGTCGACCCCAAGTCTTGTATGTTCCGTTTCAACAGAGCCTTGCGCTCCTCTGAGAGGTGACTTTAGAATTGAGAATTCTGGAACTATCTTCTTGAGCCAATCTTCTGCGATACTCCATCGAGGGTCTCGACTCGTGTATCTCTCAAGCAAGAAGGTCACAACGTTGGAACCATCCGGGTTTAGTGGTTGACGCCATGATGTGGTGAGACCCTGCGACCCGACTTGTGTTTGACGTGGTACATCGCTTCTTGAAGCAAGTAGGTACCAGATATTCGACAACTCGCGTTGTATCCTATCATGAGGACCTTCGGGTACCACATGCCAAATCAGCTGTTGTCCTGGTGTCCACTCAAGTTCTAGCAATCCAGACCACTCTTGGCCTTTAATCTCTGCACCCAATTTCATCACGCGACCCCGCTCATGACGATAGATAATGGTCTCAAAACTATCCCAGCCATAAGATGAGGTGTCGAACTGCAAACTACCGAACCGGGTATTTCGGAGAAAGTTGAATCCAGCAATTAGTGCACTCTTCCCCACGTTATTTGGGCCTACAATGACGGTTTCGGGGGCGAGTTCTATCCCATAGTCACTGTCTCCAAAGCATGCGATGTTTCTTGCCGAGATACGGGTCAACATGCTGTTGTTCGTGGCCTCGCTTCAAGGTGAGTGGGATGGTGAAAAAAGAAGAAGTGGTTGCCACCAACCGAGAAAAATCCTCTCCAGCAACACCGATTTATCGGTGAAAGACCTTTCTCGCTTACATGACTCAACTTAGCGGAGCAACCGCATTCGATAAACCCCCAGTTGGGAGCTTTGTTTCTTCTCCCAGAAAGAAGAGAGAGATTGTCAGTCTTGGAGTATTGGAGGCACCTGAAGGACCAGCGTTGGTGTTCTACCTTGTAGAAACCTCGGTACCACGCCACAAATTCTACGGTATTGCTGACGCTCACGGTATCGAATCATTCAATCCTTGGACAAAGGAGAACGGGCGCGAGCTCTTCATCCTGACCATGCGAGCTGAAGCAAACCGTCAACGACATGCTGTAGTCTACGTTGTCGAGCTGACAACTGACACCGTGGACGAGATTAGGCGATTACTGGAGGAAAAAGACTTCAAACGTGCTCTGGTGACAATGAAGACCCGTTGCTTGACCATCGGATTCCCCGACAGGTACAAGGAATCCTATGAACGCTCTTGGAAGATGATACCCAATGATGACCTTGACCCTTACTACATGGACAACCCTTCGCAGGCAAAATCTAACAAATACGCACCACAGCAAACCTCTACGCAAGATAGCTCATACCCAACCAATTTCTCTGATGCTGTGACTTTACCTCCCCCAAATCCCAACAAGCCTCTGCAAAACGGGAATATGGTAAGGATTGTCGGAAAGTCAAAACCGCCAACGTGACTATTCTTATACACAAATGAGCGGGCACACGCTCTCTAGATACTGCCAATGACCGGCTTTAGGATGAGTAGTGTTACCGCCAGGATGGAGCAGAATAGTCCCGCAATAAAGGAGAGTGCGCTAGAGGTCCACAATTTCTTTCTAGTCGGGTAGATCGTGTATGAGAACACGGAGAATGCTGATAGAAGAAAGCCCATCGCGCCTGCCAAAAGTGTATAGTTGAGCATTAGTCCCGGAGAGCTCGAAAACTGTAGCACGGCCAAATCAAGCCCTGCCAGGGTCGCCGGATACGAAGCGTTGACTATCGGTTTGATGAATTTCTCTTCAAACTCTTCCATTGAACGAGCCTTATCTTCTTCCCTCGCCGGGACCACTCACGCTTTAGTGTTTGTGACCTCTCTCTCACGATCGAAGAAAATTGGTGGACCGGGCGGGATTTGAACCCGCGGCCTTTCGGTCACTCTAGATCGACCGGATCTATGCGAACCGAACGTTCTTCAGCCCAAGACTTGATTCGTCTTGGTATACCAGGCTGAACTACCGGCCCAGCAGAATCGCGCCGCGTCCAATCGAAGTCTTAAGACTTTGGAGAAACAAGAGAGGATGGACTGTTGGAAAAATCTTAATACGCGTCTTGGTCCCGCTCGCTAAATTCGTTGGGCCGGTAGCTCAGCACGGTTAACTGAGAGCCCGCAACGCTCTTACAGGCCGAGGAGCACACGGCTGATAACCGTGGGGTCGAGAACCATCACGGGAACCGGTCGACAGAGTTCAAATCTCTCCCGGCCCACCACACTGGAGGTGAACTAGCGGAGGCCCGGGAAACGCGAGGCTGCCTTGTAGTTCTATCAGTATGCTGTCCTTGAGAGCCTTGATCACCGCTGGTAGCTCGTAGTTGTCGTTGTCTTCTGGGGCTGTGTAGATTCTGTGTGGCTCTGCGATCGTTTGATGTCGCGGGAGGTAGTTTTCCGGGTTGACGCCACCGCTGGCGGTCCGAATCTCTCCCGGCCCACCAAAGACCAGGCAAACCTCTACTTCGCGCCAAGCTCTCCAAACGCGTACTCCAATTCCTGGTCAGGACTGGTATCAAACACCGGGACCCTCCTCAAAAGTCCTGGAACCGTTCTTAGATCAAAATCCTCGGCGTGTACACTCTTCTTCAAATCCTTAGGTGACAACGGAAACGAGACTGGAGCGCCAGGCTCAGGTCTGAGAGAAAACGGAGCCGCAATAGTCTTCTGCAGACCATTCTGGAAATAGTCCACGTAAACCTTCCCAGCCCGCTGAGCCTTGTTCCGCGAGGTTGAAACCATCTTTGGTGCCAGCCGTTCCAGCAAAACACCCAACAGTAATACGAACTGTCGGATTATCTCGATCGAATACTTGGGAACTATCGGGATCAGGAAGTGAATCCCGTCCGCGCCCGAGGTTTTTATCATATGTCGCAGTTTCATCTGATCTAGCGCTACGTGAACGGACTCTGCGATCTCCACTGAATCCTCGAATCTTGCAGGCGGATGTGGATCCAAGTCCACCAGTACCATATCGTGCAACTCGACGTTCGGCGCGGAGGCGAGAAACTGGTTAATCTCGATACAAGCCATGTTCGCCAACCAGACCAATGTTGCCTTGTCATCACACACAACGTGCCTAGCGGTTTTGTTCAGGCTCTCAGATCTTACCGGTGCAGTCTTCACCCAGTCAGGATGATGAGGCCAGTCCTTTTGGACGAACGATTTTCCCGGGACGCCATGTGGATATCGGTTGAGCATCAAGGGCCGATTCCGGATTAGAGGGATCATCTTTGGCGCCACCGATAGATAGTATTGGATGACATCCGATTTCGTGATTCCTTCTTTCCCCCACATCGGCTTGTCGAGGTTGGAGAGAGTGAGCTTCCGCCCATTGATCTCAACTATCTCCTCGGCCTTCTTCAGAGCTCTTCCCTTGCGCTGAGAAGGTTACTGCGATACCATTAACTGTCGCCTGGTAACCCTATTATCCGACGAGACTAGGAATAGGGTTTGTTCTAAAAGACTGGGATGGGACTTTGCCACCTAGAGCGATATGGAAAGGCGCGATCAGCTTTGGACTAGTAAGCATTCCTGTCAAGACGTATGGGGCGATATCCGAGCATAAGACAGGGCTTCGTCTCATGTGTCCTCGAGACAAGAGCCCGCTCACATTCAAGCGAGTATGTCCAAAGGACGGCAAGGAGGTTCCCTGGCAAGATGTGGTCCGCGGGTTCGAGGTCCAAAAGGGAAAGTATGTTACCATCACTCAAAAGGAACTTGAGAGGCTTGAGATTCGATCAGGACGGCTCGTCGAGATCTTCCAGTTCGTCGACGCAGACAAACTAGATCCAATCTACTTTGATTCGAGCTACTATCTCGTCCCAGATGAGAACGGTGAGAAACCGTATTTTCTGATGCTCGAGGCCTTGGAACAGGAGGGGAAGGTCGCGGTTGGACGGGTTGTTATGCACGAGAAGGAACACCTTGTCGCGTTGAGGCCGTATGAGGGCGCGATTCTGATGGAGACGCTTCATTACGCGGATGAAATCCGATCTCCCAAGGATCTGCCGGAGTTGAAGAAGGCGCCGGAGGTGGAGAAGGAGGAACTGGAGCTTGCTGGTCAATTGATCAAGATAATGAAGAAACCCTTCGCGTTCAAAGAGTACAGGGACACGTATCAGGAGTCTCTGATGAAGCTGGTTGAGGCCAAGATGAAGGGGCAGGAAGAAGTGGTCGAATTACGTGTTCCTGAGATCAGGCCAACGAAGAATCTCATGGAGGCTCTCCGGGCAAGTATCAAGACTCACGAGAGGCGTTGACGCTTTTTGACGAGCGTCCTATCCGTCCTATGCTCGCCAAAACCGGTAAGGCGTTTGATGATGAGAACTATTTTTTCGAGCCGAAGTGGGATGGGCTCAGAGCCTTACTATTCCTCCGCGAGAGAAAGTTAGAGCTTCAGAATAGAAATCTGAGAGATGCGACCGGCTCGTATCCGGAGCTCCAGAAGATTAAGGGCAACCTCCGAGCGAGGACGGCGATCATGGATGGCGAAGTCGTCGTCCTTGGAGAAAATGGCGCCCCCAACTTTGGGAGGCTCCAAGCCCGGTTCGGAGTAGACGACCCGAAACGCGTGAGCGTGCTGGCCAAGACGACACCTGTCACGTACGTCGCCTTCGACCTTTTACACATTGACGGCCAAGACGTAATCAGCCGGCCGCTTGTCGAAAGAAAGACGCGGCTCAAATCGATTGTTGAGGAAGGCCCGTACCTCCTCTATGGAGAACACGTTGGAGCGGAAGGAAGCCGTTTCTTTAAAGAAGCGACAAACCGTGGTTTTGAAGGAGTAATCGGGAAGGAGAGCCAGTCGCAGTATGTCCCAGGTCTACGAACTGACTACTGGATCAAGATCAAGCAGATCAACACGACCGATTGCGTTGTGGTTGGTTTCAGCGAGGGGGAGGGTGCACGAGTTCCAACTTTTGGCTCACTGATTCTTGCTGCATTTGGCGACGATGGCAAGCTACAGCATGTAGGAAACGTGGGCGGAGGGTTTTCCAACGACAGTCTTGAAGCGGTCAAGAGAAAACTCTCCAAACTGCGAACAGAGAAACCTACGATTCAGGGACCGGTGGACTCGCCTACACCTGTAACCTGGGTCAAGCCTAGGCTCGTCGTCGAAGTTGCTTATATGGCTGTCACAAATGATGGGAGGCTCAGATTTCCAAGATTCAAACGCATACGAACCGACAGGGATCCGACCGACTGCAGGCTTCCGCTTTGACCTAGACGAATCCGGACCAGAACCGTCGCTTAGAATTCCTGCCGCCGCGGAACAGTCCCCAGAGCAAGCGGACCAGACCGAAAAGGATCATGAAACCACCTAGGTATTCCCAGTAGATCGAAGCTGAACTAGCGAAGAAACCGACTTTCGCTACCAACAAGATGAGGCCACACACAATCCAAACAAGTCCAGAGATGGATACGTACAAGCGTGTAGACTGCATCTGGGCGAGCCTCCTTTCTCTAGCAAATCACGAATAGATAGCTCTATGGATTATTTGTACAACAAAATCCTTCATCCAGGAACATGTTAGCTGTGCTCTGGACGCGAGGGAGGACGAAGGCATATAATCCGCCGGGGCCAGCGACTATTGTTGTCGATGTTGACGGAAGTTCGCACTGTTCGTATGCCATCCTGCAACTGGTGCGGACGCATGATACTGCCGCGCGAAGGCGCCGTGAAGTTCCCCTGTCCCCAGTGTGGCGAGACAACCATCTGGCGTTGCGAGAAATGCCGCGGCTTCGGCCGTCCATACAAATGCCAGAAATGCGGGTTCTCAGGACCCTAGAAGGCGACCAGAATTGGCGAAGGTCATGGTCTCCCTCAAGATATTTCCCTCAGACATAGTCGCAGACATGAACGGTCTCAAGGACAGGATCAAGAAATCACTCGAAGGCAAGGCAACGATCTACAAGTTCGACGAAGAGCCTGTCGCCTTCGGACTTGTCGCTCTCGTCGCGCACATCCTAGTGCCTGAAGAAGCCTCTGGGGTAATGGACGAGGTAGAGAGACGCTTGAAGTCGATCGCAGGTGTAAGCGAGGTCGAGGTTCTCGTCTCCCGCAGAATTGCCTGACTTAACAAGTGGTAATTAAGTAACATTAATTTTAAATAGCGTCGGGTCAACCTTCCGTTTGGAATGAGCATCAGATTTACGCTTCACGAGGGAACCAAGGTCCTGCTGGACCTGCCCCTCTCAGGAGGAGAATGGCAGCCAGAAGTGCGCGAGATCGTGTTGAAGGAACTCAAAGACTCTGAGGCAGACCTTGACTCTCTGAGCGAGATTTGCGACTTTTTCTCTAACAAGAAACGACTTCAAATGGTCAACCATATGATTAGGGACTGCGAGAATTCGGCGAGCTTCACCGACCTCCTAAAGGTGGCGGTGAACCCGAAGTATGTGTCCGACCTTGTGAACAGGTCTCCAAAACGGGAGCTTGTTGTTAAAGACAAGAATGGCTACAGCGTCTCGCCGGTAGGTGTTGGCAGCTTCCTTTTGCTATCGATCGCAATCAAGAAATTGCTGAGGAACGGGGATTCCATTAATAGTGATGATAAGTCTTTTGAGGAGGAGTAGGATTTGAAGTTCAAGGTTAGGAGCGGCCAGTGCGCTACTGAACGCTCGTCTTCTCCTCAACCCACCGCCCCTATCGAGGTCAAGTCCAAATGACAATGGTTCCAAAGGAAGCTCAGCTACGGGTAGCTGACGCTAAGCAGAGAGACGTCGGGCACGGGAAGGTTAGAATTGATAATGAGACTATGCAGAAGCTCGCAATAACCGCGGGCGACTTTATCGACGTTCACGGTAAACGAACGACTGTCGCGATCGCTTGGCCCGCGTATGCGGAAGACCAGGGCCAGGAGATCGTCAGGATGGACGGATTGCTCCGGAGAAATGCTGGAGTCGCACTGAACGAGTATGTGACGATCAAGAAGGCTGAGGTAAAGGACTCGCAGACTATCGTCTTCGCGCCCACTGATGTTCGGCTGAGTGTTGACGAGGAGTTTGTTGGCTTTGTGAAGAGACGGTTCATGGACATGCCCTTCGTCGAGGGTGACATGACTCTCCTCAGCATCTTCGGCAGCGCTGTTCCTCTAATCGCAACTAGGACACGGCCTCATGGTCCTGTAAAGATTACAGAGTCGACTGTGGTTCAGGTGATGAGTGAGCCCACACCGGAGAAGAAGGGCATACCGATTGTCACCTACGAGGATATCGGCGGGCTTCATAGTGAGATCCAGAGAATCCGGGAAATGGTCGAGCTTCCATTGCGGCATCCAGAACTCTTCCAGCGGCTCGGAATCGAACCGCCGAAAGGCGTCTTTCTCTACGGGCCTCCGGGTTGCGGCAAGACCTTGCTGGCCAAGGCGGTTGCAAACGAGTCTGACGCGAACTTCTACGTGATATCCGGCCCTGAGATCATGTCCAAGTTCTACGGCGAGTCGGAAGCCCGATTGCGGGAAATCTTCCAGAAGGCTCAGGAGACCGCTCCGAGTATAATATTCATCGATGAAATGGACGCTATCGCGCCTAAGAGAGAAGAAGTTACTGGAGAAGTGGAACGACGGGTCGTCGCCCAACTCCTTTCGCTGATGGACGGAATGGGTGCTCGAGGGAACATTATCGTCATTGGAGCCACTAACAGGCCAAATGCCATTGACCCAGCTTTACGGCGACCTGGCAGATTTGACCGGGAGATCGAGATCGGAGTCCCGGACAAGATGGGACGCTACGAGGTTCTCCAGATCCACACTCGAACTATGCCCCTCGCATCGGACGTCGGCCTTCCGCGACTGTCGGACATCTGTCATGGCTATACGGGAGCCGACATTTCCGCTCTCTGCCGCGAGGCCGCGATGAAGGCGCTTCGACGCTACCTTCCGGAGATGAACCTCGAAGAGGAGAGAGTACCAAGCGGCATCTTGGAGAAGATGGAGGTCAATCTGGAAGATTTCATGAACGCTTATCGAGAGATTACCCCAACTGCCATGCGGGAGGTCTACATTGAGGTCCCGACAGTCCACTGGAGCGATGTCGGCGGGCTGACCGAGGTGAAGCAGCAATTGCAGGAAGCTGTCGAGTGGCCTTTGAAGAAGCCTGAGGTATTCAAGAGGCTCGGAATTCGCGCTCCCAAAGGAATCCTACTATTCGGGCCTCCTGGTTGTGGAAAGACCATGCTGGCGCGGTCGGTGGCTACAGAGAGCGAGGCGAACTTCATCTCGATCAAGGGTCCTGAGCTCTTCAGCAAGTGGGTCGGAGAATCCGAGAAGGCGATACGAGAGGTCTTTCGGAAGGGAAGAACAGCTGCGCCGAGCATCATCTTCTTCGACGAGCTGGACTCGGTTGTTCCGAGACGAGGAACTGGTTTTGGGGATAGCGGAGTATCAGAGCGAGTCATAAGCCAATTACTCACCGAACTAGACGGCATAGAATCGTTGGAAAACGTAGTAGTGATCGGTGCGACCAACAGGCCTGATATCATCGACCCTGCGATTCTGCGTCCTGGAAGGTTTGATAGGATGATTTTCGTCCCGGCTCCAGACTACGCGACGAGGTTGCAGATTCTCAAGATTCACTGTGCAAACATGCCTTTGGCTCAAGATGTTGATCTTGAACACGTCGGTTCGCAAACCGGTGGCTATTCCGGCGCGGATCTCGAAGCCGTTGTTCGCGAGGCAGGCCTAGTGTCTCTGCGTCGCGATATCGAGACCAAGAATGTTACGATAGAGGATTTCAGGGACGCGCTGGAACGGATCAAGCCGTCGGTTACTCCGGACATGGAGAACTGGTATCAGGGATTCGGCAAACGGTTCAAGAAGGAAAGAGCTCCGGTCCCGATTACCTAGAATCTGTGGAAGATCGGGACGGCCTGGCGAAATGTACACTTGAACAATATCTGGAGCCCGAGGCCGATGTCCCTTGCAATCGTCGAACTTGTCGAGAAGAAAGGACCTTTGACGGATATCGAGTTGCACAAGGAACTGAAAGCTAGCTTTGGAGAGGTAAGCTTTCGAGAGCTGAACAAGAATCTGATGAAGCTGGAGCTTGGTGGCGTGTTGAGGGTCTCTAGGTTGATGAAGGGTAAGCGTCAGGTGGAGCTTGCCGGGAAATTCTAGTGAGAGGTATATATCCGGCCTAGACTCGCTAGGGTTGAAGTTGACAGAGATGGCGGATTTTCCTGCGGAACCGGTCAAGGTCGAGGATTCAACTTTCGATCAGTTTGTCCAGAAGTACTCTCTAACAGTCATTGATTGTTGGGCTCCTTGGTGTGGTCCCTGTCGGATTGTCGGTCCGATCGTTGATGCGCTGGCGAAAGAGTATTCGGGAAAAGTCGTGTTCGGAAAATTGAACACTGACGAGAATCCTGCTGTTTCAGGTCGCTTCGGGATTATGGCGATCCCTACGATGCTTGTTGTCAAGCAGGGAAGGCTTGTCGACCAGATTGTGGGGGCTGTTCCGAAGGCGAAGATAGAAGCTGTTCTGAAAAAATACATGTAACCGGTTTTTCCGGTCATCTTCTCGAGCTGGCTGGACCAGTATAGACAGAGCTTACTTCCAAGCTCAACTCTATATTCTACCCAACAAGTCTATGATGTATAGAGGAACCTGGGCTTGTCTCAGATGATGGAAGCTCGTAAAGTCCAGAAAGTCGGTTACTCCACTCTCATCGTATCGTTGCCGAAGGACTGGGTTGAACAGGTCAGTCTCAAACAGGGGGACATTGTTACTTTCAGACGAGAGCCTGATGGTGGAATAACTGTCTATCCAGGTCTTACTCGTGAACGTGAGAACTTTCGTTATGTTATTGACGCGGATATTTGTGATGCTCCAAACCTTCTCACTAGAATCATAACTGCGAACTATTTGACGGGACACGATACAATCCAGATTATCGCGAAGAAGGAGCTCTCTCAACGCCACCTCGAAGAGGTCAGGGCTGTGAGCAGGCGTTTGACTGGTCTCGGGATTGTCGAGCAGAGCCTAAAATCTGTCACATTACAGAGTTTTGTGGATCCGACCAAGTTTCCGATCTATGGGTTGATGCGGCGTTTACAGATTATTCTGAGCTCAATGCTGGAGACAGCGGTGAAGGCCGTGGTCGAGGCTCGGCCGAATCTTGCGGACGAGGTTTTGCATATGGAGGAGGAGGCGGATCGTATCTACTGGATGATCATACGACAGTTATTGCTGGCGGTGT
>Ga0209376_1005002_pt1 | contig 11252 bp, 14 predicted proteins | sample GraSoiAngelo_134_FD_185891 | JGI IMG/M metagenome (GOLD analysis project Ga0209376, IMG submission 185891) | Grasslands soil microbial communities from the Angelo Coastal Reserve, California, USA - 14_0929_05_30cm (SPAdes) (version 2) | ecosystem: Environmental > Terrestrial > Soil > Grasslands ... | reverse complement strand
CGGCAACAACCAGCCGGTCCCGCCGGATGCCAAGCAGGGGGGCGTCAAGTGGGAGAAGGGGCAAACGAGGCAGGTTGTTCTTGCTTGATTTTTGGCGTCCCCTGCGGTAGAGTGGACTCGCTTCATCGCGTGGGCCTGGTGGTGAAGCGTCGAACAGCAAGGCCCCAACCGATGTTGTTTTGCCCGGGAATTTGATCGGAAGCCAGACCCAAGTCGCCGCAGTGATCGCGTCTTCGGCCCGTTCCTTCCTCACTTCGTTCTCGAGTCCAAGACAATATCATCCTTACCAAGGAGGAACCCGATGGGTTCGAAGATTTATGTGGGCGGGTTGCCCTATTCGGCGACCGAGCAGCAATTGAATGAACTGTTCGCCGTGCATGGCACTGTGGAATCGGCGCGCGTGATCACGGACAAGTTCACAGGGCAGTCGCGAGGCTTCGGCTTTGTCGAGATGTCCACGCCCGAGGAGGCCAAGACCGCGATCGCGGCCTTGAATGGTACCCAACTGGGCGGTCGCACGCTGACGGTCAACGAAGCACGCCCTCAGGAACCGCGAAATGGCGGTGGTGGCCGCAGTGGCGGCAAACGCGACCGCTGGTAACCTGAAACCGCCAGAAGTCCCGGGGCTGCCCTTATCCGGCAGCCCCGTTTTTCTGGCCTCCGAACGACTCATAGGCTTGAGGGCTGTCCTGCCAACGCCCGCAGAGGCGTCAACTGACACTGGATGGCCGATTCCTGGCACACCTTGCCACGTTGCCCGTCTAAACAATTGGAGGGGGAGCAGATGATATACTCACGGATCCGGCTTGTTGGCGCTGTACTGGTACTGATGGGCAGCCCACTCTGGGCAGAGATTGCTCGGGCGGAAAGCGACCTGCAAGTCGCCGATGGTTTGAAGGTCACTCTGGAGTACACTCTGACGCTACCGGACAAAACTGTGGCTGACTCCAATGTCGGGCAGGCGCCTTTTTCCTATACCCAGGGGGCGCATCAGCTCGTCCCTGGTTTGGAGAAGGCCCTCACCGGGATGAAAGTCGGACAGAGTAAGCACGTTGAGGTGCCCGCGCAAGAAGGATACGGTGCATACGATCAGAAGGCGCGGATCTCGGTCGAGAAGGGTCGGGTGCCTGCTGGTGTCAAAAACGGCGATCTGCTGCAATCAGCCGATGGCCGAACGGTGAAGGTACTGGAGGTGCAGGAGAAAACCGTATTGCTCGACATGAACCATCCACTCGCCGGTAAGAATCTGACCTTCGATGTGAAGATTCTCAAGGTGGAAAAGCAGGCACCGCCTCCACCTGCGGAAAAAAAGAAATAAGATTTAGTGGAATTTGCCGTCTCCAGTTGGTCAGGCCGGCACACCCCTCTCCGGAAAAGAGAATGAACTCCTCCCTCACTCGCCGAAACAACGTCGAGTGACCCTATGAGTCCCCTGTTTCGTTGCCTCGCCTTCTCGAGCCATCTGTAGAATCCCAGCCTGAGCTTCGCCTCGGATAATTCATGTATGTCTACTGCGTCCGCCGATCCTCTCGCGGGGTGCTCATTGCTCCCCTGGTTGCAATGGGCCGAAGGCTTTTCCGGCGAGGAGCATCAGTATTCCATGACGGGAACATGAACGGCGCGCGTTGCCCTGTGGTAAGATGGCCGGCATGACTGCGTTCAAGCTCGAAGCCCCGTTCACGCCTTGCGGGGATCAGGGCCAAGCGATTGAGAAGCTCGCCGCTGGGGTGAAGGCCGGCAAGAATCATCAGGCGTTGCTGGGCGTGACTGGCTCCGGCAAGACCTTCACGATGGCGAACCTGATCGAGCGAACCCAGAAACCCACGCTGGTGCTGGTCCACAACAAGACGCTGGCCGGGCAACTGTATCAGGAATTCCGGCAGTTCTTCCCGCACAACGCGGTCGAGTATTTCGTGAGCTACTACGATTACTACCAGCCCGAGGCCTATATCCCTCAGACCGACACCTACATCGCGAAAGATGCCTCGATCAACGATGCGATTGATCAGATGCGGCACTCGGCCACGCGGTCGCTCTTGGAGCGGAACGATGTGGTCATCGTCTGCTCGGTCTCCTGCATCTACGGCCTGGGCTCGCCCGAGGTCTATCACGGGATGTTGCTCTATCTGGAAGAGGGGAAGGAAATTCGGCGGGAGCAGATTCTCTCCAAGCTTGTGGAGATCCAATATGCGCGCAATGACACGGACTTCCATCGGGGCACCTTTCGGGCCCGCGGGGACGTGATCGAAATCTTTCCGGCCTCGTCGGACGCGATCTCGGTGCGGATCGAGCTCTTTGGTGACATCGTGGATGCGATCCATGAGATTGATCCGCTGACGGGGAAGTCGCTGAATCGGTTGCCCAAGGTACCGATCTATCCGAATACCCACTATTTGATCGCGCCAGATCGGTATGAGCGCGCGCTGAACGGGATCGAAGAGGAACTGGAGGAGCGCATCGCCTATTTCAAACAGCGCAACCAATTACTGGAAGCTCAGCGCATCGAGCAACGCACAAAGTTCGATCTGGAGATGATCCGTGCGATGGGCTACTGCCACGGCATCGAGAACTATTCGCGCCATCTCAGTGGGCGGGCGCCGGGCGAACCGCCCCCGACGTTGCTGGATTATTTTTCCAAAGACTTCCTGCTCATCATTGACGAGTCCCATGCCACGATTCCGCAGGTGCAGGGGATGCACGAGGGTGACCGGTCCCGCAAGAAGAGCCTGGTGGAATACGGCTTCCGGTTACCTTCTGCCTTTGATAACAGACCGCTGACCTTCCACGAGTTCGAGCGATGCATCAATCAAGTGGTCTACGTGTCCGCCACGCCAGGACCGTATGAACTGAAGCACGCAGGGTCATCCGTGGTGGAGCAAATCATCCGGCCCACCGGGTTGATGGACCCGGTGATCGAGGTTCGCCCGGCGCGCGGGCAGGTGGATGATCTCCTGGGTCAGGTTCGGGTTGAGGTGGCGCGCGGCAACCGGGTGCTGGTGACGACGCTGACCAAGCGGATGGCGGAGGACCTCACCGAATACTTTCACGATTTGGGCGTGAAGGTCCGGTACCTGCATTCCGACATCAAGACGCTGGAGCGGGCCGAGATCGTCCGAGACCTGCGACTGGGCGTCTTTGATGTGCTTGTCGGCATCAATTTGTTGCGCGAGGGGCTGGATATTCCGGAGGTGAGCCTGGTGGCAATTTTGGATGCAGATAAAGAAGGCTATCTGCGGTCTCACCGGTCTCTCATCCAGACCGCCGGTCGGGCAGCCCGCAATATAGAAGGACGCGTGATTCTTTATGGCGACGTGGTCACGGAGTCCATGCGGCTGGCCATCGAAGAAACCGCGCGCCGCCGTCGTATCCAGGGCGATTACAATCAGGCCCACGGGATCACACCGGAAAGCGTCAAGAAGGGGATCCCCGAGTTGGAGTACCGAATGGCCGAGGCGGACTACCTGTCGCTTGACCTGGCGGCTGAGCCGGAGGCGACCTATGACCGTATCGGTGGAGTGGATCAGACGATCCGGCGATTGGAAGAGGAAATGAAAGCGGCAGCCAAGGAGCTCGAATTCGAGCGGGCGGCCGGGTTGCGGGATCGGATTCGTGCTTTGAGGCTGAAAGAGTTGGAAGTGAGTCGGTAAGATTTTAGCAAGATGTTGAAAAAGGCCTCCAGCTTTCTTCTCGTCCACCCATGGCACGGAGCCATGCAATGGGTGCCCGTCAAAGCCTCAACGTCTTGGGCACCCGTTGCTCTTCACGATGCAACGGCCTTACGGCTTCTCACTCGCTGCGGTCGCGCCGGGTGCCCGCCAGGCGGGTGACCTTTTGAACATCCTGGATGGAGTACCGAGCGCATCGTGGCCTCGCTGACTCTTCTCTTGAGCGAGCGTCACAGAGGTCAGCAAAAAGCCTGTTAGAACTGTTTGTAGAGATAGGCGCCGGTGAAGAGACCCAGAAACGTGAGGAGGTTTATCTTCACGGAAAACCCGAACGTGAATTTGAACAGGATGAGATCAATGCTCAGAGGCGGGTTAATCCCCGGTGTGATCGCGGTTGAGAAAATGTTCTGGATCGTGCCATGCGGCGCCATGATCCGGAGAATCTCGCCGAGAATCCCGCCCAGCAGCCCTCCGAGGAGCATGAACAAGAGCAGGAGCAGCGGCGACTTTCGCATCATCTCCCTCCCGTTTGAGAAGCTTGCCTAGGGTAAACTGCTGGGCACCATAGCGAAAGCGCTCGGAGAAGTCAAGGAAAGGGAAGTTCAGTGTGGCAGGACTCGCGGCTCCCGTGCCTCCTGGAACGACCCTTCCGGCCTCATCACCCATCTCATGGAGCTGAGCAACGGGTACCCGGACGAAAGCCTTGACCGGAAGTTGGTCCCTTCGCTTTCGAACCGCGCACGCCTCCAGCGTAACTCGTCGTTCGTAAAGCGTGAAGCGCGTCATTAGCGTCAGTAGCGTCCCTAGCGCCCGCCCTCCAGAGGCTTCCGGCGGACGGGTTGATCGCGACAGACGCGGTGGACGCAACGACGCGATGACGCAACAGACGCGACCGACGAGATATTCTTCACGAGGCCCGGTGTACGGGACCTAATGCCGATGCGCGCAGGTAAGGGTCGTCTGGCGACCATTGCAAAAGCGGGTGAAGAAAGGAAGAAACGACGGCCGCAGTAGGAACTCCCTGCTTGCCCTCTTGAAAAAGGGACTGCAGCGGAAGGAGTGCTCGGGGGACGGCCGCGTATCGGGACCAAGCTCGCGCCCTCAGATTTTAGATGAGAGGGCTCCGTTTCTTCGACAACGATCGCTGTGAGCTCTGCCGTACCGTTGTGTGGATGTGTGAGTCGGCCGGCCTTGAACATAACTGGATCGTTTAGCGTGAAAACCCGCCAGCGGCGGGCTTCACCCTTGACTTCTCCCCATTCGATTCTTTAGACTGCACGATACTCTTTTTCTAGATTTTTCGAGGTGATCGGAGACTGTTGCCATTCCTGAACAGCCTCCGAGGAGCAGAGGACATGCTGGATGCCCTGAGCCTGAAGTTTGAGACAATCCTGAAGAGACTCCGTGGTCACGGGGTCTTGACGGAACAGAATATTACGGATGCGCTGAAGGAAGTCCGTTTGGCTCTCCTTGAGGCAGATGTTCATTTCAAGATCGTCAAAGACTTTATTGACCGCGTCCGTGAAAAGGCGGTCGGCCAGGAGGTGTTGCAGAGCCTAACCCCTGGCCATCAGGTCGTGAAGGTCGTGTGGGAAGAGCTCCGGACGCTGATGGGCCGGGACCATGCGGGACTCAACCTGTCCTCAGTCCCACCTACCGTGATCATGTTGGTGGGATTGCAAGGAGCCGGCAAAACGACGACCTGCGGCAAACTCGCGCGCCTGTTCAAACACCAAGGAAAACGGGTGCTGCTCGTCGCAGCCGATCCACGCCGGCCTGCAGCTGGCGAGCAATTGGCGAGTCTCGGCTCCGAGCTGGACGTCCCGGTGTACCGAGCCGATCGCGCCGACGCGTCACGAGCGAACGTTGTGCGGGTTTGCGGAGAAGGGGTCACGCGTGGAGGCGACCAGGGGTTTGACGTCGTGATTCTGGACACTGGTGGCCGTCTTCATATTGATGACGAGCTGATGGAGGAGTTGGTCGAGGTCAAACAGGCAGTCAAGCCGCAGGAGGTGCTGCTGGTAGCGGACGCGATGATCGGTCAGGATGCTGTGACGATGGCGGAACGATTTGACCAGCGCGTCGGGTTGACCGGGGTGATCTTGACAAAGGTGGAGGGAGATGCGCGAGGCGGCGCCGTGCTGTCGATCCGGGCGGCCACCGGCAAACCGATCAAGTTTCTGGGGGTGGGCGAAAAGCTCGATGCGCTGGAGGTCTTCCATCCGGACCGTCTGGCGTCACGGATACTGGGGATGGGCGATGTCTTGTCGCTCATTGAAAAGGCGCAGGAGACCTACTCGCGTGAGCGGGCTGATGCAATCCAGAAGAAGCTGACTGGGACAACCTTGACCCTGGAGGATTTTCGTGACCAGCTCGGCCAAGCGAATCGGCTGGGGTCGATGGACCAGATCCTGGAGATGCTTCCCGGCGGGCAGCGTCTCAAGGAGATGGCGGGCGGAGGGGTGCCCGAGCGGGACATCAAACGTATCCTGGCGATGATCGACTCGATGACTCCCCGTGAGCGGCGTGACCATACTATCATCAATGGTAGCCGCAAGAAGCGCATTGCCCGTGGGAGCGGGACGACCGTGCAGGATCTGAATCGGTTGATTAAGCAGTTTTTGACCGCGCGAAAAATGATGAAAGCCTTGACCGCTGGTGGTGGCAAACGGCAACTTGCGCAACTGCTTCGAGGTTAAGGCTAAGGCTGAGGTTAAGGTTGAGGAAGGACTGAGTGTGGAATTCCACTCTAAACCTTAGCCTCAACCGTTATTTGAGGAGGAGAAAGACGTGGCTGTTCATTTGCGATTGACACGAGGCGGCCGACATAAGCTGCCCTTTTATCGGCTAGTAGCGGCTGATTCCAGAATGCCGAGAGACGGGCGGTATCTGGAGGTGCTGGGTACCTTTGATCCGCTGAAAAATCCGGCTCTGCCTGTCCTGAAGCAGGAGCGAGTGCTTGACTGGTTGAGGAAAGGCGCCCAGCCCTCCGTGACGGTGCGGACCTTGCTGCGCCGGTCCGGCCTGTGGAAACAGTTTGAGAGTGAACGCGGGAAGGCCAAGCAGGCCTCCTAGCGGAGATCAATGCACATGCATCGCGCATATGACTGAGACGGCGGAGCTGGTTGCGATCGGAAAAATCGAGAAGCCCTTCGGGGTTAGAGGGGAAGTCCGCGTCCGGTCGCTCAGCGATGTGCCGGGCCGGTTTGAAGGGCTCACGCAGGTGACGCTTGTAGCTCCCTCCGGGCGAACCCTGGTCACGGGGGTTACCAATGTGCGAGCGACCGGCAACTCCTACGTGCTGGGCTTCGACGCCTTCACGACGCCGGAGGAAGCGGCGGTCTTTCGCGGCTGGTTGATCAAAATTTCTCGGGACCTGACTCCGCCGTTGCCGGCCGGACAGTACTATGAGTTCGATCTCATCGGGATGACAGTCGTCGATGGGGCTGGTCAGTTGCTGGGAGCCTTGGAAGAGGTGTTGGAGACCGCCAGCAACCATATCTTTGTGGTCCGCCGGGAAGGCCGGGAGATTCTGATCCCTGCGATCAAAGATGCCGTGGCGTCGGTGGATGTGGAGAACCGGACCGTGACGATTCGGTCGGTGGAAGGATTGGTGGTTGACGATGATTCGGTGTGACCTCGTCACCCTGTTCCCGGACATGGTCCTGCCGGTTCTGAGCCAGAGCATCCTCAAGCGGGCTCAAGAGAAGGGGTTGCTCGAGGTCCGGGTCAGGAATCTCAGAGACTACACGCCGGATCGGCACCAAGTCGCCGATGATGCGCCTTATGGAGGCGGTGCAGGAATGGTGATGAAGGCAGAGCCCCTATTCCGAGCCGTGGATGCCCTGCGCCAGGAGTTTCAGGATAGTCCGGCTGGTACTGAACTGCGGCTCTTGCTTCCCTCGCCGCAGGGGCGTCCCTTTACGCAGAGTTTGGCAGAGGAACTTCGCGATGAGCGGCGCAGGTTGGTCTTTCTCTGCGGGCATTATGAGGGGATGGACGAGCGGGTCCGGCTTGGCCTGGCACCGGAGGAAGTCTCGATCGGCGACTACGTGTTGACCGGCGGGGAACTGCCTGCTCTCGTCCTGATCGACGCGACAGCACGCCTCATCCCAGGCGTGTTGGGAGACCCGGAGTCGGCCCAGTATGAATCGTTCGCCGAATCTCTGCTGGATTATCCGCACTACACGAGACCGCCGGAAGTGCGGGGCCTGCCGGTGCCTGAGGTCCTGTTGTCCGGGAATCACGAAGCCATTAGGATCTGGCGCCGGAAGGAAGCGCTCCGCAGCACCTACCTTAAGCGTCCCGATCTGCTCAACGACCGGCTTCTCAACGAGGAAGATAAGCGGTTGTTGGATGATATTGTCCGTGAAGGAGCGACAGCATCTCTGTCGAGCGGTGGGGGAGGAGGGCTAGGAACATGAATCGGTTAGAGCGGATCCGGCGGTCCTTGACGAAGAAAGCGGTGCCACCGTTCGAGATCGGGGACACCGTTCGGGTGCACGTCAAGGTGGTTGAAGGTGAGAAGGAGCGCATCCAGATCTTTGAAGGGTCGGTGATCAGCAGAAAGGGTGGACAAAACAGCGAGACCTTTACGGTTCGAAAGGTCTCGTATGGGGTTGGGGTGGAGAGGATCTTTCCGATTCACTCGCCGATCGTCACCAGGATCGAAGTGGTCCGCCAAGGAAAGGTTCGTCGGGCTAAGCTCTACTATCTGCGGGAGAAGAAGGGAAAAATGGCGAGGGTCGGGGAGCGCGAGTTTTCCCCGGAATCGAAGGGTCAGGGCGGGACCACGAGTCCCCCAAAACCCGGCCAGGCTGAAACGGTCGCCGCAGCTGAGGCGGCTGTTCCGGCGGGCAAGGCCTGAGAGAGCGAATCGCAATAGCCGTGCGCGAATCGCTCAGCGCTGCTTGCTGCAGGCTGTTCGCTGAGCGCTTCAGCAGGTGTGAGTGGACCCCACCGACGACTTTGACGAAGAAGCGCAGCAACGTGGCTACCGTCTCGTGGCGGGCCTCGACGAGGCCGGTCGTGGGCCTCTCGCAGGCCCGGTGGTTGCGGCTGCTGTGATCCTGCCACGCCGGTTTAGGCTGGCCGGATTGAATGACTCCAAGCAGGTGAGTGAATCCGAGCGGGAACGGCTCTATGAGGAGATCGCGGAGCGGGCCGTCAGGTTTGGGATCGGGTGCGCGAGCGAGCAAGAAATCGATGCCATGAATATTCTGGAAGCGACTCGCCTCGCCATGGATCGGGCGATCCAGGCGATTGTTCCGCCGCCGGATTTTCTGCTCATTGATGCCGTCACTCTTCCTGGTGTTTCTCTCCCGCAGCGGTCCATCATCAAAGGGGACGGGCTGTGCCTCTCCATCGCAGCCGCCTCCATTCTGGCGAAGGTCAGTCGGGATCGCCTCATGCGGGAGTATCACCGGAGATACCCTCAATACAATTTTCTGGCCCATAAGGGCTATGGGACGGCAGAACATCTTCGATTGCTCGCTCACTATGGTCCCTGCGAGATCCACCGGCGCACCTTCCGTCCTGTGTTGAGGGCCTGCGCCCAGCGATCAGAGATCACTTTCTTCTCCTTCAAAGGCGAGGGATAAGGGAGGCAGGCCCTCACTGCTGCGCGAGTACGGTTTCAGAGAGTCCATGCATGAACGACGGGCGACGGGCTTTCGGACAGATCGCCGAGTCGGAAGCTGAACGGTACTTGCGCCGGAAAGGATATCGGATTCTTGCTCGTAACGACCGGTCGTCCTGTGGCGAGCTCGATCTGGTCGCTCAGCAAGCGGGCACGTTGGTGTTCATCGAGGTCAAGGCTCGCCGGACTACTGCGTTCGGAGGGGCTGCTCACGCCGTGGACGGACGTAAGCAAGCCCGGCTCGTCCGACTTGCGGCGGAATACCTCGCTCGTCATCGAGTGCGCGATCGATCCTGCCGTTTTGATGTGGTGCTCTGCAGGGGTGGAACAGCCAAGCCGGTCGAGATCGAGCACATCGAGAATGCCTTTGAAGTTCCGGGAGAGGATCTGCGATGGTGATGGCAGTGCCGATGGCATGGGCACGTGCTGTGGATCCTGAGAAAGAGTCGAACATTGGCGAACTTCTTGCATGGGCATTGGATACACGGCTGGTAAGCCAGCCGGGATCATGATCCAATTATTTCATGTCTCAAAATATTATGACCGTCGCCCGGCTCTCTCCGATATAAATCTCTTAATCGAGAAGGGCGAGTTCGTCTTGCTCATGGGGCCCAGCGGGGCGGGGAAGACTACGCTCCTCAAGCTGCTCTTCGGCACCGAACGACCAGATGACGGTCAGATCCTGGTCCAGAACCGAAACGTCGCCCGGCTCAGGGCGTCCGCTATACCCTATCTCAGGCGAACCATGGGAATCGTCTTCCAGGATTTCCGGCTGCTGCCGAAAAAAAACGTCTTCGAGAACGTGGCATTGCCGTTGATGGTCCAGGGTACTTCGACATTCGAGATCCGGCGAAAGGTCACAGAGGCCCTGAAGGCTGTGGGGGTCGATCACAAGAAGGACCAGCGTCCCGCGACTCTCTCAGCTGGAGAACAACAGCGCGTGTGTATCGCGCGCGCGATCGTGAACTGCCCGATCATCCTGTTGGCGGATGAACCGACGGGGAATTTAGATCCACATCTCTCCAGCGAGATCATCGAGTTGTTCAAGGTGATCAATGCGCGGGGCACCACCATCATGGTCGCCACGCATAATCCCCAGGTCATGGCACAGGCCAACCGGCGGGTCCTGAGGCTTGACCAGGGGAAGCTGGTTGCTGATTAGAAGGCTGGGCATGAGGCGAATTGCCTATCTTGTCAAGGAATCCATGACGAACATCCGTCTCAACCGAACCACCACGCTGGTTGCCGTGGCGTCCACGGCCTTCACGCTGGCTTGCTTCGGGGTATTTTTGTTGCTCTACCTGAACCTTCGAGGAGTGGTCAGTTCGCTGCAGGACGACATCAAAATAGTCGTGTACCTGCACGATGGCCTGTCTGGTCAGGGACTGTCGGACCTCCAGCAACGGCTGAAGGGCGAGCGAGAAGTTGCCACCCTCTCCTATGTGTCCAAAGAACAGGCCCTCGCGGATTTTCGTGAACAGTTCCCATCTGAGTACCATTTGTTGCAGGGATTAGGCGAGAACCCGTTGCCTGCTTCGTTCGTGGTGACCCTGGCGCCTCGATTCAGATCATCCGAGGCGGTCAGGCAGTGGGCTAAACGTTTGACGACTATGGCCGGCGTGGCTCAGGTACAATATAGCCGTGACTGGATCGAAAACCTCGCGACGGTAATCGGCTTTATTGAGCTGGGCGCGGTCGCGGTAGGGAGTATCCTGTCGGCCGCTTCGGTCACCATCATTGCGAGTACGATCCGGTTGACCCTCCTGGCTCGACGGGATGAAATCGAGATTCTACGGTTGGTCGGAGCCACCGGGGCCTTTATTAAGGTTCCCTACCTGCTGGAAGGCGCGGTTCTAGGCGCTGTCGGGGGCCTTCTGTCTCTGGCCATCCTCAGGGGTGGGTTTGACCTGTTCAAGCTGCAGCTCGGCCCGACAGGCCGGTTCCTGGGG
>Ga0209376_1004997_pt1 | contig 11257 bp, 8 predicted proteins | sample GraSoiAngelo_134_FD_185891 | JGI IMG/M metagenome (GOLD analysis project Ga0209376, IMG submission 185891) | Grasslands soil microbial communities from the Angelo Coastal Reserve, California, USA - 14_0929_05_30cm (SPAdes) (version 2) | ecosystem: Environmental > Terrestrial > Soil > Grasslands ... | reverse complement strand
GCGCGATCTCACAGAGAAATTTGATCGATCGGTCGGAAGTTTTGACTGGCAGCCAGATTCGAGCTCAATCGCGTTTGCCGCGGAGGATCATGGCGAAGCGCCGATTTATTTCACGCCGGTGGTTCGCGAATTGCAAGAACCATTACCGATTCGGCAAGTATTTCACGCCGATGATTTGAAATATGGCACCGGCAGCCAGCTGTACTTCACACGGATGTCGGTCGCTGCTCCCAACGAAATCTGGGGCAGGTCAGTCGGCCGTACGCGTGGCGCCGAAAACGCAGCGCCGTGGCCCATCACCCACATGAACGATACGGTCTTGTCGAAGATCGACATGCAGCCGTTGGAGTCGTTCACGTTCAAAGGCGCGAATGATGAAGAGGTCCAGGGTTTCATGGTCAAACCGCCGGGATTTGATCCGAACAAGAAGTATCCTTTAAAATTTTTGATCCATGGCGGGCCGCAAGGGGCGTGGGGCAATTCGTGGACGTATCGCTGGAACGCGGAGTTGTTCGCTGCGACCGGAAATTACGTGGTGGTAATGATCAATTTCCACGGCTCGACTGGTTACGGGCAGAAGTTTACCGATTCGATCAGCGGCGATTGGGGCGGCAAACCGTATGTCGATTCGATCAAGGGACTAGATTACGTGGAGAAGACCTATCCGTTCATCGACAAGAACCGCGAGGCCGCGCTCGGCGCAAGCTACGGCGGTTACATGGCAAACTGGATCCTCGGCCACACGAACCATTTCAAATGCATCGTGTCACACGACGGCGTGTTCAACGCGGAGTCGGCTTACGGCACGACGGAAGAACTTTGGTTTGCCGAGTGGGAATTCAAAGGCCCGCCGTGGAAGAATCGAGAACTTTATCGAAAGTGGTCGCCTCACGAATATGCGCAGAATTTCAAGACACCGACGCTGGTTGTGCACGGCCAGAATGATTACCGAATCGATGTTTCACAAGGCTTCGATCTTTTCACAACGCTTCAAGTGCTGAAGGTGCCATCCAAAATGTTGTACTTTCCAGATGAAGGCCATTGGGTGCTCAAGCCGCAGAACAGTCAACTGTGGTACAAAACCGTGAACGAGTGGGTAGACCTATGGTGCAAGCAACGCTCTGTCATGTCGACCGAAGTGGAGACTTCTCTAGGTATTTCTGATCAGAAACAGCAAAGAGATTGAAATCGTTCGCCTCCCGATTCTCTCGCCGCTACCCTCATGGCATGACCATCCATGTCGCTCGTTCCGCTCGCTCCATTCCTCGACTTCGCTCGGGATGACAAAGAAGGCGCGAACGAATTACGTCGCTTGACTTTTTGCGCGGCTTGCGCATTAAGAACGCCGTCGAAATTCTATGGATCATCCGTTGTCGGGTCTTTTGAGGGTAGTTGTTTGCGTTGGTCTCGTTCTACTGGTCACAGGGTGCGGCGAGGACCCGCGTTATTCGGCAAGGACGCAATATTTGGGCGGGACGTACGGCGGCGCGGCGGCCGGCCCCCCACGGGACACTGTCTCGTATTGGGACGGAGACAGCGTTGGCGGAAGCCCTTCCGTGAAGATTAGCCTCGGAGAACAGCGCGCCTATTTTTACAAGAGCGGCGTGCTGGTCGGCGTATCGCAATTGTCAACCGGCCGCGAAGGACTTAACACTCCGATCGGTAGCTTCAAGATCATTCAGAAAGACAAGGACCACGTCTCGACCTTATTCGGGGACTACGTCGATTCAGCGGGAACTGTGGTCGTGCCCAACGTTGATGTGAATAAGGATCCAAAACCACCGGGCGCTCACTTCAAAGGCACGCCCATGCCGTACTTCATGCGGATCGTGTCAGGGACAGGCATGCACGCAGGTTATTTGCCGGGCTATCCGGCCTCGCACGGATGTATCCGCATGCCCGAGTTCATGGCCGAAAATTTCTTCAGATCAGTCTCGCTCGGAACGCCCGTCACGATCACCCATTAGAGTCTTCAGCGGGATCTTGTATCTGGGCTTGCAGAAAATTGCGGGTACCGGCATTCTGATTGTCCCGCTGCCAGAAATATGATCGTCATCACGCAACCCAACGCCACCGAGGAACAGATCCAGCGGATCGTCACGCGTGTACGCGAATTTGGCTTGGAAGCACAAATTAGCCGTGGCGCATCGCGCGTGATCATCGGCGTAATCGGGCCGGAGGCACTCCTGCGCGAAAAGCCTCTGGCCGCAATGGCCGGCGTGGAAGCGATCGTCCCCGTATTGAAGCCATACAAGCTTGCCGCGCGCGATTCTCGCGGTGCCTCTTCGGTCTCAATTGGTGACGTGCGCCTGGGTGAACAAGAAGATGTTGTTCTCATTTGCGGCCCATGCTCGGTCGAAAGCAGAGAGCAGATTCAGTCGATCGCGACAATCGTGAAAGAATCCGGCGCAAAAATTCTGCGCGGCGGCGCGTTTAAGCCTCGCACGTCGCCATATAGTTTTCAGGGATTACGCGAAGACGGCCTTCGCTTTCTCGCGGAAGCACGCGCAAAAACCGGCCTGCCTGTGGTCACTGAGGTGATGGATCCGCGCGATCTCTCCATGATCGAGAAGTACGCAGACTGCCTTCAGGTTGGCACTCGCAACATGCATAATTTCTCCCTCCTGAAAGAAGTCGGGCGCAGCAGATTGCCAGTGGTGCTCAAGCGCGGATTCAGCGCCACGATTTATGATTTGATCATGAGCGCGGAATACATTTTGAACGAGGGCAACTCGAACGTGGTTCTCTGCGAACGCGGCATTCGCACGTTCGAAACGGCCGCCCGATACACACTCGACCTGAGCGCGGTTCCAATCTTAAAGTCTAAAACGCATTTGCCAGTCATTGTTGATCCGACGCATGCGATTGGACTACGCGAATTTGTCCCCCAGATGTCGCTGGCCGCAGTCGCCGCAGGCGCGGATGCGCTAATGATCGAGGTACACGATTCCCCGGAACTGGCCAAGAGCGACGGCAACCAGGCGCTGACGCCGGAAATTTTCGCCGAGCTCGTCCCGCGCCTTCGCGCGATCGCCACAGCGATTGGGCGCGAGCTGTAAGAATCTGCCGCGAGCCAACGCGTTGAGGGCAACGCGTTTCACCTTCGTGCAACAGGTGAATCGGCTTCTCCGAAGACGATGGGAAATGAATCGCCGAAGGCGCAAGAATGCACAGACGCGGCTACAACTCTGGAAAAATCTGGCCTAAACTCGTTAGTGGAAAAATCGATAGGTAAGCAGCTTCTGGAAATTGTCGCAGCGACCGAACCGATCGGCCGCAAGCTTCTGGCATTACAAGAGGCGCAATGGCCTGTACGATTTTCGCTCGTTATCCAACCGGCGCAGCCCTTTCTGGCAGCCGTAATCGCACACGCGTACCATAGGCGTCCTACGCGTGATCGCCGGTCTGCCGATTCTACGATCTGGATCCTTTGTCCCAGCGTTCATTCTCAGGAATTATTTTACGAAAGTTTGCTCAACTGGCAGCCGGACGCGCTTTTCCTGCCGGAAGCGGAGCTTGCCGCAGTAGAAAATGTTTTGCCCGATCCTGAAATCGCGGCTGAACGATTGGCGCTGCTGACGGAGATCGAGCGCGGCACCGGTCCGCGTATTATCGTCGCGACGCGCGCAAGTTTGGATCAACCTGCGCCCAAACGCGGAACGCTCCAATCTGCTGTTACCCAGCTTCGACGCGGCACAACCCTAGAGATGGAACAGCTTCTCGACCAACTCGTGGGCAGCGGCTATGAGCGTGTCGCCCAGGTAACCACTCGAGGACAGTTCGCGGTCCGTGGTGGCATTGTCGATCTCTATTCGTGGCAGGCGCCATTACCCTTCCGGCTGGAATTTTTCGGCGACCAAATAGAATCGCTGCGCGAGTTCGACATCGATAATCAAACGTCGGTGCGCGATTTAAGCTCGGCCGATGTTCTGCTTCGAACAGCGGATGACCAGGCCGGCGTCATTCGCGATTACGTCGCTCCAAATCATCTCATCATCGACATCGAACGAGCAATGGAGGGCGGAGCTCCAGCGACGCCCGACTCGCGGGAGCGTGTCCCTTCACACATTCAAATCAGTGAAGGCTGGATTGAAACCGGTCCGGAAGATTTTAGCGGCGCGTTCGAAGATTGCGACATCGGAGAGTTTGCGGCGGGAGATCTCGTGCTCGCCGAGGCGAAACGCGCCCAGTTTGTCGACCGCTTAAACGAATGGCGCGCGAACAATGCGAGAATCGTCATTTATTTTCAGACCGAAGGCGAGATTGAGCGCTTTCGCGAAATCATGTCAGGTACTATCGAGGGCGTCGATTTCGTCGAAGGAACACTCGCACGCGGATTTTGTTTCCCAGCAGCCAACCTTGTCGTCCTCTCGGCCGCTGAATTATTTGGACGATTCGCCGTCCATGCGCGCAGGCATTTGCGGCGGGCGGAGCGCCATCGCGCGCAGATCGATTTTAGCGAACTGAACGAAGGCGATCTCGTCGTGCATCTCGAGCACGGGATCGGGCGATTTCTCGGACTAATGAAACTGCCGGTCGCGGAGGGGCGCGCTGCTGCAAGCCCGGCGTCGCTGGAGCTCCGCCCTCCAGAGAAAGCGCGATTGGTCGAAACCGAAGTTCTCGCGTTGGAATTTGCAGACGATGGGAAGCTCTACGTCCCGCTCGAGCAAGCGTACCTTATTTCCCGCTATGTTGGCGCAGGAAAAAAATCGCCGGCGCTAAGCTCGCTCGGCGATGGAAAATGGGCCCGTGCCAAGGTGAAAGCTGCAGCTTCCATTTTCGATTACGCGGGCAAAATGCTGGCGATCCAGGCGGAGAGGCAAATGCACCCCGGATACACATTCGCCCCTGACACAAAATGGCAGGCAGAATTTGAACGTTCATTCCCGTTTCGCGAAACGCCGGACCAAATGAAGGCAATCATTGACACGAAAATCGACATGGAACGTCCTCGGCCGATGGATCGCCTAATCTGCGGCGATGTCGGTTTTGGCAAAACGGAGGTGGCAGTCCGCGCCGCGTTCAAGGCTGTCATGGATGGCAAACAAGTGGCCGTGCTCGCGCCCACCACCGTTCTTGCTCAACAACATTTCGAGGTGTTTCGCCAGCGCATGCTCGATTATCCGGTCCGGATCGAAATGCTCAGCCGCTTTCGGTCGCAAGCCGAACAGAAGAAAGTCTTACAACTGCTGCGCGAAGGCGGCGTCGATATCATCATTGGCACTCATCGCCTTATCTCTGGCGATCTCGTATTCAAGGATGTGGGCCTGGTAGTGATCGACGAGGAACAGCGCTTCGGAGTTCTTCACAAAGAGAAGTTCAAAGAGCTCTTCAAGCTGGTCGATGTGCTGACGCTTTCGGCGACGCCTATTCCACGCACTCTCTACCTTTCACTCGTGGGCGTAAAAGATATGTCCACGATTGAGACTCCGCCGCTCAATCGCCTGCCAGTGGAAACAGTGGTATCGGCGTACGATGAGCGCATCATTCGCGCTGCGATTGATCGTGAACTGGAGCGCCAGGGGCAGGTATTCTTTTTGCACAATCGCGTAGCGACCATCGAGCGAGCGCGGGACCGGGTCGTCCATCTTTGCCCACAGGCCAGAGTTGAAATTGGCCATGGACAAATGGACGCGGACGAACTGGAAGCGGTCATGGCGCGATTCATAGCCGGCAAAACCGACGTGCTTGTTTGCACCACGATCATTGAAAGTGGCCTCGATATTCCGAATGCCAACACGATCATCATCGATCGAGCGGATCAGTTTGGCCTCGCGGATTTGTATCAATTGCGCGGACGGGTCGGTCGAGCCGAGCACAAGGCATACGCCTATCTGCTTCTTCCGCTTGAAATGATGACAATCGGCGCCGCGCGCAAACGGATCAGCGCCATCAAACAGTACAGCTCGCTGGGCGCGGGTTTTCGCATCGCCATGCGCGATCTGGAGATTCGCGGCGCAGGTAGCATGCTGGGTACGGCGCAGAGCGGCCACATTGTAGCGGTCGGTTTTGATTTGTATTGTCAGTTGCTCAAACAGGCAGTGGCGCAGCTAAAAGGAGAAAAGCCGCGCCTTCGGCTCGAGGTCGATTTACTACTCGATTTCGTCGTCACAAATGAAGCGGAGTTTGTTATGCCGCCAAAAGTCCCTGTACAGGAACCTGATAGCTTCCCGCACAAGATTCCCGCTTTCATCCCAGTCACCTATGTCAGCGATCCTGCCCTGCGAATACGAGCCTATCGTGATGTTGCGGAAATCACGTCGCATGCGCAGTTGGACCGACTCCGCCGCGAATGGCGCGACCGATTTGGCCCGTTTCCTCCGGCAGCTGACAATTTATTTGCTCTTATCGAAATCAAGCTCGCCGCAGCGGAATCAGGAGTGACTCGGGTGGAAGTACGTGAACGCAAATTGATGTTGACGCGGCAAGGGGATTTTATACTTGTCGCGGGCAAATTCCCCCGTTTAGTTGCAACGAAAACCGAGCAGCGCCTCGGGGAAATTGTGGAACTGATCAAAAAATTATGAGGGACGTGATCCATCAATTTGGCGTCACAATGCTGGCCGGCTTCGTGCTTGCAGTATGCCCGATTTGTTGCGCTGCGGCTGCTGAGGAAGCCCAGGTCGTGGATGGCATCGCCGCAATTGTAAACGGCGACGTCATCACCTACTCGCAAGTGCGCGCGTTGTCCGCCCCGCGGGAGAAACTGCTGCGGCAGCAATTCACCGGACAGGAACTGGAAAAAAAAATGATTGAACTGCGCCAGCTTGCCTTGAAAGATTTGATTGACCGACGCCTTGTGATCCAGGCGTTCAAAAAGGAAAGCTACCAAATCCCGGACCACATCGTGGACGAGCGGATGCATCAGATCATTCGCGAATCATTTGGCGGCGACCGCAACACCTTCATCAAGACGCTCGAGGCGCAGAATTACACATTGGGCGAGTTCAAAGAAAAAGAGACGGAACGAATAATGGTGCAAGCCATGCGCAGCCATAACATCAAGATGAATTCGATAATTTCGCCTACGAAAGTAGAAGACTACTACAGAAAGCATCGCAACGAATTCACCAGCAAGGAACAGATCAAGTTGCGAATGATCATGATTTCTGGCCAAAAAGACACCGCGAGCGCGCCCGCACAAAAGGCGCTGGCCGAGGAAGTGCTCGGCAAACTGGCCGGCGGCGCAGAGTTCGATCAGACGGCGCAGATCTATTCCGAGGACAGCACCCGCGACAATGGCGGGGACTGGGGGTGGATCGAGCGTAATACTTTGGCTGCCCCACTCGAAAAGTTCGCGTTCAACATGCCAGTCGGTCGAATCAGCAACATCATCGATTACGCCGGCAATTATTACATTCTCAAAGTCGAAGATAAACGCGGCGGCACCACGAAATCGCTCGCCGAAGCGCGGTCAGACATTGAGAAGAAACTGATCGAAGAAGAAGCACAAGGTTTACAAGAGCGCTGGATCGCCAGTCTCCGCGCAAAGGCTTACATCAAGACTTTCTGAGCGAATTCCGCTCTTCCTCAGTCTTCGTCTTCTCGTTCTTGCTCCCAATCCTGCTCGTGCTCGATTGAGCAAATTCGATTACGATCGGGAGCATGAGCACGACAAAACCGCGCATTGGAATTACGCTGGGCGATTGCGCCGGGATTGGGCCTGAGATTGTCGACCTTGCACTCAAGTCAGGAGGCGTTCCTGATTCTGCCGAATACGTGGTGATTGGCCGGCAGCCGAATTGCAAACCAGGTGAGCCGACAATCGAAACCGCGCGTGCCGCAGCGACTGCGCTCGAAGAAGCGGTCACACTCGCGCGGCGCGGCGAGCTCGACGCGATTGTGACCGGGCCGGTTCACAAGGCGCGTATGTACGAAGCCGGTTTCAAGTTCCCAGGACAAACCGAATTCTTCGCCGAGCGCTGCGGGGTCAAGAATTTCGCGATGTGTCTGACCGGCGGAAAAATCACGCTCGCGCTCGTCACAACCCACATTCCGCTAAGCAAAGTTTCAAGAGCGCTTAAACAATCCGAGATCGTTCGGGTCGGCTTATTGCTAGCCGATTTTCTTCGTCGTCGATCAAAAAATCCTCCGCGCATCGCCGTCGCCGGATTAAATCCGCACGCCGGTGAATCAGGAAGAATCGGCCGCGAAGAAATCGAAATCATAAACCCGGCTGTTTCTGAACTATCCGCTATCGGCAAAGACCGCCAGTCCGGCTTCGGACGGCAATCCGCAATTTTTACTGGTCCCCACTCTCCCGACACAGTTTTCCATCGCGCGATTCAAGGCGACTTCGACGCGGTGCTTTGCATGTATCACGATCAGGGATTGATCCCACTGAAGCTGCATGCCTTTCACGAAGGTGTGAACGTCACGCTGGGCCTCCCATTTCCTCGCACCAGTCCCGATCACGGCACAGCATTTGAAATTGCCGGCAAGAGAATCGCGCGACCCGACAGCATGATCGCCGCCATTAATCTCGCGGTGGAGCTGGCGTCGAAACCGTCACGTTCATGACAAATTTCCAAAGGTCTGATCTGAATCTCATTAACACCTGGCTTGAGCCAGGTGCTAATGCGTACTCCACGAGCATGAGCTGTTTTCAACAGCTTTCGCGCGCTCGGATGCTAAAACGAAAGCCGTTAAAACGGCTTAGCGCATCTACACGACAGCACACCGGCCTAAAGGCCGGTGTTAATAAAATCCAGAGCTCCGCCCGAAAACGCGACTCATGAGCACGAGCAACATCACGAAGTACGCTTCGGTTTTTAACATCGGGCTCCAGAACACGTTCGTGTATCGCTGGAATTATTTCCTCCGCGCGCTGTTTGGTCTGATCCCGCTTGCCGGGACCGTGTTTCTCTGGAGTGCAGTGTTCAAGGAACGCGGCGGCGGCCTGCACGGCTACGATTACAGCTCGATGATTTATTACTATTTGCTCACGATCCTGGTGAGCAACCTGGTCGTGCCAACAGAGGATGAATGGCAAATCGCCGCTGACATTCGCGAAGGTCAGATCAATGCACTGCTCACCAAGCCAATGAGCTATCTCGCGTACCGATTCAGCATTTTTTTGAGCGGCCGGCTCGTCTACAGCTTTGTCACACTTCCGCCGATCGCGTTGATCTTCTTTTATTTCCGCGACTACATCGTGCTGCCAGCCGATCCCCTCACCTACGTGCTTACGACGGTGTCGATATTGATGGCGGCATTCATTCAATTCTTCATCACCTACAGCCTGGCGATGTTCGCGTTCTGGATTTTGGAGATCACCACCATCGTGTTCATCGTGTATTCGTTCGAATATTTCCTGGGTGGCCAGATGTTTCCCATCGACATCATGCCGTCGGCCGTCCAGGCGGTGATGAAGTGGCTACCGTTTTACTATGAGTTGTTTTGTCCAGTCGCGATCTTTCTCGGCCGATTAAAAGGAGCCGAGCTTGTGCAGGCATTGGCAATCCAAACCGGCTGGCTACTGCTCACGTGCGCCGCGGCAAAAGCCATGTGGAGACGCGGGCTTGGCCATTACCAGGCTGTCGGCGGATAGCTGCGAAATGCAGCTGTGCGAAAATTTCGATTAGCAACCGAAGCAAATGCAAAAGACGGAGAACTTGGAAAGATCGCGATCGGCACAACATTGCTGCCCCGTTGTGGAGCTCAGGCAATATACTCTCCATCCCGGTATGCGAGATACCCTGATCGAGCTATTCGACCGAGAATTTGTCGAAAGCCAGGAAGCATTAGGAATGAAAATCATCGGGCAATTCCGGGATGCGGATAACCCGAACCGATTCGTCTGGCTCAGAGGTTTCCGCGACATGCCCTCGCGCTCGGAGGCGTTGAAGTCCTTCTACGGTGGACCAGTTTGGAAAGCCCACAGTAAGGCAGCCAACGCCACGATGATCGACTCCGATAACGTTCTGCTGCTGCGCCCGGCGCGCCCAACTTCTGGATTCCCGCCCGAAAACAGCGAACGTCCCGCGCCTGGCGCAAGCGAAATCCCAAGGGGGTTAATAGTTGCGACGATTTACTATTTTAACGCACCTATCGACGTCGGCTTCGTGGACTCGTTCGAGCGCTCGATGAAACCCATGCTGACAGACTCGGGCGCCTCGATCCTGGCCTATTTCATTACCGAGAGTAGCGCGAACACCTTTCCCGCGTTGCCGGTACGAGAGGGCGAGCATGTTTTTGTCTGGTTCTCGCGTTTTCCGGATGAGGCCGCATGCGAAGATCACGCCGCTGCGCTTGCGCGGTCTCCCGGATGGCGCGGAGCAGTTTCAGAAGCACTGGCGGACCGGCTTAAAGGTTCTCCAGAAGTATTAAAGCTGTCTCCGACGGCGCGGTCGCTGTTGCGCGGTTGATGGCAAAATTACACAATCACCAATCGAAAAGAGAAGTATGCGGAAATTGATCGTCTTCAATCAGGTGTCCCTCGATGGTTATTTTACAGACGCCGACGGCGACATGAGCTGGGCCCACAAGCAGGATGCGGAGTGGAATGCATTTGTTGCAGAGAATGCCAGGTCTGGAGGCGAGCTATTGTTCGGCAGGATTACTTACGAGCTTATGAAGAGCTATTGGCCGACCCCGGCTGCGGCCAAGGCTGCGCCTGTCGTGGCTGAACAAATGAATAATCTGCCGAAGATCGTATTTTCGAGAACACTCGACAAGGCATCATGGAACAATACCAAGCTGGTGGGAGGCGACTTGGCGGCCGAAATACGAAAGATGAAGAACGAGCCCGGAGAACAAATGGTCATAATGGGAAGCGGCACCATTGTTTCGCAATTGACGGCAGAGGGTTTGATCGATGAATACCAGATCGTGGTGAATCCCATCGTTCTTGCCAAGGGACGGACAATGTTCCAAGGCATCAAAAGGAAGCTGAACCTGAAGCGGACAAAGACGCGGAGCTTCGGTAATGGGGAACGTCTTACTGTGCTACGAGCCGATAACGTGAGAAGCGCGCTCTCGCTTATCTAGTTTCAAGGTTCTAATTCGCAAACGTTCCCGCAGTTGCCGAACTGGCTGGCATCATGGAAATAGCACCCAGTCATGGCACGACTTCACGAGTACCAGGGAAAGGCCATTCTCGCCGCTAGCGGATTCCAAATACCTCGTGGCCGCACTGTCTTTACCGCTGATGAAGCTGTGGCAGTGGCAAAGGAATTGGGCGGCGAAGTCGTGATGAAAATTCAAGCCTGGACCACCGGTCGCGCGGGCATTGGCGGGGTCGCTTTCGCGGAGAAAC
>Ga0209376_1004995_pt1 | contig 11265 bp, 13 predicted proteins | sample GraSoiAngelo_134_FD_185891 | JGI IMG/M metagenome (GOLD analysis project Ga0209376, IMG submission 185891) | Grasslands soil microbial communities from the Angelo Coastal Reserve, California, USA - 14_0929_05_30cm (SPAdes) (version 2) | ecosystem: Environmental > Terrestrial > Soil > Grasslands ... | reverse complement strand
CCTTGAGATCTTGTGTGAGGCTAAAGCGGTAGGGGTTTATTTCGACCTGCCAGATGCCGGACAAATCCGGCTTGCCCTCAGGCGTACGAGGCAGGGGAGCCGTCAGGTTCGGTTTACCATCGGCTGCCCGCGGAATTCCCGGCGTCGGAAAGTCGAGCCACTGAGCGCGTAGCGAAACCGGGAGAAGCAACAACGCTGCGGTGATTGCGATTTTCTGCACGAGGACTTCCTCCGGCTCGCCTGACTGTGCTGACAGTCTGTGTAGTATCGTACCCGCACATATTATACAGCATCAAAAACGGACCCGAGTTTTGCCGCACTAATGGATTGTACGCACTGGGTCTTCGAATCGCGCTCTGTCCGGCGTAAACTATGCCATGTCCGATCTCACCGACAAGACGCTCATCTCCGAATTGGATGTTCGAGGCGCTATGATCGGTACGACCTTACGGATCAATGAAACGGCGCTCGTTACGCCGCTCGCCGCGGATCTCGCGCGCGAGCGTCATATCCGCTTGGAGCGTGTGGCCACGGCAGACCACCAAACCCACCGTAAAATTGCCGTCGGTGCCGACCATCGCGGACATGAAATGAAAGAAGCAATTAAAGCCTTGCTCGCTGAGCTTGGCTATACTTGTCAGGATTTCGGGACCAACTCTACAGAGCCAGTCGATTACCCCGATATCGCTCACGCCGTCGCGCTAGCCGTGTCCCGAAAGACATGTGATCTTGGGATTATGGTCGATGGCGCTGGTATCGGGTCCTGCATGGTTGCCAACAAAGTTCGTGGCGTGCGAGCGGCCATGTGCTACGACGCAACTTCGGCAAGAAACAGCCGCGAGCACAATGGCGCAAATGTTCTGACGCTGGGCAGTACAGTGATTTCCGACAACGAGATGCGTGAAATCGTGCGAGTCTGGCTCTCAGCAGAGTTGACCGAGGAACGTCATCGGCGCCGCATCGCCAAGATTGACGCGCTGCTTTAGGACGTGCTTATACCGCTATTGCTGTGCAGCATCTGGTTTTGCTGTCCAGCATCCGCGTTTCCTAGCAACCTCGATTGTTACCCCTCCGGTTACCCCGGACGATTTTTGAAGCTTTAAATTATCTGTAACTCATAGTCGGGGCGAGAGATTACAAATGGGTGGAGTGCCATGTATCCGAGGGCTGCGTATTCCTGTTGCAACGGTCGTCGGAATGATTGCGGATGGTATGACCGAAGAAGAGATCCTCAAGGCTTATCCGGATCTTGAGCGTGAGGATCTCCGCGAAGCCCTGCAGTTTGCCGCGGAAGCGGTCCGAGAGCGGGAAATCCCATTGCATCGATCGTGAGATTCCTGATCGATAATGCACTCTCCCCTTCGATTGCCGAATCATTAAGAGCCGCAGGTCACGCGCAGTACACGTCCGTGAAATCGCACTTCAAGCCAAGGACGACCCGACCATCTTTGATCGTGCTGCTGCCGAGGACCGGATCATTGTCCCCGCCGACACCGACTTTGGTTTTATCCTTTCGTCAAGGACGGTGACGAAACCCTCCGTTCTTCTTTTTCGAAAAGGGACTGAGCATCGGCCCGAATTACAAACACAGTTGCTGCTGACGAATCTTCCTTCGATCGAAACGGCGCTGAATACGGGCAGCATCGTTGTATTCGAGCGGACACGTATTCGGATTCCCCCGCTTCCGTTAACATCGGGAAGCGGGACGTAACCGGGTCCGGGCGTCGAGGAGAAGCTGTCGGATCGATATCAGGGAGACTCTTACCTGCGGTTCTATTTTGGTATTGGGGCAATAAGAATGCGTGTCTACCGCTCTTCGCCGTTACTAGACGTTGCACCATCTTCGGCATCGCTTTGCGCTTGACGTGACTCGCGAACACCCCTCCGATGATTCCACGAAAGGTATTCACCTGCCGAGAAATATTCGAACCTGTTTATCATTGCGCCATGGCTGCGGTCACGGGCACTGCCAGAACGGCAGAAATTACCAACAAGAGCCGAGTTTTGACCGTGCCTTTCATGGACATCTCCCCAATCGAGAATTTCCGCACAATATTTCAGTCTCATTTAAACATACAGATCCCAGGGAAGAAATATAAAAGCCGAACGAATTCAGCAGAAAGGTCCCTCTCCCTCTGGGAGAGGGACGCGCAAAGGAGCGGCCGAAGGCCGCGACGAATAAAAGCGCTGGGTGAGGGTCGCGCGAAGCGCGAGCCCGATAGGGCGAAGCCTCAAGAGAAGCCTGGCAAATCTTGAACCTCACCGGCGGCTTTGCCGCGCCCTCCCCCAAAGGGAGAGGTCTATGGCGCGGAGGTGAAACCGAAAATGTCGGAGTTGCCGAATGTGGCCGGGCAAGCCGAGTTTGGTTCGGGCTTCGCCGGCACAGTGGTCCCATTCTGTATGGCGGCCTGCGCTGCGGCGCGCCATACATCGATCGCTGGGCAATCGGCCGCATTGCGCGTGTCGTTCCACACAGCTGCCCCGTACGTGGACGTTGCCACTGCGTAGACATAGTCTCCGAGAAACTCCAGCCACAGGTTGTTCTGGCTGGAACCGCGCGGGTCGCCGGTCGCACCCCGATGGAGTTCACTCCATCCAAGTGGCGCGCCACTACCGCCAATAACTGCATGCTTCACCACACCCACCAGACCGCGCGGGCTGGTCGTGTCGTTGCGGAATGGCGTCGTAAACGCGTTATAGACGAGGTAAGCATCCGGCGGCGAGATGGCGATTGCGGAATAGAAACCGCGATCGCCTGTGGATTCAGTTTGCGAGGGGGCTGACCAGCTCTTGCCGCCATCGGTCGAGTAGCTGACAAAGACATGCGTGTTGTTGACGCCATCGCGGCCGTCAACCCACGTCCGGAGAATCTCGTCGCTGGCTCCGGTGCCCGTTGGGGCCCCGTTGGCGATATCCACACTCGGCGCCGATGAGAGATCGTCGCGCGCACCGGCGATGCCATCCATGACGCAGCGGAAGCCGGTGCCGTCGAACTGTACCGTGAAGCAGGTATCGACGGCGAGTCCGATATTCTGAAGTCGAGTCCATCTTTCGCCGCCGTCGTAGGACTTGATCATGACATGCGCGCCCTGGCCCGGCGTCCCAACCGCAAACTGGTCGGCAAATACGTACACGACTCCCTGGCTATCCGTGCGCACCGTGCAACCCGAACGGCCAAAGCCCTGCCTCCGGTTGAAAGGCGTATTGGTGGCGCTGGTGACCTGCTTCTGTGACCATGTGTCGCCGCCGTCGGTTGAGGTCGCAACGATCAGTGGCTGCGGCGCAGCAAAACCCGACCCGTGGCTTCGCAATGAAGCCCAGCAAATGTACACATGGCCGAAGAAGGGGCTGCTCGCGGCGTTGTCTGCCCAAATCTGCTCCTTATCGCTAAACGTCGTGGATGACTGTCGAGACGCGATGACCGGCGCCTTCCAGTTGCTTTGGTCTGCGACGATCGCTGGAGTCAAAGCTGAAGCTCCGTCGATGCGCGAGACCGCTATCGCTTCGTCCCCTCTGAACGCTTCCTCGTTGCGAGTCGAGCCAAAGTTGGATGTCAGATTCGCATAGTACAGTCGCGAGCCGTTGCTCCAACTGAAATTACCGCTACTGTCGGGCTTGGGCCCGAACGCCAGAGCGGGGTCACCGTCCGATATCAGACCATTCTCGTAGTATCTGGGTAACGTGCCGATGGGTCCCACGTGCGGCGTACAAGGGGCAGGTCCTAGACAGTCCCGTGCCGTCCAACCAGTGTAGGCCGGCTGGGTCCAGGTGTGGCCACTGTCGAATGAGAAGTAGACGCCTGATACGCCAACTCCTGCGGTGAAAGGACACGTCGACCTATCCCCCGCGTTACACGCTTCCAAATCGATTTGATCATTCGCGCCGGCAGCCAGAATGTTCGGATGATTGGCGTCTACAGCCAGTGCCGGCTCATTCTGCTTATTCTGAGAGAACGGCCCTGGCGGGCTGCCCACATTAACGCGCGCCTCACTGGAAGCGGCGCTCGACGTCACGATCGCTGCGGTCAGCGTCAAGAGAAGAACCACTACACAAAAAATCCTGTTCATTTTTTCTCCTTTGGAATGAACAGAACCATTTTGCCATCGCACGGAGCAGAATTGTTGACTGGATTATGAAAACGCAGACGAAAAAATTCGGAAGGCCGCAGCGGCAACTCTAAGCGACTGTGAACGAATTAAGCCGTCGGTCCCTTTCCCTTGGGAGAGGGCGGCGCGACAGCCCGCTGGCTGTCGCGCCGGGTGAGGGTCGCAAGTCTAGTCAAATCTTGAGACCTTCACCTCGTGGTTGCCGATTCTTTCACAGCTTCTTAGAGCCGGTCTACTGCCTGGGCTTTTTGTCGTCTCTGCCGCCGAAGAGGCCGCCGAAGAACTTACCGACACCGGAAATGACTTTGCCGACTCCTTTCCCGGTTTCAACGACGCCATCCTGAATGGCTTCGGAAAAGCCGGAAGCCATGAAGGGGACAGAAAGACTTTGGGGCAGTGCCAGCGATGAAGGCCTCTTCGAATGTGTTCTCACAGGAGGGATTCGCCAGGAGCATACTCTCCGGATCGATGCGGACAAATTCGATACCCGGCGGTTTCGAGAAATACATCCTGGATGGATCTGGCGGATGCAATTGTGCGGCCTTCATCATGAACTCGGTCCAGATGGGCAGCGCTGACCGAGCGCCCTCCAGATTGAGATCGCGGTTATCGTCGTACCCAACCCATACGATAGCGAGAAGGTCTTTCGTATAGCCTGCAAACCATCCATCGCGCGAGGTGCCGGTCTTGCCGGCCGCAGGCCCGATTGCGATCAGCACTGATGGAGACGTGCTGATTGTCCACCCGTCAGAGGAGACGGTTAGATTCAATTCTCTCCCGTTTCGATCAGATCTTGACACGGCGGCGCACGAAATGGCTCTTGATCGCCTTATCGATGCAACTCCAGGATTTCCACTAATAACATCTGACCTTCAAATGTTCTGCAAAAGCATTTCTCGGGAAATGCAGATAGAAGTGCAGGCCAATCTTGACGGCACAATGAAGAAAGCGCCGGTTCACCCACGGTCGTCTATACCGCTTCGGATCGTGGACTGCGCCGCTTGCTTCGTTGCACCGAAAACCAGCTATTTCTTGGCCAGTGATCTGTCCACCATCGGCGCTCGTGAAAATGCATTGTCGCTTGCAGAAACAGCAGTTGGCTGGATCCTGAGCCGCCGAAGTCATCAACCAACAAGTAACGTATTCCGTGATTCTCGATCGGTTGTTTTTCCGTTTCCATCAAACACGAGCCAGCGGAGAGTCGCCTTGCTTTCAGACGAACAGCAAAACAAGATTATTGTTGTTCAGGGTCCTCCCGGAACAGGAAAGTCTCTAACGATCGCGAATGTTGTGTGCCACTTGATCGCACGGGGAAAGAAAGTCTTGGTGTGTTCACAGAAAGACAAGGCCTTGAGCGTCGTAGATCAAACATTGAGACAGCTCGAATTGGCACAGCTCCCGATGACACTTCTAAGACAGGATGCAGATTCTCGCAAAGAATTGCGCGACCGCCTCGACTCGATTCAAAAGAACCGTGCGCTTGAGGATACTCGACGGGATTTAGACAAGACTACCAACGCTCATCAGCAGTTCGTTTCTGGGCACGAGCAGGTTGAGCAGCAGTTGCATGCGTCATTACGCGCTGAGCACATCACGGCGCAGGCCGATCGTGAGTTGAGTGAAGCCGCAACGGTTCTCAAACGTGTTGGCGCACGCTGGAGAACATATCAGGCGCATCGCCATGCCAAAAAACTGGCTCCAGTTCATTCAGATAAGATAGGGGACCATGCCGCATCGTTAAGATCGGAACTACTGGCGAGCGCAGTGAGACTCTTAACGACAGCTGCCGAACATCGCACTGGTGAAGCCAGTCGAGGCGAACGTAACCAGCTTCGAGAATTCTCAAAGCTTCTCGGAAGAAGTCAGACCAATGCAAAGAACTTTAGTATTTTTGATCGCCTTAAGCGCGAACCTGAAAAATGCCGAATGCTTCTCAACGTTTTGCCGTGTTGGATCATGAGCCCGGACGATGTAGCCCGGCTGTTTCCGTGTGAACCCGGAATTTTCGACACCGTCATTATCGATGAGGCTTCGCAGTGTGATCTTCCGTCGATGACTCCGGTTTTGTTTCGCGCCAAACAAGCGATCATCGCCGGCGATTCAAAGCAAATGCAGGCGCAGCGATTCGCGTTCACGTCAACTCAGGTTGCAGCCCAGTCTTGGCATCAACATGGACTCGATCGCTTGGATCCAGACCGCTGGCTCGATCCCGGCAAGGTAGATTTGTTGCAGCTTGCTTCCGTTCGCTTTGATGAGGAAGCCTTCTTAGATGAGCATTACAGATGCTTGCCACCGATTATCAAGTTCTCGAATGATCGATGGTACGGGGGCAAGTTGAGGATCATGCGCGATGACCGTGATCGTCGCGTGGGAGAACCCGAATCTCCTGTTGTCACTCTAACGCACGTTACGGATGGCCACGTCAATCCCGGTACTCAAGAGAATGAGACCGAAGCCCTGCGGTTAGTTGTCGCTTTACGACAGAAGCTCACGCATCCTGCGTATTCCGATGCCACATTTGGCGTGATCTGTTTGTTTGAGGAACAGATGCGTTTGATGAACGATCTGATTTCCGATGAAATTGAAGAAGCGCTTCGCGCTGACCATGACCTCGTCGTTGTGAATCCTGACGGATTTCAGGGTGATGAGCGTGATGTGATTTTCTATTCCTTGTCTTACGATGCAAACGGAATGGAAAAGGCTGCACTCTCGGCCCGACAGGCCGAGCGGGAACACTTGCAGGGCATGTTAAACGGCGCCTTTACGCGAGCTCGCGAGGAAATGCACATATTCCATTCTGCTCCTGTTGAGGAATTTGGCAACGCGGCTGGCAAGGGCGCAATTCTCGATTGGCTTCTGTATTGTCGTAATCACGTAGGGACGGCACGTTCGACAGAATCGTCCTTTAGAAAAGCACAATCCGAATTTGAAGCCGATGTCGCCAGTGAACTGCAACAGAAGGGCATCCGAATCATTTCCCAATATCCAAGTTGTGGATTCTTCATCGATCTGGTGGCTGAGCTAGAGGATCGTAGATTGGCGATCGAATGCGACGGTGAAATCTGGCACCTTGACGAGCATGGATCGCTTAAGGCAGAGGATGTTTACAGACAGGAAATACTCGAACGGGCAGGATGGCGAGTGATTCGAATTCCATACCGAAGCTGGAAAAAGAATCGGCTCGAACAAATCAGCCGTGTAGTGAATGCGCTCTCGAATAACGAGAATGACGAGGAAATTGTCGCTGATGAGAAAACACCGAAGGAGACAGCACAGGTTCGCGCGGTGGGACCGATTGTTCATTTGAACAAATTCGAGACTGCCATTTTTTTCGCAATCAAAGAGGGAGCGCGCGATCAGGACGAAACGTTGCGTGCAGCAGTCCGTCATCTTGGGCTGAGTCGGCTTGGCTCACGGGTTCGATCAGATCTCATGTCAGCCATTGACAATCTGCATCATCGAAAGATGATCTCTGCCGAGGACCACGAACTGTTCATAATCGAGAGCTTCCTGAACGCCACCGTTATTCCCACGACTCTACAAAGATATGCTCGCAGGAGAGTACGTCGACGCCGCTGGTAGCCCGATGGTAAACGTTCGCGACATCCATCCTCTCATTAGCATTCGCTACGAAGGGCTCCCGCCAAATCAAGTCTATTGTCTTGTTGAGAATAGACCTGATTCAATCACACAAGATATCGAGCGACTTTCTTCTTACCAACCCGAATGGTTGTCTTGACGCCGGCGCGCGAGAGCATTGCGATGAGCGTGTCTATGCTGAAGACGTCGATCTTGCCGCGCATGAGATCGCTGATGCGCGGCTGAGTAACGCCGAGAGTTTCGGCGGCCTCCTTTTGCGTCAAGCCGGCGCGCTGAATGTGTTCGGTTAGGATGATCATCAACGCGGATCTAATCCGCAGGTTTTCGGCTTCGATACGTCCGAAGCCTAAATCCCGAAAGACATTGTGGGATTGCTCAGCCTTCATTGTTTCTTCTCTTTTCGAGCCTTTATCAACTGTTTAAAGCGCTTCGTGGCCAAGTCGATGTCGCTTTTGGCCGTCTTACGAGTCTTCTTTTGAAACGCGTGAAGAACGTACACGGCTTCCTCAAACGTGGCGATGTAAATCACGCGGTACTCGCCTTCGGTGTATCCGAATTTCGCGAACGCCGGGGCCGACAGTCGTCATCGGCTTCCAGTCGCCAGGTTCCAAGCCAGTTTGTACGCGGTATAACTGATAACCGGCTCGCGGACGGGCGAGAGCCGTGAATTCCAACACAGCCTCGCGCGATGTTCCGGTCCACTTCAGTGGCTTCACGCGAGTGCCATTATACAAGAATTTATATAGCAATTCATCGCTTTAGGAAATCGGAAACGGCTTGCCGTGCTTTGCCTACCAATGCCGCGTGACGTTTCCGGCGTGCATTGTCATGGGCGACCCGAGCCGCTTCCTGACGGATCATGGCGGCGAGCATCTTCTGCATCATCGCCTGGCTCTGAATGTTGGCGGCTGTGCTCGCCGCGGTAAGGAATGGCGCCGAACCCGGCGCGGGCCTGGCGAGCTTCATCCTCGATCCGGTTGCCGGATTGAAGGATCAAATCACCGGATTGGTCACTGGCCTTTAGAGTCTTGAGTGTCCCCAAAGCAAGGGCGTCGTCGACGTCCATCAGGTCACGCGTAAGTTGATCGGCATCGGTCGCCGCCGGTACTGGGCCGAAAGTGCGGTAATAGGTATCGGTCAGTGCCGGCAAATCATTCGTTTGACGATTGCGCGCAATCGTTTCAAGGCTGGCTGGAACAGGCAATGCCGCGCTCCGAACGGAAACGGCGTTGAGCATTTGCAGACTGTTTCGAAAGCGCCCGATCAGATTCGTAACGGTCCAGCGAGCCTGCTGCACGCGACGATGAGCAATGCCAACACCCCCAGAACACACCGCAATTCATGCGGCCCTCCTCGTTTGTGTCCATGCCGATTGGACGGCGCCGGATGCCTCTTCCGGAAGTTCGGCACTCTCGGCCAAGCCGCGCGGAAATTGCAACGCCAATTCTCGATAGGATTCAAAGAGCGGCCGCTCCCGATGTTGAGCCATGAAATAGCGGCGATACCGCTCTCGCTGAAATGTGGTGCAGATCCAGTAATCGACGGGCGTTGGAACGAGCCCGCACTTAGGAAAAATGAACGCGGTTTTCCCTCCCTGGCCGATCCCGGAATTTTGGGGACCGGAGTGATGGAATACCCGAATCCGGGCGGGAGGATAGTATCTTTCGCGGTGTGGTCGGGATGTACGATCTGCAGTTTGCTCTTGCGGGCGTTTCATGCTGCGAATGAGGGAACATCGGCTTCCAAGCCGACGTGTCTGGCTGCTCGTGATCATTGCAGTTGTGCTGATTGCTGGACATGGATTCTTCCTCTATTACTTCCGGGCACATCTTGTCCTCTCGGCGGCGGTAATTTCGGGGCTGATTGCGGTCGTTGTGATCAAGCACTTAGGATTGCTGGGCTCATTGTATGCTCTCGTTCGACGCCGGTTCTGGAGGTCCGATGTCGCTCCGTAGAGGAAGGTTCACTGCACTCTGACATCGGCTTCGGTTTATCCTTACGTGCGCCGTGTCAACCCCTTTCAAACGGTGCGACTTAAGAGAAGTAGTGATTCAGCGGCCGCCACGCCCTCTGGCAATCGGGGGAACGGGCGATGCATGCGGCTGCGCAGGCGTTGATCGTGAAGAGCCTCCCGTGCGAGGGGCGTTCGACGGTCCTGAAGTACTTCCCTGGGAGTTACCGCCTTCTGGCGAACGGCCGCCGGCGCCTGCCTGAGCAGCAAGAGTAGCCAACGCTTGGGGGCCGTTAGCTAACGCGGCTTTGACTTGGAGAAGGGCAGCGTCCGGCGCTATCCCGTGCAACACAAGTTGTGTTAACGCAGCCACGGCGACAGCCCGGCGATCACCGCTGGCAGATGTTGCAATTTGCGTGAGGACCGCTTCGCTGGCGCCGGCTGCAATAGCATCGGCACCAACAGACAGCTGAGCGGCATTCACATTTCCGGCACCGCGGCTCATGGCAATCTTGGCTTGCTCCAAATTGCGGAGCCGGTTTTCCACCGCCATTGCGATCCGGTCCATCGGAATGGTCTTCGCCCGTCCCTCGGCTATTTTGCTCTGCAACAGTGAAACCGGGATTCCCATTTCCTGTGCGTGAGTGATTGCTGCATCCAGCCGTTCTTGCGGGCTCTGTCCCAGGACAGCCGGCGGAAGAAGGGCCAGTACAACCAGCGCCGCGGTCCAGTGAATTTTCGTCATCTGACTTTCCATATGCCTTGTTTCCGTCCTTCGTCTCATAGAAGAGTCATCCACGTTTTGCGTCACATTTCAAGACTGGATGCAACAGGGCGCAACTGCTCTCGCAGCAACTCTGTGGCCCGGTGGACTCTCATTTTCATTGCGCTCACCGACGCGTTGGTCAGTTCCGCCATTTCATCATAGGAGAGACCTTCAGCGTGTTTCATCAGGAAAGCCTCGCGCTGCTCCTGCGGCAGGAGCATGAGAGCCGCCATTAATCGATTTCGCAGCGTACTTCGCTGTTGCTCCAATTCGGGATTCCCATGATTTGCAGCGAGAAATGGGGAGAGCGGTACGCTCCGCCGGGCGGCACTTTTTAAGAAATCCAAGCACTGGTTCCTCAAGATTTTCCCAACCCAGAAGCCGAATCGGTCCGGTTCCCGGCAGGTCGAGAGGTTCTGATACGATTTGATCAAAGCGTCTTGCACAATATCCGCGGCGGTGTCGGCATCCAATCCCATCCAACGCGCACGCCGGAACAGGAAAGCCTGGTGCCTGCGAACCAACATTTCAAAAGCGTCCCGCTCACCGTTCAGTACACGCGCCACCAAAACCGCATCAGAGGTTTCGATGTCGGTACGACCGGATGGAACGACAGCCGCTTTACCCTCGGTGATGGCTACTTCAATCTTCATGGAATCACAAGGACGGCGACCCAGCCTCCCATCCCGTCGTCGGTCCGGTTCGGAAAATTGGCCGGCACAAACCACCGCTCATCCGCATCCCGGAAAGCAAAGTGATAGACCCCCGGGGAGACGTGAACCGTATATCGCCACTCGTCTTTGTGGCGGTCCATGCGCACGGGTCTCCAATTCGTGAAGTCC
>Ga0209376_1004991_pt1 | contig 11268 bp, 14 predicted proteins | sample GraSoiAngelo_134_FD_185891 | JGI IMG/M metagenome (GOLD analysis project Ga0209376, IMG submission 185891) | Grasslands soil microbial communities from the Angelo Coastal Reserve, California, USA - 14_0929_05_30cm (SPAdes) (version 2) | ecosystem: Environmental > Terrestrial > Soil > Grasslands ... | reverse complement strand
GAAAAAGTGACAGTCACTTACACCATGTCGGCCTCAGACGTGGCAGTGAAGGCGGGCAAGGGAGCAAAGAAAGAAGCAGCCAGCTCGGCGGCTTCGCCGAAGAAGTAATTGTCGATCTTGCGCTGGCGGCGCGCGGGCGATAACCAGTACCCGACGCCGCGAGCAGATGAGTCAGGCGGATGCCGGTGGGCCACTGCGTCGCCAGGCGCCGAGCACGAGGCCGCTAATCGCGAAGCCTACGAAGGGCCGGCCCATGTCGATGAAAATCAGCGGCCACGGATTTGTTTCGAACGCGGAGAACACGGAAATGGTCGCATATTCAACGAACACGAAAGCGAACCAGCAGATAAGAGCGACCTTCAAACCGGCTACGGCGCTCGCTGCTTTGACTCGCCCGATCAACCACGCCAGTGCGTAATTGATAAAGATCGATGCGATAATTGCGGTCACGTAAGCGGAGAAATTATGTGTCCGCTCGATGTCGGTCATCGTCCGGGCGTGATAATTGAGCCACATTTCGCCAAAGATCGCGTACCAGCCCCAGCCGATGAGGAAATAAACCGCGACCAGAATCCAAACGGCAAGATGATTAATCTTGTTGTTCATAAAAACTTTTTTCGATCATTCGGGACACAGACCTGAAGGTCTATGTTTCGCGAAATCAGCGTAATCCGCGGTCAATGTCACCTCAATAAATATAAGGCTTGGAAAGCGGGAACGCGTTCTTGATCAATTCGAGACGCGGGCTCGCGTCCTCAGCAATAATGACTTCCACGACGTCGAAGCGGAAGAGAATGTCGGGATCATCCAGCATCCGCAGCCAGTTAAGGCCGCCGCGGGAAATACGCTTTTTCTTTTCTCGATCGACTGCTGTAATTGGCCGGCCGAAATCCTCGCGAGTGCGCGTCTTTACTTCCACAAAAACCAGCGTGTTCCGGTCGCGACAGATGATGTCGATCTCGCCGCCGCTACGGCCTTTAAAATTGCGGTAGAGGATTTTGTACCCGTTACGCCGCAGCAATCGACGGGCCAGTTTTTCGCCCTGGGCGCCACGCCGGAGATGTTGCGGGCTGGATGAGGCCTTCGAGAGCAAGAAGCGGTTGCGCCACCGGTTCGAAAGATCGGCGATGGATCGGACAAGCTCCGAATTCATGGAGTTTCAAGAGATGCAGTTCGGTGCAGTAACCTTTATGCTGGCTGAAACAATATTCGGGAAAATGACCGCAGAAGTCACGCATCATCGTGTCCCGCGTCACTTTCGCGATCACACTCGCGGCAGCGATAGTAAGGCTGAAGCAATCGCCATCGATGACGGCGGTCTGCGGAAAAGGAAATGGAATCACTGGCAGGCCATCGATCAATACGTGATCAGGCGGAATCGAGAGCGCCGCGATTGCGGCGCGCATTGCCTTGTGTGTCGCGCGCAGAATATTGATTCGATCAATCTCGACGGAATCGACAATGCCAACCGCCCAGCGGAGTTCGGCATCAGCAATCAAGTCGTGATAAATTTCTTCGCGTACTTCTGGCGCGAGCTGTTTGGAATCGTTTAAGCGCCGGTGCCGGAATTTTTGCGGCAGAATCACCGCCGCGGCGACAACCGGACCGGCGAGAGCGCCACGACCAGCCTCGTCGATCCCGGCGATCTGAGCGACCCCGATGGCACGCAGTTTTTTTTCATAGCGAAATCCGCAGCGCCGATACATCGACAGGAATCATCCGCAGATTCCGCAGATTTCCCACAAAAAAATTTGGAGGGATGGTCTCTGCGCCGTCCCTAAATGGGACAAGACGGAGCTCGTCCCTCCACTACTCTCTTACCGCGGTCGCTTCCTTGCCTTTGCGAGTGCGGAGGTAATTTAATCGGGCGCGACGAACGCGGCCTTGTTGTTCCACTTCGATTTTCGCGATCCGCGGCGAGTGCAACGGGAAAACGCGTTCGACTCCTTCGCCGTAGGAAATGCGGCGGACCGTAAAGGTTTCGTTTAGCCCCCGGCCTTTACGCCCGATGACTATGCCGGCGAAAATCTGGATTCTCTCCTTGTCTCCTTCCACAACCCGGGTGTGAATACGCACGCTGTCGCCCACAGCAAACTGCATTGCGTCTGTTTTTTGCTGTTCCTTTTCGATGGTGTCAATAGTCAGATTCATGAAAATCCCCTCCCCTTTCCCGCCGGCCGGGCGGGCGAGCATTTTCATTCCAATAACCTGAAAAGGCAAACGAAAGATGGGCTGCCAGAAACGGCCTCGTAGAGATCGCGGAGGCTTGTACCCCGAGCCTGTTAGTGGATGGACGACGATTCAATACCTGCGTCACTGATGGCCAGCGACAACATCAAGAGCTCAATTTCGAATCGCAATTCGATCGTTTTTAGCGGTGGAAATTCGTCTAAATCTGTGGCTGGTTGTCAACCTCCCCGCGCCCGTAGTTCAATTGGATAGAGCGACGGCCTCCGGAGCCGTAGGTTGTGGGTTCGAGCCCCGCCGGGCGCAAGAATAATCGGCACCTCTGAAAAGCAGTTTTGCGAGGGAAAACCGACTTAATTTAGCAAATTGTCTGTTGCGAACGGTCGCGTAGGAAAACGCACGAAAATGCAGTCTGTTCGGCAAGTATTCGGCAAGTAACTCAGCACCTAGCAGCAGCGGATGAAGCTTTTTGTCAGGTTTCTTTGCTGCTCGGCAGACCAGTCTTGCCTTCAGTCTCTTCGCTCTGTGCTTCGATGGCCTTCGCTTTAGCTCGGATTGCGTCGTGTAACTTGTTAAATTGCGCAACAAGATCGCCGGCATCAGCGTGAACGTTAACGGATAGGAGGCGGGATGTGACATCGCCAGAGAGTAATTGGAGCTTATCCGTAAAAACGCCCGCGGTGACAACAGCTTGCGGTAGCGGGGCGCTATCGATTTGGTCCTCGACGCGATCATACGCGCGCTTTGCAATGCGGGCCGCTTGCACCATCAGTGCTTCTTTTCGTGTGGCTATAGAAATTGCCTCACGCCTCTCAACGGCCTTGACTGTGTCATCAGTTACGTGGCATTGGCGGCAGATTTCCCGATAGCTGACGTGCTCGCGGGGTTCGGCTAAAAGCTCCACGACTTTGCGATACGTTTCTGGGCGAAGCGCCTTCAGCCGTTCGCCGGTGTAATTGCCCTTTGGTTTGCCACCGTCCGGCTGTGATAGAGGCTGACCGTTTGATTGCGTCATGATCAAATGAACGTATAAGCTGCATCGAGCCAAACGCCATCGGCTACGCCAAGTTTCGCAGCCGTTCACATGATGCTGTGATTCGTGTTTTTGATGCGGCTGGCAACGTGATCGAGACGCAGGCGAGTTCAAAGAATGGTAAAGTGATTGCACCAGATCGTGTAGACCGCCCGCGAGAGGCGGCTGCTCCGAGCCTGGTCCTGGACGCGGAACGAACTAGTCCTCTGCGCATCGCTTAGGATTTATTTTTTTTGGGCACATAACGCCATGTACTTGTGGTGTCCGTGGTGCCTGTGCCGCCTGTGATGGGTTTGGATTTGCCCGTAACACCGCCACTACCCTTGACGTCTTTTAATGGCTGCAGGTCACGAACTTTGATGTCTTTTTTGACTCGGGAGCGCCAAGCGGAGCGGATTACTTCGATGTCCTTTTTGACTATGGGGCGCCAAACGGAGCGAATCACTTCGATGTCCTTTTTGACTCGGCGCAAAAGGGAGCGAATCACTTCGATGTTTGGGATTTTGGTATTCATGCCAAAAATGACCTCCCGGTTAGATCGCCTTTGATTGGCTTATAGGACGCTTTTTGCGCGATCGCAACTTTGGCGGTGCTCTGCGGCGAACCCACAGGCGGAACGCCGAGCACGGCGATTGGAGAAACATCACTATTCGCCACAGGAGCGAAGACGAGCACTAATGACGAACATTGCCCAAAATAGGTCCGAAGGTCGCCGTGCTTTCCACAGGTGGCACAACAATCGGCTACGCAAAGTTTTACAGCCGATCGCACGATGCTGTGATTCGCGTTTACGATGAAGCGGGCAATGTGATCGAGACGCACGAGCACGCGGGCGATTTCACTTCTAGCGGCTGTGCGAACCCCCATTTTGCCGTTGAATCTTCGGATGGTTTTGCGAATCACAAGACGCGCAAGACAACCGGCTGACGCGAAACAGTCCTAGTGAAACGATCGCTCCGCGCAATCGTAGTCTGGCTATCGATCGCCATGCTGATCAGTTCGGCTGATGTAGCGAACGCAGGGCCCTTCCGAGATTTCTTTAGAGCGTTACGTAGCGCAATCGCGCACCCGCATGAGACGCCGCGACCTCACCGGAGCAGTCGGAGCAGTCGGAGCAGTCATAAGCATAATGAGACTCCGCCGAGCGACGCTCCGAATAGTGAAGCTTCGGCCACCCCGGTCCCTGCGCCTCCTGGCGGGGACAACGTCCGTATGGCGAGGGCGGCCTCGGACACGAATCAGCAAAAAGCTGACCTGCCGCATGGGAGTCCCGTGCCCGGCAAACCATGGTTAGTTACCAGTCCGTTCGCGCCAGATCGCGGTTACGTCAACGTCGTCGGGTTTCCGCCCGGAACCGAAGTAGAAGACCCTTACACAGGCAAAATTTTCCTTACGCCCTAGGGTCGGCAGCGGTTAGACTCCGATCGCGTGAAGTATTGGGAAATCATCGCTGACAATCTCAGCGCGGCTGGTTGTCGCGCACAGATCGCCGATGCAATTTCCAAGCGTGAGGTATTTATCGGAATGAAATCTCTCGCGGCGAGCTAATCGAGCACAGAGATCATTCCCGTCGACCTCCGCCGATTCAAGAGGAGCCGCTTTCTGAAGGAGACGACCACGCCGGCCTTAAACCTTTGCGAATTTAGCTCCGCTTATTATCTCTCAACCACGACAACGCGACTGACCCTGCCTCTGCGGTCAAAACCAAGCTGCACCCGCGTGCCGGCCCGGACCATATGCCGATCGACTGCTCTGCCGTCCTTACCGACGAAGCGAACCCTCTTGCCAAGCATGTACGACACCGGCTTGGTGTCGGGCGAGGACAGCACAACAATCGGCGAGGGAGGCTCAACAGGTCTCAGACCAGGATTGAACGCGGTCACCGTCCCAACTTTAACTGCGCCGGTGGTGATCTGCGTCGGCGCTCGCAGCGTCTGACCCGTGTGTTTAACAACCGAAGTGTTTGCTACAGGTTGTGCGAACACCAAAGGCGCAATCATCGCGCAAACAAAGACGATAGTTATTCGTCTCATGGGGGGTTCCTTTCATCGAACTGACTTTCCGTAACTGTTTCGTGCGGCGCGCTTTCTTCGGTTGCCTCATGGGGCGCGTCAGGGCACTTAGGGTAGCAAACGCGTGGTTTGCCCTAAACTTTTCCTATTCTCGTTTCAGGGAGAAGATTTTGGGAAAAATAACGTCTCATCTACCCTAATTCGCATTTACGACGAAGCTGGCAACGTGATCGAGACGCACGAGCAAGCGGGCGAGTTCCACGAGTTCTAAAAGGTTCGGGCGGCCATCTTAGAAGGAAAATAAGAAAGAATAGCCGCCCTTAATTTAACCTCCGCTACCATGGCCTCGCTTCCTCCGAGGCGACGCCTTGGCTGTGCGAAATTATGCGATCAGGTTGAAGGCTGCCAAGAAAATTCGGTCCGGAAACTACTTATTGTTCTCCGCCTCTTTGACAGGTCAGGTAAACATGGAGACGCCAAAATCGCTACCTCATACGTGACTTGGCGAGCCCAGACCGGTTTTACTTTGCGCTTTTCCAAAATGAAGCGATCTGTCTGCGCGCCCCAGGGCGCATTCCTAATCAGACACGATGATGGATGAACCTCCCGAGCTTCAGGATTTAAAGATACCACACATTCCGCTGCGGTTGATCGCTAGCATCGCCGCGGTCCTTCTGCTGCTCGCTCTCGCGTGGACATCTTGCTACACCGTGCAGGCGGAGTCGGAAGGGGTCGTCCTTCGTTTTGGCAAGTTTTTGAAGACGGTCGAGCCCGGTTTGCACTTCAAACTTCCGTTCAGCATCGATCATGTAACCGTTCTGCCGACCAGGCGGCAACTGAAGCTCGAGTTCGGCTTCGTCACGCCGGGATATACGAATCCCTACCAGCCAGGGAAAGATGCGCGAGAAGAAAGGTCGATGGTGACGGGCGACCTAAACGCCGCGCTTGTCGAATGGGTAGTGCAATACCGCATCGAGGATCCGAAGCAATATCTCTTCGACGTTCGTAATCCTGACCAGACCTTGCGCGATTTATCGGAGGCGGCCATGCGCGAAGTGATCGGCGACCGCACCGTGGATGAAGTCATCACAATCGGCCGGCAAGACATTGAGATCTCGGCGCTTGCACGGATGCAGGAATTGGCCAAGCGCTACATGCTCGGCATCCGCGTCGATCAAGTGCAACTGAAGAACGTCAACCCGCCAGCGGAAGTGCAGGCGTCCTTTAACGAGGTGAACAAAGCGCAACAGGACCGCGAAAATGCGATCAACATCGCTAACGGCGATTACAACGAAGCAGTGCCGCGAGCACGCGGGCAGGCCGACCAGATGATTCGCGCGGCCGAAGGTTATCGCTTCAAACGCGTGAACGAAGCGCAGGGCGACGTCGCATCCTTTAACGCCATACTCGCAGAATATGTTAAGGCGCCTGAAATCACGCGCACCCGACTTTATCTCGAAACCATGGGTGACGTGCTCCCAGCGACCGGGGAGAAGATCATTATCGACGATTCGATGCGAAACTTGCTCCCGATCCTCCCGCTCAACCCGAAACCCCTGGAGAAAAGATGAACAAGTGGGGGTGCCTTTGGTTCTTGTTGATCGCGCTGGTGTTCGCGGTTTTGGGCACGTTGCTCGGATGCTTCTATGCCGTTTACCAAACCGAACAGGTGATCATTACGCAATTCGGCAAACCGGTTGGAGAACCAATCGAGGAACCGGGACTGCATTTGAAGCTTCCCATCATTCAAGACGTCAACCGAATCGATAAGCGTTTTCTCGAATGGGATGGTTCGCCCGTTGCCATCCCGACGCGGGACAAGACTTACATTCATGTCGACACTTTTGCCCGCTGGCGCATCTCCGATCCTAAAACCTTTTTCGTGCGGCTGCATGATGAGCGAAGCGCCCAATCGCGTTTGGAAGACATTCTTGGAAGCGAGACGCGCAACGCTGTGGCCAAACATGATTTGATCGAGATTGTGCGCACGGACAAGGAGCGCAAACCTCTCCGGGACGAAAACTTGAAAAATGCGCCAATCGGTTTGGGAACGATTGGCGTGCTCCCGCCGATTCAGTACGGACGAGTTAAAATCGAAGAGGAAATCAAAACGAAGGGCGCGAAGAAATTGGCGGAGTTCGGCATTGATCTGCTCGATGTCCGGCTCAAGCGCGTGAATTACAATCCCGATGTTCTTGGTCGAATCTACCAACGAATGATCAGCGAGCGCAGCCAGATCGCGCAGCGGTTTCGCTCAGAAGGTGAAGGCGAAGCGGCGCGCATCGCCGGCCAAAAGGAGCGTGATCTAAATGAGATTCAGTCAACCGCCTATCGGCAGGTGCAACAAATCCGCGGTGAAGCCGACGCCAAAGCGACCGAGATTTACGCGCAAGCTTACACCCAAAACCCGCACGCGGCCGACTTCTACAATTTCCTTAAGAGCATGGAGACTTATCGCAAGGTGCTGACGAAGGATGCCACGCTGGTCCTTTCCACCGACAGCGATCTTTTCAACTTGCTGAAACGTGCGGGCACAAAACCTTCAAATGCGCCACCTGCCCGCTGATTGCATAGCCGTTTTTGCTGCTAATCGCGCAGAATTACGCAGCTTGAGTGTCCGATTTTGTCCGAAAACGTTTCTGGCGTGCATGAGAGGCAACGGAAGTCACGGAAAATCGCCCCCAAGGCGCGACAAATAGCACACCCTCTTCGACTATTTCTTAAACCAATAGAGCAGGATCCCGTAGCCTACGCCGGCAGGATCGCCTGTTCTTCCCACCTGAAATGCCATGAACCTGCCGTCTGTCGAGATTACCGGATTCGAGGCCTTGCCGCCTTCGTAGTCGTTGAAGTGGGTGAGACGGGTGAAATCCTTTCCCGTACCATCGAGGCGCAGCATCCAGATATCAATGTTGCCGTAACCGCGCTCCCCGCCGAGTTGTTCGCATTGGCGGTCAGCTTCAACCGTGGTGTAAAGGCCGTCGGGAAAGATGCCTTCTGCTTCGTTGTAGGTGCCGGGCGCCTTCGAAAAGTTGATCAGCTCGCCGGTCGTGAGATCCATTCCCATCACCGATGCTCCTTGCTCCTGGTAGCAAGTGAAGATCAACTTGCGATCGTTGTCGTAGAAATCCTGGGCTTCGACCACGCAGCTACGGTCTTTGCTCTCGTATACCGTTTTCTTGTTGATGATGTTCGGCGTGCCACCGGAGAGGTCGAGGTCGGCGACTACCAGGCGCGAAGTTCCGGGCGCAAGGTCCGGAGCTTGCGCGGACAGCTGCGAAAACGCGATCTTCAGCGATTTCTTTGAAATGGCCGCGCTCTCGCTTATCTTCTGTCCGAGTTTGACTGGTTTGGCGCCGCGCTGTTTGCTAAGGAACCAGAGTTCGTCATCGCGCGTGCGGCTGGTCTGAATGTCCTCGAAGTGGTTGGGTCCAATGAGGATGTAGTCTCCCGTAACCAGGTGCATCACGCGCAGGAAAGCCGCGGCAGGTACATTGCACGTAAGGCAGGTAATAACGCGTGACTTCAGGTCGATCAACATAGCATCGCCGAAACTCTTGGCCATGAACGCGACACGCTGGTTGTCGGGTGAGATGTCGGCCCGCTCTCCGAAATGCGTGAGGACTTCGATATTTTGAGGGAGATGGTCGAGCGGATTCTCGGGGCTTCGTGCGTGCTTTTCTTCGGCGCAAGCTGTTGCCAGACACACGGTAATGAGTGCATGCAGGAATTTCATGCGGGGAATCCTATCAAAGCGACGGCTAACCGTCAGCCGCGGTACAAGGTCTTTCAAAACTCACATCACACGAATGCTTAACTCCCACTCGCTTTGAAACCTTCGCGTCAGTTCCGAATCCCACTGCCACGTAAGAACCTCAGCACATCGGGGCAAATGACGGTCTGTCGGCGACGCACGGCCGCGATCTCGCTTGGCCGTTCGTCATCTGGCCCATGTATGCCCGGGGCTTTCCGTCGCCGCGATGCGCGTCAGCAATCCAGATCGTTCGCCCGCGAGAATCCAGGGTTGAGGGTACGCCATCGATGGAACAAGCAACTTCGAGAAGGGCAACGTGATCGAGATGCACGAGCACGCGGGCGATTTCAAAGAGTGGTGAGCCAATCGTGTTTGCATTTCGAGCCAAACAAAAAGCCGCCATACGGTTAGCACTGACAAAAGCAACTTTTCAATATCCTTACGCCTGAAATCAATGACTCATAAGGGGCACTTTTCTTGGCGTTAAGAAAAGGGCCTTTGGGTTCGAATGAATAACGCGAGCGATGCAACATCCGACTCGCGTCTGTAATACTCCCCATCGCGAGCCGCAATTTCCTGAGCCAATCGAAAAGGGCCTGGCAAAGTAAGGGTGTGCGGACGTCCGGGCAGCAGCATTGTGAAACGCCAGGCAGCCGCCGGGTTTAACGGCTTTTCTCCAGTGCTCATAATCCTTTAGTACTCCCTCGTAGGAATGATCGCCGTCCACAAAAATCAGATTATAAAAATCCACCCTGGCTTCGCCACGATTAGAGTCGCCGACAAGCAGTTGAACTTTATACGCCAGTCCGCTTTTCTTGAGGGCAATTTGAAGGAGTTCATCGTTCTGTGGCGCGATGTCAATCGAGGTCACCATGGAATTGTGATCGCTGGCGACGGCAAACAGGAACGCCGAGCCACCATGATAACGACCGATCTCCAATATCTGAGCAGCCGGTTGCGACCGCACTAATCGAAACAAGAAGGCTGCTTCATCAAACGCCAACCGCAACAACCCTCTGTTGGTTAAGTTAGATACCAGGAGCCAATCAAGGTCTTCAAAGTTGCGTTGCTGACGGTCCGGGCAATTTGCGAACGAAAGACTGTTCTGTTGCCTCAGCGCATCGAGAGCCAGGCTCGGATGATGCCTCAGCACATCGAGGGCCAGGCTCGGATGGCGTTTAAGGAAAAACAAAAGCAAACGACGCAAATGTTTGTGGAAAAAACGCATATCTATTCTATCCCAAAGTCTTCAATCCACAGGCGACAGCGTACCTCATATTTAATCTGTGAAACCAGAAATGCACGTTTACGAGGTCCGCCCGCGCAAAGATCATCGCGGTGTTGATCTGATTTCCGATGCGCTGCCATTCGGTCGGCTGTGGTACGGCGAGCCAAGCGCAATCAACAACGCAGTTGACTACGCGAAATTTCGCAGCCGGTCACATCGCGCTGTGATTCGGGTTTATGATGATGCAGGCAACCTGATCGAGACGCACGAGCGCGTGGGCGATTTCAAAGAGCCGTGAACAACCCCAACTCCAGCCAGCTTTGCTGAGATTGTCGCCGATGATTTTCCAGTACGCACGCGGTCGCGTACCCTTGAATTGAGAGCATGTCCGGTCCGCACAGAAATTCTGGCTCGCCAAATGCTTTGGCTTGTCCAGAGAGGAAAATTTTGCGAGGCTGCCCGGATGCTCCTAGTTTCGACATTTACATAATGGAAAAGCCGAAGCAGGATGTTCAGACCGTGACGCCGGAGGGCGAACCGGTTCAACGATTAATTGAAGGCGTCAAAATCATCCGTGCTGTGACTCATCCGGATGAGCGGGGCACGCTATGCGAGATTTCAAGCCTCGCGCTAAAGGCGCACCCCGCTCCAATTGTCTATGTTTATCAGTTCACGATTCGACCCGGCAAGGTAAAAGGCTGGCACATTCACCACCTCCACGACGACCGGATTTTTATCAGTCAAGGCACGGTCAAGGTTGTCCTGTATGACAACCGCCCGGAATCGCCCACTTACCGTGTGATTAACGAAATTTATCGCACTGAGCACCACCGCACATTGATGGTTATCCCAGCCTATGTTTTCCACGCTCACCATAACGTCGGCCAAACAGAGGCGCTGTTCATCAGTATGCCTACGCGAATCTACAATCACGAGAGCCCGGACGTTTATCGCCTCCCGCTCGACAATAACACGATTCCTTACCGCTTGGAGCAGCGCATGGGCTGGTAATCCGCTCTCGCCGGGTGAACAGGGATTGAGTTTGGATATTTGA
>Ga0209376_1004987_pt1 | contig 11274 bp, 15 predicted proteins | sample GraSoiAngelo_134_FD_185891 | JGI IMG/M metagenome (GOLD analysis project Ga0209376, IMG submission 185891) | Grasslands soil microbial communities from the Angelo Coastal Reserve, California, USA - 14_0929_05_30cm (SPAdes) (version 2) | ecosystem: Environmental > Terrestrial > Soil > Grasslands ... | reverse complement strand
GACGCAACGGAGCGCACGCGGGAACGATGTGGGACCCGTTCGGGAACGTCCTGCGAGTCCACGACCACATCGAGTGAGGGTCAGCGCTCGACGTCGAAGTAGATTCGGACGGTGACGCGGTACGACTTCACTTTCTTCCCGTCGAGCTCCATCTCGAGCTCGGAAACGCGGGCCCATCTCAGGTTCCGCACCGTCTCCGCAGCGGTCTTTACCGCATCGTCCGCAGCTTTCGCAAAGCTCGCCGGCGAGGAGCCGGCCACATCGATGATCTTCTGCACCATTCGGAATTCACCGGACCTGGATAGTGAACCTGGCACATGGCCCCTTCGGTCCCGAGCCGCTCGAGCCATGTAGACTGACTGGAGCACATGAGGTTAAGTAGACGTCGTGCAATACATGCAATACATGCAAAACCACAAGATGCGAAAACCGACAATTTCGCTCCGCCTTCCACCCAAACTTCTCGGGGAGGTTGACGACTTGGTCGGCCGGGTGCACATGAAGTCTCGAACGGAATTCCTGGAGCGAGCAATCGAAGCGTACGTTCAGGAGCTTCGGGACTCCAAGGTGGTCGTCGTCAGGACCTGGACAGAGCCCAAGGCGCGCGCGGCCATGGTGAAGTACTTGCGGCAGAAGCCGTCCGCTTTCGTATCGGAGATCTGCGAGGCATTGGGCATCGACTTCGAGCTCGGGTTTCGGGTCGTCCGCCGCCTGATGGAGGATGGAATCGTTGACCGAACTCCATGATCCGGGCGATGCCGTCGCGGGCGAGAAACTGATCGCGGTCGGACGGAAGATCAGCAAGGTCCACCTGATCCCTCAGACTTCCGCGCATCGTGCCCAGGCGGTGTACGTCTGGGGCAAACCGGCGCGCTGTTTCATCGACATTTCGATTCGACTCCGGTCGTGAGCGCGCGCAGGACCGCAAAGACTTAAGTGGCGGGACCCACTCGCACTTTCCAATGCAGATCCGCCTCCTCGAGAAACAGAAAGATTCCTTTCGTCTGGAGATCGTGAACGCCGACGACACGGTCATCTATCCGCTCATCACGGCCCTCCTGAAGGACCCGGACGTCGAGGATGCGTTGTACTACACGGGCCATCCGCAGCTCGACAAGCCCGTCCTGACGGTCAAGGTGAAGAAGGGCAACCCACAGGCCGCCCTCAAGCGAGTTGCCGAAGGGCTCGCGGCGGAGTTCGGCGGGGCGAAGGCCCTCCTGGAGAAGGAGCTCGCGTAGGCCCATGGAACGTGACGTCGGGATCGAAGGCTACCTGACGTCGACCCCCGGCCTCGGGGGCACCCTCAAGGCCACCGCAGAAGACTTTGTGGTCGAGGAGATTTCCTCACCGCCGGCGACGGCGGTCGATGGACGGTATACGATCGCTTCGCTCCGCGTTCGCAACTGGGAGACGAACCGCCTGGTGCGGGAACTGGCGCGGGCCTTGCACATCAGCCGTCGCCGGATCGGATTCGCGGGGACCAAGGACAAGCGCGCCCTCACGACGCAACTCTTCTCGTTTGAGAATGTCCCGCCCGAGGCGATCAAGGCCCTGCGGATGAAGGACATCGAGGTCCTCGATCTCTCTCGTACCGACCGCCCTCTCGAGATTGGGGACCTCGTGGGCAACCGGTTCCAGATCGTGCTGCGGGAGCTCACCGTCGCGGCGGATCGAGCGATTCCGATCGCGGAGGAGACGGCCCGCCAGATCCGCTCGTTCGGCGGCTTCCCGAATTTCTTCGGCCTGCAGCGGTTCGGCTCCGTTCGCCCAATCACGCACATCGTCGGCCGGCACATTGTCCGCGGAGAATTCAAGGAGGCCGTGGATACCTACGTCGCGAATCCAATCGAGGGCGAGGGTCCAGAATCGTACGAGGTCCGCGCCGCACTGCGCGACACAGGGGACGTGCACGCGGCCTTGCGGTCGTATCCGAAGTCATACGGCTTCGAGAAGGCGATCCTCAATCATCTCGTGTCCCGTCCGGATGATTACATCGGGGCGCTGCAGGAGCTTCCGTTCAACCTCCTCCTCATGTTCGTCCACGGCTACCAATCGTACCTGTTCAACCGGGTGATGAGCGAGCGGATGCGCCGCGGCCTGCCCATACACGAGCCGGTTGCCGGCGACATCGTGCTCCCGGCAAACCGGCGAGGACTGCCGGATCGAGATCGGACGATCGACGTGACGTGCGACAACCTCGATCGGGTTGCCGAGCGCTGCCGCGAGGGCAAGGCGTGGGTCAGCGCCATCCTGTTCGGGTCCGAATCCGAGTTCGCGGGCGGAGAGGTCGGCCGAATTGAGAAAGAGATGGTGACAACCGAGGGCCTCCGCCGGGAGGACTTCATCATCCCGGACATCCCGCGGATTTCGTCGAAGGGCTCTCGGCGCGAGATCCTCGCCCCGCTCCACGATTTTGCCATCCGCCCGGACGACCACGGGCTGAACTTATCGTTCGCCTCGAGTCGGGGAAGCTACGCGACGTGTCTCCTCCGGGAATTCACGAAGACCGAGTAGACGCGGGCCGTCAGGTGCGGAGCTTCGTCCAGAGGTCCGCGAAGCGGTCGACGGCGTCGTCGTGGAAACTGGACTGGTTGGCGAGGAGGAGCTTCCGGACTTCCTCCAGGTCCTTGATCGTGAAGACGCTCTCTCGCTCCCGTTTCGTCCGGACGAGGAGGTCCCGATGCATCAGCTTCTGGAGGTGATACGACAACGTGGACTTCGACACGCCGACGGACGCCTGGAGCTCCGCGAACGTCCGGCCCTCGTAGGTCAGGAGCTCGACGAGGATCTTCCGCGGCACATCTTGGCGGAGCACGGCGAGGATCCGACGCTGCGCCTCGACGAACGCGCGGGCGATGAAGTACCGCTTCCGATGGCCGTCCTCCTCCGCCTTCAACACGCCGTTGCGCTCGAGGTAACCGAGGTGGTACGACAGCATGCCGGTCGACATCCCGAGTGCATGTCCGATCCGCCGCAGATGCGTGCCCGGGTTCGCGACCAGGAAATCGTAGATCCGGCGACGGCTTTCCAGTTCAAGGCCTTCCGACATTCGAATCACCGCAGCAGCGCGAGATACAGGGAGATGAGGACCGCGAGGTTCAGCGCGAGCCATCCGGATCCGACCGACGATACGGCCACCGTCGCCATCTCGATCAGCAACCACAGGCCTTGGACGAGGAAGATCCCGAACGCCGCGGTCAACAGGAGGAAGCGCCGCTCCCGGTGACGCGCGTACGATTGGACGGAGACGGTCGCCAGGATCGCAGCGAACCCGGCGAACGAAACCCTGAGGAACACGTCCAGAGGGCCCATTTGTCCGCGCAATGAGGCTTCCTCGGTAAGATACTTTGCGTACGCCGGTCGAAGGCTGGCCTCCGAGGGGCGGAACATGAGGGTTCGAGATCCGTCCTAACGAGTTCCCCATCTGGACCAAAATCCCCTTATCCGGGAAGCGACACTAGTTGGTGGAGGGAGGACGGCACGGACGCGCGCGCATTTCTCGCGAAGGCGGCGGCGACCTTTACGGTGCTTTCGCTTCTTCCCGTCGCCCTGAGCGGATTTGCCCCCTCTCACGCGTCCCCCGTCCTCCGACCTATTTCGGATTCGGATCTGGGCGGCGGGCCGGTGGGCGACATTCCCTGGCCGACCGCGCTCTTCGCCGCGTTCACCTATGAGCGCGGCCTCGTCCTCGGGACCTACGCGCGGTTCGCGTACAACGCCACCTCAGGCGGCGTCGCGTACCTCTTCGGCGGCGTCGTGGGCGAGGCGCCGGTGCCCTACCTCGCCTCGATCGCGATCGATGGCTTTGCTCCCACGCGGTCCGCCGCGGCGCACGGGCCGATCTTCGAGGCGGACGGATACCTCGTCACCCTGACGGCCCACGACGACCCGAGCGGCGTCATCGAGATCCGCTCTGAGATGGCGCGCGTCGTGACGATCGAACTCCCGGCCTCGGCGACGAACATCTCCCTCCTCTCGGCGTCCGGACATGCGCGCGCATCGACCGTGTCCTTCACGATCCAGGGCGAGGAGGCGCGCTTGTTCCTGGGTTCCGGCTCGTTCAACGTGACGGGCACGCGCGTCCTCGCGGAGATGGCGAGCCCCGACCTCCTCGTGTTCAAGTCCGTGCCGGCGGCCTCGACGAACAAGGCGGAGTGGCGGGCCGTCCTCGATGCGATCAGCGCGGGCCAGGTCGTCGCCGAGCTGGACCTCATCGCCACGGCGGATGGTCATTGGATGCAGAACCCGGCTCGGTACCGGATCGATGTCGCGGCGTGGCCTCTCGCGGTGCGACCGCGCGCCGCTTCGGTCCAAGTCGACACGTTGCGTCCCGGCGGCGCGATCGTCCTCTTTGCCTTCGACCCGAACACGATGCCCACGGACGGATCCGCCCAGCTCAGCGTGAGCGCGAACGGCGATGCGGTGAACCGTTCGGACGACACGCTCGCTTTGTTCTACACATTCGATTCGGTGGCGAGGAACGCATCGTACACGCTCCTTCCGCTTCCGGGGACCGTCGTGGCGGTCTACCTGCCGTCGCTATCGGCGGTGTCGGTGGACATCGTCAGCCTCCCGCCGCCGGCGGCGCGTCCCGCGTTCGATCCGGGATCGGAAGCGGCGATGGTCGCCGCGCTCGCGATCGTCTCCATCGCGGCCGCCCGCATGCTGCGCCGCAAGGAGAAATAGCGGGAGTCGAAGGTGCGCCTGGCGGCCTCGAAACTCGGTCCTGGACCGCGCACGTACAAATATCCCCGCTGGCATCGCCGCACCCATGCCCACGGACGAGGTCTGCGGGGTGCAGGGTTGCGGGAAGGAAGCGAAGCGGTCCCTCTCGACGAAGAAAGTGAAAGAAGTCCTTCCCGAGCTCAAGCTGATCGGTGAACCGCGGCGCGTCCATCTGTGCCGGGACCACTACAAGCAGTTCCGGAAGAAGACGAAACAAGAACGCGAGCTCGATCGGGCCGCCTGGCAATAGGCCGACGAGCGCATCACTCGAAGACGAGTTCCCTCAGGCCGGTCTTCTCGTTCAGCCGGCGATTGAAATGAAGCGTGTCGAAGCGCGCGAGCTGAATCTCGTTGACCACGGCAGTTTTGGCGCGGAACAGATGGCCTCCGATCACGGCGTGGTCCCGTCGGCCGAGTGTGACATGGAGGTGGAGCTTCGGGTCCGCCCGCATTGCGATGCTCCCGTGGAGGGCCAGCAGTTCGTGGCGCTCCGCGAAAGGGGTCTTCTCGTAGCCCTTCGGTCCGAAGTACCCGATCTCGAAGTCTTGGAGCATCCCGATCCCCCAGACGACCGAGCCGCTCTCGATGCGGTGCTTCTGCGCCGCGGCCTCGAGGCTCGGGACGAAGTCTTCCCCGTCAGAGAGTTTCACGACGACGCTGTTCCCTTCCTGTTTCGACTCCATCGGCTCACCGCGTGAGGAGCGCCTCGGCCCGGATCTTCAATCGTCGCTCGACGGCCTTCGCGAGGTCTTTCGCGCCGCTGAACGCCGTGTACACCCTCCGCGGGCGACATGCCTCGATGAACGTCATGACGTCCTCGAAGTCCCCGTGGTCGCTGAGCGGGAACTGCGCGTCGAGGCCGTATCGGCCGGTGTAGTCGAAGAAGGCGCACCAACCGCTCACGTACGCGGTCTTGAGGCCGATCGAGCCGAGCCAGGAGACGCTGTCGTCGAGCGGCGGTCGCAGCCATCCCGGCGGCAAGACGTACGCGCGCGGATCGCGGTGTTCGCCTTCCTCGAGTTCGGACAACCGGCGGTACCGGAGGTTGACTCCGTACGGGCCATAGAGATCCGCGAGGTCCGCGATCTTGTCCGAGACGGCAACCTCCACGCCGAGCCGGTTCACGAGGGCGATCAGCTCCTGGCTCTTGCCGAACTCGTACCCGCCGAGGGCCACCGGCCCGTTGGCGAGCTCCATTTCGAGCCAATTGAGGAGGTCGGATTCCACGTCGTGCTTCGGAGGGAAGTTGTATCCCGGCCGTCCGTACGTCGCGTCGACGATCAGGTCGCGGACGAACTCCGGCTGCGCCCGACCGCAGGTGGCCCCGCCTTCCGGATTGAAGTCGCCCGTGTATAAGAGATCGTCCACGCGCACCATCGCGGAACCGAACACGTGGCCGGCGTCCTTCAAGACGACACGGAAACCATTCAAGTCAATTTCCTTCCCGTAGGGAAGCGGCTGTCCGGTTCCGCCGCGACGGACCTTCAGGACCGCGACGGTCTGCGGCGTCATGATCCCGCCCGACGTGAGGTGGTCCATGTGCCCATGGCTCACGATGCTTCCCGGCGTCTTCCGCGCAGGATCGAGGATGACCTCCTTCAGCGCTTCCTGGACGAGGATTCCGCCTTCGTAGCGCACGCGCATCACGATCGCCTCGTGAAGATGTACCGAGTCGGCACGCGGCGCTTCAGGCCCGTCCAGTATTTACAACGCTCGCAGCGATAGCCCAGGGTCACGGTGCCACCATAGACGGTCATGTTGCGCACTTTCTTCAGTCGCGCGCCGCAGACCGGACACTTGATGAGGGACCGCATCTCCTCCGTGTCCCGACACCGGATTTCCAGGTCGACGAGGCCGGAATCGATCGCGAGATGCCGGAGTCGCGGCTCTCCGACGCGATATTTTTCGTCGCCTTTCAAGTCTTTTTCGACGAGCTGTTTGAGTCGGCGCTGGCTGTCGACCATCGGCCGGGTGCTCAGGACGCGGACGAGGGAATCCCGGACCCGATCGTCGCTCGGGATCCGGTACGACGGCATCGCGCGTGGACAACCAAGGAGGGGATACTAAAGCTTCCGCGAGCTTGGCTGATTCCGACCGTTTGTCTGCCGCGATTCTCGGAGTGGGTGTCGAGTCGATCAGATGGTCAGGACGAAGAGCGTCGCGCCTCCATCTTCATGGTCGAACGTGATCGGGAACGCAGGCACATTCACTTGGATGCCTTCCTCGGCGCCTGCCGGTGGATGGCCGAGCACGCAGTCTACGCGGAGCGTGGCCTGGAGAACGGGGTCTCCCGGCAAGTTCGGGTGGACCTCGATGAGGATCACCAGGACCCCGCCGAAGAAGGTCGGTGGCAGGCCCTGCGGGATCCCATTACCGTACGATCTCCAGCTGACCACTCCGAGCGCGAGCCAAGTGCCGTCCGCAAAGAGCGTTCCGTCGGCGTGCGTGTGCACGAACGTCCCGCCGCCGTCCACGCGACGGGCCCCCGCATTGAACGTCCCCGTGCCGCTCAGCTGTAGGCGATCGCCCGTCGCCGTCGAGAGTGCGAAGTCAGGAGCGAAGTCCGGATTGACGCTCGCAAGGAATGCGTCCCCGACATGGTACACGAACTTGTTCGCCGTCGCTTGCGCACCGCCCCCGAGGATCGTCGCCGCGACCATCAGACCGATGACGGACAAGACCCCGAACCACGCTCGAGACACCCTTTGGGTGCTATTGCTCTTCTGATTCACGAAACTCCTCCCCCTCGCTAGGGATTGGAACCCGAAAACGGTAGCGAGCGATGAGGAGATATGCCTTTCCCTGAGTCAGTCGCGTAAGGCGGAGCATCGATTCGCCGACCGCGACGGCGGTGCATTTCCTCCCAACCTTCAGCTAGTTCGAGGCGCTCTCCCGGTTCTCCTCCCGTACCCAGAGCTCCAAACTGGGCGGCAATCCGAGCACCTGTACCAACGCCGGCTGTGCGACCAATCGGTAAATCGCAGCAGCGGTCGTGACCCATAGGAAACCGTCCCGGCCCATCTCCACGTCCAGGATTCCGGACGGCGCGGTCAGCAGGACGGTCTCGTTCACGACGGTCGTCCCATCCGCAGAGAGGGCCAGTTCCCGGAGTCGCGCATCGTTGTACGCGCCGAACATCAAGTGATTCTGGGATTGCGGGAGCAGGGAACCGGTGTAGAACGCCGCATTCGTCGGGGCGATCGTCGGCGTCCACCAGTCGAGGGGCATGACCGGGCTCGGACCGTCCCGGTTCGTGTCGGCGGGAGGCGGCAAGCTCCCGCACGAGGCGGTCGGTCCCCAGCCGTAGTTGCTCCCGGCGGCGAGCCGGTTCACTTCATCGTCGCAGTTCGGCCCGTTCTCCGTGACGTAGGCGCGACCGGTCACCGGATGCCAGGCGATGCCGAACATGTTCCGATGGCCGTACGTGTAGACGCGGTTCTCCCACGAGAAGCTGCCGTAGAACGGGTTGTCGGATGCGGCGCTTCCATCGGAGTTCATCCGGAGGACCTTCCCGAGGAGGCTCATGCCGTTCTGCGCAAGCGAGGGGTTCGCGTTCTCGCCGACGACGGCCCAGAGCTTTCCGTCCGGGCCGAACGCGATGACGCCGCCGTTGTGGTTCGTCGCGCCGCTCAACGGAGGCATCGGCAGGATGACGCGGTCGAAGGTTCCCACGTTTCCATTCGCGAAGATGCGCACGATGCGATTGTAGATCGTCCCGTTCGTCGCATCGTTGTACGTCTGGTACGCATACGCATAGGGCGTCGAAGGGAATCCGGGGTCGAGGGCGAGACCGAGGAAGCCGCGCTCACCCGCCGTGGCGGTGTTCGTGAGCGTGTAGAACGGCGTGGGGAGCAGAGAGCCGCCCGCGTCGATGATGCGGATGTTCCCCGTGTTCCGCTCCGCGAAGAAGATCCGGCCGTCCGAGGCGAACCCGAGGGCGATCGGCCACGCCATGCCGGTCTGCACCGGCCCGAGCCGCACCGCGGGGTTGTTCGGGGTTCCCCCTCCCGGCCGATGGACCCAGTACCAGGCGTACGCGAGGCCCGCCAGGGTCGCGATCGCCGCGATGACGACGGTCGCAATCATCAAGCGGGTCCGCGGGTGCATGAAGCCGGAACACCACTCCCTCGTAAAGCGTCTTGCCGTGCGGTCGCTCACTCCGCGAGCGCGACGAGGCGAATCGGCGAGCCCGACGTGCCTTGCAGGTTCAGGGGCAACGCCAGAAGCCAGAATACGGCGGAGGATCCGAGAGCCGACAGATTCGCGACGTTCTCGATCACCGGCACGTTGGCCCCTAGAAGCGTATGATGCGCCGGATACGTCGCGTCGTCGGGGTGGTCGATGCTCGCCGTGTCGATGCCGACGAGGCCTACTCCCCAATCGAGGAGAAGGTTCGCCCCGGCTCCTGTCAGACCGGGACTGTCGAACAGGTAGGCGGGCGTGCCCCGATGCCGCTCCCACCAGCGGCTGCGAAGCAGGATCGCGTCCCCCTTCCCGATGGAGCGATGCGTTGCGCTCATGGAGGTCCGCAGGTGTTGAGGCAGGATCCGGCCTTTCTTCGGGAGGCCGCGAAGGTCGAGGACATGGCCCGGTGCGATGAACCGATCGACCGGCAGCTCATCGAGTTTGCGGCCCTTCGGTTCGAAGTGGAACGGCGCATCGACGTGCGTGCCGGTGTGGCTGATCAGGAACATGGATTCCGCGAAGAACCCGTGCACCTCGCGCGTCGTCCACTGCGTGAAACTCGGCGGCGGATAGGCGGGGAACATCTGGGTCTCCGGCCCGACGGCCTGGGAGAGGTCGACGACGCGTGAGAATCGGACGGTCCGAGATTTCGAGACGATGATCCCCTCCTCCGGCGGCGGAGGGCACGGGATGGACTTAGTGGTTTCCTCGGGCGCACGCTTTTGCGACGAGACGGAATCCGGATGCCCGGTGTCGTCCGATAGCCTGGAACGCGTCGCCTCCGAGGTCGTCGCGTGCCGCCGGTGTCCGCGCCTCGTGCGATACCGCGAGCGCGTCGCCCGCACGAAACGCGCCGCGTTTCGAGATTGGGAATACTGGGGCCGCCCGGTCCCGGGGTTCGGCGATCCGGACGCGGAAGTCCTCATTGTCGGCCTGGCGCCGGCGGCCCATGGTGGCAACCGCACCGGGCGCACATTCACGGGAGACCGGAGCGGAGAATTCCTGTATCGGGCGCTGTACCGCGCCGGCTTTGCGAATCAACCAACGTCCGTTTCGAAGGACGACGGCCTTGTCCTCCGGGATTGCTACATCGCCGCCGCGGTGCGGTGCGCCCCGCCGCAGAACAAGCCGACGCGAATCGAGTTCGCTCGATGCCAGCCCTACCTGGAACGCGAAGTGGTGCTCTTGCGGCACCTCCGGGTGGTCGTCGTCCTCGGGGCCGTGGCGATGCAGGCGTTCCTGCGCACGTGGCGCGCAACGGGTCACGACGTTCCCTCGCCGGTGCCGAAGTTTCGACATGAGGGGATCTGGTCCCTGCCGCCGGTCACGCTGATCGCAACCTACCATCCGAGCCAGCGGAACACGCAGACCGGCCGTCTCACGCAATCGATGTTGGATCGAGTCTTCGAATCCGTGCAGAGGGTCCGTTCGGCAGACCATGCTCGATAACCTCGGAGGCACGGGGAATCAACCTTATTTAAGGTTAACATGCGCGGACTGGGCGGGAAGTCCAAAAAGGCTTTACATCCCCGGCGGCTCCCCAACCCATGGCGGAGCCGCGCAGGGTCATCATCCTGGGCGCTGCGGGCCGCGACTTCCATAATTTCAACGTCTATTTCCGGGACAATCCGGCGTACCACGTCGTCGCGTTCACCGCCACGCAGATTCCGGGGATCGAGACTCGAAAGTATCCGGCCTCCCTCGCGGGGAAGCTGTACCCCGAAGGAATCCCGATTTTTCCCGAAGAAGAGCTCCCGCGGCTCATCGAGAGGTTCGGCGCGCAGACGTGCGTCTTCGCATACTCCGACGTCGACTACTCGTACATCGGGCATCGGATCGCCCTCGCGAACGCGCACGGGGCGGAATTCCTCCTCCTCGGCGCCGAAGAGACGATGCTGAAGGCGAAGGTGCCCGTCATCGCGGTGTGCGCGGTCCGCACGGGGAGCGGGAAGAGCCAGACCTCGCGCCGGGTCGCGGGGATCTTGCGGGCCCACGGCAAGAGGGTCGTCGTCGTCCGCCATCCGATGCCATACGGCGATCTGGCGTCGCAAGCGGTCGAGCGCTTCGCCACCTACGAGGACCTGGACAAGTACGAGACGACGATCGAGGAGAGAGAGGAATACGAGCCCCACATCGACAAGGGGACCGTCGTCTACGCCGGCGTCGACTACGAGCAAATCGTGCGGCAAGCCGAAACCGAGGCCGAGATCCTCTTGTGGGACGGCGGGAACAACGACACCCCGTTTCTCAAGCCGTACCTTCACATCGTCGTCGCGGACCCGTTGCGTCCGGGCCACGAGCTCTCGTACTATCCGGGCGAGACGAACGTCCGCATGGCGGACGTCATCGTGATCAACAAGGTCG